>Ga0316628_100004424_pt1 | contig 11025 bp, 6 predicted proteins | sample OWC_Aug_M2_C1_D5_FD_207648 | JGI IMG/M metagenome (GOLD analysis project Ga0316628, IMG submission 207648) | Wetland soil microbial communities from Old Woman Creek delta, Ohio, United States - OWC_Aug_M2_C1_D5_C | ecosystem: Environmental > Terrestrial > Soil > Wetlands | place: USA: Ohio... | reverse complement strand
GCGTTCTCGGCGCCGTTGCGGTTCAATCGGATGAGTTTGGACCAACACCGATGCGGTAACGAGGAGGCAACGTGGTGAAGCGATGGATCGCGAGGGGGCTGGTCGCGGTCGTGGTCGCCCCCGTAACCGGGGTCGCGCCAGCGTTCGCCGAGGTCGGGGTTCACCCCATGGCCACGGTCGAGCTGGCCGAGTGGGGCCTTGCCGACCACTCCGAGATCCGGGTCGGCAGCCTGAGCGAGGTGCGGGACGGCTCTCCCGCGCGGCTCGACGTTCGCGCCCTGTGGCGAGAGTCCGACCTGGCGCCGGAGACCCCGAGCGCGGCCGCCGTCCCGGCGACCTCGGACGCCTGCTTTGCCATCGAGCCGTTGCGTCCCGGTGCCCCCAATGCACTGGGTGGAAGCCGGGGAGTGTTTCAGCGCTCGCCGTCGTCGGCCGCGATCGGCTTTGAGCGCGGGGCGGACGGCTGGCGGCAGTTGGCCGTTCGCTGCCAGCGCGAGACCGAGGGCTTTTGCGGTGTCTGGATCCAGCTCTACGACCCGGTCGCGCCGGGGCGGGTGTACCTGGACGCGCGGCCTTTCGAGTCCCTGGTCCTGTGGGTGAGGGGCGAGCCTGCGGGCGTGCAGGTCAAGCTGGCCGACGAGCGTCTCGACCGCCTTGAGGACTCGGCGCCAGTCGGCGACCTGGCCGACATGATCGGGGATGGCGAGCCGGTCGACGGCTGGCGACAGGCGACTCTGCGACTCGACTCGCTGCCGCCCGCCCTCGACACCGGACGGCTCGCCTCCCTGGCCTTCGAGTGCACCGCTGCGGGGAGCCGGGAGCTCACTATCGCCGGCCTCGGTCTGTGCCGGGCCGGCGCCAGGCTCGAGCTGCCGGCTGCTGCCCCGGAGCGGGCGCGGGTAGGGCGTGCAGCGCTGCGCAAGGCGCTGTGGGTGTGGGACACCGAGGAGATCCTGGAGCGGCGAACCGCCCGCCGAAAGCTGGTGGACTTCCTCGCGCGACACGGTTTCAGCGACGTGTTCCTGCAGATCCCGCGCGAGGCGGGCGCGCCGACCGTGCTCAGTGCAGACCGCGCGGTGCGGCGTAGGCTCCGGCACCTGGTCGCGGACATGCACCGGCGCGATGTCGGTGTGCACGCCCTGGACGGGGCCTGTGAGTACGCCCTGCCTGCTCGCCACCAGGAGGTGATCCAAGGGGTGCGCAGCATCGCCGCCTACAACGCCGCAGTGACCGAGGAGGAACGGTTCGACGGCGTCCACTACGACATCGAGCCTTACCTTCTGCCTGGCTTTGGCAGCTCGCGCCGGTCGCAGATCCTGGGCTGGTTCCTGACCGCCGTCGACGGCCTCGCCCGGGAGGCCCACGCCGCCGGGTTGGAGGTCGGCGTGGACATTCCGTTCTGGTACGACGCGCGGGATGAGGACACCGGACAAGAGATGTCGGTGCGGTACGCCGGCCGGGCTGCGAATCCGGCCGAGCATCTGCTCGCCATGGTGGACAACATGGGCATCATGGACTACCGCACTACGGTCGACGGCGCCGACGGCGTCCTCGCCCATGCCGCGGGCGAGCTCGCCGATGCCGCCGAGCGCGGCACGGAGATCCTGGTCGGGCTCGAGACTCACCCCCTGCCCGTCGAACGCTACCTGAAGTTCTCGGGCGCGCCCGCACGGGGGGCGCCCGAGGGTCTGGGGAGCGATGCCGAGGTCGTGGCGTCGCTCTCACGCCAGGGGCGGGCGAGCTTGCACCTGCTGCGCGTCGGCGAGCTGGACGGGTTTCTGGCCGCGGCTGCGCGGGACGGAGGAGGAACCGCCGATGTCCTGGTGTGGCCGGTGGAGCGGTCGGTGGAGGTGGCGGCCTCCCGCATCTCATTCGCCAGTCTGGGACCGGAGCGGCTGGATTCGGTCATGGCCGAGGCCGAGCCCTGGCTGCTCGACGAACCGGCCTTCGCCGGCTTTGCCATCCACCACTACGGCAGCTACCGGAAGCTCCTCGGCGAGTAGGCGCAGGGCCGAGCCGGCGGAGCGCGCGACGTCGATGCAACAGGGTGCTCGACGGCTCGCAAGGCATTCTCGGCGGACCGCTCCGAAGAAGAAGGCGACGACGCCTTCTGGGAGGTGGAGGAGGTACGCCTGCATCCCGGGCCCGCGTCGGATTCCCGGATGCTACACTTCTCGGTAGTAGCAGGTAGCCCGCCAACAGGAGGCTCGTGCCCACTTCGTGGAGGCTGGAATGACAGGATTTCCCCACTGTCGTCACCGTCGGGTGAATCTCGCCTTCTGGCTGCTCGGACTTGGCTCGCTGCTCTGGCTGCTCGTGCGCAGCGGCAGCAACCCGCGCCGCCTCGCCTACCCGTGCCAGCAGGCCGCGGCCGTCAGCGGCATGGCGTTCCTCGGGCATGCTGTGGCGGTCCTCGGTCTGGCCGGGCTGTACCGGTTCCTCAGGCGGCACACCACGCTGACCACGGCCGCAGTGCTCGGTCTGACCCTGGTCCTGGTCGTTGCCCTCACCGGCAGTGGCGTTCGGCCGTCGACGGCCTCAGCCCCAGGTGTCCGTGGCTTGCCGTCGTGGACCAGCCCCACGGCCATCTCCGATGTCTTTGCCGTCGAGAACGTGCCGGTGCCGGAGTGCAGCCTCGACGGAGGCACCCTACCCGCGACGCCGCCGTGCGACGACCCGGCCTATGCCCTGAGCGACGCCGGAGTGGACCAGCTGCTCGACGTCATGGAGGCCCACGGGGAGTTTCTGCACCGGACGTCGAGCCAGCCCGACGGGCTCATCGGCCCAGACGCTGTCGTGATCGTCAAGATCAACAACCAGTGGGCGCAGAACGGGACGGGTGACGGAGTCGGACGACTCGCCACCAACACCGACGTGCTCAAGGGTCTGGTGTGGAGGATCCTGCAGCACCCGGACGGCTTCACGGGCGAGGTCGTGGTGGCCGAGAACATCCAGGAGTCGGGCGCCGGTGGGTGGAACTGGACCCCGGCCAACGCCGAGGACCGCGAGCAGTCGATCCAGGACGTCGTGACCGCCTTCCAAGGCCTCGGCTATCCCGTGTCGATCTTCGACTGGAATCCGCTCAACTACTCCCTCATCAGCGGAGGCTCGGTCGGGGGCGCTGGCTACCCCGCCGGAGAGTACGCCCACGGCAACATGGCCAACGCCTACATCCTGCTCGAGGACCCGGACGCGAGCGGTGCGGACGAGCTCTCCTACCCCAAGTTCCGGACTCAGGGCGGCACCTATGTGAGCATGCGTTATGGCGTATGGACCGGCTCGACCTACGACGCCGGGTCGTTGGTTCTCGTCAACCTGCCGGTCCTCAAGGCCCACGGCATGGCCGGCGGCACCATCGCCTGGAAGAACTTGATCGGCTTCATCACCACCTTCGACACCGACCGCAGGTTCCCGGGGGCGGATTCCTGGGGCGAGATGCACGACTACTTCTGGGGGTACGCCGGTGGCGTCAACCAGAGCTACGGCCTTCTCGGGCGGCAGCTGGCCCGGATTCGGGTACCGGACCTCAACCTGGTGGACGCGATCTGGGTTGCCGACGACAACTACAATGGCAACGCCAACCGCCAGGACGTCCTGCTCGCAAGCAGGGATCCGTTTGCGCTCGACTGGTACGCCTCCGAGTACGTGCTCTACCCGGCCATACCCTGGCCGTGGCAGGACGTGTCCGCGGCCCGCGCCGGCATGTTCCGCAACGCCACCCGCACCAACCAGAACTCGGCCGCAGCTGAGTGGCCCGGCGGTGCCTTCCCGTACATGGACCTGCTCGACAGCTACGACGGCGACACGCCCTCCGACGACGAGAAGAACCAGATGAACGTGTACCTGGGCGGTGATGCCATCTTCGCGGACGGCTTCGAGTCTGGCGACACGAGCGCCTGGTCGGCGACGGTGCCATAAACCGCAGGGATCGCCGCCTCCCGTAGCTCCGCGCTGCCGCCGGATGGTGAAGCGCAGGCGTCAGGTTCGCGGCTGCAGGGGAGGCTGCTCGGCGATGAAGCTCCGGAAACGCTCGCCATCCTCTCCGACGAAGCTCACGAACCTGGCCGCGAAACCCCGGACCGACTCCACCGCGAGTCGGGAGAAACGGACTACCGTTGCCACTCCCCGCACCGGATCGGCCAGACCGGGATGCTCGAACGAGAAGACGAAGCGGCTGCCGATCACCACCGGCTTCTCGTAACGCACCAGCATGCCGGACATGGAGACGTTGACGGTCTCGGTCATGAGCACGTCAGGCAGCCCCGGGTCGAAGCTCTCGAGCCGCACCTGGGCGCACAGCGGGTGGCGCGTGTTGTAGAGCAGGAACTCGAGGATCGCCGTCCTCAGTGTCTCGTCGTCGATCGAGGCGTCAAGGATCTGGCAGTCGCTGGTGGCGCGGAACTTCTCCGCCTTGGCCAGGACCTCGGGGTCGGAGAAGAAGACGACGATCGAGTAGCGGCAGGGTGAGCGCCGGCAGCGGATCTCGTCGAGAAACTCCCGCATGTGCAGACCCTGAGCCGGGTACTGGACCAGCATGAGCTCGAAGAACTGGTCGCGGGCCAGCCTGGCGGCCTCAGCGGCGTCGGGGGCGAAGTGTAGGTCGAACTGGGGTGCGGGCAGGATGGCGACAATGCGCTCGCTCATGGCCGGTCGTTCACAGACTACCAGGACGCGCCGTCCCTCCTCCGCCATGGTTCGAGAATAGCGCTCTCGCGTCGCTTTCCGCAACCGTGGTTCCAGGTGCGCGGCACGAGGCAGCCCAGGCGGTCCGGCCCTGCGGGCGCCCTCGCGCGCCGGCGAATCGGCCGGTCGAGTCGCGGATCGGTGCCGTCCCCGGCCCGCCGTCGTCGAGCCGTCACTCGGTCTTCTGCATGAAGATGAACACTACGCAGTAGGCAATGGCGGCGACGAAGCTGACCAGGGAGAAGAACATGAAGCTCCCCGGCACGAGCCCGAAGGGTCCCCGCACCGGGTCAGCGAAGTGCCAGACCAGCTTCAGAATAATGCCGAGTCCGAGCGAGACGATGCCGAGCCAGAACACGAGCCGCGGAACGAGTTTCATGTCCGCCTCCTGAGATGGGGTTTTCTGCACTCTATCATGGGACGACCCGCTTCCGGCGACCTGATCGCGCTTCGCTCCGCCGCCGGGCATGCCCGGCGGGCATGGCCGCCGGCGACTCTGGCCTGATCCGCGGGGTAGAATCTCGGCGCATGGGGCAGCCTGTTCCGTACCCGATCGCGCCGGCCTCTTGGCTGGGGCGCGCCCTCGGGGCAGGCGGCGGTCGGCCGGATCCGGGGCCCGTTCCTGGCCGGCCCGGGCGGCCCGGCCGCGGTTCGTCACAGGGGCACGGACGGGTGAGGCTGCTGGCCATCCTGCTGGCGGCCTGGCCGGCCGTGGTCGCGCCACAGGTCGTCCTCAACGAGGTGGCGAGCGCCAATCTCGACACCGTGCTCGACATCGATGGCGAGGCTCCGGACTGGATCGAGATCTACAACCGCGGGCCGTCGCCCGTCGATCTCACCGACTGCGGACTGTCGGACGAGCGCGACGAGCCGCGCAAGTGGACCTTCCCGCCGATGGTGATCGAGGCGGGCGCGCACCTCGTGGTCTTCGCCTCGGGCGCGAGCCTTGGGGTCGGGCATTGGGAAACAGTCATCGATCGGGGAGATGTGTGGGCCTACCTGCCGGGCGACAGTCCGCTCCCCGAAGGATGGGCGAGCCCGTCCCTGGACGACAGCTGGTGGAGCCGGGGCCCGAGCGGCTTCGGCTTCGGTGACGGCGACGACGCCACCGAGACGCCGAAGGAGCTCTCCCTCTACGCTCGCATCCAGTTCTCGATTGCTGATCCCGGGTCGATCATCGCCGCCCTGCTCCATGTGGACTACGACGACGCCTTCGTCGCCTACGTCAACGGCGAGGAGGTTGCCCGCTCGCCGATCGGCCGTCCCGGAGTGCCGCCATCACCCGCTGATCCCGCCCAGCTCAGTCACGAGGCGGCTCTGTACCGGGGGCTCGACCCCGAGCACTGGTGGGTGGACGACCTGTCGGTGTTCGTGGCGGGCGAGAACCTGCTCGCGATCGAGGTGCACAACATTTCGGCTACCGACGACGACCTCACCCTGATCCCGTTCTTGACCCTGGGCTCTCGCACTGCCCCCCCGGGTGCGACGCGCGGAGCCGCCGAGGAGTTGGTGAGGTGCCTGCCGCGACTGCGGACCAGCTTCCGGCTCGACGCCGAGGGGGAGAGCGTGGTGCTGTCGTCGCCCGGCGGGGAGATCCTCGACGCCGTCGACAGCCCGCGCCTCTTCTTCGGCGTCTCGTACGGCCGCGCCGGGGACGGTGGCGAAGAGTGGGGCCTGCTGGCGGAGCCCACGCCCGGCGCCCCCAATCCGGGCCAGGTGCTGGCGGGCCATGCGGCCACCCCCGAGCTGAGCTTGCCGGGAGGGCTCTACTCGGACGCGATCGAGGTCGGCCTGGCCGGCGCGAGCCCCGATTCCACCGTGCGCTTCACCCTCGACAGCAGCGAGCCGACCCCCGACTCGCAGGCGTTCGAGGGGCCGATCCGGATCGCCAGGACCACGGTGCTTCGCGCCCGGGGTTTCGCGCCGGGCCTGCTCGAGAGCCGGATCGCGACCCGGACCTTCGTGATCGCCGAGCCGCACGATTTGCCGGTGGTCTCCCTGGTGACCGAGGCCAGCAACCTGTGGGACCCGGGCAGCGGGATCCTGGTCCCGGCCAATCGCTGGAGCGAGCGCGAGGTGCCGGTGCACCTGGAGCTGTTCGAGGAGGGTGGGGCGTCGACAGCGGTCGACGTCGATGCCGGGCTCAAGGTGCACGGCGGCGGGGGGGCGGTGGACCGCGATCAGGCGTCGCTGCGCGTCAACTTCCGGGGGGGTTGGGGCGTGAGCATCCTCCAGCACCGTGTGTTCCCGGACTCCGAGGTCGAGGAGTTCAGCGGGCTCGTGCTCAGAAACTCGGGCCAGGACTGGTGCCGCACACAGTTTCGGGACGGGCTGATGCACCGGATCGCCAGCGGTTGGGGGGTGGACGGCCAGGCGTTCCGTCCGGCCGTGGTGTATCTCAACGGCGACTACTGGGGAATGCTCAACCTGCGCGAGCGTCACGACCACGAGTTCCTGGCCGCGCACCACGGCCTGGACCCGGAGGCCATCAACCTCGTCGAGGGTACCGGCTGGCCGGTGCGCGGGAGCAGCCGCCAGTTCCGCGAGATGATCCGCTTCATCGAGCGCAGCTCGCTCGCCGAGGACACCAACCTCGACGTCGTGCGGTCGATGATGGACGTGGACCAGTTCGCCACCTACTCCATCTTGCAGATCTTCTTCGCCAACACCGACTGGCCGGGCAACAACGTCGAGCTGTGGCGGTCCACCGGCGGAGGGGGACGTTGGCGGTGGATCCTGTTCGACACCGACTTCGGCCTTGGCCTCGCCGCCGCCGCCGACCACGATACTCTCGCCTTCGCGACCGATCCGGATGGGCCGGAGTGGCCGAACCCGCCCTGGTCCACCTTTCTGCTGCGGTCCCTGCTCGAGAACGAGAGCTTCCGGCGCAGCTTCGCCAACCGCTACGCTGATCTCCTTAACTCGGCCCTGTCGCCGTCGCGGGTCCACGCCCTGGCGACGGCAATCGAGGACGACATCAGTTCCGAGATCCCGCGACACTTCGCCCGCTGGGGGCGTCCGGCGTGGCACTGGTGGGCCCGGGTCCGCCAGCTCAGGGAGTGGGTGGACCGGCGGCCGGGCGCCGCCCGCGATCACCTGCAGCGCAAGTTCGGGCTGCGCGGCCGTTACCTGCTGTCCCTGCGCGCGTCGCCCCCGGAAGGGGGATGGGTCGACCTCGAGGCGATCTCGGTGGCAGAGGAGTGGAGCGGGGTGTACTTCCGCGGCAACCCGGTCACGCTCAGCGCCCGCCCGGCACCCGGCCACCGTTTCGTGGGTTGGTCCGACCCGACCCTTCCCCAGGAGCCGAGCGTGGTCATCGATCCGCCCGGGGACTACAAGCTCATCGCGTTCTTCACCCCCTAGGACGGTGCAGGGCATAGGTGGCGGATGGATTTCGGAGCGCCGTGAGATGCCAGTTTTCGGCGGATTCGAGGAGCAAGTGCTTGGAGTACGGGCCGAGAATCCGACGAAAAGGGGCGCTCACGGAGCCCGAAAGGCGCCGCTATGGCGGGCAGATCGGCGTCCGCAGTAGCAGCGAGGTGAGATGTCCGGCCTGGAGGCCCGGCCGGTCACGCTGCCGCCCGCGTCAGCTCGATGACAGCGATCGACTCGAGGAGCTGTTCGCGCAGGAAGGACGGGCTGTCCGCAATATGCTGCAGGAGCCGGGCGATGGTGCTCGCGTCGCCGGCGAAAGCGAGCGCGCGGGCAACCGCGGTCAGCGTGCTGCGACTCTCCTCGAGGGACAGGCGGTCGACCAGCTTGTCGACGACCCGGGGGCTGACGCTGGCCGGAAACGCACCGCGCGCGATGGCCCCCAGGCTACGCGCGGTCTCGCGCCGGACCTCGACCTCGGGATCGTCGAGCAGGTCCATCATGGTGGTCGCCAGCGCCGGGTCCCTGCGGGTGCCGAGAGCCATGATCGCGATGCGGCGCTGGCGCGGGTCCCCGCTCCTGGCCTGGGCCAGCCACTGGCCGATCGGGGGCTCGCGCAGCATTCCCAGCGCGCCCAGGAGGTCCTCTCGCAGCTCGAGATCGGCCTTGTCCAGGCGGGCGATCAGGGGCTCTGCGGCAGCCGGATCGCCGATTTCGCCGAGGGCCATGGCGGCAGCCCTGCGCACGCCTGGCGCCGGGTCGCCCAAGGCCTGGCCGAGGAGGGCGACGCGCTGCGGGTGGTGGCAGCGGCGCAAGGCCAGGCACGCGGACAGGCGGACGCCGTCCTCCGGGTCCCGGGTCGATGCCGCCAGGGCTGCAGAGAGCTGAGCCGCGTCGTCGGACGGAGCGGGCGTCGCCAGGACCGCCTCGGCAGCGCCGATGGCCACGGCGCGGATGAGCGGATCGGGGTCCTGGATCAGCGGTGGGATCATTTCCGGCGATCCCACCAGGAGGTGGCGCAGCGCCCAGTGCGCGGCAATCCGACTGGGCGGCGTTTCTTCGCGGATGGTGGCCGCGATGGGAAAGGTCGCGCCGGGCAGGTAGCGCGCGCCCTGACCGATGACGAGGAGGGCATTGCAGGCCACCCTGCGGTGGCGCGAGCTGGCCAGGCTGAGTATCTCGGGCAGGAGCTCCGGGTCGGGCAGTACCCCGATCAGGCTGAGGACGCGCTCCAGGCGCGGACGGGAGATCAGGGCGCCGCGGATCCGGTCCCACGGCGAACGGGTCTCGACGATCAACGGGCGCAGCACGCTCTTGAGCGAGGGACGCAGGGCCGCGGCGAGCAGCTCGCGCGACTGGCGGTACGGCTCGCCCTGCATCGACTCCTCCACGACCTGGGCCAGTGCCTCGGCGAGGAGGAGGACCCGTCGCGGTGCGGGCGACTTCGCCGGTGGCTCGCGGGAGGCCGAGCTGCGCCGAGCGGCGACGCCCGGATCCTGGAGCAGGGAGCCGATCAGCTCGCGGGCGGCATCGATGCGGCGTGTGCGCGACTGCTCGCGCAGGATCTTCCTGGCCCAGCTGACGATCAGGCCGAACGCGAGCAACAGCTGCAGGCCCAGGAAGCCGAGGATGACCCAGAACCACCACGAGCTGAGCCAGGCGGCCTGCGCGACGGTCCCGGCGGCCACTGCGGGTTCGGCGTTCACCCGACTCTCCGACCGAGGGAGGTTCCTGGCGTGATCATCTCTTGAACGGGTTGCGCAGCTTCTTGCCCGACGCCTGCCGGGACATGTCGGCAACGGCCGACGCCTCGTCCTGGGCGATCTTGCCGTGGAACATCACGTCGAGCCTGCTCAGGGAGAAGGCCTCGCGGAGCTTCTTGCGCACGCCTGCCAGACGGATCTGTCCCTTGAGCTTCTCGAGCTGGGTGGTGGTCCGCACCAACACGCCCAGCCCGGTGTGGTCGATGAACGCCAGCCGCGAAAGCTCGAGCACGATCATCCGTTCGCCGCTGTCGATCGCCTGCTGGAGCGTCTCGCCGAGCTCGGTGTAGTTGTAGGCGTCGAGCCGTCCGGAGACGCGGACGATGAGCACCGCCTCTTGAGGGCCGCCTCGGTCAGCGGTGATCATGACGTCGCGCAACACGGTGCCGCTCCCGCTAGGTTGGGAGGCCGGACCCTCTGGCAGGGGTGGCGGGAGCGGTTCCTGCGCCGCCTGACGCGCCGGCTGGCTAGGCTGCGGGGGAGCCTGCAGCGGCGGAGGCGGCGGCGCTGCTGGGCGCCGCGGCACGCCGTCGCGGTACTTCTCCAGGCTGCGGGTGAGGCAGAAGGTGACCGAGTTGGCAAGCCGGAAGCTCTGGTCGAGCGAGAGCGTCGCCTCGGTGACCCTGCGCTCTCCGACGAACGTGCCGTTGAGGCTGCCGAGATCGCGGATCGTCCACTCGTTCTTGCCCTTGGGCACCAGCCTGGTGTGCACGCGGGATATGTTGCCGAGCTCGAAGCGGAAGTCGGCGCGTTCGCCGCGGCCGATCGTGATCTCGTCCTCGGGTAGCGGAAAGGTCTGTCCGCGCAGCTCGTCCGGGCCGTCGACCACCAGCAGCCAGGCGTGCGGCTCCTCCATGAGCGCGGCCATCGGGATGAGCACGGTCGACTCCACGGCGCCGTTGAGCTCCCCCGTCTTCTCGCATGACTCGGGGTCGGCGGTGGGGGCCGCTGAGGCCGCATCGGGGCCCGTGCTTCCGCACGCGCTCGCGTTCGCCCCGGCGACGCCGTCAGCCATGCCGCTCGGGGCCGTGCTCCCGGCCCGGTCCACGGACGGGGGTGGGTTGGGTGGCGGACCGAGGCCCGAGGTGCCGACGCGGCGCACGGGCGGCGACTCCGGCGGAGCCTGGTGCCTCTCGGTCGACTCGAGGTCAGCACCCCTGGCAGAGGCCGCGGCCGCGACCGGGGTGCGTACCGGCTCCGGAATGGG
>Ga0316628_100004423_pt1 | contig 11026 bp, 2 predicted proteins | sample OWC_Aug_M2_C1_D5_FD_207648 | JGI IMG/M metagenome (GOLD analysis project Ga0316628, IMG submission 207648) | Wetland soil microbial communities from Old Woman Creek delta, Ohio, United States - OWC_Aug_M2_C1_D5_C | ecosystem: Environmental > Terrestrial > Soil > Wetlands | place: USA: Ohio... | reverse complement strand
GGGTAATCCCATGAGGTACAGAACTGGCAAAACGCTCTTCATTCATCACGAATTTCAAAAAGGAAGCAGGCAGGAATAAGGTTTTAATTTCATATTGGGCAACGGTTCGAAACAATCCCGGGATATTGCTTCTTTCCTCTTTATTGATGACTACCAACCGGCCTCCGTAAAGAAGTGTCGAGAAGATCTCCTGGAAGGAAACATCAAAACTAATGGTGGCAAATTGCATTACATTGGTGAAATCAATGTTGGTATATTTAAATTGAAATTTAATAAGATTCACCAGGTTCCGGTGTTCCAGCATAACAGCCTTGGGCTTCCCGGTTGATCCGGAGGTATAGATGACATATAAAAGGCTTGAGCCGCGGGTGAGGATTTTGGGATTGATGGTGGTTCCTTTATAAATATGTTCATCCCCCAGGTGCAGGACGGTAATATCCCCGGGGACATAACCGGCTGCCCGGTCAATATCTATATTGGTGAGGATGAGGTCGACGCTGCTGTCTTCCAGCATATACTTTTTACGAGTGTCCGGGTATTCCTGGTCGATGGGTAAATAGGCGCCTCCTGCTTTTAATACAGCCAACATACCAATGATCATTTCCATCGAGCGTTCCACCATGAGTCCTACAATCGTATCCACGTGGACGCCTTTTTCCCTGAGGGTGTTTGCCAGTTGATTTGCTTTCCGGTTTAATTCTCCATAGGTGAGGGTTTTTCCCGCAAAGACAATGGCGGTTTGATCCGGGATTTCCTGGGCTTTGGCTTCAAACCACCGGTGGATGGTTTCATCCGCATTAACCGTCTCTTCTACTCCCCTGGACAACTGTAAAATTTCCTGTTTTTCTTCTTTTGTAAGTATTTCGATCTGTGACAACTTCAATTTCCTGTTTGCTTTTTCCCCTAATACAGACAGTATTTTTTTAAAATACCTGATGAATGATTCGATCGTGCGGGAAAGAAACAGTTTGGTGCTGTACTCGAAAGTAAGAAGAAGTCTTTCTCTCCCTTCATATGCGGTGAGGTTCAAATCAAACTTGGAGGTTCCTTCCTGGTGTTCATAAAAATTGGTTTCCTCCATATCCCGGTTCATTTCGGGCATATCTTGTTGGTCCTGGTTATCCTCCAGGTTTAACAAGTTGAACATCACATCGAAGATGGGATTTCGACCGGTATCCCGGCGTACAGAAACTTTATCCACCAGATCTTCAAAGGGATACTCCTGGTTTTCAAAGGCGACTAAGGTATGCTTTTTTACTTCTTTTAGGAATGCGTTAATGGATTTTTGACCGGCGGGATAGGTTCTGATGGCCAGGGTATTGACAAACATACCGATAATATAGTGCAGGTTTGCATGTCTCCTGGCTGCGATGGGAGTTCCCACGATAATATCCTCCTGGCCGCTCAATTTCGAGAGCAAAATACTATACACCGATAGAATAGACATATAGAGGGTTGCCTCTGCTTCCGCTGCGATCTCCTTTAAGGTTTGGGTTTCTTTTTTATTTAACAAAAAATTTACCGTACTGCCTTCGAAACTCTGCATCAATGGTCGTGGGTAATCAGTGGGCAGGTTAAGAACCGGCAATTCATCGGAAAACCACCGGACCCAATAAGATTCCTGGTGAGCTATTAATGATTGCTGTTCCGGCTGCTTTTGCCATTGGGCATAATCTTTATACTGGAGCCTCAACTCCGGCAGTTTTTCTCCCTCTCCTGTATACAAGGTCTCGAATTCCCTTGCCAATAGGGTCTGGGATGTACCGTCTGTTATGATATGGTGCATGTCGATTAAAAGTATATGTTCCTTCCCGGGTTTTTTTATCAATCCCACCCGCAGGAGTGGAGCTTTTGCCAGGTCAAAGGGTTTGATAAAGTCGGCAATGATTTTTTCTACCCCGGGGGAGGAATTTGTAGATAAATGATCATACTTTATTTCCACTTCCACATCGGCAAGGATTCTCTGGACAGGCGCCTCATCTATCATCAGGTAACTCGTTCTTAAGCTTTCGTGCCTTGTCGATAATTTTTTAAAGGTTTTTTCTAATTTCTCTGTATCGATATCCCCTTGCCAGGGCAGTACATAGGGCATATTGTAGCTGGTGCTGTTTAACTCTAATTGCTGTAGAATATACAACCGTTTCTGGGCCGGGGACAGGGCATAATATTCTTTCTTTTCTATGGGTTCCAGGGAGACAAACTTCTCTTTCCTTAATCCTTTAATACGTTCTGATAACGCCCTGATGGTGGGTGCGACAAATATCTCTACCAGGGGCAATTTCACATTTAATTCCTTGTGGAGTTTTGCCAGCAGGTTCGTTGCCTTCAGGGAATGCCCTCCCAGTTCGAAAAAATTACCGTCAATGCCGATTAAACTTTTTTCTATCCCCAGGACCTCACTCCATATCGCTGCTAATTTTTCTTCTATTTCATCTCGCGGGGCATTATATTCGCCTTGCAATTCTAACGTCCCGATTCCCGGTTCCGGCAGTGCCTTTCGGTCTATTTTACCGTTGGGCGTCAAGGGTATCTGCTCCATCTGTATAAAATAAGAGGGAATCAAATAATCAGGCAGCTTCTTTGACAGGTATTCCCTCAATATTGTCGGGGACAAATTGGAGGTATTATTGGAGACGATGTAGGCACATAAATATTTATCATCCCCTTCACCCTGGTAAGCACCCGGTTTAGCGATTTCCTTTACTATTATTACCACCTCTTTTATTTGTTCATGGTTCAATAGTTGATTCTCGATTTCTCCCGGTTCGATGCGAAACCCCCTGATTTTTACCTGGTGGTCGATTCGGCCCAGGAATTCGATGTTGCCATCTGCCAGCCATCGGCACAGGTCCCCGGTGCAGTAGAGTTTATCTCCTTGTTTATAGGAATTCTCTATGAATTTTTCTCTTGTCAATTCCGGGCTATTCAGGTATCCCCTGGCTACACCATTTCCCCCTACACAAAGCTCACCGGTAATACCCGGGGGCTGTACCTTAAAATTCCTGTCGACAACATATGCCGTGGAATTTGCTATAGGCCGACCAATGGGAATTTTATCTTTATATTCCTTGTCCAGCAGGAATGTGGTAGAAAAAGTGGTATTCTCTGTGGGACCATATCCATTGATGATATTCAAACGGGGGAACCTGGTTTTTACTTGATTGATGTGCTGTGGAGACAACACATCCCCACCCACCAGCAGGTTTTTCAGTCCCTGGAAAATATCCGCATCGGCTCGCACCAACTGGTTAAACAATGGCGATGTCAACCAAATCGTACTGATTTTATAGTCATGGAGGGCTCTTTTGAAGTTTCCCGGTGTTAGCACGGTATCCTTTTGTGCCAGGTAGAGTTCAAGTCCATTTAATAAGGCCCCCCATATTTCAAAGGTTGAGGCGTCGAATTCCAATGCGCCGGTTTGTAGTATCCGGTCTGTTTCTTCCCACTGGATGTAGTCGGTATTCATTACCAGCCTTACCACATTGCGATGTTCCACTGCCACTCCCTTGGGGGTTCCGGTAGAACCTGAAGTGTAGATTACATAGGCTAAATGGTCATAGCGACTCTCACATTTAACATTTTCACAGCTATTGCTGCTGTATATATGGTTAGTCCCCAGGTTCACCACTTCCCGGGTATAATGGCTGGCATCCCGGCAATTGCTTAATAATAGTTTTACCCGGCAATCTTCCAGGAGATATTTCTTTCTCTTTTCAGGGTAAGCGGGGTTGACAGGTATATAAGCCCCGCTTGCCTTCAGGATGGCCAGGAGTCCCACTGCCATTTCCAGGGCGGGTTCTGCCATGATGCCCACCAGGGTATCGGGCTTGATGCCCCTGGTTTGCAGTAGATGTGCCAATTGATTGGATTGTTGGTTTAATTGCAGGTAGGTTAAATGGTTTTTTACCACCATACCAACAGCAATTTTTTCGGGGGTTTTCTCTGCCTGTTCTGTAAACAGTTGGTGAATAGTTTTCTTATCAGGGTATTCCCGTGCCGTATCATTAAATTCATAGAGTACCTGGTGCCTCTCCTGTTCCGAAAGTGTCTCGATTTCTGAAATCCTTTGTCCCGGGTTTTTCACTATACTTGATACAATATTTTTGAAATAGATAATAAATCGCTGGATAGTTTCTTCTTTAAACAGGCGGGTACAGTATTCAAGATTAAAATAAATATGTTTCTTTCCCTCCAGGGCATTGAGGGTCAGGTCAAATTTGGAAATCCTGTGCACATATTCGGGGTGGGACAGGCCCCGGGCAGCGGAGTCTTCTCCTGGCATTTCCCCGTCCTGTTCATCCTGGACTGGGACGTCATCCAATGCAAACATCACATCGAACAAAGGACTCCTGCTGGCATCCCTGTTTATAGTTACCCGGTTTACCAGGTCTTCAAACTGGTATTCCTGGTTTTCAAAAGCTTCCAATGTTTTTACTTTTACTTGCTGTAAGAATTGGTTAAAGTTGAGATGGTCCCGGGAGTGATTGCGAATTGCCAATGTATTGACAAACATGCCGACGACGGGTTCCAGGTCGGTATGCCTTCGTCCGGCGATTGGTGTTCCCACGATAATATCCTGATGACCGCTTAATTTAAATAAAAAAATGTTATATATGGTGAGTAACAACATATATAATGTTACCTCTTCCACCAGGGTGAAGGCTTTTATTATCCTGGTTTCCCGGCTGTCCACTGTAAATTGAACCAGTCGTCCCTCAAAGCTTTGAATCTTAGGCCGGGGAAAATCATAGGCAAGGTCCAGTACCGGTATCTCACCGCTAAATTCTTTTAACCAATACTCTTCTTGCTTTTTCAGGCTGCTGGAGTTCAACAGCCAGTTTTGCCATTCTGAAAAATCTCTATATTGGAGGTCCAGGTCGGGCAATTCTCTTCCCTCATATAATGCCATAAAATCCCGGAACAATATATCATCGGACAGGGCATCTGATATGATGTGGTGTTTATCGATCATGAGGATATGCCTGGTTTGTTTGATACTTACCAGTCCTACCCGCAGCAGCGGAGCTTGAGAAAGGTCAAAGGGCCTCATAAAATTACCGGCAATCTCTCCCACTTCTTCCTCCATTGCCTCATGATACTCTACTTCAAAATCCACGGTTGGATGGATTACCTGTACCGGTTCCCCTTTGATTAACCTAAAAGAAGTCCTCAAACTTTCATGCCTTTTTATCAAGGCTTGCAGGGCCCTTTCAAATCTAACTTTGTCGGGTTTTCCCGGCAATTCATGGATATCCCGCATCATGTTATAAATAATACTGTCAGGTTCCATTTGCTGGAGGATATACATCCTTTTTTGAGCCGAAGATAGTGCATAATATTCTTTTTCTTCCGCCCAATCGATAAAGGTGTGGACCTCCTTTTCTACTCCCGGGATTAATGTCGCCAATTTTTTTATGGTAGGATTTTTAAAAATCTCTGCCAGGGGGAGCCTTACATCGAATTCCCTGTGAATTTTAGAAATCAGGGCCATCACATTTAAGGAATTCCCTCCCAATTCAAAAAAACTACTTTCCACACTAATGGTTTCAAATCCAAGGATTTCAGTCCATATTTCCAGGAGTTTACTTTCTGTTTCATTAGCGGGCAAAACGATACAGGCCTTTTCATGTTGAAGGGGATCGGGGAGTGCGTCATAGTCGACTTTGCCATTGGGCTTTCGCGGTATTTCTTCCAACTGCATCATATGGGCGGGGACCATATAATCGGGCATTTTCTTTACTAAATAATCCTTTAAATCCCGGGTCAGTGATTCATCTCCCGGGTGTAAGCCGCTTTCATTATTTCCAGTAATATAAGCGAAGAGATTTTCATTATTCTTTATCTCTTTTTTCACCACCACCGCCTCTTTTACAGAGGGATGTTTCAGTAATGCATTTTCTATTTCTTCCAGCTCGACTCGAATACCTCTTATTTTAACTTGCCGGTCAATCCTGCCCAGGAATTCCAGGTTTCCATCATGGGATATCCGTCCCAGGTCCCCGGTTTTAAATATAATATCATTGGGGTCGCTGCTGAAGGGATTGGCGATGAACTTTTTCCTGTTTAGTTCGGGTTCTTTGTAATATCCATAGGTCATAAAGGGGGTACGGATATATATTTCCCCTACTTCTATTTTCTTACAGATTTGCATATTTTTATCCAGGATAATCACCCTGGTGCCTTTCATGGGTTTCCCCAAAGGCATGCTTTCCCTATTGACATCAGATTTGCGGATCAGGTAATAGGTTTTTATCATGGTGGTTTCGGTGGGTCCATAAAGATTAACCAGTTGGACCCTCTCATCAAATAAATCATACCACCTGGTCAGGTCGGGGGGATTGATTTTCTCCCCGGAAAGTAATACAAATTTCAGGGCGTTGAAATGATTTCCATTCAAGGAATCTGTACATAACAGCCTGAAAAAGCTGGGGACGCCGTGCATCAAGTGAATCCTGCCGGTGTCTATCCACCGGATCAATTTATCCGCATCCAATATGATATCTTTATCCTCCGGGATGCAAAGGGTTCCCCCGGCCAGGAGTGGGACAAACACATCCCTTAAAAACGCATCGAAACCAACCGTGATAAATTGGCTGATGCGAAAGGTATGATCAATCGCAAATGTCTCAATTTCCCATTCGATAAAATGAGCAAGCCCTTTGTTTTTACCCAGGATAGCTTTTGGTGTGCCGGTGGTACCGGAAGTGAAATAGATATAGATTTTATCATCCGGGCTGTACGGAGTTCCCGGTTTATTCGCCGACCGGGAATCGCTCTTCCTGGCAAACCATAATTCTTCCAGGAGTAAAAATGTTAAATCCCGCCGATTCATGCGCTCTTTAATCCGCTGACAGGATAACAATTGACGAAAATCGGTTTGATTGCTAATGATATATCCCACATCGGCTGTTTCGATCATAGTTTCCAATCGTTCCCGGGGGTGGGCAGGGTCTAGTGGCACAAATACACAACCGGCTTTTAGAATTCCAATTATCACAGCGATAAATTCCATCCGGTTTTCAATGAATATCCCGATAAATGTCTCCTTTTTAATTCCTTTATCGATAATCCAATGGGCAATACAATTGGAACGTTGATCAAGCTGGCTATAGGTAAGCATCCGCTGGCCATACTCAATAGCAATGCGATTACTAAATTTTTCCAGGCTCTCATTTAACCTGGTCTGGAATATATATTCTTTCATATTCCTACCTCCATTTTTTTAGTCGTCCTAATCAGTGTCTTTGGTTTTGCTCGAAAATACTGGATAGTATCCTTCTATTGAATAGTAATTCTCCGCATTCCAGTTTCTGTTATATATTACATGTCTGTAAGCTGGGGTAGTATTCTCCTTTATAGTAGTTCCCTTATGCATCACCATAATGAACAGCCGCGGATGCTTACCTTTTATTGGTTCACCTCATTTTTCCCGATCAAGTCATATTATGGGTGACTGCCCCTGGTTATAAAAAAATGTTATTATTTTATTTCCGTTATATGCAGTTTCCACATTTCTTCATCAAGATTTTCGACTAACTGGTAAATTTTTCCTTTCTCAATTGTAAAGGGAGAGACAGTGATGACACTCTGGAGGACAATAGGAAGGAATAATTTTTTTAGTAATTTCCCTTTAAGATCAAACACGAAAAATTCGATTTTGTCCTTGTCTTTTTTCCAGGTCCACACGTAAATTTGATCGTTGGCAATCAAAAAGTGGCGGATAGCAGGGAAATACTCGGGGAATCGGGCTTCGGGTTTAAAAAAGGATTCATACCTGTCCCGGGTCTCCGGGTCTGTTTTTAAAAAATCCATAAACTCTTTTTTATCCTCTGATGTAATTTTTTTTCTTTCATAATCGGTGGTAATGGAGAATAGTTTCTCTCCCTTGTTGTCAAATACCTCGATGATAAATTCCATACTAGCAACCACCCATATTTTGTTATTATAGACCTGGTAAATAAAAGGTTTTCCTATTATTTGCAGACCTTTTCTTTCCTGGTAATTATCTTCTGATCTCAAAATTTCCTTTACTTTTTTGAAATTGGAATCATAAATATTTAACAATGAATAGGTCAGAGTATTTTTATCCGGGTCTCCGCGCAGGGCCCCTCTTGAGACAAAATTTTCACCCAGGGGTTGGATGCTCATTGTAAAAGGTATTGCTTTCACTTCTCTTTTAAATTCCCCACCTTTTGTAAAAAAAGAAAGCTTCCCAAAGCTGGTGATGCCAAGGCTGTCGGGCAGGAGCTGGATGACGATAAATCTTGAAAACTCCTGGGGCCCTTCCCCTTCTCTTCCAAACTGTTTCCGTAAACTAAAGTCTTTTAAAGAGTAAATACTGATGCTTCTACCTTCGGAGATATAGATTTGACTCTCATCTACAGCGATTTGAATGGGTTCCTTAATATCAGGTAGAGGGACGATTTCGGCTGTTAAACCAACACTGATAATCATGATTGCTAAGATAAAAACACTTACTTTCTTCATTTTATTCACCTCGTTATTAGATTTTTTTTGTCTGTTTTATTTATTCATTTATACAACAATCACCACGCTTTTTTTCACCCCTGGATTGTAAACAAAAGTAGTGGCAATTTCAATATTTTTTTATTTTCCCCGTTTGTCCAGTTGTACTCCTACTTCCTTTGCCAGCCGCTGCAGCAAACCCGGCGGGGGGTTAAATTCCAGGTCTTCCAGTACTTGCTGGCGAGTGAATTCTCCTGCTCGAATGAGGCTGGCATATTCATCGGTATAGATACTGTAATTTACTTTTTGTAAATCCGCATAGGTGGTCAACCAATTCATCACGCAATTGGTTGTCCGAGCGGGATACCCCTCTTCCATCTGCTGCCAGTCAAACCGTTCCCGGCAAATTTTCTTTAATTTCTCTTTGTCGGTTTTATAAAAATCAAATATAAAGAAGGGAACCACCAGTATCTTTCTTTTCTCGGTATTTCCCACCAGGTCTTCCCGGCGTTGATAAACTTTATGTTTTTTCATTATTTCGTATTTTTTCAGGAACCAATCAAACAGGTCCATGTCACCTGAGGCCAACATGGCATTAATCATTTCCTTGATAACATTTCTTCCGCTCTCTTTATTAAATGCCACCTGGCCTTTTGAGTAACCATTGATGATGGTATTTATATTAAATTTATCCGCCAGTTCAACCGCATTCCAATACAGGATGTTGGCGCACATAAAACAGGTATTGGCGCCTGGTATATCCGACTCAATGACAAATTTCCACAGCTTCTTCATGTAGGTATAATCATGCTGCCAGATGATCAAATCAATATTTAGAGCTTCACAAAGTTTGCGGACATTGTTGGTGGCTGTTTCGTGTTCGTAACCATGGTCATTGTGCCAGACCAATGGTTTTAATTTAAAGTGTTCAACGATCTGGATAATGGTATAACTGCTGTCCACCCCACCGCTGGCAGAAAGCAAGCAATCATAGCCGCCATCCGGGTTTTTACGATTCTGCAGGGCTTTCATCAACTCTTCTTCACTGGAAAAATGAAGGCTGGCATCTTCTTTCTCCCGGGTGACATATTCATTGCAGTAATTACATACACCTTCGGCGTCAAATGTTATTCCCGGGTACGTGTCAGGGAGCACACACTTTTTACACACTTGCATTGATCTACTCTTTATTTTTTATTCATTTTCCAGGGATTCGTTAAATTGATTCATTATCGCTTCTTCCTCTTCCCTGGATATTATTTCTATTTCCTTTATTTTCTTGTAGGGGTTCTCTAATATGGAAAATATGATTTCCTTAAAATTGTCCAGGAAAACGTCTATGGTTTCTTTCCTGAAAAGGGCTGTGCTGTATTCCAGGTTAAATAACAACCGTTGGTTTACCTCCAGTCCATTTAAATTGAGATCGAATTTTGATATTGTATGTTCGTGTTGGTAATTGGGAGTTTGGGTGGTATCTTCCCGGGGATTACCTCCCATTTCTCCAAACTGGTTTTGCAGGGTAAACATGGTATCAAATAAGGGATTGCGACTGGTATTTCTATTTACGCCCAATTTTTCCAGCAAATCATCAAACTGGTAATCCTGGTTTTCAAAGGCCCATAATGTCCGTTCTCTCACTTCTTCCAGGAAGTCATAGAATCGCTTATTGGCGGAGGGGTAGTTCCTGATGGCCAGTGTATTGACAAAGATACCGATGATCTTTTCCAGGTGCGAATGACTGCGTCCGGCGGTTGTGACACCAACGACTATATCTTCCTGTCCGCTTACTTTTGCCAGCAGCACGTTAAAAGCAGCCAGGAGCACGATATAAAGGGTCGAATCGCTCCCGGCGGCCAGTTGGTTTAAAGATGCTGTTGCCTCCGGGCCGATCTCAAAATCAACACTACTGCCTGCAAATGTGCGCACATCCGGTCTTACGTAGTTATAAGGCAAATTCAATACCGGTATTTTGCCTTCAAAGTGATTCAACCAATATTCTTCCTGCTTTTTTAAGGTTTCCCCCTGTTCCTGGCTATTTTGCCACTCCGAGTAGTCTTTATACTGGAGCTTCAAGGGAGTGAGCGTTTCTCCTGAATACAACGCCAAAAGGTCCTTTACCATTAATACTTCAGACACACCATCCGATATAATGTGGTGCATATCCATCAAAAGAATATGATTACCACTCTCTTTTACTTTGTTCAACCAGGCACGAAATAGAGGGGCGGCAGCCAGGTCAAAGGGTTTTAAAAAGGAACTTGACATTTTTTTCGCTTCTTCTTCACTGGTTTCCAGGTACTGTAACTGGAAGTCAATCTCTTTATGGATTTTCTGATAAGGAATACCATCTATCAATTCGAAGGAGGTTCTTAAATTTTCATGTCTCTGGAGCATTTTCCTGAAGGTACGTTCCAATTTAAACCTGTCTATTTCTTTGCCCAGCATGACTATATGGGGTATGTTGTAGACAACACTGTGCTCATCCATATGTTGGATAAAATATAGACGTTTCTGGGCTGATGACAGGTGATAATACTCTTTTTGCTCTGCGGGTCCGATG
>Ga0316628_100004422_pt1 | contig 11030 bp, 7 predicted proteins | sample OWC_Aug_M2_C1_D5_FD_207648 | JGI IMG/M metagenome (GOLD analysis project Ga0316628, IMG submission 207648) | Wetland soil microbial communities from Old Woman Creek delta, Ohio, United States - OWC_Aug_M2_C1_D5_C | ecosystem: Environmental > Terrestrial > Soil > Wetlands | place: USA: Ohio... | reverse complement strand
AACCAGTACGTGTGCGCCTGGCGCTGGACGATCTCGTATCCGCCGTCGAATGCCGCGTTGAACAGCGTCGTCGCGAACTGGCTCACGCCGCCGCCGATGGTCATCTCCATCTCGCCTTCGACGATCGTCGGTCCTGCCACGAAGCCGTTCTGGGCCGTGCGCGGGCCGGACCGCGCGTTGACCGAGTACGGTTCGCCGGGGCGCACGATGCTCCCGTCGATGATGGCCGCCATGCGTTCGATGTTCTTCACGCGCGCCTCGCAGCACGGGAACGGCGTCGTGTACCGCGACACGAGACCGCGGATGTGAAGAGCCTCCGCCTGTTCCGTCGTGAGCACCGGGCTCACGTCTTCCCGGAGCTCGAGCACGCCCTCCCGTGCCTCGCTCTTCGCGAGCGCGGCGATGGCCGCCAACGTCGCCTCCTCGTCGAGCCTCCTTCCGAGCGCGCTCGGAAGGATCGAGACCTCCCCGCGAGGGCCGATGCTGAACGTCGCATCGCGCGCCGGTCGCTCGAGCGACGGGCGCGCGCGTTCGATGGGTGCGCGAAGCGCCTCGCGATCGAGGAATGGTTCGAGGCGTGGGCTTCCGTCGATCGCAGCTCGAGACCGCAAGGCGCTCCCGAGCTCGGCCGGCGTGAGCTCGAGCAGGCCGTCACCCGAGGGCTCCCGCATCCGCACCGGCGTTCCCACCAGCCGGATGCCGAGGGCCACGCCAAGGTCCACGTCCTCGCGCGAAAGCAGCGGCTTTCTCGCCTCGATGGGCATCGGCACCACCTCCGGTCGGCGCGCCACGAGCGCGCTCTCGAGCAGGCGTGGCGCGTTGCGCCGGACGATGCCGAGCCCCTCCCGCGGATAGATCGGCACGACGTGATCGGTGTAAGCAATCCCTCCTTCGAGCTCCGGTTCGCCCAGGGCATCGCGCTCGAGCGACCGGAGCACCGCCTCGACGTGATCGGGCTCGAGATGAACCGCGATCGGCAGCTCCTTCCGCGAGAAAGGTCGCGTGACGAACCCGCCGAGCTGGGCCAGCCACGAACCCTCTCTACCGAAGTGCAAGGCACGGTGCACGGTCCCATCCACGTCCAGAGCCAGCCCCACGGAGCTCGCCTGGATCTCGAACGTGCGGCCCCCGACCTGCACGCGCCCCCTGAGCCGCGATGCCTTCGACGCGAGCGCCCGGACCGCCTCTCTGGTGCCCTGCTCATCGAGCTCCCCGAGCGAGACGCCGAGCGCCGACGTTCCCGGGAGCACACGCCCCCGGCACGAGAAGCGCTGCACCGAGAAGTGCCCGACCGTTCCAAGCCCGACGCTGGCCAGGAACACGACGGCGAGCATCCCCTTCCGGCGGCCACGCGATGAGGCCGCCGCCGGCGCGACCTCGGGGGCTCCGGTCAAGGGTGCGTCCACGGGCGCTCGGTAGCCCAGTTTTCGGCGAACGTCTCGTCGTACGGAGAAGCCGGGGCGCGGCAGCTTTCTTCCGTCTCGTGTCGGTGGCGCTTTCGGCGGCGGGGACGCGGCGCCGGCACCGGGATTTCGGCCCCGGCAACCTGGCCGACGCGCCGGAGAGGGGGCAAGCGCACGCTCGACCTTCCCGGGCCTCTGGCGAGAAATGTTGCTGGCTCGTCTCCCGAGGTGCGTGCATCGAGGGTGGCGCTGGCGGCGACGACAGCCGCGCGCCTCGCAGCGGACCTGCATTCGGCGCCCCTTCGCAGAAGTTCGTACCTCGACGCGCCGGAGCGGCCGCGCGCCGGGACCCGCGAGCCATTTGCCCGGAGCGGCATGGAGACGGGACCGGGCGGCGGGGCGCTCGGCCGTGTGAAACTCGCGCACGTCTCTCTGACCAATTACATGGTCGTTTCTTTACGAGGCACTCGAACCGACCTCGAGCTGGACGGCGGTCGGCCAGCTTCACGAGACCGAGGGTTCGGAACGGGCTCGCGACGTGCGCTCGCTCGACCAGCGGCTCGGTACGATTGCCGAAGTCGCGACTGGACCTACGTAAGGGCCGTGACCGAACGTTCGCAGCGCGACCAGGAAACGAGTGGAAGACTGAACCTGGCGCGACACGTGTACCGGCGCGGACTCGAATCCCCCGACCTCGTTTCAATCGCGTGCGAGGGCGAGGAGCTCACGTATCGCGACCTGTCACGCCGGGCTGGGAAGCTCGCAGCCGTGCTGCGTGCCCGGTTGAATCTCGCGGGCGGAGGCTCGCCCAAGCCGCTGATCGGAGTGATCGCGTCCCGCAGCATCGATGCTTGCGTCGCGGCGCTCGGCTCTGCCTGGGCGGGCGCGACCTACGTACCGATCGGAACCAAGACGCCGGAAGACCGGCTCCGGAAGATCGCCCAGGCTTGCGGCTTCGCTGCCTTCGTGACCGACGCGCAGGGGGCGAAGCTGCTTTCGCCCGCGGTGCTGGCCGAAGTGGCACCACCGCTCATCGTGGTTCCGCGGTCCGAGCCGTACCGCGAGCTGGCGGCGCGATGTGGCAAGCTCGTCCTCGACACCCGGAGTCTGGAAGATGAGCGTGAACCACCGCTCGCGGACTTCGAACCGGACGATCTCGCGTACGTGATGTTCACGTCCGGCACGACCGGGGTGCCGAAGGGCGTGATGATCTCTGCCGGATCCGCGAATGGCTTTCTCGATATGATCGGCGAGCGGCTCTGCCTCGACGAGCACGACCGGACGCTGGAGGTCACGGAGCTCGGCTTCGACGTCTCGGTCATGAACATGTTCGGGACGTGGGAGGCGGGAGCGTCGCTGCACGTGCTCCCTGCCGCGCGGGTGATGAATGCGGTCGCGTTCGCGAGGGACAGCCGACTCACGGTGTGGAACTCGACACCCTCGCTCATCGCGCTGCTCCGGCAGATCAAGCAGCTATCTCCGGATAGTTTGCCCGACGTGCGGCTCGCCATCTTCATCGGCGAGCCGCTCTCGAGGAGCGCCGTGGCCGCCTTCAGAGCAGCAGCGCCGGGGTGCGTCGTCGAGAACCTCTACGGGCCGACGGAGGCAACGGTCGTGTGCACGGGGCAGCGCGCCGAATCCGATTACGTCCTCACGCCGAATCGCGACGTGCTCTCGATCGGCACTCCGCTGCCGGGCAACGAGGCGGTCGTCATGAACGATCGCCACGAGATCCTCCCTCCCGGACAGATCGGGGAGCTGGTGCTCTCCGGGCCGCAGCTGGCCCAGGGCTACCTGGGAGCGCCGGACCTCACCTCGGCGAAGTTCCCGGTCATCGACGGCAAGCGCTGGTATCTCACCGGGGACTCGGCGTTCTGCGGCTCGGACGGGCTCCTTCATCACCTCGGGCGTATCGACAACCAGGTGAAGGTCCTCGGCAACCGCGTCGAGCTCGAGGAGATCGAAGCGCACCTTCGAGACATCACCCAGCTCGAGCTGGTCGCGGTGGTGCCCTGGCCCACGGTGGATGGCATGCATCACGGGCTGATCGCGTTCGTCTGCGGAGCCGAGCGGGCCTCGGTGATCCCTGCCCTGCAGCGCCGGGTCCCCGCTTACATGCTGCCCTCGAAGATCCACTGGCTGGAGCAGATGCCGATCAACCAGAACGGGAAGATTGATCGGCGCGCGCTCACCCGAAAGCTCGAAAGCGAGAAGATTTGACCGTACCGGCCGTCACAGAGGTATCGGGCTCTCAGGTCCGCCGTTTTCTCGCCATCGATGACGATCCGAGGTGGATCGCCTTCGCGATGACCGTGCCGGGGCGCGCCGTCCTGTTCGTGGCCTTCGGCGCGGTGCTGGCCGCAACGGCCGAGCCGCGGGTCGCGGTGGTCGCGGTCGCCGGTGCAGCGGCCTGCGCGTTTCTGAAGGAGCGCCGCGATTACGTGCTGCTGCTGTCCATGCTGGCAGGTCTGTTCTTGAGCCCCGCTTGGCACTGGGGGACGTCGCTCCCCGGTTTTCTACGCGAGCGGGGCTCGGGGCTCCACGTCGCCCAGGCGCAGCGCGTCTTCACGATCGCGATCCTCGGGCTCTCGTTGCTGTCGCTCCGGTACACCCGGCAGCACCCGTCGTCGTTCTACGCGAGGCGGCCGGTGGTGTCGCTGCTCGGTGTGATGCTCTCTTTGACTCTCTTCGCGCTGGCGTTGCCCCGGCAAGCGGTCGCGATCGTATTCCTGGTGCTCTGGCTCAAGACCATGGCCGCGTACATGTGGTTTCTCTGCTACGCGGTGGTGGACCAGCGATCGAGGCAGAGACCGTCGATGCCGTACGCGCTCGGAACCTTCCGGCCGTTCTGGGCGCCGTTCACGACGCCGCTCGGAAAGGGGGCGGCGTATCTCTCGCGGATGGAGTCTCGCTCTCGAGAGGATCTCGCGAGGACCCAGCTCAAGGCGGTCAAGCTCCTCGTCTGGGCCACGGTGCTGTTCCAGCTCAGCCACGGGCTGCAGGCTGCCTCCACCCGCCTGCTCGGCGTTCCGCCGCTCCATGAGGTGCTCGAGGCCTTCGTGCACGGGAGTGCGCCGACGGTCGCCGCCGGCTGGATCGCCCTCGTCGTCGGAACGGCGAGGGCAGCGCTCGAGCTCGCCGGATGGGGCCATCAGATCGTCGCGTGCGCGCGGCTCGGCGGGTTCAGGCTCCCGAGGAACACGTTCCGTCCGCTCGAGTCCCGCACGCTCGTCGACTTCTGGAACAGGTACTTCTTCTATTTCAAGGAGCTCCTGGTCGACTTCTTCTTCTATCCGACGTTCTTCCGGTTCTTCAGGAAGCGCCCGCGCGTCAGGGTGTTCTTCGCGACGTTCGTCGCCGCGGGCGTGGGCAATGCGCTCTACCACTTCGTCCGCGACGTCGACCTGCTCTTCACGATGGGACCGCGGGCAGCGCTCGTGGGGTTCGAGAGCTACGTCTTCTACGCCACCATCCTGGCGATCGGGATCGGCTTGTCCCAGGCGAGGCTCGGAACCGTCGCTTCTTCCCGCTCCCGGTCCGTCGACGGCGGCGCGCTGGGGCGCGTTTGGTCGTTCGCCTGCGTGTGGGGCTTCGTCGCCTGCCTGCACATCTTCGGCGGCATCGAGGCGAGGACGTACTCGCTCTCCGACCGGCTGTCGTTCATGGCACACGAGCTCGGGGTCCCTGACGCGGTGCTCGGCGGGCCCGCGGCCCGGAGCGCGTCGAATGTCGAGAGGAATGCGAAATGAATGACAACCGTTCTCTGATCCGCGCGTTCATCGAGGAGTGTCTGCGTATCCGCGACGACCAGGGTGGGCTCACCGACTCGGAATCGCTCTTCCTGAGCGGCAGGCTGGACTCGCTCGGCGTGACCAGGCTGGTCATCTTCCTCGAGGAAAATTACGGGGTGGACTTCGGACAGCAACAGTTCGACGTCGGCGAGTTCGACACCGTGAACGACATCGTCGCGTTCGCAGACGAGTGCGGGCCGACCGTCACGAGCGCGAGCTGAAGGCCGGAGGGCGGTCGTCTCACGAGCGTCGCGGGCGCGCCTCGATGGCTCCGTCCCCCGACCGCACGCGTAGCGTGCAGATGCCGATGGCGAGCGTCTCACCCTGCTGGTTCTCTGCCTCGACGGCGACCGTCAGGATGCGGCGCCCCCGGCCGCGCAGGCGTGCGGTGGCCGTGATGGTGTCCCCGACGAACGTCGGCGCGAGATAGGTGACCTGGAGCGAGACCGTGGTGACGCCCTTGCCGCCGATGGACGGTTGATGCGCGACCGCGGCTCCCGAAGCCGTGTCCATGATGCTGGTCAAGAGCCCACCGTGGGCGATCCCCGCGGTGTTCGCGTGGCGGGGTTCCACGGTCACGGAGACCCTCGCGACTCCGTCTGCTCGGGCGCGGAGCTCGAAGCCGAGGAGGTCGGAGTAATTCGATTGGTTCGGCCAACCGGGGTGCCGCATGGGCGCCTTATACGCCCCCGGAGGGCGGCGTTCGAGCGCCCGTGCCGCATGGATGAGAGGACCCCGAGCGCGGTGAGCAGGATCAGCGCCTCGGACATCCAGGCGATGATGCGGTGGGATGGCGCCATGCCGAACACCAGCCGGGCGACCCGAACCGTGAACCATTCGTCCGTGGCGAGGGCCGGGGCTCCGCCCCAGAAGTGACGCGCGACGGTCGTGAGGAAGCACTCTCCGAGGATCGAGTGTGACACCCGGGAGACGAGGACGAACGCGACGGCGTAGATGCCGTAGATTTTCGTCAGGCGCGGCCACCGCCTGACGAAGAGCAGCGGCAGCCCGAGCACCCAGGCCGCCATGAGCATCGCGTGGATGACGTCTACCGCCACCGCGGCCGTTACGGACCACATTCTTTGCGATCGTCCGGTGCAAGGACCGGGCCGCCTCCCTGGCGGGGTGGCCTGACGTGTTCCGCTCTGTCATGCTGGGCCGGCGCCCCGAGCCGTGGCGCCCGACGTCGCACGCTTTGCGCCCTTCCTCCTCGTTTGCGTGGATCCTGATCCTTTCGGGCTGCGCGCTCCTCGCGGTCGGGACAGGTCCGCTCTCCCGCCGGTTCGTGTTCCCGACGTTCCGCGTGCCCACCGTGGCACCCCCGGCGGACCTGCATACCTGGACGCTCCCGGCGAAGGACGGCGTGGCGGTCCACGCGCTCTCGCTCGACGGTCCCCCGGGAGCGCCGGTGTTCGTGTACTTCCACAACAACCGCGAGACGATGGTGGACGGCGTGACGCTCGCTCGCGCTCTCGGAAGGAGCGGCTTCGGTGTCGTCCTTCCGGAATACCGGGGCTACGGTCTATCCGGGGGCACCGCGCCCTCGGAGCAGGGACTCTACCTCGACGCCGAGGCGGTCCTCGATCGTCTCGCGGAGGAGCACGTCGGCCCGGACCGGATCGTGCTCTGGGGCGCGTCCCTCGGAACGGGGGTTGCCGCCGAAATGGCTCGCCGCGGGCGCGGTTCGGCTCTCGTGCTCGTCTCTCCCTATACGTCGATCCCGGACGTGGTCACCTCGGTGGTGCCCTTGCTCCCGGCGCGCTGGCTGATGCCGGACACCTTCGACACGCTCACGAAGGCGCCCTCCATCCGCGTCCCCACCCTCGTCGTGCACGGCGACACCGACGAGATCATTCCGTTCTGGATGGGGCGGAAGATCGCCGACGCGATCTCGAAGGCGCAGCTCGTGATCGTCCGCGGCGGTCACCACGGCGACCTCTTCTCGCGAGACGGCACGCGCCTGCTCAGGGCGATGATTGCGCTGGGGCGCGGGACGGCGTCCTGACCTCACCCCGAAGCCCGATGCGCGTCGATGCTGTCCCCGCTGCACCCTGCCCCCGGCTCGCGGCGATGGGTGCGTTTCCTGCACGCGAAAACCGCTACTCCTGGCTGCCGCGCTTCGGCCCCGAGCCCTCGACGGTCGGGAAATACGCCTGCTTCGGGCCGATGGCATGGCCTCCGGGGATGGGGGTCCCGAGCTCGTCCAGCGTGAAGACGGAGGGCGGCAAGCGGAGCGACTCGCGAACGCGGTCCATCGTGCTCGGCACGAATGGGTAGAGCATGATCATCATGTTCTTGAGCACGTAGAAGGACGAGTACAGGGCGTCACGACGGCTCTCTTCCGGGTGGCGATCGTCGTGCGGCTTCCACTGTGTGAAGAGGCTGTTGACGATGCGGCCGTAGTTCTCGAGCTCCGAAAGGAGGGCGGGATGCTCCGCGCGCTCCATCAGCCGCACGTAACGCTCCACCATGCGGATGGTCTGCGCGACGACCTTGTCCGAGAGCACCCCTTCCGGCACCCGCCCGCCGAATTTCGAGTGCGCAGCGGAGATCGGGCGCTCGAAGACCGCGTTCATGGGACCGGCGAGGAAACGGTTTCGCTCGTCGAGCTGGGCGAAATCGAGATTCGACGGCTTCTCGGGGAGCCCGAGTAGCGAGAGGTAGTAGCGGATCTGGTCCGCGGAATACCCTTTTTCGTCGAGGAGCTGCTCGCCGGTGAAGAAGTTCCCGCGCGACTTGCTCATCTTTTCTCCACTCACGAGCAAGTGGAAGCAGCTCAGCACGTTGGTGAGCTGCAGGTCGCCGCGGATCGGCAGCCGGTGCGGGTCGTCCTGGGTGCCGAGCCACATCGCCCCCTGCATGAGCACGTAGAAGAAGACGTTGTCCTGGCCGAGGAACTGATAGATGGCGGCGTCCGGATCGCGCCAGAAGTCCGCGTAACGGGCGCGATCGATGCCCTTCTGCTCGAGCGCCACCTCGGAGAACGAGATCGGCGCGATGAGCGAATCCGGCCACACGTAGAGCGTCTTCCCAGCGAGATCCGGATCGAGATCGGCCGGAACCGGGATGCCCCAGGCGACGTCGCGTGTGATCGAGCGGTGCGCCCACTCATCCACCAGCGCGCTCTCTATGCCGTGCTCCGAAAGGAACGCCCGCGCATCCTGCATCTCCTTCATCGAACCGAACTGCAGGACGACCTGCTTGCCCTGGGCGTACTTGCTGCGATGCCTGGGCAGCGAGGCCTTGAGACCCTTGTACGCGGTCTCGTGCTCACCGGCGAAGCGCAGCGACGGCTGCACCTTGTCGAGCGCCTCGCGGATCACCGAGGACCGCCATGTTTCCTGCTTGCTCTCGATCCAGACGCGCAGCGTCTCCGAGACCTGCCACATGTCGAGCCACCAGTGCGCCGTCTCCCTGAGCTCGGGGATCGCGTCGCTGACGGCGCTGCGCGGCTCGAGCAGCTCCGTGGGCAGATGCGGATGCCCGCACTGGTCACACTCGTCGCTGTAGGCGTTCTCGTAATTGCACTTCGGATTCGGACAGCGACCGCGGACGAAGCGGTCGGGCAGGAAGCGCTCGAGCTTCGGATCGTACCACTGGCGCGTGGTGCGCTTCTCGAGGAGCCCGTTTTGATGCAACCGGCGCAAAAACCAGTGCGCAAGCTCCACCTGCAGCGGATGGCACTCCGGCCGGGAGGTTCCCGTGTAGACATCGACCCCGATGCCGTAGCGAGCGAGCGTCTCCCGCTGCTTTGCGTGAATGCCGTCGATGAACTCGCGGATCGGCTTTCCTGCCTGGAGCGCCGCGAGCTCGCTGGTCGACCCGTGGTCGTCGGTGCCGTTGACGAACAGCACGTTCTCGCGACCGATGAGCAGCCCGAGCCAGCGTGCGTAGATGTCCGCCGGAACGTGCGCCCCTGCGAGGTGCCCGATGTGCAGCGGCCCATTGGCGTACGGCATTCCGGCCGTGACGACCGCACGCTTCGGCCTGTGAACCTGCCGGACTACGGACGCGACGTCGGCATGGGCGCGGGCATGCGATGCCACGGACGCCATTTACTCCTCGGGACGGTTCGCGACAACCTGGTCGGCCGTCTGCCGGATCTTACGCTCCGCCTTTCTGCTCCAGCTTCGCCCAGCTGTCGCGTAGCCCGATGGTCCGGTTCCACACCAGCGCGCCGGGGCGCGAGGCGCTCGCATCGACGCAGAAGTACCCCAGACGCTCGAACTGGTAAGGCGCGCCGGCAGCCGCGTTCCCGAGGCTCTGCTCGAGCTTCGCGCCTCGAATGGTCTCGAGCGAGCCGGGGTTCAGGTGCGCGGTGAACGGCACCCCGCGTTCCTCGCCCTCGGACGGGTTCTCGACGTCGAACAACCGGTCGTAGAGCCGCACCTCGGCGTCCTCGGCGTGCTCGGCGGACACCCAGTGGATCGTTCCCTTCACCTTGCGGCCGTCCTTCGGCATCCCGCCGCGGGAGTCCGGATCCCAGGTGCAGCGCAGCTCGACGACGGAGCCGCTCGCATCCTTGACCACCTCGCGGCAGCGCACGAGGCAGGCGGAGCGGAGGCGCACCTCCGCCCCCGGCGCGAGCCGGAACCAGCCCTTCGGCGGCACTTCTCGGAAGTCATCCTGCTCGACGTAGAGGACGCGCGAGAACGGGACCTTCCGCGTGCCCCGGTCCGGAAATTCCGGATGATTCGGCGCGTCGAACTGCTCCACCTGCCCTTCCGGAAAATTCTCGATCACGACGCGCAGTGGGCGCAGCACGGCCATCGCCCTCGCCGCGCGCGCATTCAGACGTTCGCGGAGCTCGTAGTCGAGGAGCGCGACGTCGACGACGCCGTCCTTCCGGGCCACGCCGACGCGATCACAGAACGCGCGGATCGCTTCCGACGTGTAGCCGCGGCGACGGAGCCCCGCGAGGGTGGGCATGCGGGGGTCGTCCCAGCCCGTCACGTGCCCCTCGTTCACCAGGATCTGCAGCTTGCGCTTCGAGAGCACCGTGTAGCCGATGGCGAGCCGCGCGAACTCCGTCTGCTCGGGCGGATCTTCGACACCGATCTCCCGGACGAACCAGTCGTACAGCGGTCTGTGATTCTCGAACTCCAGCGTGCACAGCGAATGGGTGATCCGCTCGATGGCATCACACTGGCCGTGCGCGTAGTCGTAGATGGGATAGATGCACCAGGCGTCCCCGGTCCGGTGGTGCCGCGCTTTCCGGATCCGGTACATCGGCGGATCGCGAAGGTTCATGTTCGGCGACCCCATGTCGATCTTGGCGCGAAGCACGTGCGTGCCGTCAGCAAACTCGCCTTCGCGCATGCGGCGGAACAGAGCGAGGTTCTCCTCCACGCTGCGATCCCGGAACGGGCTCGGCGTGCCCTTCTTGTAGTAGTTGCCGCGGCTCTCACGGATCTCCTCGAGGCTCCGGCTGTCGACGTACGCACTGCCCTTGCGGATCAGCAGCTCCGCCCACTGGTACAACTGCTCGAAGTAATCCGAAGCGAAGTACAGATTGTCCCACTCGAAGCCGAGCCATCGCACGTCGGCCAGGATCGATTCGACGTACTCGACCTCTTCCGTCAGGGGGTTCGTGTCGTCGAAGCGCAGGTTGCAGGTGCCGCCGTACTTCTTCGCGATCCCGAAGTTCAGGCAGATGCTCTTGGCGTGACCGATGTGCAGGTACCCGTTCGGCTCCGGTGGAAAGCGGGTCGCAACGCGGCCGCCGTGCTTTCCCTTCGCGTTATCGTCATCGATGAGCTCGTGAATGAAGTTCGGCGGAGTGTCGTCGCGGGGGTGTTCCATGTTCCGGAAGGCCATCTTGCTAACATGTCTGGAC
>Ga0316628_100004421_pt1 | contig 11030 bp, 10 predicted proteins | sample OWC_Aug_M2_C1_D5_FD_207648 | JGI IMG/M metagenome (GOLD analysis project Ga0316628, IMG submission 207648) | Wetland soil microbial communities from Old Woman Creek delta, Ohio, United States - OWC_Aug_M2_C1_D5_C | ecosystem: Environmental > Terrestrial > Soil > Wetlands | place: USA: Ohio... | reverse complement strand
CTTTCCCGTTTGGATTTTATCACAACTCATGTGTATCTGGCGAACACAAGGAGTTGGGCCCCGGATGGTCCGAGCCTCAATATATTGACAATCGTTCGGAGCTTGTGTTAGGTATTAACAATACCCCGCTGGCCGGTTCGACCAAACAGGCAGGGAGTATGACGGAGGGTCGCGATTTGACAGAACCGACGAGGCCTCGCCCCATGTCCCGCAGATTCCCCTGGCAACTGGTCGCTGTATTCCTTCTCCTGGCCGCCGGGCTGTTCACGCTCTCCCGCTTTTTTTACCTCCTGCAGGTCCGGCACGCTCGGGTCTACAAAGAGAGCGAGCTGGCCACGATGGCCGGCCTCATGGCCACCCGGCTCGCGGAATGGCGGGCCAGCAAGACGGCCTTCGCCGCGGCCATCAGCGATAATCCCGGGAACGTCCGGCGGACAGAGGCCTTGATCAAGGATCAGGCCTCGGAAAAGAACCGCGCGGCGTACCTGGAGTCGTTGGCCGCCCTGCAGAAGAATCTATCCTTCAGCTGGGCCGCGCTCGTCCTCCCCGGCGGCAACGTCGTCCTTTCCTATCCCGAGGACGCCGCGGTCTCGTCGACGCCGGAATCGCTCGGTCTGGGACACGCGGCCTGGCAGGACCGCAAGGCCCGGCTCGGCACGGTCTATGCGGACCCGGCGACCGGGCGGAGATCCGTCGAGATGGTGATCCCGCTCGTCTCCTATGAAGGACAGGCGCCGCAGCCCCTGGCCCTGCTCAGGATCAGCTACGACGCGGCCGTGTCGATCGACCCCATCCTCGACGACTGGCCGAACTCGGGCCCGGCCTCCGAGGCGATACTGCTCGAACGGAACGGGAGCGATTTCGTCCATCTCAGCCGGCCTCGCCTTCACGCCGGGGCGACGCCGCCCGGCCCCCTGCCGATCTCCCGGCTCAGGCGGCCGGCCTCCCATGAGGCCCTGGGCGAGGAAGGCATCGTCGAGGGACGGGACTATCGCGGCCGGAACGTCATCGCCTTCATCAAGGCCGTCCCCGACGCGCCCTGGTTCGTCGCCGTCAAGACCGATATGGCCGAGCTGACGTCGGGGATGATGGGGGCTTATTTGACCCTGACGGGGCTGGCCGCGGCGTTCGTCGCCCTTTGCGGCGCGCTCTTGTACCTCTTCTGGCGCCGGACCCTGTCCGCCCAGGAGGCCGCCGAGCGGAGCAAGTGGGACCAGGCCAACGCCAACCTCAACGAGTTCATGCAGGTCATGATCGACATCATGCCGAACCCGGCCTTTTTCAAGGACACCGAGGGCGTTTATGCAGGGACGAACTCGGCCTTCGAAAAACTGCTCGGCCTGAGCAAGGACGAGATCGTCGGGAAGACGATCAAGGACGTCGCCCCGGAGGAGATCGTCAAACAGCATATCGAGCACGACCAAGCCCTCCTGGCCAAGACAGGGCACCAGGTCTACGAGGCCCCCCTCAAGGCCTGGGACGGCGAACACCACGTCATCTTCATCAAATCGACCTACAAGTGCCCCGACGGGACGATCGGCGGCATCATCGGCATCCTCAAGGACATCACCCAGAGGCTGCGATCGGAGGAGGAGCTCGAACAGCTCCGCCGGTTCAGCGAGAGCACCATCCAGACCATGACCGAGGGCCTCGTCCTGACCGACTTCGAGGGCAAGTTCACGTTCGTCAACCCGGCGGCGGCGTTCATGATGGGCCGCACGCCGTCGGAGATGATCGGCCAGGAGGTCCTGTCCTTCGTCCCCAAGGACCAGCACGCCCTCGTCCGCCGGGCGGACGAAAAACGGACGAAGGGCATCTCCGACCGGTACGAGCTCGTCTTCATGCACAAGGACGGTTCGCGCCGGACCTTCCTCGTCAGCGGCGGCCCCCGCGTCCAAGGGGCCAACTTCGGCGGGACGATGGCCGTCCTGACGGACATCAGCGACCGGAAGCACATGGAGGAGGAGATCCGGGCCCTGTCCCTGCGGGACGAGCTGACGACCCTCTACAACCGCCGCGGTTTCATGACCCTGGCCGAACAGCAGCTCAAGACCGCCAGCCGCCTGAAAAAGTCGGTCGCCCTGCTCTACCTCGACGTCGACAACCTCAAGAGGATCAACGACACCGGCGGCCACAGGCTGGGCGACCGGGCCCTGGTCGAGATCGCCTTCATCCTGAAGAAGAGCTTCCGCGAGTCCGATATCGTCGGCCGGCTGGGCGGGGACGAGTTCGCCGTCCTGGCCATGGAGACGACCAAGATGAACGTCGGCACGCTGACGGACCGGCTCCGGGACAAGCTCGAGTCCTTCAACGCCCGCTCCTCGGCCGAGGTCGGGTTCGAGCTCTCGGTCAGCGTCGGCGTCTTCTCCCGCGAGCCGGACCTCCCGGCCACGGTCGAGGAGATGATCAGCCGGGCCGACCTCCTGATGTACGAGCAGAAGAGGTCCAAGAAGACCGGCGAGCCGGGCAAGCCGCCCGGGCCCTCGAAATAGCCCCGGGCGGCCTTGAATCCCCGGGCCGTTTGTGTTATTTTTTGGTCACTTTCTCCCGGAATGCAAGGAGGTAGATATGGCTGTCCGCGTAGGGATAAACGGGTTCGGCCGGATCGGCCGGAACATGCTCCGGGCGTCCTTCGACGACCCGGCCATCGAGTACGTGGCCGTCAACGACATCACCGACGCCAAGACGCTGGCCCACCTGCTCAAGTACGACTCGGTCCTGGGCACGTTCAAGGCCGACGTCAAGGCCACCGCGGACGCCGTCGTCGTCAACGGCAAGGCCATCCGCGTTCTGGCCGAGAAAGAGGTCGCCAAGCTCCCCTGGAAGGACCTCGGCGTCTCCGTGGTCATCGAATCGACCGGCAAGTACACTAAGCGCCCTGAGGTCATTCCGCACATCGACAGGGGCGGGGCCGCCAAGGTCATCGTCTCGGCCCCGGCCACGGACCCGGACGTCACGCTCGTCCTGGGCGTCAACGACGCGGCCTACGACCCGGCCAAGCACCACGTCATCTCCAACGCCTCCTGCACGACCAACTGCCTGGCCCCGGTCGTCAAGGTGCTCCACGAGGAGTTCGGCGTCGAGAAGGGCTTCATGACGACCATCCACTCCTACACCAACGACCAGAAGATCCTCGACGCGCCCCACAAGGACCTGCGCCGGGCCCGGGCCGCGTGCGTCTCCCAGATCCCGACGACCACCGGCGCGGCCAAGGCCGTCGGGCTGGTCATGCCCGAGCTCAAGGGCCGCATCGACGGTTTCGCCGTCCGCGTCCCCACCCCCAACGTCTCCATCGTCGATTTCGTCGCCGTCCTCAAGAAGACGGCCACGGCCGAGGCCGTCAACGCCGCTTTCCAGAAGGCCGAGGCGGGCCCGCTCCGCGGCATCCTCGGCACGACCGACGAGCCCCTGGTCTCCGTGGACTTCATGGGCGACCGCCGCTCCGGCATCGTCGACCTGCTTTCGACCAAGGTCATCGACGGCAACCTGGTCAAGGTCATCGCCTGGTACGACAACGAGTGGGGCTACTCCTGCCGGCTGGTCGACCTGGTCAAGTTCGTCGCCAAGTGAGCCCGCCATGAACCTCCTGACCGACCTCGACGTCAAGGGCAAGCGGGTCTTCCTCCGGGTCGATTTCAACGTCCCCCTGGACGAGGCCGGCGCCATCCGGGACGACAACCGGATCAAGGCCTCCCTGCCGACGATCTCCTGGCTCCTCGACCACGGCGCGCGGCTGGTCATCGCCTCCCACCTCGGGCGGCCGAAGGGCAAGCCCGACCCGAAGATGAGCCTCAAGCCGGCGGCGAAGAGGCTGGCCGAGCTCATCCCCAACAAGGTGGGCATGGCCCCCGACGTGGTCGGCGAGGAGGTCGAGGCCCTCAAGCGGGACCTGGGCGAGGGCGAGGCGCTCCTGCTCGAGAACGTCCGTTTCTACAAAGAGGAGGAGAAGAACGACCCCGGGTTCTCCCGGAAGCTGGCCGAGGGGATCGACGTCTTCGTCAACGACGCCTTCGGGTCCAGCCACCGGGCTCACGCCTCGGTCGTCGGCGTCGCCGAGCTCGTCCCGGTCAAGGCCGCCGGCTTCCTGATGAAGAAGGAGGTCGACTACCTGAAGAAGGCCGTCCACACGCCGGTCAAGCCCTACGTCGCCATCCTCGGCGGGGCCAAGGTCTCCGACAAGATCGAGATCATCGAAAGCCTCCTCGGCAAGGCCGACCACATCCTGATCGGCGGCGCGATGGCCTACACCTTCCTCAAGGCCCAGGGCCTGGGCGTGGGCACGTCGCTCGTCGAGGACGACCAGGGCGAGTGCGCCTTGGTCATCCTGGACAAGGCCCGGACCAGCAACGTCAGTTTCCACCTGCCCCAGGACCACGTCGTGGCCAAGGCCCCCGAGGCCGGCGCCGAGACCCGGATCGTCGAGTCCCTCCCCTTCCCCGACGACATGATGGGCGTCGACATCGGCCCCAAGACGGTGGCCGCCTACGCCAAGGTCATCGCCGCGGCCAGGACGATCTTCTGGAACGGCCCCATGGGCATCTTCGAGGTCGACGAGTTCGCCAAAGGGACGATCGGCATCGCCCAGGCCGTCGCCGCCTCGGGAGCGGTCTCGATCGTCGGCGGAGGGGATTCCGTGGCCGCGGTCAAGAAGGCCGGGGTCAGGGACAAGATCAGCCACCTCTCGACGGGCGGCGGGGCGTCGCTCGAATACGTCGCTTATGAGACCCTGCCGGGGATCACCGCCCTGGAAAACTAGATGTCCGGCCGACGCGGAGGCCCGTTCGTCGCGGGCAACTGGAAGATGAACCTGACCCGGCCCCAGGCCCGGGCCTTGGCGGAGCGGCTCGTCGCGGCCCGGCCGAAGCTCGGCGGGAGCCGGATCGTCCTCCTCCCCCCGTTCACCGCCCTGGCCGAGGTCGGGGCCGCCCTGGCCGGAACGGACATCGGGCTCGGCGCCCAGGACCTCCACTGGGAGGACGAGGGGGCCTTCACCGGGGAGGTTTCCGGGCCCATGCTCAAGGAGGCCGGCTGCGCGTACGTCCTGGTCGGCCACTCCGAGAGGCGCCAGCTCTTCGGCGAGACCGACGCGGGGGTCAACCGCAAGGCCGGCGCGGCCCTCAGGGCCGGGCTCTCGCCCATCGTCTGCGTCGGCGAAACGCTCGAGGAAAGGGAGGGCGGACGGACGATGGAGAGGATCGACGGCCAGCTCGCCGGCGGCCTGGCCGGCCTGTCCGGGAACGACATGGAGAACGTCGTCCTGGCCTACGAACCGGTCTGGGCCATCGGGACCGGGCGGACGGCCTCGCCGGCCCAGGCCGAGGAGGTCCACGCCCACATCCGGAGGCGCCTCCAAGATAGCTATGGAAATGAGCGCGCCTCCTGTGCTATAATCCTCTACGGCGGCTCGGTGAAGCCGGCCAATTCGTATCCGCTGTTCAAAGAGAAGAACATCGACGGATTTCTGGTGGGAGGGGCCTCCCTCGAGGCCGGCGCGTTCGTCGGCATCGTCGGAGAAGCCCTTCGCGCCGACAGGGAAGAAACGTGAGCGCTTTAATCGTCATCCTGCATGTCATCGTTTGTCTGATCCTGATCTTCGCCGTCCTGCTCCAGTCGGGCAAGGCGGCCGACCTGGCCGGGGCCTTCGGCGGCGGCGGCAGCCAGACCGCTTTCGGGGCCCGCGGTTCGGCCTCCCTGCTGTCGAAGATCACGACGGCCTCGGCCATCCTCTTCATGATCACTTCGCTCGGGCTGTGGATCCTGTCCGGCCGCGAAGGCTCGTCGGTCGTCGGCGGGGAAAAGATCCCGGCGACGCCCCCCGCGGCGACGACGACGGCCCCCCAGCCCAAGCCCGAGGACAAGGCCGCGGCGGAGCAGCCGGCCGCCCAGCCCGGCGGGAAGACCGAGACCCAACAGCCCCCCGCCGCGGGCGGGGCGCCCGTGAAGAAATAGACCCTTTGCCGAAGTGGTGGAATTGGCAGACACGCTAGCTTGAGGGGTTAGTTCCCGTTGAGGGAGTGGGGGTTCGAGTCCCCCCTTCGGCATTCCCCATCGCCCGAACCGGCCTTCCCCCGGAGGCAAGTTCGTTTACGCGCCCGTAAGGTTCTTTACGAGCGGGGGCCGGCCCGGGCCCCGCGGGGCCGGGCCGATATGGGGGCGGAGGCGTTCCGACCGGCATATTTCTTGCAGTGACCCCGGCTGAAGATCATCAGGCCGGCAAAGGACCCGATCATGAAAAGACAAGCCACCCCGTTTTTCCTCGGCAAGGCCGCGTTCCTCCTGCTGGCGGCCGCGGCCGCCGTGTCCACGGCCGTCCCGGCGACCCGGGCCGGCCAGGCCACGACCGTCGCGCCCATCGAAGTCCCCGTCCGCGTCTTCGACGGGGGCAAGTTCGTCGACGGCCTCAAGCTCGGGGATTTCGAGGTCCTCGAGGACGGCTACCCCGTTTCGATCGACACCCTGACCCTGATCAAGGGGCGGACCGTCGCCCGGCGGGAGGGGCCTGAGGCCAAGCGGCCCGACGCGTCGCGGACCTACTACCTCATGTTCCAGACCGTCGATTGGGACCCCAAGCTGGCCGAGGCCGTCGACCATCTCTTCACCTCGGTCCTCGCCCCGGGGGACGCCATGACGCTGGTCACGCCGACCAAACCCTACTCCCTGCAGAAGGACGCCCTGGCGAAACGGACGCCGGCCGAGCTGTCCAAAGCCATGACGGACATCCTGAAGAAGGACATCCAGAACGGCGGCGGGCAGTACAAGGAGATGACCCGGGAGCTGTCGCGCCTGACCCGCTCCATCAGCAGCTCCCAGACCGGAGGGCGGACCGCCACCGAGGAGATCGAGGGCGAGCTGGACACCGAGTCGGCGGCCGGGTTCGGCCTGGAGCAGACGATCGAGCACTACCGCACGGCCCTGATGAACATGGAAAGCGTCCGCCTCGTCGACGAGAAGAAGCTCCTGGCTTTCGCCGGCCTGCTCAAGGGCGTTCCCGGGCAGAAGACCGTCTTCCTCTTCTACGCCCGCGAGTTCAGGCCCGAGATCAGCCCCAAGGCCATCCAGTCCCTGATGAGCCTCTACCAGGACAACCCGACCATCCAGGGCAGCCTGATGGACCTCTTCCAGCTCTATAAGCACGAGACCACCTTCAACGCCGAGAACGTCAAGAAGGCCTTCGCCGACGCCGGCATCGTCTTCCACTTCATCTTCATGGACAAGAAATCCCAGCGGGTCTTCGGGGCCTACATGCGCGAGCAGTCCGAGGACATCTTCCCCGGCTTCCGGGATATCGCCGCCGCGACGGGCGGGGTCACGGAGATCTCGCAGAACGCCGCGGCCGCCTTCGTCAAGGCCTCGACCGCGTCGCAGAACTACTACGTCCTGTCCTACATCCCGCCGGCCTCGGGAGCCGGGGCCGGCTTCCGCAAGATCGAGGTCAAGGTCAAGGGGGCCGGCGCGGGCTACTCGGTGGTCAACCGGCTCGGCTACTTCTCGCGCTGAGACCGGCCTCAGGTCCGGCCGGCCACCCAAAGGGAAAAACTGCTCTCGTCCGTCGCCCCGGCCGTCCGTCCCCGCTCCGTCCCCTTGAAAACGACGACGAACGTGGGCACGGCCTGGACGCCGAACTCGCGGGCGACCTCGGGGTGGCTTTCCACGTTGACCTTGGCCACGGCGAGCTGGCCGGCCCTCCGGGCGGCCAGCCGCTCGAGGACGGGGCGCATCATGTGGCAGGGGGCGCAGGTCGTCGAATAGAAATCCAACAACACGGGCAGGCTGGAGTTCTGGAACAGGCCGTACAGGCCTTCGGCCGTCGGCTCGAGGACCTCGCCGGGCTCGGGCAGGCGGGCCTTGCAGCGGCCGCACACGACGGCCTTGCCCTTGGCCTCGACCGGAAAGAAGTTGGTCGTCCCGCAGGCGGCGCAGCTGACCTTGACCTTATCGCCGCCCATCTCGCCCTCCGGACCGTTTCGGGGTCCGCCCCGCCCGCGTGGCCAGTAGCAGATCCTTGCGTTTGGCCTCGGGGAAGCGCTCGATGGCATAGCGCAGCGTCGTCCGCGGCATGTCCGGGCCGCGCTCCCGCAGGAACCTCTCGAGGCGGCCGATATCGGCCTTGCCCGCTTCCCGGAGGAGCCAGCCATTGGCCTTGTGGATGAGGTCGTCGTCGACGGGGAAAGCCGAGGCCGAGATCGCGTAGATCGCGTCGAGGCACTCCCCTTTCCGGGCCAATTTGATGAACGAGACGAGGGAGGCCCGCTTGACCCAGCGGTTGGGATGGAAGGCCCAGGCCTTGATCCTCTCGACGAAGGCCGGGTGCTTGCGGAGGAAGGCGGCCATCGCGTCCGTGCAGAAGACGTCGACCGAGGCCCAGTTGTCGAGGAGGTCCGCGGCCAGCCAGCCCTCGATCTTGGCGAAGAGGGACGGCGCGTAGTCCTTCTTGTAGCGCGCCAGCATGAGGCCGCCGATGGCCTTGGCCTCGAGCTCCCGGTCGGCGAAGAGGATGTCGCAGAGCGCGACCGCGTCGTCGACCGTCCAGTCGGCCCGGACGAGCTTGAACAGCTCGGCGTCCAGGTCCCGGACCTCGGGCGAGGCGACCCCGAAGCATTTGACCGTGTCCTTGAAGTACCGTTCGGCGCCCCGGGCCCTGACGGGATCGGCCGCGGCCTTGAGCGCGCGGCGGGCCCGGCGGGCGACGTCGGCCGGCGCGATCTTGGTCTTGGCCATCTTCGGCTCCTTGCGGTCGGACTAATGGACGATTCTATGCCGCCCGGACCGGAAATACAATCCTTCGGCGCTCAGAGGAGCCGCGATAGGATCGCGTTCGAGACGAGGAACCGGTCGGCGGGGAGCCGGAGGCGGTCGCCGTCCCGGACGAGGAGCCCCTCCCCCGCCAGCTCCGCGGCCCGCCGCCCGAACAGGGCTTCGACGTCGACCTCGAAACGCGCGGCCAGTGCGGCCAGGTCGACGCCCTCGACGAGCCTCAGGCCGAAGGCCAGGGCCTCCCGGACGGCGGCCGCCGGGTCGAGTTCGACGATGTCCTCCCGGACCGGCTCGCCGCGGCCGAGGGCCCAAGCCCAGGCTTCGAGCGAGGCCGTGTTCGTCCAGCGCGCCGAGCCGATATGCGAGCCCGCCGAAGGGCCGAGGCCGAGGAACGGTTCGTAGCGCCAATACTTCAGGTTGTGGCGGCATTCGCCTCCCGGACGGGCAAAATTCGAGATCTCGTACTGGCGGAGCCCGCCCGCCTCAAGGGCGGCCCGGGCCCTCGAGTAGCTTTCGACGACCGTGTCCTCCTCGACGGGCCGGCGGGCCAGGACCTCCTCGAAGGGCAGGCCCTCGACGTTCTCCAGGATGTAGAGCGAGACGTGGTCCGGAAAGAGGCCGAGCGTCTCTCCGACGGTGCTCTCGACGGACTTCGGGGTCTGGCCGGGGACGCCGACCATCAGGTCGATGGACACGGCCTCGAAGCCGGACCGCCGGGCCGCCCGGCAAAAGGCCCGGGCCTCGGCGGCGGAGTAGGGCCGGCCGATGGTCTCGAGGACGGGATCGTCGAACGACTGGACGCCGACGCTCAGGCGGGTCACCCCGGCCTCGCGCCAGCCGGCCAACAGGCCGTCGCTCCCCGGCCCCGGGTTCGCCTCGAGGGTGAACTCTTCGACCTCCAGGTCGAAATGGGCGCCGACCAGCCGGCGCAGCCAGACGACGTCGGCCGGTTCGAGGAGCGACGGCGTGCCTCCGCCGAGATAGAGGGTGTCGAAGGCGAGACCCGGCTTCTGCGACAGGACGGCCTCGCGCTCCAGGCCGGTCCGCCAGAGCCGGCCGTCCGAGGCGTTCCAGGGCCGGCTCAAGAAATGGCAGTACGGGCATTTCGACGCGCAGAACGGGAAATGAACGTAGAGCCCGGCCCGGCCGCTCACTCTTTCTCTTCGTACCCCACGGCGGAGTAGTACATCGCCCGGTCGAAGAACACGAGGACCCGGTGCTGGAGGTCCATGGCCTGGTAGAGGTCCAAGGCCGTGTCGAGCAGGCCGGCCCCCTGGATCTTCGTCCAGAGCAGGCGCCGGATATGGCAGAGCGACAGGACGATCTCCGAGAACGGGAAACCCTCGCGGCGGCGCTGGCGGCCCAGAGCCGTCCAGTAGCTTCGTACTTCCTCCTTGGTCGCTTCGTGCGAGACCCATTTGCCGAGCTGGCTGTAGACGCGATAGGCCCGTTTGTAGATCTCCTTCTGGTCGAAGCCCTGGTAGCTGGGCATCCTGGGGTCGCGGCGGATGTCCTCGACGTAGCTTGTGGTCAACTCGTCGGCGTTGCGCTCGATGAGATCGACCAGGCGGCGCGAGGCGGTCGTTTCGAAAAAGACGTCCTCACCCTTCTCAAGCATGGTCCCCTACCTCTGAACCATACTTAGCACGTGCCCGACCCCTTGTCAATAAAAAGGGCCCCGTTCCAATGACGGAACGGGGCCCGGGAAGTCGGTCTTGGCGGCCTCGAGCGGCCGGGCTATTTCTTCTTCATGGGGCAGTCGGCGCAGGCCGCCTCTTCGGGCGACTTGACGCCGGCCGCGGGCGCCATGGCCGCGGCATCCTTCATCTTCTTCATCATGGCGATGTGCTCGGCCAAATGGACCTGGATGGCCTTAACGACCTCGGGGTCCTTCGAGGTGACCTTGAGAGCGGCCCCGTCCTTGGTGTTCTCGACGGCCACCTCGATCTTGTCGCCGTAGAGCATGAACAGCGGACCGAGGCCCGGAGCCATCGCGCCGCGGCCCGGCGTACCCATGCCGCCGCGCATCATCATCGGGCGGTGCATCATCGGCATCCCGGGACGCATCGCGGCCCGTCCGGGCATCATCTGTCCGCAGCCTCCCGTCTGGCAGGCGCACGCGGCGTCGCCGGCGGCCGGCGCGGCGGCCGGCATGCCGTGGGCGTGCATCATCCCGCCCATCTGAGCGGCCTTCTCTTCACCTTTCGCCTGGGTCTTGAGGTATTTCTCGGGGTCCTTGGCGAAGGCGTCCTTGCAGCCGGTGCTGCAGAAGTAAT
>Ga0316628_100004420_pt1 | contig 11031 bp, 9 predicted proteins | sample OWC_Aug_M2_C1_D5_FD_207648 | JGI IMG/M metagenome (GOLD analysis project Ga0316628, IMG submission 207648) | Wetland soil microbial communities from Old Woman Creek delta, Ohio, United States - OWC_Aug_M2_C1_D5_C | ecosystem: Environmental > Terrestrial > Soil > Wetlands | place: USA: Ohio... | reverse complement strand
CCACAACGCGGCTACGATACGCCTTGAAACAGAGTTTTTCAACCCATCTCCGAATACCTTTGATAATAGTTAATATACTCCCGACAAGCTATCGCATTCTTCTTGTCATCTGGCGCGAAAGGGTTATGTTGATATTTTAAGATGATGGCGTGAACGGCGGTTGAGCCCGGCCAATGAAAAACGAAGGCAATCTGATCGAGCCGACGGGATCGGGATTAAGTTGCCCCGAGGCCCATTTTTTCATCGACCCCTGGTGCCCGGTGAAGAAGGCAGTGATCACCCATGCCCATGCAGACCATGCGCGACCGGGCTGCGTCAGCTACCTGGCGACCCCGGAATGCGCCTGCCTGCTTAAAGCCCGCCTCGGCCCCGACATAACGGTGCAGGAGCTGTCTTACGGAGAGGGACTCAATCTGGACGGCGTCAGGCTCTCCCTGCACCCCGCCGGCCACATCCTTGGCCCTGCCCAGGTGCGCCTGGAACGAAACGGTGAAGTCTGGGTTGTCACCGGGGATTTCAAGCGACACCCGGACCCCACTTGCAAGCCCTTCGAGCCGCTGCGCTGCCACAACCTGGTCACCGAGTCCACCTTCGGTCTTCCGGTGTTCACCTGGCCTGACCCTCTGCAGGTGGTTGCGGACATCAATTCCTGGCGGCGAAAGAACAAGGATCAGGGCATGACCAGCGTGGGAGTGTCCCAGAAGCTTGTGACTCGGGCGCTGGCTCGGTCCAGGAAAGAGGCCCGTCTCCGGGGCGTGGAGGGGTTGATGCTGAAGCGGCTGAGCTCCCCGTACGGCATCGGTCGGCGTCGCGGCGACTGGTGGAAATGGAAGGTCGACCCCTTGAGCGTCGACGCCGTGTTGACCTATGCCCAACGCGGGCACGGCAAGCGCTCCGGACTCTACACCGATTACACGTTTTCCGTCTGGGACGGCGACCGCCTGGTGCCCTTCGCCAAGGCCTACTCGGGCTTGACCGATGCGGAGGTCCGGGAGGTCGACCGCTTCATCCGCGGCCACACCCTGGAGCGCTTCGGCCCGGTGCGTTCGGTGAAGCCCGAGCTCGTGTTCGAGATTGCCTTTGAAGACATCCGGCGTTCCGCGCGCCACCGCTCCGGTGTTGCCGTACGCTTTCCACGTATTTCCCGCTGGCGCACCGACAAGACCATCGCCGAGGCGGACCGCCTCGAAACCATTGCAGGCTTGATATTTGGCGGCACTCAAAGTAAAAAGGCCGACGTCGGTTGAAAGGGCGCTTTGGTGGCGTCCCGAGCCCACCTGGATCGATAGAGGAGTCATGCGAACCTTGCCTCGTCATCGAAAAAAATCTCTGCCGCGCGTCATGGTGTTTTTCACCGGCGGGACCATCACCATGCGCCCCACGCCGGATGAACGCGGAGTCGTCCCCAGCAACGAGTTTGACCGGCTGTTTGCCGAGCTCCGCCCGCACGTTCGGGATGTCGCGTTTGAGCCGGTGCTCTGGTCGAACCTGCCCAGCCCCCACATGACACCCGAGCACATGTTCCGACTGGCCCGCGACATCGACCAGGCGCTGACCTCAGATTCCGTGATCGGGGCGGTGGTCCTCCATGGGACCGACGTATTGGTGGAATCCGCCTACATGGCCGATCTCACGCTGCGCTCGCACAAGCCGGTCGTATTCACGGGTTCCATGCGCTATTACAGCGAGACGGGCTTCGACGGCATCCGCAACCTCCTGAACGGGGTCAAGGCCTGCCTTCTCCCGCTTCCGGAGGACACCGGCGTCGGGCTGCTCATGACCGACCGGATCTTCGCGGCCCGGGAGGTGATCAAGGTCAATTCCGTCAACATTGACGCGTTCGAGGCGCCCGAGAGCGGGCCGGTGGCCTATGTGGCCGGGGAGGACGTCCGGCTGACCCGAAGCTCGTTGCCCATGCTTGCGATGAAGCGTCCCCTGGCCCGGATACGGCGGATCGAGCCGAACGTGGCGATGATTTCCTGCTATACCGGGATGGACGGCACGCTGATCGAGGGCCTCCTCCGCAGGGGCCTGGCCGGATTGGTGCTCGAGGGATTCGGTGCCGGCAATGTGCCGCCGGGAATCGTCCCTGCCGTGGAAAAGACGATCGGCCGTGGGATCCCGGTGGTGCTGACGACCCGCTGCCCCGAAGGGGGCGTTTGGCCGATGTATGCCTATGCGGGAGGCGGTGCCGACCTCGTCCGGAAGGGTGTCATCCTGGGGGGGCGTCTCTCGGGCCCCAAGGCGCGCATCCTGCTGATGGTGGCCCTGGGGGCCTCCCGCAATTTGAAACGCATCCGGCAGATCTTCGGAAAAACGGTGTAGGTGGATCCCATGAAAAGAATGTTGATCAAGAATGTGTTGAACAGCAGCGCCGCCGTTGATCGGGTCCGCGTGAATGGCTGGGTGCGCACCCGTCGCGACTCCAAGGGGTTCTCCTTTCTCGAGGTCAACGACGGCTCCTGCCTCAAGAATTTGCAGGTGATCGTGGATGAAGCGATCCCCGCCTTCAGCGGGCTCAAGGACGTGGCCACCGGCGCGGCCGTGGAGATCGAGGGGGCCCTGGTGGAATCTCCCGGCGCGGGGCAGAAGTGGGAGGTCAAGGCCTCCGGAGTGCGGCTACTCGGGGCTGCCGACCCCGAAACCTACCCGTTGCAGAAAAAGCGGCACACCGACGAGTTCCTGCGGACCATCGCCCACCTCCGCCCTCGCACCAACAAGTACGGCGCTCTCTTCCGCATCCGCTCGGAGAGCGCCTTTGCCGTCCACCGGTTTTTCCGGGACAGAGGGTTTTTCTATCTACACAGCCCCATCATCACGGGATCCGACTGCGAGGGTGCCGGCGAGATGTTCCGCGTGACCACCCTTCCGCTCTGCCCGCCCCAGTCCGGGGAGCAGGGCGGCCCCTTCACGGATGATTTTTTCGGCAAGGAAGCCAGCCTCACGGTGTCCGGCCAGCTCGAGGCCGAACTGTTCGCGTGCGCGCTGGGAAATGTGTATACCTTCGGCCCGACCTTCCGGGCTGAGAACTCCAACACGCCGCGCCACGCCGCCGAGTTCTGGATGATCGAACCCGAGATGGCGTTCGCCGATCTCAATGACAACATGGACCTCGCCGAGGATCTCGTGAAAGCCATGACGGCCCACGTGGTGGAGCACTGCCGCGATGATCTCGAGCTGTTCGCCAAATTCGTGGAGAAGCAGTTGATGGCCAGCCTGGAGGCCATCGTCGCGGAACCCTATGTCCGCCTGCCTTACGCGGATGCCGTCCGCATTCTGAAGAGCTCCGGGCGCTCGTTCGAGTTTCCGGTCGACTTCGGGGTCGATCTCCAGACCGAGCACGAGCGCTTCCTCTGTGAGGAGCATTTCAAAAAACCAGTCATCGTCTACGACTATCCCCGGGAGATCAAGGCCTTTTACATGCGCCTGAACGAAGACGGCAGAACCGTGGCGGCCATGGACCTGCTGGTGCCCCGTGTCGGCGAGCTGGTCGGCGGCAGCCAGCGCGAGGAGCGCCACGAAGTGCTCGAGCGCCGCATCCTGGACAGCGGCATGAAGCTCGACAGCTATTGGTGGTATCTGGACCTGCGCCGTTTCGGTTCCGTGCCCCATGCCGGCTTCGGACTGGGCTTCGAGCGCTTCCTCATGATGCTGACCGGCGTGACCAACATCCGCGATGTGATCCCGTTCCCACGAACGCCCAAGCATCTGGAGTTCTAAAGACGTCGTAAAAAGCCCAATCTCGGCGTTGCGCTGTCCCGCCGCTGGCGGGACAGCCGCTGCAGCGTACCCATGGTACGCCTCGCGCCGCGAGACTCGCGCGCCTTGATCTGGGACTCTTTATGGCGTCATCGAAACAGGTGGCGAGTTCAAGATTTTCCATGGAAAAAAAGAAGCTATATGGAAACACGCTGAAGGAACAGTACCTCGCCAGCGCCCGAGATCGGATTACCACCTTCCTGCTGGCGGCGGGCGAGGTGCGGGGGGCCATCCTGAACGGCACCCGCATGGTGAACGAAATGCGGGCCAATCATGAGTTGGGAATCCTGGAAACGCTGGTACTGGGGCGTGCCTATTTAGGCATCGCCCTGATGGCGGCCGGCTTGAAAGGCAACGACCGCGTGGCCATACAGATCAACTGCGCCGGTCCGATCAAGGGGCTCAGCGTGGAGGCGAATGCCTTCGGCGAAGTGAGAGGCTACCTCAAGCGGGTCCCCATCCCGATCGACAAGCCCCTGGATGATTTCGATCTCTCCCCTTTCTTCGGAGCGGGGCTTCTTTCGGTCACGAAAACCCTCCAGGGCGCCAAGCAGCCCTTTACCGGTCAGGTGGAGCTGCGTTACGGCAACATCGCCCAGGACCTGGCGCATTACTACTTGACGTCGGAGCAGATCCACACGGCGTTCAACCTGAGCATCAAATTCGACAAAGACGGCCAGGTCACGGGGGCCGGTGGCCTTTTCCTGCAGGCGATGCCCCACGCCGGGGACCATCTGACCGCTGAATTGGAAGCCCTTGTCCTGAGTTTTCCCTCCCTGGGAGAGGTGTTCACCGGCGAGCAGACGCCTGAAACGATGGTGCAGGATTTGCTCGGAAGCTATTCCCCTGCAGTCCTGTCCGACCGCCGGGTGGAATTCATGTGCCACTGCAGCCGGGAACGGCTGCACAGCGTACTCACCATGCTGCCGATCAACGATCTCAAGGACCTGCGCGATAACGGCCCTTTCCCCATCGAGATGCGCTGCCACAACTGCAACACGGCCTACGCGTTCAGCCGGGAGGAGATGGAGGAGATATACGGCAGCCGCTACCCAAATAACTGAAGGGTTCTAGGGTCCGAGGGGTCGAGGATAAGAGAATCAGACAATTGAAGCTGGAGCAACTGGGTAGCATCGACTTTTTTTATTTTGCCAGCGGGCAGAGCTGAGGACGCTGTCACCGAGCTAACCCACCTATACGGGGTTTAATCAACATCACTTGAACCCTTGACCCCTCGGACCTTCGAACCCTTCCTCACTTCTTCTCCGGCGGCGGGTTGACCTGCTTTTTCAGGCTCTGGACCATCTGGTCCACTGACATGCCTCCGGGCGCCATGGCCATGGGGTTGATTTCCAACAACCGCTCCCATACCTGAATGGCCCCCTGGGTGTCCTTCAAATCGTGAAACAGGACGATTCCCTTGTTGAGCCGGGACACCTCGTGTCTCGGGTTGACGGCGATGGCCTGATCGAAGGCCTTGATCGCCTCCTGAGGGCGCCCGTCTTTGCGGTACATGACCCCCATGTCCGTCCACACATCAGCGTTGTCCGGCTTGAGCTCCAGGGCCTTGGAGTAGGCTTGAATGGACTTCTGGTATTGATCGGTGTCGAAATAGGCGTTGCCCAGCTCGACCCAGGCGGTCACGTTCGCCGGGTGTTGCTCGGTTTCTTTCTCCAGGGCCTTAATCTGGTCCTGCAGCTCCATCGGCGCGGCGGGTGCGCCGGCCGGCGTTGCCTTGACGCTGGGCCCCGACTTATAGACCCCGAAGAATACGCCCCCGAAGAAACCGGCCGCCAGCGCCAGCAATGCAACCAGCAGGGCGGTTTCCTTGCGCACGTACTGCTTCAGCTCCGGTGGTGCGGTCTTCGCCATATCTATGCATTCTTTCAGTAGCGTTGTGGGATTAAGCCGAATCTAAGGGCTACGTTAATAACACTCTTATTCGAGGTCAAGCCGGAATTCAAAACGAGCAGAGATCGTTGATACAAAAGAGGAGTATACAGTGTGGACGGTTGGTTTCGTCCGAGGGCCAAGATCCCCGCTCAAGAACAGCGGGGCAGGCACGGCGCGCAAATTCCGCGATGCGAGGCGTACGAATCGTACGCCGCAGCAGCCGCGGGATGAAGCGCAACGCAGAGCTTGACCTTCCGATGAAGCCAACCGCTCAGCGCCGGATGGTGCGCGTCGAGATACCCTGTGCCTCCAGCTGGCGCTGCTGCTGCTCGGCTTCCTGCTGGGTGGGAAAGGCGCCGACCATCAGCCGGGTGGAATTCTGCGGCCCTTTGACCGTGTAGGAGAACAGGTCTTTCTGGGTCAACTGCGCCGCCGCCTCGGCCGCCTCTTTTTCCGAGGGGTATTCGCCGACCACGTTGGCGAAGGGCGTTTTAACGACCACCGCTTCGCGGAGGTTCAAGGTCTTCTGCGCCTGAAGGGCATCCTCCAGGGTTGGGTAGTACCCGTAGAGAGTCCGCCACCATTTGCCTTTCTCGCCAAGGTCGGTGTACACGAGGTAAGGTGTCAGCCCCTTCCGGCGGTAATCGGGCAGTGTCGTCAGAGCGTTCGCCTTGCCGCGGTTGCTGGAAAGCAGCAGTGAGTATGGATAAGCATTGCGTCCGCCCGGGATTGCCTTGGCGATAATTTTCTGCGGTTCTGGTTTCAGCGAAGGAGCCGGTGCGGGCCGGGCCACTGGCGGAGCAGGTGCCACTGGCGATGCCGCGGCGGCAGGTGGAGGCGCGGGTTCCGGGGGCTTTGTTACGATCGGTTTTTCCGGCATCCCCTTCGGGGCTTCCGGCGCCGGCGGAGCGGCCACGACCGCCGGTATCGGTTCGGGCGCCGGCGGCGGCATCGGTGTTCCTCCCCCAGCGGTTGCCGGCTCGGGGGCCGGCGCCGCAACGGCCGGCTGGGGCTGGACCTTTTGAGCCGGCGCCGGCGGCATCGGCGGCAGCTTCTTGCGGACGACCGCGGGTTGACCTCCTCCGGCGGCCTGCGCTTCGGCCGGAACGGATGCCGAGATCTTTTTGGTGATGACGACCGGCTGCGGCTGCATGGACAAGGTCTTCGCTCCGGCTCGGCCAAGGTCCTTTCGGGATGCGCGGGATCCCTGCAGGTACTGCCCGGCATGCCATAGCAACGCAAGAATCAGCACGACCATCAGCACGACGGCCACGTAAAGTCTCTTTTTCGGTTGCGACGATATCATCAGCTCGGCCCTCTCTTCGGTTGAGGAGGCACAGTGGCGCGAAAGGGGTAATGGTTTAATTTATACCTCAACCCTCCTGAAAGGTAAAGAAGGAGGCCTCGCACTTCGAAGAATAATCAGCACAAGAGGGCCCTTGCACCGGACGTCGTGCTTCAAAAAGCTGTTTTTGACCATCAGGATGTGGTAATTAGACCTTGAGCTGGACGATTCTTATGGTGGATTCCTGGGGCAAGGCGCGGAGGGGTCTGCGCCCCGGAGAGGCCCGAGCGCTATTCGTTAAAACCGCCCAATTCAGATCGCATGATCCGTTCACCCCAAACGGGGTTTTTGAACAGGTGGTGAGAGGGGCAAGTGCTTCGCATGCAGGTGCCAGGGATGAAAAGAAAGAGTCTCACGGTCCGAGCCTCGATTTTCGGTCTTTTTTTGATGGCCACCCTTCCCCCATGTGCACGTGCCGCAGGCCTTGAGATCGAACATCACCTCGACGTCGAGGTAATCCCATCCGCCCACATGCTCACCGGCCGTGATGCGATGAACATCCGCATCGACGACCGCCACAAGCTGGTATTCGCGCTTTCCGAGCGGGTGACTCAGTTGGGGGTCGAGGTGGACGGCAAACCTCATACGTTCAAGTTCACGAATTCGGAACTCGAGGTTCCGCTGGAGCCTGATGAACGGCGGCGTACCGTAGAGGTCGTCATCACCTACGTGGCGGTTTTCAACGACCCCGTGCCGACCCACCCGCTGAATACGGACAATCCCGGCCTGGGCGTCCTCGCCTCCATTACGGAGTCGGGAACCTTTCTGTTGGCCGGAGCCGGCTGGTACCCGGACCTGATTGACGGCCGGGATACCTTCCCCCGGCTGCGGGTGAAGGCGCCTGCGGGAATCCTTGCCGTGACGGCCGGACTGAGCCTCGGCCATACCACCCAGGACGGGGCCACCGTTTCGGAGTGGCGAATCGATAACCCCTTGCGCGGCCTGGCCCTTTCCGCCGCAGCGTATCAGGTGCGCGAACAAAACGTAGGGGATGTTGTCGCGGCCACTTATTTTCTGCCCGGAAATCAGGACCTCGCCCCGGCCTATCTTGATGCGATCGCCAAGTATGTGAGGCTCTACTCCGACATGTTCGGGCCTTACCCGTTTCAAAAATTCGCGGTGGTGGAGAACTTCTTCCCTACCGGCTACGGCTTTCCTTCCTACACGCTTCTGGGAAGCACCGTCCTGCGGCTGCCTTTCATTCTCTCCACCAGTCTCGGGCACGAGATTGCCCACTGCTGGTGGGGCAACGGGGTCTATGTCGATTACGAACACGGCAATTGGAGTGAAGCCCTCACCACCTATGTTTCGGACTATCTCTACCAGGAACAGGAATCGCCGTCCGCAGCCAGGGACTACCGCCTCCAGGCTCTGCGCAACTACGCCACCCTTGTCCCACCGGCGAAGGACTTCCCCCTCTCGCGATTCGCCAGCCGGGTGGACCCGGCGACCAAAGCCGTAGGTTATGACAAGGGCATGATGGTGTTTCATATGCTTCGAAGGGCCATCGGAGAGCAAGAATTCTGGGGGGCGCTGCGGGACATCTACCGGGAACGTCTTTTCCAGACGACGGCGTGGGATGACCTCCGCATCGCGTTTGAAAGGCGTTCACGGCGTTCCCTTGAGGCTTTTTTTGACCAGTGGGTCAACCGCAAGGGGGCCCCGCGAATCCACCTGGCGGACATCCAGCGCGAACGCACCCCCGCCGGATGGAGGGTCACCGGTCGCTTGGCCCAGGAAAAACCCTTTTTCGACACCGGCTTTGAGCTGAGCGTAGAAACCGCGAGCCAGCCGTTTTCCCGGCACGTAGAGCTTTCCACCGAGTCCACGCCTTTCGATTTCGCTGTGGATTCAGAACCGACGCAAATCATCGTCGACCCGGACGATCACATGCTGCGCCGACTGGGCCCGTCAGAGATTCCGCCGACGGTCAACACCCTCAAAAGCTCCCCCGCCACTTTGCTCGTCGTCTGTGGCACACTGGACGCCAACCGCAAGGGCCTGGCCGACATCCTGGCCAACTCCCTCGGCCTCAGAAATTACTCCGTCGTGGCGGAGACCGACGTCGACCCCAGCCGTTTCCAGGAGCAAGATGTCATCCTTGTGGGCTACCCTCGCGAGAAAGAATGGCTGCGGACGGCGCCGGCACCCCTTCACCTTGAAAAAGACGGCTTTTCCGTCGCCGGGGCGCATGACGTAGACACTTCGGATACGTTTTTCGGGGTCTTCACTCATCCATATCGCTCCAGCAGGGTCCTCGCCGTGCTCCTGACAAGGCCATCTCGCGAAGCCGAGAGCATCGCCGCCAAGATTACCCATTACGGCCGATTCAGCTATCTCATCTTTCGCGACAGCCAGAACCGTGACCAGGGTTCATGGGAGTCGACTGATTCGCCGGTACGGCATCGATGGAGTCAATGACCGCCCGCAGGGCGGGCGGCCTGCCGTTTACTCTATAGACCGAAATAACAAGGGCAGGCCAGTTCTTCAACATTGAACTTGCAGCCGCGTGCGCCCCACGCGATGGGGATGGCAAGAATTAACCCAATTGAGCGATTCGTCGAATAGCGATTTGAAATGAAATACTGCAGCCATTGCGGCCATAGTCTTAAATTCACCACCCCGCCGGGCGATGACCGTGCCCGGTTCGTATGCGACGCCTGCGGCGTCATTCACTATCAGAACCCGCGGGTGGTGGTTGGCTGCATCCCGGCCTACGAGGGCCGCGTGTTGCTCTGCCGCCGAGCGATCGAACCCCGCCACGGCCTGTGGACTCTGCCGGCCGGCTATCTTGAAAACGGGGAGACTTTAGCGGCCTGCGCCGAACGGGAGACCCGCGAAGAGGCGGGAGCGCGCATCGGCGAACTCGCCCCGTATCTCATGTTCAACATCTGCCACATCCATCAGGTCTACCTCATGTTCAGGGCCCGGTTGATGGATCGAGATTTCGAAGCAGGCCAGGAAAGCCTGGAGGTGAAGCTTTTCGCTGAGAAGGAGATCCCCTGGGGTCGGATCGCCTTCCAAGTCATCTCCGCCACCCTGAGGGCCTACTTTTGCGATCGCCGCGACGGATCGTTTCCCTTTGCCATCGGCGACATCTCACATATTCCCGAGAGGAGCGTCCCATCTCAAGGATGATTTTTTTGTGTCGAGCGAAACAGCGATGAACAGGAGAACCACCTGCCACTTGCACCGGCCGGCTCATCGGATCATTGCGGTCCTGGCCGGATGTCTGATTCAGCTTATTCTGTCCTGCGGAGACGGCGGAGACAGCACCCATAGCGCCACGCCCCGGTCGAAGGCTGACAGTTTCACCTTTTTCGACATCGGTCGGAATTCGCTGTATTCCGACCGCATCCGTAGTGGGCTGGCCGAAAGGCTGGGCAACGATGCCATCGAGCACCGCAGCACTATCGACCTGGCGATCAACTCCACGGGGTTATTGCGCGACCACCTGCCCGAGTTGGAGGCCATCAACCGGCAGCTGAACTATCCTCCCGGAGAACGCGTCGACCACGACCTGATCCGGCTCATGTACCGGTACGCGCGCAAGAAAAACGCACCCTTTGATTATGTCGAACTGATCTTTGACGGACAGTCTTTCAGGCCGCTCGTTTTCCGCATGCGCTTCAAAGTGGATGAGGCCGGCATGGTCGAGTCGCTTCGCGCCAAGTACGGCCAGCCGGACGTCATCGCCGAGGGAGCAGAACACGGCCAATCGCTGGTATGGCGCAAGGAGCGTGACGCTCTGGTGGTCTCCCTCATTCCGGATCAGTTCAACGAACCGGTCCACCACATCACCCTTTACTTCATCGAGAACCTGGAAGGCCTGGTGGCCTCCGAGCAGGCCGCGAAGGAACGCAAGGCAAAGGAAAAAGCGCGTTCCGGAAAATCCGTCTTCTGATGGAGGGGCAGCGGAGCCGCCCATCCATATATTATATTCCGGCAATTCAATCTTTTCGCGCGCCGGGCGCAAAATACCATCCCTGCTCATCTGATTACCTCGTCCATTGTTGAAACGGAATGGTGTTCGG
>Ga0316628_100004419_pt1 | contig 11034 bp, 9 predicted proteins | sample OWC_Aug_M2_C1_D5_FD_207648 | JGI IMG/M metagenome (GOLD analysis project Ga0316628, IMG submission 207648) | Wetland soil microbial communities from Old Woman Creek delta, Ohio, United States - OWC_Aug_M2_C1_D5_C | ecosystem: Environmental > Terrestrial > Soil > Wetlands | place: USA: Ohio... | reverse complement strand
GGAAGGATGTGGTGGCGCCTCTCGAGGAGGCGGAAGGCGTGGCCCGGGAGGGAGGGAACGCGACGTTCCACACGCTTCCGGGAGCGTCGCACGCCGCATTCCTTGCGGAGGGGTTTCGCGGGGTGGTCTTCGACGGCCAGGGACGGCCTAGTGCCGCTCCGGGCAGGGAAGCCCCGGGTTTCGATGGAGCGGCCGATGGTTGACCCCGCCGTCCTGCGGCGCTTCTCCTCCGGCGCGGCCCGATACGAGGCGCACGCCCACGCGCAGCGGCTCTCCGCCGTCGACCTGCTTGCGTACACCGGTGCGTCGCTCGGGAAGACGCGGCCGGTGAAGATTCTCGAGCCGGGCTGCGGGACGGGGCTCTACACGCGGATGCTCCTCGACGCCTTCCGCGGCGCGTCCGTGTACGGGGTGGACATCTCGGAGGCGATGGTGCGCGTCGCGAAGCGGGGGACCGACGACCCGCGCGCCCGTTTCGCCGTGGCCGACGCGGAGGAGATCGCCACGGGGAGCTACGACCTCGTCACCTCCAACGCCGTCTTCCAATGGTTCCTCTCCCTTCCCCGGACGCTGGCGCGGATGGCGTCCCTCCTTCCGGGCGGCGGGCTGCTCACCTTCTCCTTCTTCGGTCCGGGGACGTTCGCGGAGCTGGACGTCGCCTTGCGCGCGTCGGCGATCCGGCAGGAGCCGAGCGATGGATCGCGAGTCGCCGCTTCGGCGTTCCACTCCCGGGAAGAGATCTCCGACGCGCTTTCGGCCGTGTTCCCCCGGTGGGACGTGGTCGAGCGGCGGTACCATCAGGAATTTCCAACGCTGGCGGACCTGTTGCGAAGCATCCGATATACGGGGACGCGCGGGAACGGGGCGCGGGAGTCGTGGAGCCCGGGGAGGCTCGCGCGGGTCGAGGAGGCCTACCGGGAGCGGTCCGGCGGGATCAAGGCGACGTACCAGGTCTTCCTTTGCCGGGGCATGATCCCCGATGGCCAGGGAAGGCCAAGTACCGCGACAGGCAGGGATGCCCCGGGTTCTGTCGTCGCGGCAAGGGGAGAGGAACGGTGAAGGGGGTCTTCGTCACCGGGACCGGCACCGGCGTCGGGAAGACGACGGTGTGCGGCCTGCTTGCAGGCTTCCTCCGGGCGCGGGGGATGCGCGTGACGACGCAGAAGTGGGTCGAGACGGGAGTGGCGGACGGCCCGTCCGACATCGATGTCCACCGGCGCCTGATGGGAGACCCCGGCCCCGCGCCGGAACCTCCATCGGCGGACCGGTGTCCCTACCGCTTCGCCCTACCCGCCTCTCCGCACCTTGCGGCGGCGCGCGAGGGGCGGCGGGTGGATCCGGGCGTGATCGAGGCGGCATACCGCCGCCTCGCGGAGACCCACGACGCCGTGCTGGTCGAGGGGGTGGGCGGCTTCCTGGTTCCGCTCTCGGAGGAGCTGTTGACCGGCGACCTCGTAGCCCGGATCGGCCTTCCCGTCCTCGTGGTGGCGGGGAACCGCCTCGGCTGCGTGAACGCCACGCTTCTTACCGTGGAGGCGGTGCGCCGCCGCGGGGTCCCGCTGGCGGGGATCGTCTTCAACCGCCTCCCGGGCGAGGAAGGCGGGACGCGGGCGGTGGTGCGGGACGACAATCCGCGGATCGTGGCGAAGATCACGCAGGCACCCGTCCTGGGCGAGGTTCCCGTGCTGTCCGACCCGGCCCGCGATGCGGAGGCGTTCGCTCGCGTGGGGCGGGCGTTTCTCGAACGGTGGAGGTCGGTCTGATGGACCGGAAAACCTTGCTCCTGAAGGACCTGCGGCACAACTGGCATCCGTACACCCAGATGAGCACCCTTGCCGCCGAACCGCCGCTGCTGATCGACCGCGCGGAAGGACTCTTCCTCATCGACGCGGAAGGGAACCGGTACTACGACGCGATCTCCAGCTGGTGGTGCGTCGTCCACGGGCACGGGCACCCGAGGATCCGGGAGGCGGTGACGCGGCAGATGGAGCGGCTGGACCACGTCCTGTTCGCCGGAGTCACCCATGAACCCGCGGTGCGCCTGGCTTCGCGGCTCGCCGCGATCGCCCCGGAGGGGCTTTCGCGCGTCTTCTTCTCGGACAACGGCTCCACGGCGGTGGAGGTGGCGCTCAAGATGTCGCTGCAGTGCTGGCGCAACCTCGGCCGTTCGGTGCGGACCGGGTTCGTCTGCCTCGATCACGGGTACCACGGCGACACCACCGGGTGCATGAGCGTCAGCGGCGTGGAAGCGTTCCTGCGCGCGTTCCGGCCGATCCTGTTCCCCGCCCGCCGGGTTCCCGCGCCGTACTGCTACCGGTGCCCCGTGGGGAAAGCGTACCCGGAGTGCGGGGCCTCGTGCGTCGACGCCCTCGGCGACGCGTTGCGGGAAGGCGGCGAGGCGACCGCCGCGGTGATCCTCGAGCCGCTGCTGCTGGGCGCGGGCGGGATGATCGTCTATCCGCCGGAATACCTTTCCCGCGCGGCGGCCCTTGCCCGGAAACACGGCACCCACCTCATCCTGGACGAGGTGGCGACGGGGTTCGGGCGGACGGGGACGCTGTTCGCCTGCGAACAGGCCGGCGTCTCGCCGGATTTCCTCTGCCTGTCGAAAGGGCTGACGGGCGGCACGATGCCGCTGGCCGCGACGCTCACCACCGCGGAGGTGTACAACTCCTTTCTCGGCGCGCCGGAAAGCGGGAAGACGTTCTACCACGGTCACACGTACACGGCGAACCCGATCGGCTGCGCCGCCGCGCTCGCCTCCCTCGACCTGTTCGAGGAGGAGGAAATCGTCGATCGCGTGGCGCACCTCGCACCCCGCCTCGCGGAAGGGGTGCGGGTACTCGCCGGGCTGCCGATGGTGGGGGACGTTCGCGGGATCGGGATGGTGGCGGCGCTCGAGCTGGTTTCGGACAAGGACACGAAGGAGCCGCTGCCGTGGACCGCGCAGGTCTTCCGCGATATCCGCCGCGAGGGGCTGCGCCGCGGACTCTTCCTGCGCCCGATGGGAAACATCGTCTACCTCTTCCTGCCCCAGGCGGTCACCCGGGAGGCTCTCGACGACATCCTCGACCGGTTCGAGGGAACCCTGCGGAGGATCCTGCGGTGAGCGGCCTCTGCGACGCCACGCTCCGGGGGAAATCAGGCGAGGTGCTCCCGGCGCTCCTCGGGTGATCCACGGGGAGTAACGCCGATACCCCCTCGACCGACTTCGCGGCCCGCGTCCATGTCGATATCGCACAAATCCGACCGGGCATTTTCGTCACCGAGTTAAGATGGCGTATCCATCGGTTTAAATATGATAAAGTCAAGGCATCACGATTCAAGGAAGGAGGCAGATTTGGCCATCCAGAAATCGATCCGGAAGAAAATCGGGAACATCGAGGTGCAACTCTCCAAACGCGTCCATTCGCTCGAGAAGGACGTGACGCGGTTGGTGAAGAAGCTCGAGAAAAGGGAAAACGAGGTGAAGAAGCTCAAGGACAAGGTGGCGTCCGGCTTCATGAAGAACGTAAAGAAAAAGGTGAAAAAAGCGAAAAAGGCGGTCCGGAAGGCCCTGCCCAAGCTCGGGTGACGGAAACAACATCCCGGTGCAGAGCGTCGGCAGGGTGAGGGGGATCCGTCACCCCAGGTCGTCGTAGGGGCGCAGGCGGAAGGAGACGCCGGGGATCGACTCGGCGAGCCGGCGGACCGCCTCGGGATCGAGGCCGGGCAGGGCGACGGCGGTCGCGGTCACCTTTGGCACGTGCTTCGGTGCCTCCCGGAGGAAGTCGAGCAGGGCGGCGAACGACGCCGCTCCGTACCGGTTCGGGCAGATCCTGGCGTACGTCTGCGCGTCCGGCGCGTTCAGGGAAACGGAGAGGGCGTCTACCAGCCCCGCGAGCTCCGGCAGGATGTTCCTGCCATGGACGAGATTTCCCAGCCCGTCCGTGTTGACCCGCACACGCGCACCGCGGCGCTTCAGTTCCGCCGCGATCCCCTTCACATCGTCCAGGCGCAGCAACGGCTCGCCGAAGCCGCAGAACACGATCTCGTCGAACTTCGCGGGATCCCCGACTTCGGCGAGCGCCTCGGCGACGGTCGGCTCGCCGGGCAGTTGCAGCAGGTGCCCCTTCACGTGGTAGTCGTGCCGCTTCGGGCAGAACGTGCAGGCGTTCGTGCACCGGTTCGTGATGTTCAGGTAGAGGGAGTCGCGGATCCTGTAAGCGACCCGGACCTCCTCCTCGACGGGGATGCGGAAGAGGCGCAGGGCGTTGATCGTGGTCGTACGCGCCACGTCCTCGACGGACACCCCCTTGATCGCCGCGATCTTCTCCGCCACCAGCGGCACGTACGACGGCTCGTTCGTCTTCCCGCGGTGCGGGACCGGAGCCAGGAAGGGGCAGTCCGTCTCGATCAGCAGGCGATCCAGCGGCACCTCCCGCACCGCCTCCACCTGCTTCTCCGACCCCTTGTAGGTGATGGTCCCGGGGATGGAAACGAGGAAGTTCATCGCGAGCGCCCTGCGCGCCATCGCGAGGTCCCCGGAGAAGCAGTGGATGATGCCTCCGACCTCCGCGGCGTTTTCCTCCGAAAGGATCGACAGCACCTCGTCGTGCGCGTCCCGGTCGTGGATGACCACGGGGAGGCCGCGCCGGCGGGCCAGGCGGATCTGTTCGCGGAAGGCGGCGCGCTGGATGTCCCGTGGGGCGCGGTCCCGGAAGAAATCGAGCCCCGTTTCCCCGATCGCCACCACCTTGTCGCACCGGGAAAGCGCCTCGAGGCGAGCGAGGAGCGCGTCGGAGAGCCGCGACGCGTCGTGCGGGTGCAGCCCGACGACCGCGTAGACCCCCGTGTGACGGTGGGCGATCGATACGGCCTGTTCGCCGCTTTCCGGGTCGATGCCGACCGTGGCGATGCGGGTGACCCCCGCGTCGCGCGCCCGGCGCACGACCTCCTCTTCCGCCTCCCCCAGCGGCGACAAATCCAGGTGCGCGTGGGTGTCGAAGAACATCCTGTGGGCCGGGATCCTGCTGAAGGGTCAAACTTCGATCTTGGGGAAAACGATGCACGCCTTCGGGAGGGTGGCGCCCGCCGCGAGCCCTCCCCACGCACCGTCCCGGTCGATCCGCGCGATTTCGACGGGGTCTCCCCCGGGAACGAGAGCTTCCCACAGCTTCTGCGCCGCGGTCGGCGTGAACGGGGCCATCAGCAGCGCCGCCACCCGGGACGCCTCGAGGGCGTTGTAGAGAACCGTCCCCAGCCGGGCGCGCTTTCCCGGATCCTTCGCCAGCGCCCACGGCTGCGTCGACTGCACGTATTCGTTCCCCTTCGTCACGAGCTCGATGATCGCGGAAAGCGCCTTGTGGAACGCCACCTCGTCCATCGCCGCGGCGACGGACGCCAAGGTCTCGCGCGCACAGGCCGACAGGACCGTGTCCGTCGGCCCGGAAGGGTCCGCGGCGGGGACGACGCCGGCGAAATATTTCCCGAGCATCCCGAGCGACCGGTTCAGGAGGTTGCCCAGCTTGTCGGCGAGTTCCGAGTTTGCGCGCTTGATCAGTTCCTTCTCCGAGAAGTCGCCGTCCAGCCCGAAGGAGACCTCGCGCAGCAGGAAGTAACGGAACGCATCCGCCCCGTATTTCCCTACCATCTCGTACGGATCGACGACGTTCCCCAGCGACTTGCTCATCTTGCGTCCCTCGACGGTCCACCATCCGTGGGCGAACACCCCGAGCGGCGGCGCGATCCCGGCGGACATCAGGAAGGCAGGCCAGTAGACGGCATGGAAACGCAGGATGTCCTTCCCCACCATGTGGATATCGGCGGGCCAGAACGTCCCGAACTCCGGCGTCTGCGAAGGATACCCCAGCCCGGTGATGTAGTTGGTGAGGGCGTCGTACCAGACGTAGATCACGTGCCCGGGCGCCTCGGGCACGGGGATCCCCCAGGAAAGCGAGGTGCGGGAGACGGACAGGTCGTTCAGGCCGCCCTCGACGAAGGCGACGACCTCGTTCCGGCGGCTCTCCGGCCGGATGAAGTCCGGATGTTTGCGGTAGTAGTCGAGGAGCGGCTCCTGGTATTTCGACAGGCGGAAAAAGTAGGACGGCTCCTTCCGTTTCTCCACGGGGCGTCCGCACGTCGGGCAATTCCCGTCGGCAAGCTGCAGCTCCGTCCAGTACGCCTCGTCGGGGACGCAATACCATCCCTCGTACTCGCCCAGGTAGATGTCGCCGTTGGCGAGCGACTTGCGGAAGAGGTCCTGCACGGAAGCGTAGTGCCGCGGCTCCGTGGTGCGGATGAATCCGGTGTTGCTGATCGACAGGGCCGGGGAGAGGCCCTGGAAGTTGGTCACGACCTGGTCGGCGAGCTCCCGGGGGGAGAGGCCTTTCGCCGCGGCGGTCTTCTGCACCTTTTCGCCGTGCTCGTCCGTACCCGTGAGGAAGAAGACACGCCTGCCCCGCATCCGGTGCCAGCGGGCGAGGGCGTCGCAGGCGATCGACGTGTAGGCGTGTCCGATGTGGGGAACGTCGTTGACGTAGTAGATCGGGGTCGTGATGTAGAACGTCTCCTTCACGGAGTGCCTTCCTCCTCGTCGGTCAGCCGGGCGGTCATCTCCTCGGCGTCGTCGGGCTGCTCGGCAGGGGTCGGCACGGGTGGAGTCGCCTTGTGGGGGGCGCAGGCCCCGCACCCCTTCTGGCGGGCGTACGAATCGTGTTCGTAGATCAGGCAGCACATCAGCCGCCCGCAGACCCCGGAAAGCTTCGCCGGATTGAGCGACAGCTTCTGGTCCTTCGCCATCTTGACCGTGATCGGCTCGAAGTCGCGCAGGAAGGTCGCGCAGCAAAGTTCCTTGCCGCACGGTCCGACCCCGCCGACCGCTCGCGCCTCGTCGCGCACCCCGATCTGTCGCATCTCTATGCGCGTCCGAAGCTCGTGGGCAAGGTCCTTGACCAGTTCGCGGAAGTCGATCCGGCCGTCCGCCGTGAAATAGAAGACAGCCTTGCTGCGGTCGAGGAGGTACTCGGCCCGCACCAGCTTCATCGGGAGCCCCCGTTCCGCGATGCGGGCGGTGCAGAACGCCTCCGCCTCGGCTTCCCGGCGGGCGTTCTCCTGGTGGGCGCGCATGTCCTCCGCCGATGCCACACGGAGGACCTTGCCGTAGGGGTGCTTGTCGCCTTTCGGCGTGTGGTTTTCAACCCGGCGGACCACCTCGCCCAGAGATGCTCCCCGCTCCGTCTGCACGACGGCGTAATCGCCCTTCTGCAGGGCCACCCCCGTGCAGTCGAAGTGAAAGGTCTTGCAGACGCCACGAAGGCGAATACCGGCGATGTCCATGCCCTTGCTCTTCATCCCTTCCCGTGCAATTCGAAGAAAAACGCCTCCAGCATCAGCCGTTTCTGGGTCTGTGGAGGCATGCGGGAGATCGACAGGAGCTCCCGGAATGCCGCGTCCCACCCGTTTGCGGGAGGGTGGACGGCCGCGGACGCGAGGGATTCCCGCAGATCATCGTTCATTATATCCGCTCCGCCCCCGGAAGATAAGAGGGACAGATCCCGGACCAGCGATAGCGGTGCGGCGAGGCGTCCCGGGGCGTCTCCTTCTCCCTTCCAGCTCTCCGCGAGCTTCACCGCCGCCGCCGGGGAGAGCTTCGTTACGAGGGCGAACCACGCTTCCCTCTCCTTCGCGAGATCGGGCAGGAGCGCGAGGGCGCGCCCCGGGCTTCCCCCGGAGACCTTGGCGGCAAGCACGATAATCGGACGGGGATACCCCCCGCCCACGTCGGGGTGGCGGGACAGGATCTCCGCTACCGCATCGGCGGCGAGCGGGAAGAAGGGCACTCTCTGGCACCGGGAGACGATTGTGGGCATCAGGACCGAGGTCCTGTGGGCGACGAGGAGAAGGTGCGTGCCGGCCGGCGGCTCCTCGAGCGTCTTCAGCAGGGCGTTGGCGGCCTGAGGCGTCATCCGGTCGGCGGGGCAGAGGATCGCGACGCGGGGCCGGTCCGAGAACGCCTTGAGGGAGAGTTCCTCCCGCAGCGCGCGGATCTCGTCGATCCGGAGGAACTGCGTTTCCGGCGCGATGAAAAGGAAGTTCGGATGGGCGGCGGACGCGAGGAGCCGGCAATCGGGACACGATCCGCACGCCCCGTTCGTCCCGGGATTCCGGCAGAGCAGGGCGGCGGCGAACGCACGGGCGGCTTTCTCTTTTCCCACCCCTTCTTCGCCGGAGAAAAGGAGCCCTTGGGGGACCGCTCCCGCGCCGATGTACCGGAGCAGCAGGGCGACGGCCCGATCCTGGCCGATGACCGCGGAAAGGGGTTCTACCATCCGAACCGTTGCGCCACCGTGAGGAGGACGCTTCGGAACACCTCTTCTTCCGGAGCGCCTGCGTCGATCCGGACGATCCGGCCGGGATTTCGTCCGGCGAGGAGGAGGTACCCCTGGCGCACGGCACGGTGGAAGTCGAGGGACTCCCGCTCCAGCCTGTCCCTTGCCGCCCCGCGCCCCTTGATGCGGGCGAACCCCACCTCGGGCGAAAGGTCGAACAGGAGCGTCAGGGCGGGGACGACCTCCCCCGCGGCGAACCGGTTCAGCCGTTCGACCTCGCTCGCGTCGAGCCCCCGCGCATGGGACTGGTACGCCGTCGTCGCGTCGCAGAAGCGGTCGCACAGGACGGCCCGGCCGGACACGAGCGCCGGAAGGATGAGCCCGCGGACATGCTGGGCCCTCGCCGCCTCGTACAGGAGCAACTCGGCCTCGGGGGAGACGGTTTCCTCGCGGGGGGCGAGAACGAGTCCGCGGATCTCGTCCGACAACGGGGTGCCGCCCGGCTCGCGGGTGACGATGTGCGGGATTTTCCTCGCTGCGAGGTGAGCGGAGAGACGCCGGATCTGCGTCGTCTTGCCGGAACCCTCGATTCCTTCGAAGGTGACGAAGATCCCCTTCATCGGCGTGGGGCGCCCTTTGCGTCTCGTACCGCGCTGTCCCGTGCGCTTTCCGGCTTCAGCACTCGCTGAAGCCGCAGGAGCGGCACTTGAGGCACCCCTCCTGCCGCTCGACCTGGCTGCCGCAGTCGGGGCAGGCGCCGCGGGCGATCTCTTCCTCCCCGGCGGGCAGGGACGGCTTCTTCGCCGCGGGCCGGGCGGCCTCGGCGACGGGCATCGGGAAGCCGGGGAACATCGCCTCGAAATTCTCGAGGTACCATTCGATCGCCTTCGACACGGCGTCGGCGCAGGAGAGGATCTTCCCGCCGTTGCCGCCCCAGGAGGGGAGGTGGCAGGAGATCCCCTTCAGCTGCTTGACGATCATCCCGGGCTGCACGCCGGAACGCAGGGCGAGCGAGGCGAGGCGCCCGATCGCCTCCGACTGCGAGGCGGCGCAGCCGCCGGCCTTTCCCATCTGGTTGAATACCTCGAAGATCCCCTTCTCGTCCCGGTTGATCGTGACGTAGAGTTTCCCGCAGCTGGTCTTGATCTCCTTCGTGACGCCGATCAGGGTGTCGGGCCGCGGGCGGGGGATGACGAACGGTTCGGGCCCGGGGACCGGCGCCGGCTCTTTCTCCTGCGCCCCCTCCTTCGCGTTCACCCCGCCGATGTTCAGGACCTGTTCGTCGCGGCTCTTGTCCCGGTAGACCGTGACGCCCTTGCAGCCGAGGCGGTAGGCGAGCACGAACACCTTCCGGATGTCCTCGCGCGTGGCGTCGGAGGGGAAGTTCACGGTCTTGGACACCGCGTTCTCGGTGTACTTCTGGAAGGCCGCCTGCATCCGCAGGTGGGCCTCCGGGGAAATGTCGTGCGCCGTGACGTAGATCCGGGCGACCTCCTCGGGGACCCACTCCAGGTGCCGGAGCGTTCCCACCTTGGAAAGCTCGGTCATCCGTTCCACGGAGTAAAGCCCCCTGCGCCGCATCTCCGCATCGAAGAGGGGGTGAACCTCCACGAGATGGTCGTTGTCCATGACGTTGCGGATGTAGGAAAGTGCGAAGATCGGCTCGATCCCGCTGGAGACGCCGGCGATGATGCTGATCGTTCCCGTCGGGGCGATCGTCGTCGTGGTGGCGTTTCGCCGCTTTGCTCCGCCCCGCTCCGGGAAGACGCTTACGTCGTAGTTCGGAAAGGGACCGCGCTCGCGGGCGAGATTGCAGGAGGCGGCCCCCGATTCCTCCTGGACGAAGCTCATCAGCTCCTGGGCGACCGCCAGCGCCTCGTCCGAGTCGTACGGGATCCCCAGCGCGATCAGCATGTCGGCGTACCCCATCACGCCGAGGCCGATCTTCCGGTTTCCGACGGTCATGTGACGGATCTCGGAGAGGGGGTAGTTGTTCATGTCGATCACGTCGTCGAGGAAACGGACCGCCGTATGCACCGTGGCCTTCAGCTTGTCGTAGTCGATCCTCGCGTGCCCGTCCTGCGTCGAGGTCATGTTCGCCAGGTTGATGGAGCCCAGGTTGCACGATTCGTACGGCAGCAACGGCTGCTCTCCGCAATTTTCAATGTTTACATAGGTTTGGCAGGGGTCGCCATCCAATTTGCCGCTGAAATGCCCCACGTAGAAATTGTGGAACTCATCGACCGTCCCGTTGTAGACGTCCTCGATGCCGTCTGGCACCACGGCGACGACCCGGTGGTTGTGCGTCACCGCCGCAGTCTTGAGTTCCTCAAACGTCTGGAACGCGAATGCGGTTCCAAGCCGTTTCGACACGCCTTCCGCGGCGCAACGAGCTTCCCATTCCTTCTTGAGCGGGATCCGACCGCCCTCGAATTTGAGATCCAGGAGGCATCGGATCTGTTCCCGGTACCTGTCTTCCGCCTTGTTGAGATAGGTGGAGCGGACGCCGTCGGCGATCCGTTCCCGGATGCCGGAATCGCAGTTGTGCCGGGACACGAAACACGGATGCGAACAGAATGACTGCTCGCGCCGGCTCCAGGCGACGACAAACGTAGCTCCGCAATGCTCGCAAGTCCGCTCCACCATCACGGCGTTGTTGTCGAGGAAGGACGGAAGATCGGTCGCCGCGCGGCATTCCTCCAGCTTCCTGACCGCGCACGCGCGG
>Ga0316628_100004418_pt1 | contig 11035 bp, 10 predicted proteins | sample OWC_Aug_M2_C1_D5_FD_207648 | JGI IMG/M metagenome (GOLD analysis project Ga0316628, IMG submission 207648) | Wetland soil microbial communities from Old Woman Creek delta, Ohio, United States - OWC_Aug_M2_C1_D5_C | ecosystem: Environmental > Terrestrial > Soil > Wetlands | place: USA: Ohio... | reverse complement strand
TTCTCCTTAAACGGGCATTTTAGGCAATGGCGAGAACCAAGACCAGCAAGGCCTGGATGCAGGAGCATGTGACCGACGCCTACGTGCGTCGCGCGAAGCTCGAAGGTTATCGTTCACGCTCCGCCTTCAAGCTGCTGGAAATACTCGAGAAAGACAAGCTGGTGCGCCCGGGCATGACGGTGGTCGATCTCGGTGCAGCGCCCGGCGGCTGGTCGCAGGTACTTGCACCGTTGGTTGGCGCGAAAGGACAGGTTATTGCCCTGGATCTTCTGGAAATGGCGCCGCTGCGCGGCGTAACCGTGATTCGCGGCGACTTCTCGGAAGATTCCACCCTGAAGCTTCTAGAAGAACAGCTGGACAATCGTTCGATCGATCTTGTGGTTTCCGACATGGCGCCCAATATCAGCGGGGTAGGTCTCGTGGACCAGGCCCGTTCGATCCATCTGGCCGAACTGGCGCTCGAATTTGCCCGCGAACGGCTAAAACCGGGCGGCGACTTGCTGATCAAGGTTTTCCAGGGCTCTGGGCTGGACGAATTTCGCAAGGCGCTTTCCATCGCGTTCGGTTCGGTCGCGGTACGCAAGCCGAAGGCCTCGCGCGACCGTTCCAACGAGTTTTATCTGCTGGCTCGCGGCAAGCGGCAGACAGGCTGATGCACATCAGCGGGGCGTTCCCCGCGCAGATGCAGGAATCGGTTTAGAATGGCCCCAATGGTTGGCGGCTCTAGAGTCGCCGTTGCAAGGAGAAACCTTGAATAATCTCATCAAGAACGTTGCGATCTGGCTGGTCATTGCGCTGGTGCTGATGACGGTCTTCAATCAATTCAGCGCGCGTCAGCAGCAGAACACTTCGATGGAGTACTCCCAGTTCATCGAAGAGGTGAAGCAGGGCAATATCGCCAAGGTCACGATCGAAGGCCGCGTGCTGAAGGGCGTGAAGAGCAGCGGCGCCAAGTTCACCACGTATTCGCCGTCCGATCCGTGGCTGGTCTCGGATTTGCTGAAAGCCGGCGTCATCATCGAGGCGAAGCCCGAGGAAGAGCCGTCGCTTCTGATGAACATCTTCGTGTCCTGGTTCCCGATGCTGTTGCTGATCGGCGTGTGGATATTCTTCATGCGCCAGATGCAAGGCGGCGGGCGCGGCGGTGCGTTCTCGTTCGGCAAGAGCCGCGCGCGCATGCTCGACGAGTCCACCAATCCAGTCACGTTCGCGGACGTCGCGGGCTGCGAGGAGGCCAAGGAAGAAGTGTCCGAACTGGTCGACTTCCTGCGCGATCCGAGCAAGTTCCAGAAACTCGGCGGCCGCATTCCCCGCGGCGTACTGATGGTCGGCTCTCCCGGCACCGGCAAGACCCTGCTCGCACGTGCGATCGCGGGGGAAGCCAAGGTGCCGTTCTTCTCGATCTCCGGCTCCGATTTCGTTGAAATGTTCGTCGGCGTCGGCGCGGCGCGCGTGCGCGACATGTTCGAACAGGCCAAGAAGCATGCACCTTGCATCGTGTTCATCGATGAAATCGACGCGGTCGGCCGCCAGCGTGGCGCCGGCCTGGGAGGCGGCAACGACGAGCGCGAGCAGACGCTCAACCAGTTGTTGGTGGAGATGGACGGGTTCGAAACCGGTGTCGGCGTCATCGTGATCGCCGCAACCAACCGGCCCGACGTGCTCGATCCGGCGCTGCTGCGTCCAGGCCGCTTCGACCGTCAAGTGGTGGTTCCGCTGCCCGACATCCGCGGCCGCGAACAGATTCTCATGGTGCACATGCGCAAGGTCCCGGTTGCGCCCGATGTGCGTCCGGACATCCTTGCGCGCGGCACGCCTGGTTTCTCAGGCGCCGATCTGGCCAACCTGGTGAACGAGGCGGCGTTGTTCGCCGCGCGCGGCAACAAGCGCCTGGTCGACATGGACGATTTCGAGCGCGCCAAGGACAAGATCATGATGGGCGCGGAGCGCAAGTCCATGGTGATGCCGGAGCACGAGCGTCGCAATACCGCCTACCACGAATCCGGGCATGCAGTGGTCGCAAGGCTGTTGCCGCGGACCGATCCGGTACACAAGGTCACCATCATTCCGCGTGGGCGCGCATTGGGCGTGACCATGCAACTGCCGCAGGAGGACCGCTACAGCATGGATCGCGAGCAGATCCTGCAGAATATCGCCGTGCTGTTCGGCGGCCGCATCGCCGAAGAGGTGTTCATGAAGCAGATGACCACCGGGGCGTCCAACGACTTCGAGCGCGCCACCGAAATGGCGCGACGCATGGTGACCCAATGGGGCATGAGCGACCATCTCGGCCCGATGGTGTACGGCGAGAACGAAGGTGAAGTCTTCCTCGGCCGCTCGATTACCACCCACAAAAATGTTTCCGAAGCCACCATGCAACAGGTCGACGCGGAGATAAAGCGCATCATCGACGGGCAATACACGCTTGCGCGCAAGCTCATCGAAGACAACAGCGAAAAGGTCGAAGCCATGGCCAAGGCGCTGATGGAATGGGAAACTATTGATGCCGACCAGGTGGGCGACATCATGGAAGGCCGCCCGCCGCGCCCGCCCAAACCGCCGGCAAACACGCAGTCGCCGCAGCCCCCCCAGGGCAGTGCCACGGCTCCAGTTACCGCTACACCGGCGCGGGAAGCCTGAACGAGCGCACGCTGCAATGTCTGTAAAAGGGTGAGGCGTCGCTGCCTCGCCCTTTGTTTTTTGGCGAACCTTGAATTCGTGCAGTGACTAAGATGAGCGTGAACGAGTCTCTGGCTTCCCCCCGCCCCTTATGGCCGAAGGCCGGCATCCCGCCGGCGTCCCCTGGTCCTCGCCCTTCGTTGCAGGCCGGTCGTTTCACGCTGTCGCTGGAACGCCCGCTCATCATGGGCATCGTCAACGTGACACCGGATTCGTTTTCCGACGGTGGCAAGTTTTTCGATTCCGGCCGGGCGCTGGATCACGCAATGCAGCTGATTGACGAAGGCGCAGACATCCTCGACATCGGTGGCGAATCTTCGCGGCCCGGCGCGCAGCCCGTGGGCCTCGAGGAGGAACTGCGGCGTATCTTGCCCGTGCTGGAAAAGCTGGTCGAATTACCGGTGCCGGTGTCGGTGGATACCTGCAAACCGGAGGTGATGCGCCGCGCGGCTGCAGCCGGTGCCGCGATGATCAACGATGTCTTTGCGCTGCGAGCGCCGGGTGCGCTGGAGGCGGCAGCCGAATCGTCGGTCGCGGTCTGTCTGATGCACATGCAAGGTGAGCCGCGCACCATGCAGCAGGCGCCACAGTACAGCGATGTGGTGGGGCAAGTGGAAGCATTCCTGGTCGAACGGGCCGCTGCCGCCGTTGGCGGCGGAATCGGGCGCGATCGCATCGTGCTGGATCCGGGATTCGGATTCGGCAAGACGCCGCAGCACAACCTCGAATTGATACGTGCGCTTCCGCGGCTGCGCGAGGCAGGCTTTCCGCTGCTCGCCGGTCTGTCACGCAAATCGCTATTCGGTAAAATCGTCGGTCGCGAAGCTGCGGAGCGTGTGCACGCGAGCGCGGCCGGCGCGCTTCTGGCGGCGCAACGCGGAGCGTCGATCGTTCGCGTGCACGATGTGGCCGCGACCCGCGATTGCCTTCTGGTATTGCGCGCGATAGACGACACGACGTATTCATTCCCATGAAGAGAAAGAGCAGAAAGTATTTTGGTACCGACGGTGTGCGCGGGCGCGTCGGCGAATCGCCGATTACCCCCGACTTCGTGATGCGCCTCGGCCATGCCGCAGGCAAGGTGCTTGCGGCAGGGCAGGACCTGCCGGCCGGGGAGCATGCCGCGGTGCTGATCGGCAAGGACACGCGCATTTCCGGCTACATGCTCGAATCCGCGCTGCAGGCGGGCCTGTCCGCCGCCGGCGTGGACATTTATCTCGCCGGGCCGATGCCGACTCCCGCGGTCGCCTATCTCACACGGGCGCTGCGCCTGCAGGCGGGCATCGTGATCTCCGCTTCGCACAATCCGTTCGAAGACAACGGCATCAAATTTTTCTCGGCGGATGGCAACAAGCTGCCGGACGCGGTCGAGCATGCCATCGAGGCGCGGGTCGATCAGCCGCTCGATATCATGCCCTCGGCGCAGCTGGGCAAAGCGCGCCGCCTGAACGACGCCGCCGGCCGCTACATCGAGTTTTGCAAGAGCACCTTCCCCAACAATCTCGACCTGCGGGGACTGAAGCTGGTGGTGGATTGCGCACACGGCGCGACCTACCACATCGCGGCGCATGTTTTTCACGAGCTGGGTGCGGAAGTTGTCGCCATCGGCGTGCAGCCCGATGGCATCAACATAAACCGCGATTGCGGTGCAACGCATCCGCAGGCGCTGGCAAAGGCGGTGAAAGCGCATCGCGCGCACCTGGGCGTGGCCTTCGACGGTGATGGCGACCGCCTGACGATGGCGGACCAGGCAGGCAGGGTTTACGACGGCGACCAGCTATTGTTTGTCATCGCCCAATTCCGCAACAAGCTCCATTTGCTCAAAGGCGGGGTGGTCGGCACGCTGATGACAAACCTGGGTATGGAACAGGCGCTTGCCGGTATCGGCATCCCGTTCGCACGCGCACCCGTCGGCGACCGCTACGTTCTCGAAAGACTGATCGAGCAAGGCTGGCAGCTTGGCGGCGAGAATTCGGGCCACATCATCTGCCTCGACAAGCACACGACCGGCGACGGCATCGTGTCCGCGTTGCAGGTACTGCATGCATTGAAGGCCGAAGGCCAGGGTCTCGCCCAGCTGTGCGGCAGCTTGCGTCTGTACCCGCAGGTGCTGGTCAACGTGAAAATCAGGAAGGACTTCGATTTCAACTCAAATGCCGGTGTCCAGGCGGCGCTGAAGGCAACCGAAACCGGGCTCAAAGGCAAGGGTCGAGTGCTGTTGCGAGCATCCGGGACCGAGCCGGTCCTGCGGGTCATGGTGGAGGGCGAATCCGTCGACCGCATCGAACGGGCCGCCCGGGAGATCGCTTCTGCAGTAGAAGGTGCTGCGGCGTTCCAATAGCCGGTCTGTTCCCGCGCTTCGCGGGCCCCCGCGACTCGCGTCCCGCAACCGCGATTCCTGCATGTTTTCCGGGATTTGAATTTCCAGCGCAATCATACCTTTGGTCCTGGAAGCAAGATGACTTGTCATGAAGTCGTAACATACCGAAGTTACCTTCCTGACTTCATTGAATGATTACGTTGTAACGGAGAAGGCTAATGTTCAAAAACAAATTGACACGATTCGTCGTTCTGGCATTTTCCACTTTGTCTTCGGCCGGTGTTTGGGCCGCCAATATCACTGGTGCGGGTGCGACGTTTCCCTACCCGGTCTATGCAAAATGGGCGGACGCCTATAAGAAGGCTACGGGCATCGGAATGAATTACCAGTCGATCGGGTCCGGTGGCGGGATCAAGCAGATTACCGCGAAAACCGTCGATTTCGGTGCGTCCGACATGCCGATGACACCCGAGGATCTGGACAAGAACGGGTTGATTCAATTTCCCGCAATCATGGGTGGCGTGGTTCCGGTATTCAACCTGAAAGGTGTCCGCACCGGGGACCTGCGTCTGTCCGGAAACGTGCTTGCCGATATCTATCTCGGCAAGATCAAGCAGTGGAATGATCCCGCTATTCAGGCACTCAACAAGAAAGCCGTCCTGCCCAATCTCGCCATTACGGTCGTGCATCGCTCGGATGGCTCCGGCACCACGTTCATATTTGCCAACTATCTCGCCAAAATCAGTCCTGAATGGAAGAGCGCCGTGGGCGAGGGGACTTCGGTGAAGTGGCCCGCCGGAGTTGGCGGAAAGGGCAATGAAGGGGTTGCAAATTATGTCTCCCGGATCGACGGTGCAATCGGCTATGTCGAATATGCCTATGCAATGCAGAACGGATTGTCGGTAAGCCTGTTGCTCAACAAGGCCAAGGAATTCGCGGCGCCCGGCGAAGAAGCCTTCAAGGCGGCTGCAGCCAGTGCCGATTGGTCCAAGGCGCCCGGAATGTATCTCATCCTGACGGATCAATCCGGGGTGGAAAGCTGGCCGATGACCGGCGCATCCTTCATCCTCATGCACCGGGTACAGGACAAGCCCGAAACCGCAAAAGAAGTCCTGAAGTTTTTCGATTGGTCTTTCCAGAATGGCGCAAAGATGGCCACGGACCTTGATTACGTTCCGATGCCGGCTTCGGTGATCGAGTTCATTCGCTCCGAGTGGAGGGGCAAGTTAAAGAGCGGCTCAGGTCAGCCGGTTTATTAGCCGGACCCGGCCTCGATAGGCCCCGTTCCGCGCGGCTCGCAAGGGGTGATTAAAGGGGCGTCCAGTTGACCGCCCCTTTTTCTTTGCGGTTTCTTCGGCTGACTTTAATTAGAATTACACCTTCGGATCGCGTGATGAGAGCAGGCGCCCTAAGTTCCGCCGCCGACATAACCAACCCAATACAGTCGATGAGCGCAACAGCCCCGAAATCTTCCCCGCCTCGACAGAGGTCTGCCAAGTGGGACGACAAGTTCTTCGAGCTTCTCACGAAGTTCTTTGCGTTCCTCGTATTCAGCATCCTGGCCGCCATTCTGATATCGCTCTTCGTCGGCAGTTCATTGACGCTTGAGAAGTACGGCATGCGGTTCATCTTCAGCGCGAATTGGGATCCGGTCCAGGAAGAATTTGGCGCGCTTGTTCCCATTTACGGAACGTTGGTAACGTCTTTGGTCGCAATGGTCATTGGCGTTCCAATCAGCTTCGGAATCGCGTTGTTTCTCACGGAGCTCGCGCCCGCCTGGCTGAAGCGTCCGCTGGGCACCGCAATCGAACTCCTGGCCGGCATCCCTTCCATCATTTACGGCATGTGGGGCCTTTTCGTGCTCGTGCCGATTTTCCAGTCGCATGTCCAGCCTGGGATCATCAGGATGTTCGAAGGCGTTCCTTTCGTCGGGGCCCTGTTCCAGGGCCCGCCGCTGGGAATCGGCATGCTGACGGCGGGAGTGATCCTGTCGATCATGGTCATACCCTTCATCGCCTCCGTGATGAGGGACGTATTCGAATTGGTGCCGGCGGTGCTGAAGGAGACTGCCTACGGCCTCGGGGCCACTACGTGGGAGGTTATGTGGAAGGTCGTGCTGCCCTACACCAAGGCCGGCGTCATCGGCGGGGTGATGTTGGGTTTGGGGCGTGCGCTTGGTGAAACCATGGCCGTGACATTTGTCATCGGCAATGCGAATCGGCTGGCAGTCTCGTTGATGGCGCCCGGGAACAGCATCGCGTCGTCACTGGCCAATGAATTCACCGAGGCCGTCGGAGATCTGTATACCTCGGCACTGATGGAGCTTGGGCTGATTCTGTTCCTCATCACGACCGTGGTGTTGGCTCTGGCCAAACTGCTGCTCCAGCGTCTCGCGCGCAACGAAGGATCGCGGACCTGATAGCGGGGCAAACAATGAGCGTGATCAATCCCCATAACAAGCTCTATCTGGCGCGCAAGCGCGTCAACAGGATCATGCTTTCCGTATCGGGCCTGGCCCTGGCCTTTGGCATATTCTGGCTGGTGTGGATTCTGCTCACGCTTCTATACCAGGGCGGATACGCGCTGACCCGATTTTCATTCTTCACGGAAATGACGCCGCCTCCAGGTTCGGACGGCGGGATGGCAAATGCGATCGCCGGCAGCCTGCTGATGGTCGGATTCGGGACTTTGATCGGCACGCCAATTGGGATACTTGCGGGAACCTACCTTGCCGAGTATGGAAGGCGAAGCTGGCTTGCGTCTGCGACCCGGTTTCTCAACGACGTGCTGCTGTCCGCGCCGTCGATCGTGATCGGTCTGTTCGTGTATTCGCTCTACGTGTCGCACGTCAAGCATTTTTCCGGCTGGGCGGGGTCCTTCGCCCTGGCTCTGTTGGTGATCCCGGTGGTTGTCCGCACCACGGACGACATGTTGGGGCTTGTTCCCGGGAGCCTGCGCGAAGCAGCAGCGGCGCTGGGGTGCCCCACCTGGAAGATGGTGGTGTTCATAACCTATCGTGCCGCGCGAAGCGGTATTCTCACGGGCGTATTGCTTGCGGTTGCCCGTATCAGCGGTGAAACCGCGCCGCTCCTGTTTACGGTATTGAACAATCAGTTCTGGTCCGTGGACATGAATGCTCCCCTGGCGAACTTGCCGGTCGTGATCTTCCAGTTCGCGATGAGCCCTTACGAAGACTGGCACAGGCTTGCGTGGGGCGGTGCGGCATTGATCACGTTCGCGGTGCTATTCCTGAACATCATCGCGCGCGTCTTGTTCAGAAAGAATGTTTGAATCCGGGGGCCGGGATGGAAAAGCAAAAGATCGACATGAAACAGAAGCTCAGGGTTAACAATCTGAGTTTCTTTTACGGGGGATACCAGGCACTCAAGTCCATCAGCCTGGAAATTCCCGAAAAAAGGGTGACCGCGTTCATCGGACCTTCGGGGTGCGGCAAATCAACGCTGTTGAGAACTTTCAACCGGATGTACTCGCTTTACCCGGATCAGCGCGCCGAGGGGGAAATCGTCATGGACGGAGAGAACCTGCTTGATCCAAAGCAGGATGTATCGCTGATCCGGGCAAAAATCGGAATGGTGTTCCAGAAGCCTACGCCCTTCCCGATGTCGATTTACGACAACATCGCTTTTGGCGTGCGCCTATTCGAGAAGCTGAGCCTGGCCGAGATGGACGATCGGGTCGAATGGGCATTGACGCGCGCGGCATTGTGGGGCGAGGTCAAGGAAAAGCTGCATCAAAGCGGAAACAGTCTTTCCGGTGGCCAGCAGCAGCGGCTGTGCATAGCGCGCGGAATTGCGATCAAGCCCGAAGTGCTCTTGCTCGACGAACCCTGTTCCGCACTTGATCCGATTTCCACTGCGAAAATCGAAGAACTCATCGCCGAACTCAAGAACGACTATACGGTCGTGATCGTGACCCACAACATGCAGCAGGCGGCGCGAGTTTCAGATTTTACAGCTTACATGTATCTGGGCGAGATGATCGAATTCGATGCCACCGACACCATCTTCGTGAAACCAAGGAACAAGGCCACGGAAGACTACATCACCGGCCGATTCGGTTAGCCGGCCGTTGGTGCCGCGTCAGGGATGGAGGTCCGCCGGCCTTCCCGGCCGGTGAACATATCACTGCGCTATAGGATCGACGCCCTCGATTGTCATCGCGGGAAGATCTGCCTGATCGAACGGCTCGCCTGAGCCTGGTTGACGGTTTCAAGCTGTAATGCTGGCGGCCCCGCTCGTTGATGGAACGCGGCCGACATTGACCCCCCCTTACCCTGACGGGTAAAATTCGCTGGTTTTTTCGGTGGGATAGCGCATGCGGCAGCGGCTGGCGGTGGGCAACTGGAAGATGCACGGCAGTCTTCCGGAAAACCAGGCCCTCCTCGACAAGGTCGCGGCAGCGTCGGGTCGTCTCAGCAGGGCAATTGCCGCAGTTTGCGTCCCTTTTCCCTATTTGGCCCAGGCCCGGTCGGCATTGGCGGGTTCTAAGGCGGCTTGGGGCGGCCAGAACGTCAGCCAATATCCCAAAGGAGCGTTTACCGGTGAGGTTTCCGCCGGGATGCTGCGCGAATTTGGCTGTCGTTATGTGATTGTCGGGCATTCCGAGCGCAGGCAGCTGTTCGGCGAAGATGATGCCGCCGTCGCGCTGAAGGCCGAAGCCGTATTGGCGCAAGGCATGGTGCCGATCGTTTGTGTCGGCGAGACGCTGGCGGAACGCGAGCGTGGGGTGACTGAAGAAGTGGTTGGCCGCCAGCTCGGGGCGGTGGCGGATCGGCTGGGAACCGAAGGATTGAAGGCGTCGGTTCTGGCTTACGAACCGGTGTGGGCGATCGGCACGGGCAAAACGGCAACGCCGGATCAGGCCCAGGCAGTGCATGCTTACCTGCGTGACGCGCTGGCCTTGCGCGATAGAAGTGTCGCCGCCGCGATGCCGATCCTGTACGGCGGCAGCGTCAAGGCGGCCAACGCCGTCGAGTTGTTCGGCAGGCAGGACGTGGACGGCGGATTGATCGGCGGCGCTTCGCTGGTGGCCGAAGAATTTATCTCCATCTGCCAGGCGGCAGACGGCTGAAACGATGGGATGAGACCAATATGGAAACCTTGATTCTGATACTTCATGTACTGGCCGCGTTGTGCGTGATCGGCCTCGTGCTGCTCCAGCATGGCAAAGGCGCGGATATGGGCGCGGCGTTCGGCAGCGGTTCCGCCGGCAGCCTGTTCGGCTCCAGCGGGTCGGCCAACTTTCTGAGCCGGACCACGGGCGTGCTGGCGGCGGTGTTCTTCCTGACCAGCCTCGGACTCACCTACGTGTCGAGCCACAAGGGCCGGACGGAAGGCGTGATGTCCACGCACCAGGAATCGCCGGTCGAACCGGCCAAGAGCGTGCCGGTGCCAGGCACTTCGGTGGTGCCGGGAGCCCCGGTGTTGCCGCCGGCCGGCGGAGATTCGAAGGCGAACGAAATACCGAAGTAACGGCGAGGCGCGGGAATTGAGGCGCAAGTCCCTCGAGCTTGCAGAATATCGGCCTCATGCTCGGCGCCCGGTGACAATGCCGACGTGGTGAAATTGGTAGACACGCCATCTTGAGGGGGTGGTGGGGAAACCCGTGGGAGTTCGAGTCTCCCCGTCGGCACCAAGTATTTCGCGGTATTGGCATCAAAGTATTTTGTGCACCAAGCATTTTGATAGACGGGCAATGCGTGAAGCGCGGCAGACGGGGGAACCTGAGGTCGCGAAAGAATTCGTGCAGCCTGGCGGACATGGCTATTTGATCCTGCCTTGCGGCAGGGTGAGAGCGGGCAATGCTTGAGCAGTACTTTCCGATTCTGTTGTTCATTTTCGTCGGCCTCGCCGTCGGGGTGGCACTGCCCCTGCTCGGCGGTACCCTGAGCAGGCTGCTTGGCGTGCACCGGCCCGATCCGGAAAAACTCTCTCCTTATGAGTGCGGCTTCGAGGCCTTCGAAGATGCGCGCATGAAATTCGACGTGCGCTACTACCTGGTGGCGATCCTGTTCAT
>Ga0316628_100004417_pt1 | contig 11035 bp, 8 predicted proteins | sample OWC_Aug_M2_C1_D5_FD_207648 | JGI IMG/M metagenome (GOLD analysis project Ga0316628, IMG submission 207648) | Wetland soil microbial communities from Old Woman Creek delta, Ohio, United States - OWC_Aug_M2_C1_D5_C | ecosystem: Environmental > Terrestrial > Soil > Wetlands | place: USA: Ohio... | reverse complement strand
TTCCCTCCCACAAGGTAGTCTCTGAGGGAATTGTTCAGGTACCGGAAGGGAGACGCCTTTTCCCTTACATGACGGTGAGGGAAAACCTCCTCCTGGGAGCTTATCCGGGCAAGGCCTGGCAGGCTAAACAGGAAAGAATGAAATGGGTCATGGAGCTTTTTCCGATTCTCGGAGAGAGAGCGAATATGGCCTCTCGCCTCCTCTCCGGAGGAGAGCAGCAGATGCTTACGATCGGCAGGGGACTGATGGCTCAGCCCCGGCTGCTGATGGTGGATGAACCCTCTTTAGGGTTGGCTCCTGTCATCCAGGATCATCTTTACCAGACCCTGGGAAAGCTCCGGCAGTCAAAGATCACCATTTTGCTCCCCGAGCAGAATGCCTTGCGGGCCCTGGGAATTGCGGATCGTGGCTACGTCATGCAAGATGGGAGGATCGTAATCGAGGGAAATGCCCCCGACTTAATGCAGAGCGATCTTGTGAAAAAGGCCTACCTCGGGAGGTAATGAATGGAAGATTATTTTACCTATACGGCCAAACTTTTTGACCCCTCTGCCGTCAATGGAAAAAAGGAGATCCTCAAAGGGATTCGTGTCCTCGATTTCTCCCACGTCATCTTTGGCCCCACGGCCACCCGGCTTCTGGCTCAGTATGGCGCAGAAGTCATCAAGCTCGAACTTCCTTATCACGGGGACCTCTGGAGGCCGGCTACCTATTGGGGAAAATACTGGAAGCATTCCAACCCTCTCTGGCATTTTATCACCCAGAATAAATATTTTCTCGGCGTGGACTTAAAGAAGCCCGAGGCCAAAGAGATCATCTATCGCCTCGCAGAGACCGCAGATGTGGTCGCCGAGAACTTCGCCGCTGGAACGGCTGAAGCGTGGGGGGTGGGGTACACGCGAATCAGCGAAATTAACCCCAAGGTCATTTACCTGAGCTGCTCCACCTACGGCCAGTACGGACCTTTACGTTTCTATCCCGGATGGGACCTCCTTGCCCAGGCTGCCAGCAGTGTGTTGAGCCTGACCGGTTATCCCGATACAGATAAGTATTACAAACTGCCTGATTACCTGGGAGATTACATCCCCGGCAATATGGGGGCCATGGCCATTCTGATGGCCCTCTACTTTCGCAAGAAGACGGGAAAGGGACAGTACATTGACCTGGCCCAGTCTGAGGCCTTGATGCGACTGCTTTGGCACTTCACGTTCTTCAACCTCACGGGGAAGGAGATTGGCCGTACCGGAAACAGCGATCCCACGATGGTTCCGGCGTCCATCTTTAAAACCCGGGACGGAAAATTTATGGCTCTGGCGTGCGCTACTGAAAAACAATTTGCCGGTCTCTGCAGCGCGATGAACCGGGAAGATCTCCTCAAGGAAAAAGTTTACACGGATCCTTTTGAGAGATTGAAGCCGGCCAATGCGGCTGTCCTCACCGCGATTGCCGGCGATTGGTTAAAGTCTTTGGATGCCGAGGAGATTATCGGGCTGGCCAATAACAAAGGCTTCCCGGCTGCAGAAGTACTGGATGACTACCGGATTTGCCATGATCCCTGGAGGCGTCAGAGGGGAAGCGTCATCTTGTTCAACGATGAAATGTATAAAGAGCTGGCCCTGGCAGGACCCTCCGCCCAGCTCAGTAAGACGCCGGCCAGAACGAAATGGCTGGCCCGCCCGATAGGCTACCATAACCGGCTGGTACTCAAAAAATTTATGGGCCTGTCCGAGGAAGAGATTTCACTGCTGGAGAAAAAAAGAATCATCGGCACCTTCGACGACCGGCCGGGGCTGAAGCCGCCCGTTTATTATAATCTGGATGAGGATCCGATCTTTAATTACGGGAGAGAGGGAAAAAAGTGAGCAACAAGCGGGAAAAGGAGCAAGTTTACGCCCGATATGTAGCCTCGGGAAAGACGGTTCAACACTTGGCTTCCTGGGGAAAGAAACTGGCCGAGGTGATGAACCCGGCAGGGAAGCCCGAAGTTTTGGATGATATCCTGGTGTTGGATGCCAGTTACGCGAACTTCTCGGGGATCATTGCGGCCAGTTTTTTTGCCGAATTCGGGGGCGAGGTCATCAAGATCGAGCCGTCCGACGGGGATCCGGCCCGCAGGATGACCCCTTGGGGCGAAAACGTCAAAGGCGTGGGAATTCCTTTCTTGATTGAGGGACGGAACAAAAAATACATGACGCTCGACCTCAAAAATTCCAAAAAGGACAGGGACGATTTTGCGAGACTGGCGGAAAAGGCTGCTGTGGTGATCGAAACCTTCGGAGCCGGAGAGATGGATTCCTGGGGCATCGGATACAGGCAGCTCAGCCAGAAAAATCCGGGTATCATTTATATTGCCATTACCCCTTATGGCCAGTACACGGAAAAGGCCCGCCAATTTGCCCATTTTCAGGATTCCGACATTACCTCGCAGGCAGGCTCCGGTCTTCCGGCTCAGGTAGGCGATCCAATCAACAGTCCGGAGCCTTATAACTGGCCTCTCAAGGCCGGGATGTGGGCTGGATGGTACATCTCCGGACTGCATGCGGCCCTGGGAGGGTCTTTCGCTCTCATTCACCGCCAAAACACCGGAGAAGGCCAGATGGTGGACGTGGCCACCATGGATGCTTACTCCTGCATGGTCGGATTTCCTCCGACCATCGGCTATACCTGGGAATCGTCCCGGCCGCGGATCGGGGTTCTCGACTTCATTCTTTACCCGTATGGTCTCTGGAGATGTAAAGACGGCTACGTCGTGATTGCGGCTCCCCGCGACCACGACTTTCGAGCCCTTTTGAAAATCCTCGGCTTGTGGAAATTGGAGGACGATTGGAGATTCACGCCGGACCGGATCCCCGATGTGGTCGATACGGCCATGGTGTTGTATAAAGCCATCGAAGAAAAAACCATTTTATATACGGCTGACGAACTCGTGAATAAAGCGCTGAGATACAGCGCTAAAGCGGCACGGTCCAAATGGCGCGGCGGTGGAGTACCCATTGTGATGAAAATGAACACTCCGCCGATGACCCTGGAGAGCAAACAGTTTGCCATTCGCAGAATCTTCCAAGAGGTCAAAGATGGGACCTTAGGAAAGTTTGTCATCAACACTGGCTTTGTCAAGATGTCGGAATCTCCGCCGCGGGTCAAATGGGTTTCCTGTGATATCGGCAAGGACAACGAGTATATCCGGAAGAGATATCTTCAGGAACGCTAAATGGTCTGGAAGAGGTTATTTCTTAACGTAGGGGAATTTGAGCAATCACCCCTACAAAAAAGGAAAGGAGGGTGACCTATGGAAAGATGGCTAAAGTTAGGAATTGTCGTTCTCGCAGTCTTTTCTTTAATCTGGTTAGGGGCAAGTCCCATACTTGCCGCTCCTGCTGGAAAGCCGATCGTCATCGGTTATGTCGGCAATGTCGCTTCGCCAGGGACCAAGCCCTGCATGGACATCCAGAGATACGCCGTTGACGAGATCAACAAGGCCGGCGGAATCATGGGACGACCGGTGGAGTACGTCGTGCTTGACGGCAAAGGAGACACTTCTCTCTCCGTGGAAGCAGCGCGGCGGCTGCTCATGGAAAAGAAGGCAACCTTCATTTCAATCGAAGGCCGGTCCGAAATTTGTTTGGCAGCTCAAGAGAACTCTGCGGCTCTTTACAAGGAATACCCGCATATTCTGGTTTTCAACGGTCCCATGGCCTCAGAGTTGACCGCCCGGATTGTGGATAACTATGACAAATACAAATTCTGTTTCCGGGACTGGGATCCGGAGCCCGCTCATTACTCGTGGCTCGAAAATATCATGGGGGGGCTCTTTGGAAAGGTCCTTAAGGCCAAGAAGCTGGCTTTCCTGTGGGAGGATCTGGCCTGGACCCAGATGTGGCGCAAAGGGATTGATTACCTCAAGCTCCCCACCTGGGAAGAGGTGGCCAAACAGAAATACGGGATAGACGTCGTTTATAGCAAACCGGTCAAAGCACGGGGGACCATGTACCTTCCCATTCTGCAGGAGATCGCCGACAAAAAGGCGGATGTGGTCTGGTTTGTAAGCTCCTGGTTTACTGACACGGAGGTTTTCGCCAAGATGTGGGCCGATTCGCCAGCCCAAAATATCCCGGTCTATCTATACGGCGGGGTTGCCCAGACGCATGATTTTTGGAGGATGACCGGTGGCAAATCGCTGGGGATGATCACTGGATTCTACGAGGGTAATATTCCTTACACCCCAAAAACACTTCCTTTCATCGAGTTAGGGAAGAAGTTGGGAATCCCTCTCCAGATTCATATCCATATCGCCTACGCCGACATCTACCATTTCAAAGCAGCGATTGAAAAAGCCGGGGGAACGGATGACATGGATAAGCTGATCAAGGCCATGGAGGAGATAGAAACAGTCTACTCCCTGGGAAAAATGAAATACGAGACCCGGCGTATCAAGCCGTATTTCCACTCCCGGACCCTTGCCGATCCCAATAATCCCTATCACATGTACCCCGGATACTACCTGCTGGCCATTGCCCAGTTCCAGAAAGAAGGGAAGATTGCATGGTTGGTTGATGAAAACGGAAAGGCGCTCCCCAAGAATTACATCGCACCGGCAAAACTTCGGAAGTAATAACCCGCAAATGGAAAAGGCAGACCTCTTCTCAAGAAAGGGGTCTGCCTTTCTTCTTTTTGGCTGAGGAAGGCCCCTCTTATCCCACCTCCTTTTTCTTGCTTTTTGCGTGGGTCCGAACATAAAAGGCATTCCTTAAATCATTCATTCCTTTTTAGCCTTCATTTCTCTTGACTTTGCGCACCATTGGTAGTAGAGTTCTATCAGATTTTTCAACATTCCTGTTTGTTTCTAATCACGCACCCAATTACCTCAAAATCCTTGGGACCGACCATGCCAATAAGGCACTCAGTAAATTGCCCTTACAGATTTCTCAGGAAATTCCTTGTCTGCTTGCGGATGTTCTCTCTTAGCACTATCCATCCATGGAGGATCCTATCCCATGTTGCCTAAGTTGCCCCCGGTAGGATAAGTGAGCTCTGCCGGGGGCGCAAAGAATCCCTGCTCAGGGAAATAAGGAAATCACGAATGCCAATTCACTATTCTAAAAAACAAGGAGGAGGAGGAGGATGAAGAAATTCACCTACTGTTCAATCTTTTTGGTTTTGTTGTTATCCGTAATGTTCGCTGCCGATTCCTTCGCTTGGCACAATAAGATTTGCAGAACCAGTTCAGTACCGAGTCCGACGGTAACCAGGCCGGCCTGGACGTCCGACAAGATTGGCGACGTGTCTAAGAATTATCCGTTTTTCAGTCCCTACGCCGATTTGGCCGACTATGGCTATATCCAGGAAGAATTCTTTATCGAAGGCACTGCCAATCGCTATAACACTCCAACGGGTGCAACAGGAAGCATCATCGACGGGGGACATCCATACAAAACTCGCATCGTCGTCCGCCGGCCTGTTTCTCGGCATCACTTCAACGGAACGGTCCTGCTTGAATGGCAGAATGTCACCGCCGGCTACGATCTTGACGCTCATTGGATATCGTGGAAGCATTTTATGCGGGCAGGTTACGTTTGGGTGGGCGTCGACGCCCAGCGAGTGGGTGTGCATCAAGCAGTGACCGGTCTCAGGGACTGGAGCCCAGTCCGTTATGGAACTCTGGATGTGACCGCAGGGGGTACGATCACCGACGATTCGCTGTGCTACGATATATTTGCCCAGGCTGCCCAGGCCATTCGGTGCCCTGTGGGGATCGATCCCATGGCAGGCCTCGACGCGAAGCTGATCCTCGCGATTGGAGCTTCACAGTCCGCCGGCAGACTTACGATTTACTACAACTCGATCCATCCGCTGCAAAATGTGTTTGACGCATTCTATCTTCTCGTAGGCGGATACGGTACCCGCACCGATCTTAGCACAAAAATATTCCAGGTGGTGTCAGAGTTTGAGGTCAAACGCGCCGCCTACCTTCGAATTCCCAACTCCGCCAATCATCATACTTGGGAAATAGCAGGAGCGGCCCATTCCGGTTACGACAGTTATCTCTATCGCAAGCCGATCATTCTCCGCGACGGCATTGCTGCCTCAAGTATTGAATGTAGCGTTAAGCCCGTTTTTAGCCGAAACCCGACTTTCTACGGGCTGAACACGGCCTATGACCACCTGGTTCGTTGGGTCAAGAGCGGAACTCCTCCGCCAAGCGCGCCTCCGATCCAAGTTTCCTCCGTGGGCGGACCGGGCGTATCGGCAGTCATCGTTCGCGACAGTTTCGGCAATGCACTCGGCGGTCTGCGCCTGCCAGCATTTGATGTTCCCATAGGAACCAACAACGGGGCGGATAACGGAGGTCCTGCCTTTTGCCTGCTCTATGGCTTTTTTACCCCGTTTGATGAAGCCACGCTCCAATCCCTCTATCCCACCCATGCCGCCTATGTCGACACCTTCAAGCATGCAACGTTCGAGGCTTTGAAGGCCGGCTATATCGTCAAGGAAGATGCTGACGAAATGATTCAGGAGGCAATCAGAGCCGAAATTCCCTAAGGAAATTCGCCTCGGGAGCCCAGCTCACAAGCTGGGCTCCCACTCCCTCCCGATTGCATTCTCGCCGACAATTGATGTCGCTCAGGACGATTTATCCCCCGCATGCCCAACCGCAACACCGTCTCATTATTTTCTGGCTTGACAGACAACTCCCTTTTTCTTATATTCAACCCAACCCAAAGCGAACCCTTATCATTAGAAGTTCTCATACTAAAGAAGTCCAAAAATCTTATCACGCATAGGAGGTAACAAAGAATGGAATTGTCTTTAAAGAACAAGGTCGTCCTTATCACCGGAGCCAGCCGAGGGATCGGTCAAGCGGCTGCGATAGGATTGGCACAGGCCGGTGCCGACGTGGCCATGGCCAGCCGGAAACTCCCCGACCTGGAAAAGGTAGCCGTGGAGATTAAGAAAACAGGAAGGAAATGCCTGGTTGTTCCGGCCCATATAGGCAAGCTGGAAGAAATCAACAATCTCGTTAAGAGGGTCTTGGAGGAGTTCGGGAAGATCGACATTTTGGTAAACAATGCCGCCACAAACCCCACGATGGCCTCGGCGATAGACATCGACGATCGCGCCTGGGATTCCATTATGAACCTCAATCTCAAGGGGCTATTCTTCTTGAGTCAGGCGGTGGCCAAGGTCATGAAGGAAAAAGGCGGAGGCAAAATCATCAACGTAGCCTCGGTTGCCGGAATTACCCCCGACATCTTGCCCGTTTACTCCATCAGCAAAGCAGGTGTGATTATGGCCACAAAGGTGATGGCTCAGCAATGGGCTCAGTACAATATTCGGGTAAACGCCATTGCCCCGGGCCTGACCAAAACCCGCTTTAGCGAAGCCCTGTGGAAAAACGAGCAGATCCTTAAAATAGCAATGAGCAGAACCCCGCTGGCGCGACCGGCAGAGCCCGAGGAAATGGTGGGAGCCATTATTTACCTGGCCTCGGACGCATCGAGTTACGTAACGGGACAGGTGATTGCTATCGACGGCGGGTCTACGATATAGTGCCCTGTAAAGAAAGTTTGTTGGGAATGCATCTGCAGATTCCTTGAGCCGAAGAATCCGGCAACCATAAAGTAAACAACCCAAATAAGGGGCCAACGGCTATTGATTGATTGTCGAGAAAGTTCGTCTCTCCAATATTCTCATGGAAAACATGAGAGCCTATCAAATCACAGAGAGCACGAGAAAATCTTCTGCACTCATAACGTCCCATTTTTAGAGAAGAATGGAGCAACGCCTAAAACCGTAACGGATAAAAACTGTTTGGCCACAAGGTTGTGAAGAAATAAAGGAGAAATGTGTCCCCAAAAATTTTGAGTAGCTACGATGTGATCGTTATCGGCTGCGGCATAGCTGGGTCGCTTGTCGGTGCGATATTATCGAACAGGGAACATAAGAAGGTTCTTATCCTTGAGCAGTCACCGCAGATTGGCGGCCGTGCGACCTCATTCCGCGGTGAGGCGATTGCAGATGCTGATGCGTTCCGCAAAACGCTTGCCCAGTCTGCTCACTCTTGGGTGAGTGACAGGACTGAACCTGATCTTCCAACGCTGATCAAGAAGAAGATGCTCAATGGGTATGTCCTCGAAGCGGGTGGCAGAGGAGCATGGTACACCAATCGCGGTCGCGTCAGCCATGCCCTGGCCTTGTTTAACAAGGCTTCGATCTTCTATTCCAACACGGGCTTTGTCTGGTATGACCACGAGTGGAAGCCCTATATCGTGGGCAGGAGATCCAAGTACGGTTGGATGAGCGATACAGATTACGCTGAGATGGTAAAGGTCCATAAGCGGAAGCTTCAGGTACGTACGATAGCTGAAGCTGAAAAACTCGACCACGTGACCTTGAAAGATTGGGTGGAAGCAATCACTGAAAATGAACTGGCACAAGAATTCCACTATGCCATGGGGACCTTCCAGACAATCATGAACGACCCAGCGCTCAATGCTGCCGGAGAGAACCTGAAGGTATTTCTACAAGTCCAAGAGACTGGGGTGCATATAACCAACGGATCCTGGGGCTTTGCCGGTGCACCCGGGCACCGTTTTATTACCGAGGGTTTTGCTGCTGCAGTCAAAGACGCTGAAGGCGAAATCGTCACAAATGCCACGGTCAAAGAGGTTATTATTCGAAATGGAAGAGCGGCCGGCGTTGCAGTTGAGATTGGCGGCAAAACCATTGAAATAAAATCCCCGGTGGTCGTCTGCACTGCCCCACCAAAGGCGTTGCTGAAAATCTTGCCCGAGAGTATGCTGCCGGCGGAATTTGTTAGATTAACCAAAAACATAATACATACCTCTATGGTTGCAGGCCAGTTTGGCATGACTAAACCAGTGAATGCCTTCTGTGAACTCAATGTCGATCCCAGGTCTTTCTACCATACCTCCATGTTGATTCCCGAGAGCGAAGGGCTCTTCAGGGGCCATGCTCCGCTCGACGTTGTGGCTATGTCTGCCATGGCGCCGACGACGGCCCCCGAAGGCAAGCACCTGCTGGGCATGGCCAGCAGCATTCTAGCTGAAGAAGCGCATGACAAGAAGAAGGTCGATATACTGATCGACAGAATGTTGAAGTTTGCCGATACGGCATTCCCGGGTTGGAGAAAATCGCTGGAGTTCATATTCTTTACCGTTGGCGATACCTGCATCCTGTGGCGACACCCGGAGGATGAATGGGTGGATGTGAAATGCCCTACCGTCGAAGGACTGTTTTTTGCCGGTGATACCTACGGGAAGCGCCTCAACGAAGGAGGTATCGAAGGTGCCGTCCATTCCGGGTTTATTTGTGCCGGCGCTATAACCGGAAAGGATTATCTGCAGCTCCTTCCGCCGGTCTTTCGCTAATCGTCATTGGACACAGAAGCACTGGATAAGCACAAGGCCCAACGGGCAAGATAGGAAGGAATGACGGTTGCGGAATCAATGTAAATAAGTTTAGATCTGCTACATTACATTCTTAAAAATAGAAAGGAGATTACATGTCATGAAGGTGTTGGCCTTGAACGGGAGTTCTAGGAGAAACGGGAACACGGAAATTCTTCTGAAACAAGCCTTGATGGGTTCTGAATTGGAAGGCGCGCAAGTAGAAATTCTCCGGCTGACGGACTACCGAATCGGACCCTGTCGAGGATGCGGGCTCTGCCTGTTTCGCGAAAACGTCTGTCAGGTTAAAGACGACGATGTAAGCTTCATCTTTTCCAAGGTGAACGAGTGCGACGGGCTCATTCTGGGTTCCCCGTGTTATTTTCTGGAATTGACGGCCGTGATCAAGCAATTGATCGACCGGTGCTGGATCCTCGGCCACCAGATTGGCAAGATCAAAAAGCCGGCGACCGTCATCATTCCCTACGCGACGCGTGGGTGGATTCCCTACATTTCTGTCCAATCCAACATCCTTCTGAATGTGATGGGCTTGACCAAGATCAACGAGGCCGCCATCTGTACTCAGGGGATATCCGAAGTGGTCCTGGATCAGGAGGCAATGGATTTGGCCTATCGCATGGGGAAAGAAATCGCTGTCGCCATTCGGGAGAAGGATCTAACCTATCAGGGCGAGGATGGCGTCTGTCCTTCGTGCCATGATTGGCTGGTTCGGATATTAAAAGATCGGGAAACCGTTGAATGTCCCACGTGCGGGGTCCGGGGAAAGTTAACTATGGCCGGTGGAAAGATCCGCGTGAAATTTGAGAAGAAAGCCTGGGCGGATAATCGGTTTCGGCCGGACGTGTCGTACAACCATTTCAACTATCATATTGCGCCGTCCAAAGACTATTTTTTGCGGACGAAAGAGGAAAGAAAAAATAAAACCCAGAAATATCAGGAATACTTGCCGGGTTAAGGAGATGGACCCATGACTGAATACTTGGTAAAGCTGCGGTATTATCCGGGGGATGCTTTAGAGAAGATTAAGGAAAGGGATTTGAAAGGCTTTGCGCGGAAATATGGAGTACGGATTTCTTACGAGAAGATAGAAAATCGGCAGATGAAAGAACGCCTCCTGATGGAGGACACTTTGAATAAGAAGATTGAAGACATCTCACAAGAGGTGATTACGGTATCCGGGGATCGGGAGAAGAAATTTTCCGGTTGTATCCAGGCGCTCTATAAAAGATACAGGTGCCCCCGAACTGTGTACAGTCTGTTGGGGAGTAATGAGGCCGGTGAGAAAATTGCCAAAGGATTAATGAATATCCATGGCGGATGGTGACGGTTGCGGGTCTTTTCGTTGATTGTAGAGAGGAGAATATTGTGTCATTTGAAAGAGAATTAGATGAACTAAGACGGGGTCATCACGCGAAACATAGCACTTGGGTGCGCACGCCGGGGGTGAGGAAGCTTTAGACGTGCCTGCGCAAAGCCCCGCCTTGCGGGACAAAGGTGGGGTGGAAACATTTGTCAACTGTTTATAAGAGCCGTGTTATTGACAAAACGATAGGAGGGTGATTGACTCATGCGCTTTCTGCTCATTAACCCATATTACCCCATATCCG
>Ga0316628_100004416_pt1 | contig 11037 bp, 9 predicted proteins | sample OWC_Aug_M2_C1_D5_FD_207648 | JGI IMG/M metagenome (GOLD analysis project Ga0316628, IMG submission 207648) | Wetland soil microbial communities from Old Woman Creek delta, Ohio, United States - OWC_Aug_M2_C1_D5_C | ecosystem: Environmental > Terrestrial > Soil > Wetlands | place: USA: Ohio... | reverse complement strand
ACGGTTCCTGACATGACTGGTCTCCCCCTGCTTCAGGTCCTGTTTCTCGCCGGGGCCGGCCTGCTGGTCGCATCCATGTTCGCGTACTGGCTCCTGTTCAAGACCGAGAACGGGGCCTCCCAGACCTTCCGGAAGCTGCAGATTCTTCTCGGCCTGGCCGTCGTGGTCATGCACGGCGCCGCGACGAGGGGAGGCAGGCCCATCCTGGCTTTTGCCGCGGTCTGCGTCGCCATCGGCACGCTGTTCGAGTCCGTCGGAGTGAAACACGGGTGGATTTTCGGAAATTACCGGTACAGCGACAGCATGGGCCTGAAACTGTTCGGCTCGCTGCCCGTGGTTGTGCCGCTGATGTGGTTCACGCTCTGTTACCTGGGCGGATCCATGGCGGACCTGCTCGCGTCCGGCCCTTTTATTCCGGACCCGGCGGTTCCGGCCGTGAGGGCGCTCGCGGCCGCGGGAATCGTCACCCTGTTCGACGCGGTCATCGATCCGATTGCCGTGGACGAAAAACGCTGGGTCTGGAAGAAGCCGGGGAGGTACCACGGGGTCCCGGCCAGCAATTTCATGGGATGGTTCGCCACCACTCTGCTGATTTTCCTCCTGCTGAACCGGTTTTTCTACTCCATCCCGGTACGGCCGGGGATTCCGGGGTGGATGGTCCCTCTCCCCGCATTCGGGTTCTGCCTTTTTTTCGCCTTCTGCGCGAACGTGTGCGTGGAAAGAAACCTGAAACCGGCAGGCATCCTCGGCTGGATCGCGTTCGTCGTCCTCACGGCCGCGGGCCTGGCAGCGGTGCTGACATGAATCCAAACGCTCAAGCATAATTCCGGAAAGCCGCGATGTCAAATTCAAGAAAAAAACAGAAAACGAGCTGGCTCTTGCATCACATCACTCTGGTGGCTGCCGTGTGCACCATTATGAGCTCAGCCGCGGTCTTCATCCAGTTCATCTATCCGGTCCTCAGGGAGAATTACCGGAGGAAGGCGCTGGAGATCACCTTCCAGAGCGCGGTCGGCGAAGACGAAGTTCTGATTCTCGTGGCCGAATTCGAGCACCTCGGATCGTACCGGTTCAGCATCACGCGAAGAATCGTCGAGTCGCTTCAGAAGGACCTTCGGGATTTTCCGGACGTCCGGATCTACATCTATCCGAAATCGGTCCCCTCCGACGATCCCGAACAGGTCGGGCAGATCGGCCACCAGTACAGGGCATCGATGCTGATCTGGGGGAGCTACGACGACGCCGGAATACGGCCCGTGTTCGCGATTCCCAGGACGCTCGGGCCGGAATCCGCCGCGTCCGACGGCCGTACCGCACTGGAAAAGAAAACCGCCGAGATCATCGGCCTCTACCGCAAGGGCAGCGCGGAATCCGATACTGCAGGGGAAGGCCTGATCTTCGACGACTTTCCGTCCGAGGAGGCCAGCGTGCAGGATTTTGTGCGGGGGCTCCTGCCCAGGCAGATCGAGTACCTGACGACCCTGTTTCTCGGCGTCCGTTACTTCGGGCTCGGTGAATTCGGCGCCGCTGCGGCAGCGCTGGACAAATGCATCGGGGTATCCGGACCCGCGTCCATGAATCTGGGATTGCCCCGGGCCTACGGCCTGAGGGGCAGGATCCGCCTCATGAACGGAAACTGGGGCGGGGCGGCCAACGATTTGACCCAGTCAGTCCGTCTGGATCCGCAAAACGCGAAAACCCGCATCGACCTGGCCTATGCCCGTTTCATGGGAACGTCGCCGGATTCGGCGGCAGAGGACTGCGAAGCGGCATGGGAAATCCTCGCAAGGGGCGGATCCCCCGCGGCGGTCGACCCGGGGGACAGCGTGATCCTGAACCGCCTGTCGGGAATCGCGGCAGCCAGGCAGGGCAAAACCGAACCGGCTTTTTCCTGGCTGGAGAGGGGATGCCAGGAAAGGTTCGACCGGGACAAGCGCGCCCTGGCGCCCGCGCTCGCCGAACTGGGGATCCTGATGAACGGCAGGCGGAATTTCGCGGAATCCGAACGCGTTCTCCGAAGGTCCGCAGCCGAAGATTCGACCGCGGCCGCTCCGCATTACTGGCTCGGCATGCTCGCCCTGGAATTCCGCAAAGACACCCTGGCGGCGTGCGTGCATTTCAGGAAGTACAGCAAGATTGAAGAGGACACTTCCGCGGTTTCCCTGATGAAGGAGAAGGTCAAAGGATTGAACTGTCCCTTTTAAGGAGGATTCATGCCGTTTACGAAACTTCTGATCCTGTACGGTCTGACCACACCGGTCTTTTTCGCCATGGACATGGTGTGGCTCGGGCTGGTCGCAAAGAATTTTTACCACAGGCAGATCGGTCATCTGATGACCGACAATGTCAAATGGTCGGCCGCCCTGATTTTCTATTTCCTCTTCATCGCGGGCATAATCATTTTTGCCGTGCTCCCGGCGGTGGAGAAGGGGTCGTTCGGCAGGGCGATACTGCTCGGAGCGCTTTTCGGATTTTTCGCGTATGCGACATACGACCTCACCAACCTGGCGACTCTCAAGGACTGGCCCCTGGTCGTAGCGGTCACGGACATCGTCTGGGGCATGGTGCTCACGGCGACGGTTTCCGGCGCGGGTTACTGGATCGCCCGGTGGCTGACGGGGTGAGGGCCGGTCTCCGGGCCGGGCTGACGGAAACGGGTTGACACGACCTTTCATGCCGAGCTTTTTCCCCGTCGGAGTTGTCCGACTCAGCCCGGGATCGGTTGATGATTCGAAACCAATGAACCTAATTTTTCATCGAAACTGTTTTTATCCTATGATTGCGGCTGGAACTCTAATCCGATTGTTCTGCGCCTCGTTCTTCAGGAATTTTCTATCCCGTATTGCATCCTTCAAACCGCAACCGTTCGTCCACGAGAGTCTTTCCCGTTCCATCTAAATATTATGAAAGGATAAAATATGATGGATTTCAAAATTGAAACCTTCCTGGGCATGCTTGCCCGGTACAATCAGGATGTATGGCCGCTTCAGATCGGTGCCTATCTTCTCGCGATCCTGGCCCTGGTCATCGCTTTCAAGCCCTTCAAATACTCATCAAAGATAATTTCCACCGTATTGTCCCTTTTCTGGTTCTGGACCGGAATTGTTTTCGGTCTTTTCTACTGGGGCCCGAGTTACACCCCCGCGTATATTTTCAGCGTTTTATTGATCATTCAAGGCATTCTCTTTCTTTTTTCCGGTGTTTTAAAGGCGAAGCTTTCCTTCCAATTCAAGTTGAATCCATACTCCGTTCTGGGTATGATAATTATCCTTTACGGCCTGGCAGGCTATCAGGTGTTCGGATATTTCATCGGCCATCGTTATCCGGATTTTTTCGCTCCCGGTCTTGTACCCTGTCCCACGAATGTGTTCACTGTCGGTCTGCTTTTATGGACGGATAAAAAAATCCCGAAACGCCTGTTGATCATTCCGTTTCTGTGGTCCCTCAGCGGTTTTATGCCCGTATCCAAAGGCATTCTGGAAGACATTGGAATGATATTGTTCGGCATATCGGGTGTTTTGCTGCTTTTCATGAGGGATCGGAAATCTTCCAACGGTTAAAATGGAAGGTATTTTGAAAATGCTTTCACGGTGCCCGAACTCCCATCGATCCGGAGCATTTGTCCCGATCTGCGTCGGCGTCCTGATCGTGGGAATGACCGCATTCGCTCCGAACATCCGCGGTGAATATGCGGAGAGGATGGGGATGATCGAATCGTCCGATCACGGGGCCACATGGCAGTTCAAGGGGCACGCCGATTTTCACGCTCCCGCGCTCAATCCGGAAGACCTGGGGGTCACGAATTACACGGCCGGTGATTACAGGCAGCCCGGAAGGCCATGGGGGATCCTTCATCAAAACAAATTGTACGTGTCCTTCGATGTGGATTCGGTGGACGCCGCAACCGGCGAGGAACGGCTCAAGGGGCAGGCAGTTGCGGGCGTGTACGAGATTTTGGGGGGTTCTTCGGCAGTCGGGCGGCGCGGGGAAAATCCGACCGGTTTCCGGCTGGAGCAGAACTATCCCAATCCGTTCAACCCCAGCACGACGATCCGGTTCGATCTGCCGCAGGCCGAGCATGTCCGGCTGGCCGTCCAGGACCTGCTGGGGCGGGAGATCGCGGTGCTGGTGGATGAGAAGCGCATGCAGGGCACGAACGAGGCGCGATGGGATGGTCTTGATGCAAGGGGCTGGACCGCCTCTTCCGACGTCTATCTGTACAAGCTTGATGCCGCTCAGTACCGCAGAACGGGAAAATGCCTATTGATGAGGTGATCGTGAATGGATGTTGCGACGCGCGCGTCCAGCGCATCGCCTCCGTCTTCCATCCGCGGTTATCGAATACTCGAATTGTCCCAAGCAAATGGCTCCGAATTGTGCCCTGCTGTACACCATGCCCCTGCCTATCTATTGATTCAAAAAGTGAAATTATTGTCAAAACGCTTGCGTTTTGGATGGAAATATCGTAACTTCCTTATTGTATTGTTTGTTATGGATGCTCTTTTTTACTCGCGGATACGTCGGGTGGGAACATCAATCCCCATTCATCGTATGATTCTTCAGCGCAGATGCAAGATATGGCCGCTCCGACGAATTCATCCGTAATCTGTATTAACCTGAGGACTGCGGGATGCAAACCCTCCTAAGTTACGGTTTCGAACAGATCGAATGGCAGATGGCGCTGCTTTCCTTCCTCCTTGTTTTCCTGCTGACCACCCTCATCGCCTTCGTGTACGAGAGGACCTATCAGGGGCTGTCCTATTCGAGGGGGCTGGTTCATAGCATGATCCTCGGAGGCCTCATCAGCTGCCTTCTGATGATCTCGATCGGCGACAATATCGCCCGGGGCATCGGCATCGTGGGATCGCTGGCCATCATCCGGTTCCGCACCAACCTGCGCGAACCCAGGGACCTGGTTTTCGTGTTCGCGTCCCTTGGAATCGGCGTGAGCTGCGGCGTGCAGAGCTATGCGACCGCCCTCATCGGGTCGGCCGTTTTCTGCCTCACCGCGTACGCCCTTCACGTCTCGCCCTTCGGGAGCAGGAGAAAGCACGACGGCCTTCTGCGGTTCCAGCTCCCGGCCCACGCCGACACAGCGCAGAAGGTGACGCAGATTCTGGCGGCCACGACCCGGCACTTCGTCCTGGTCACCATGAGGGACGTCGCGCAGGGCCAGGCCTTCGATTATTCCTATCAGGTCAGGCTGTCGGATCCGTCAGACAACGAGAAACTGATTTCTGAACTGAGGAAGGTGAAGGACATCCGGGGGCTGACCTACATCAACCAGGAAGCGACTGTGGAGGTATGATCGCGGCATGAAGATCAAGGGAATCCGACAGACGCATCGCTTCAATCCGTACACGCTGCTGTGGGCGGCCGCCCTGGTGACGGTGATCTTCCTCTATTTCCAGTGGTTCGTCGACAAGAACTACATCGGAATCGTCGAGAAAAAATCCCATTCGCTCGGGCCGCAGGAACCCGGAAGGATCGAGACCCTTCTGGTCAAGGAGGGCGATCCGGTCCGGAAGGACCAGGTTCTGGCCGTGCTGGACATCTCCGACCTGACCGCATTTCTCGCCAACCTCCAGAACGAAGTCGCGAAAAGCAAGGCGCTGGACCGTGCCCTGGAAAGCCGCTCGGCGGTCGAGGTCCAGCGGTTGAGGCTGCAGGTCGAGAATGAAGCCTCGAGCCTCATGGATCGGATCTCGCTGATCGAGTCGAAAAGCGCGGAACTGGCGGGATTGAACGCCCAGATCCAGCGCCTCGAGGATGCCGAGAAGGCGGGCCTCGGCACGAACAGGGAGCTCCCGGCCCTGGTCATACAGAGGGACGCGCTGGAGGCCTACCTGAGCCTGCAGCGCCGCGAATTGACCAGGCTCTCGGAGTATTCGAACGACCTGCGGAAAGCCAGGCGCCGGCTCGCGAAAGCCGGCCTCGACAGCATGACCCAATCGCTGCTCGCCGAACAGATGGAGCACGCCGAGGAACTGAGGCGCGAAATCGTGATCACGGAAAACCGGATCCGGCTTCGAACCCTCGTCTCTCCATGCGACGGCGTTGTGACGGATGTCAACGCCTGGCCGGGCGATGTAGTCCAGGATTTTGATTCCGTGCTCACGATCGAAGGGAAGGGTCCGGCAACCCTCAACGTCTACCTGCCCGAGAAAACCACCCTCAAGCCGGAATCCGGAATGAACGCCAGAATTTTTTCCGACCGCGGCAGGAGATACAACACCACGGGAACCGTGATCTTCGTGCATCCCGGCATCGCCAGGGCGCCCGTGCGGCTGTCCTTCAGGGGCCAGGTGTTCTGGGCCCGGAAGGTCCTCGTGGCCCTCGATTCAAGCCATGCGCTCCTCCCGGGCGAGGTGGTGAACGTCAGGCTTGAAAAAGGAGGCCGCAGGCACCGGAACCGGACGGCTGCGGTTTCCCTTCCCGGCTCCGGGGGGCCGGTCCCGGAAACCGGGCGGCTGTCCGGAGAAGGCCCGGCACAACGTTCCGGCACCTCCGGCTCCGGGGGCCCATGAATCGGCGGCTGTCACAAAACGCAGGCCGGGGAGCGGGCATGTTCCTCCGGATCCAGGCGGCCTGCCTGCTGCTCGCCGGCCAGCTTCCGGCCGCGATCCTGGCCCAGAATCCGGACAGCAGCTTAACGCGGAAGGCCGATGAAAGTATCGTCGTCCTCGGGGACAGCAGCCGCGCCGTATCCGAAGATTCCGTCATCGCGCTGGCGCTGGGACACAGCAGGAGACTCCAGTCCCTGTCCGCGAATGTCGATATCGCCGAACGCGAACTGGCATCCAGCGGAAGCCTGCCGAATCCGGAACTGCGCATGGGGCACAGGTTCATGCGCAACAATTACGTCGATCTCGAAGAATCGCGAATCGGCCTGCGGATCCGGTTTCCAGAACTCGGAGAAACGGCCGAGGAAAAAGAAAGGGCGCGCACGGACCTGTGGGAGCGGAAAGTCGAGAAGATCCGGTACCAGCAGGATCTCACCGCAAGGGTCCGCCGCGATTTTGCGGATGTGATCGCGGCCGACCGGATGGTGGAGAAGGCAAAGAGGAAGGTGGACCTTCTCGACAGGCGGATCGGGATGATCGAGCATCTGATACAGACCGGCGACCGGTCCGTCGTGTATTACATGAAGGCCAAAACGATGCGGGCCCAGGCACGGAACGATTATTCGCGGGCCGTGCAAAAGCAGGGTTCCGCGAGAAGACAACTGGCCGTGCGGACGGATCTGGCCATCGATACCCCGCTCGCCGACAGCCCCATGCCCGAACCGCCGAATGACCTCGACCAGGCCGTCCGGATCGCCAACCTCAACCGCCCCGAAACGGAACTGGTCAGACAGCAGATGGAACTTGCCGTCAAGCAAAGGAATCTGGAACGGCTCAGGCTTCTTCCCTGGATCAATTACCTCCAATTTTCCTACAACGAAGACAGGACCAGGGCCCGCTACTGGGGGGAGGTGAGCGCGGGAATCGACATCCCCCTTTTCAACTGGAACATCGGGAATATCCGGGCGACCAACCTGGCGGTCCGGAAGCGGGAGGCCAGGGTCGAAGGCGTGCTCGAAATGATCGAAGAGGAGGTCCAGTCCGCCTATTCGCTATACCGGGATCTCTGGCTGGACTGGATGAATTTCAAGGTGAGTTCGGAGATGGACATCAGGGAATCGCAGAACGTGATCTCCCGGTCGTCCGTTTACGGGACGCTGCGCTCCGACGAGGTGCTCGAGCTGGAGATGACGATCATCGAAACCCAGCAGCTCCAGGTGGAAAAAAAATACGACTTGGCCTGCGCCCTGTCCGAATTGCTGTACGCCATGGGCGTCGAAAAACTGCAGACGCCGCAATGAGGCGGCTGTCCGAATCCGCGGAATGAAGGACCTTACCGACATCAGGCGCTACGAGCTGAAGTACGCCATCACGGAGGCCATGGCGGCCCGGATCCGGGATGAAATCGCGCCGATCTGCGTCCTCGACAGGAACGTGCCGCACGGCGAATCCGGGTACACGGTGAACAACCTCTACTTCGACACGCCGAGTCTGAAATTCTACTATGACACCCGGTTCCGCAAGCCGATGCGCTACAAGGCACGGGCCCGGTATTACGGGATGAAGGCAGCGGACTGGATATGGCCCGAGATCAAGTACCGGCAGGGCAGCATCATCTGGAAGAGACGGTACCGCCTTCCCGTCGACCATTTTCAGAGCCTCGTCCAGACGCGTGCGACCCACAGGCATGAGCCCGAAATCAAGCCCCAACTGGACCGGTTCGAGGAAATCGTGCACTGGTACGACGCGCACCCGGTGATTCACGTTCGTTATTTCCGCGAGCCCTACGTCACCACGCTCGAAGACTACGGCCGGGTGACCTTCGACCGCCGCCTGTGCTACCGGCCGGTCCACGGGTCCAGCGACCTGGACTACCGGGAACGGGACATGCTCTATTACGACGATCCCGTGACCACCTTCAATGCGGATTCGCCCGTTCTCCTGGAGATCAAGGTCGAACCCCAGGTGCCGCACTGGATCATCGCGGTCATCCGGAAGTTCAATCTCGTGCAGAGGCCCTTCTCGAAATACTGTTACGGAATCGACCACACCATGGGAACCATCACGCAGGGGAGGAATCCGGCCACGAGCCGTTCCACGTTTCATCAAACCGTTTCATCCGCAAGGAGTGTTGAATGAAGAAAACCGCAGTCCTCTTTTTTTCACTCGCGGCGGGAATCCTTTCCGCGGGCGATATTGTCATCAACGAAATCATGTACCACGCTCCGGGAACGGACCTTGAATTCGTGGAACTCACCAATGTCTCGGGTTCGGCCGTCAACGTCGAAGGCTGGACTCTTCTGGACGACAACGACGGCCATGCGCCGTGCAGGCTGGCCGGCACGCTGCAGGCCGGCGGGTTTCTGGTCGTGGCGAGCGACGCCGGCCTGATGCGGCTCCGGTATCCGGCCGTGACGGCCGTCAATCCGAACGCGTTCGGAACCGGGAGCGGAGGCTGGGCCTTCGGCAACGCGGGGGACGCGGTCAGGCTGTTCAACGGCTCCGGCGTCCTGCAGGACATCGTCCCCTATGCGGACGGAGGGGACTGGCCCGGAGCAGCGGACGGCGGCGGCCCCTCGCTGGAACTCATGAATCCCGGCTTCGACAACTCCCTGCCGTCGAGCTGGCGCGCCAGTTCCGTGGACGGAGGAACGCCGGGGCAGGTCAACAGCGTGTATACCAGTGACGCCGCGCCGGTGTGCCGGAACGGCGAAAGGCTTGTGGACCTTCCCTCGGCCTCTGACGCCGTGACGGTCACCGTCGAGGCGTTCGATGTCGAGGGGCCGGTGACCGTCCAGCTGTTTGTCAACACGGGCTCGGGGTACTCGGCGATGGACATGAACGACGGCGGAACGGGCGGGGATCAGGCCGCCGGGGATTCCCTGTACAGCGCCGTGATCCCCGCGCAGTCCGGCGGCACGCTCGTCAAATACTACGCCGTGGCTGCGGACAATGCCGGACAGAAGGATTTTTGGCCCAAGCAGGCGCCGGCCGAATACCACGCATACACGGTGAATTACCGCCCACCGAAACTCAGGATCACGGAACTGATGGCTGCGAACAACAGCACCGTGACCGATGCGGCCGGGGATTACGACGACTGGTTCGAAATCCACAACGAGGAGGGAGCGCCGGTCAACATCGGCGGCATGTTCGTGTCGGCCGCATTCAATTCGCCACGGAAATTCCCGCTCCCGGCGAGGACACTCGCCCCGGACGAATACCTGCTTCTCTGGGCGGACAATGAACCCGAGCAGGGAAGCCTGCACACGGATTTCAAACTTTCGGCTTCAGGCGAGGAGATCGCGATCTTTGAAACCGTGGACCACGGCAACGTGAAAATCCACGGATGGAAATACGGCCGCATAGGAGCGGACATTTCCATGGGGCTCCTGCCCGCGGACGCCACGGCCCCGGAGTACCTTCGCCCGGCAACGCCCGGAGCGCCCAATGCGGCCAGCCGGGTCTATTCGCGGGTGTGCATCAACGAGTTCCAGTCCACGAGCGACTTCGGCGGACCGGACGACTGGATCGAGTTCTACAACCGGGGAACCTCGGCCTATGATTTATCCGGCTGTTACCTTTCGGACGAGAGGGGCGACAACACCAAATGGTCATTCCCGCAGGCCGCGGTCCTCGAACCCGGGGAATTCCTGGTCGTCTATGAAGACGTTTTGAATTTCGGATGGTCGTCGGAAGGCGGGGACGTGATCATGCTCACGGCCGCGGACAGCACGACGGGGCTGGATTTCTACGATTTCAGGGCGCAGACGGCAGACAAAAGCGAGGGCCGGTATCCGGACGGCGCCGCCTACTGGACCCGGTTCGGCAAGCCGACGAAGGGGAGCGCGAACAACAATTCGGCGGTGGCTGAAGGCGGTTCTGTACACCGCCCCGCAAAGATCGCTCTGTTCGCGAACTACCCGAATCCTTTCAATCCGTCTACCGTCATTTCCTATTCGCTGCCGGATGCGGCCGAGGTGAGGCTGGCCGTGGTGGACGTGCTGGGGAGGGAGGTGTCCATTCCGGTAAACGGTCTTCAGCAGGCGGGCCTCCACCGCGTCACTTTCGACGGAAGGGGTCTTTCAAGCGGCATGTATTTCTGCCGCCTGAAGGCGGGCGGAACCGTCTTGATCCGAAAAATGATACTCAACAGGTAGGGAAGGGCAGACCCCGGCGTTGGAGCTTCAGACCTGAAAGGTCTCCAGGACCTTTCAGGTCTGTAACCGCATCCGTTTTCTTCATCGGTGACTCCAAGAAAAGCTTGTTTATTCACTCTTTTTTTATCATATTAATCCATCCCACTTACATACGAGAAGCATTCATTCCCCGAACGTCCTTGATCATTCATTCCAATGTTTCCCTTTAGAGGGAAAAAGGAGGTTTGATGAGCATGAGGGTCGGAGCGCGGATCTTGGGACTGGCATTGTCCCTGTCGGCCTTTCAAACGGCCATCTCGGATGATTACATCAAG
>Ga0316628_100004415_pt1 | contig 11038 bp, 6 predicted proteins | sample OWC_Aug_M2_C1_D5_FD_207648 | JGI IMG/M metagenome (GOLD analysis project Ga0316628, IMG submission 207648) | Wetland soil microbial communities from Old Woman Creek delta, Ohio, United States - OWC_Aug_M2_C1_D5_C | ecosystem: Environmental > Terrestrial > Soil > Wetlands | place: USA: Ohio... | reverse complement strand
AACCGCTGGCTTCAAAAATTCCTCTATCGCACACAAATTCGATTCGATATTTTCATCTTGGCCGGGGCGATCACTTTGATCATCGCTCTCGTCACGATCGGCTACCAATCGATTCGCGCCGCTGCAGCCAACCCGGTTGATTCGCTGCGGCATGAATGAAAGATCCGTGGGGTCTTTTGAGCGGTGATCTGATTTCCTCGCGATTTTTGCCGGAATAAGGGATATAGATCAAGACTGCAACCTTGGGTTATGCCGACAAAGCCCGTCTTCTCAGCCCTAGAGTGCCACCTACACACGGTAGAAGTCACAGGTTCAAGTCCTGTATCGCCCACCATACCTTTCAGGATGCGCCGTCCGATCGCCGCCCAATGGAGGGGGGCTAGCCCCCTTTCATCGCGAACGTTTATTATCCGAGGTTCTTTTTCCAGCAGCGTTTATTATCGCGCTCAAATTCCCAGCCTTGACCGCTTCGCGGAGCTCCCGGGCCGGCTCGTCGGCCCAGACGGCCGAAGGATCAGCTTTCGCCGCCTCCTGGGCCAGCGCTTTCTTTCTCACCTCTTTGATAAACGAGGCATCCACCCAATAAGGAATGTGATTTTCGTCGAGACTGCGAATAAAAAACAGGGCCTTTCCGTCTGGCGAGACGATCGAACAGAAAGCTCCCTCGACCCCGAGATATTCCGCCAGCTCTATTCCTTGCGTCCACGTCCCATCCGCCTTTCTGAAATGGAGGATCAAATCATGCCTACCGGCTTGTCTGGTGACGATCAAATAGCTGCCATCGGGCGCGATATAAGGGGAAAAGGCGCTCACATCTTTCAAGCTTTCCACTATTCGGGGTTTGCCGTATTGACCTTCCGAATACTCCGAGCAATATATTCTCCCATCTTCAAAGCTGGTCCCGCCTTCCCGCGAGGCGCCGAAATAGAGATTTCCCTTTCTGTCCACCGAGACCTGCCAATGGATACCGGGCACCGAATTAACGATCTCTGGCAACTCCACGGGTTCCGACCACCCTGAATCCGTTTTTTTCCTGACATAAACAACCTCTTTTGTCCCTCCCGGAACCCGTTTACCGGCGAGGAAGTATAGTTGTTGTCCGTCAGGGGATATGAACGGCACATCCCCTTGGGAAAATATTTCCGGCTTTGTCCATCTCCCGTCGACTTTCTTCGCCCAAAATATGGACGTGCCATCGTATCCCGCAAAGGCGCTCCAGAAGATCTCATTTCCATCGGGAGTCGAAGTTATCGAGCTGTGATGGTCGTGGAGAGGATTCAGCGCTCCAAGGCCGAAGGGAACGGCTTTTCTACCCGGATGAACCTGTCCAAAATAATCCCCCGTCAAAATGGGAATCGCGAGCCTCCTTTGATCGGCTCCTGCGGATTTTAAATATTCCTCAACATCCTTTTTCTTTGCTTCCGTGGCGAGATTCAGGGGTGTTTTCCCGTCTTTTGTCCGGGCGTTGATATCCAGGCCGCGTTGAACCAGTTTTTTCACGAATCCAAGGTTTCCGTACCAGGCTGCCAGATGAAGCGGAGTGAAGCCGAAAACGTCAGATTCGTTTGGCGATATGCCCCGATTGATCAGATAATCGGCCAATTCGACGGAACCGCCCTCCGCGGCATAATGCAGAAAATTTCTTTTTGCCTCGCTTTCATAATGCGGATCGAAACCCTGTTGAATGTACCTATCCAGGAACCTATAGCTCCCGCTTTTTAATGTTCTTATCAAGAACGCGAGGCCTCGCGTCGTTCCGGCTTCAGGGAGTTTCACTCCTCTTTCCAGGAGGTACTCGGCGACGCCTTTTCTTTTGAAGAGCAGGGCGATGTCGAGCGGCGTGATGTTAGAACTATCGAAATTGATATTGGCTCCATTGTCGAGAAGCGTCTTGGCTATTTCCCTATTCTTGGCATAGTAAAGGGGCGTCCATAGATTTCCGTTGACCGTGTTGAGGTCGGCCCCTTTTTCGATAAGGTATCTGGCGATCGGTTCGTGATCCGCGTCCACGGCCACATGAAGAGGCGTCGACTTACGGGCGTTTCTGACCTTGAGGAGCTCTGGGTTTCTTTCGACAAATTCCTTGACCTTTGCGATATCTCCGTTCCGTACAGCCTCGAAAATATCCTGGGCCGACGCGGCGGAACTCAGAACAAGGATGAAAATCAATATTTTTACTGTAGCTTTCATTCGATGCTCCTTTTCTAAAATCGTTATTGAATGGAATCCGAGTTTCCGTCTCCGCCGAAAATGATGAGCGGAATTCGCCACCGCGGCAGCGAGAATGGACACAACCCGAGCGATTCTGGCCTCAGATGGACTTTTCGGAGCGCGAACGGGGAGGTGCCGGAATCGTCAGACGCCGAACAAATCCTTGAATCTGTCCCGGTATGACCGGCTGAGGGTCACCTTGGCGCCCGTCTTGAGGATAATGCATGAATCCCCGTGGAAGAGCGGCTGGATTTCCTTTATACTGTCGATGTTGACGATGCTCGAACGATGCGTCCGGCGAAATTTCCGGGCCGGCAATTTTTCCTCCAGGGAACCGAGGGTCTCCCGGACAATATGTTCTTCGGCGCCAACATGGAGAATGTAGTATTTTCCGGCCGCCTCGATCCAATCGATCTCCCGGACCCGGACCGGCAGCAATCTGTTCTTGGATTTCACGAAAATCCGATCCGTTGAAGGGCCTCCCGACCGAATCTCCCCGAGAAACTCGTTCATCGTCCGATTCAGGTCCCGGCCGGTCCGGCTCCACTGGATCTCGTCCAGCGCCCGGTGCAGGGTCTTCTGGAATTTTTTCCGGCCGAAGGGCTTGAGGAGATACCCGAGGGCGAAGACCTCGAAGGCCCGGACAGCGTATTGATCGTAGGCGGTCACGAAGACGACCTGGGGCATTTTCCCGGCGCCGACCGCTTTCAAAATGGCGAAGCCGTCCATTCGAGGCATTTGAACGTCTAGAAAAACGAGATCCGGATTTTTCTTCAGGATCATCTCTACGGCTTGGGGACCGTTGCCGGCCTCGTCGATTTCGGCGATTTCGGGTTCGTCTTTCAGCAAATCCCGGATGCGCTCGCGGGCCAAGGGTTCGTCGTCGACGATCAGAACGCGGATTTCCACGGGGCGCTTCCCCTCAGCCCTCCCGAGGTATCGTCCGGAACGGGATTTCGACGACGACGCCGGCGCCGCCTTGATCACTCCGGATAAAGTCCAGACGATGCCCCCCGGGATAGAGGAGTTCCAGACGCTTCTGGAGATTGGACAACCCCGAACCCCCGCGGAGAATAGCTTCTCGGTCTCCGGCAAATCCCGGGCCCGTGTCGTCGACGCGAATGGTGAGCGTCTGCCGTTCCTTGAAAGCCGTGATCTTCACCGTCCCCTCCTCGAAGCCCTGGGCGATACCGTGACGGACGGCATTTTCGACCAGCGGTTGCAGGAATAGGGCGGGGACCAGGGCTTCGGCCGCTTCCGGAGCGACATCGAGTTCGACGCGAAGACGATCCTTGAATCGCACTTGGACGATCTCAACGTAATTCATCAGGATGTCGAGTTCCTCGGTCAGCACCACCTCAGGACGGTCGGATTCGGACATCGAGGCACGGAGAAGATGGCTGAGTCGGGCGATCATTTCTTCTGAAGCATCGGGATCCTTTTTGACAAGGGCGGAAATGACATGGAGGGTATTAAACAGGAAATGGGGCTGGACCTGGGCTTTCAACACGGCTAGCCTGTTGACCGCCAATTCCGTCTCCAGGCGGGACGCCAGCGCATCCTTCTGCCTGCTTCTTTGGATGTGTTCCAGGGCTAGGTTAATGCTCAGGATCAATCCGAAGATCGGCAAGTCCCACCCGTATAACAAATGTTTTTGAGTCTCGGTGAACTGCCCGCGGATCGGTGAGCCAAAAAACAGGGTGTCGAACACGCCTTTTAGGATGTAGCAGAGACAGATGAAAATCGCCCCACTCGCCGCGATCCAGCCGATGGTTTGAAACCATCTGAGCCGCCTCGCGGAAAAATATTTAGCGATGAGGCCTATCCCCACGGCGACCAAGCTCCAGGCCAGCCAGCCCGGCATTTGCCCCGCGACCCATCTCCAGCGGTCTTTGGGGACAATGAGATCGCTCTGGAAAATGCGGAGGAGAAGGACGATGTAGACGACGGCCACGATGAGCAGCGAATTTCTCATCGTCACCCAAGTTCTTTTCCGCTCGAATCTCATTCGGCCCCAGGGAAGGATATAAAGTGAAAGCTTGGATAAGTCAAGTTCTTGACATCCATCCGTATCCGTGAATATCGTCTTCTCTTGAAATGAGGCAGCGCTGCCGAGCTTAAACAAAGGGAAGTTCGCACAGCCTGAGCAGCAAATGGGCAGCCCAAGAGCTCAAGAACTGCGCCCATTTTACGCCCAAAAAGATCGAAAACCATCGAAAAAGATCGAAGAATATCGAGAAGGATCGAAAACTGAAATCAGCTATAAATCATTAGCTTCGAGAGATTTCTCCTTATTTTCGCGGCTCGCGCTTCCGCCTGTCTCTCCTACACACGGTAGAAGTCGGAGGTTCAAGTCCTCTATCGCCCACCACTTTCTTTTCAGCAAGTTGCCCGATCCCACGGCCCGGCAAGGCCACTGCTGTGCCCAACTTTGTGCCCGAATTCGGGCCTGGCAGCTGGTCTACGACCATCTGCAGGCACCGGTCAGCCCTATGAGAGCAAACCTCGGTTGCCCTTCCTGACTTATGGCCAAGAAGGACTTGGACGTCCCGGAGATTCCCGGTAAGCATAGCCAGATGATTGGCAAACGTGTGCCTCCACGTGTGGAGCGTCGCATTTTAGATGCCAAGCCTTGTCATCTGGTTCTTGAACCGCCTCTCGAGGGAATGAATTTTAACCTTGCTGCCGTCGGCTTTAGTGAACATCCAGTTGGATCTCCTCTCTTTATGAATGAGGAGGGCGGCGAGTACGAAAAGCGGCTGAATTGGAGAGGGAAGAGGCCGCCCCCTGCGGGCGATTTCTGGGCGCCCCCCCTAAAAAAAACCTGGCTGGCGGAAGCCCTCGTTTGTCGGCATTATAATCTTTGACAAACGCCCGCGGCGGGGAATATCATGATCTCACGAACGGAAGGACTGGTTATGAGTCCCAAACCGACGATTTCAGACCGCGCATAAAAAGCCGATTCCTATCAAAACGACGGCTAAGGGACGTCTTCGGCCGAGCGTCGAGAGGTGGAAATGGAAAAAAGCCTTCGCTGCCTCGTCCCGATCGCTGCCATTCTGTTCATCGCCATCCCAGTCCCCGCCCAGATCAAAGCCGGGACGGTTAACGGGAAGGTCACGGACATAGAACGCGACCCCCTTCCAGGCGTTAGCATCACCCTTAACGGCCCCGAGATGGCCCCCCTGACGATCGTGACCAACGAGGCGGGAATGTACCGCTTCCCCTCAATACCCCCCGGCACGCAGTACGTGATAAAGGCCGAGCTCGCAGGTTTTAAAAGCGTCGTCCATCCCGCCGTCGTCGTCAACATCGGAGCCAATACCGAGATCGATGTGACCCTCGAGCCCGGCAAAATCGAAGAGCAGATCACGGTCACGGCCCCGTCGCCGTTCGTGGACCCCAAAAAGACGACCACGGCTATGAGCGTCAACAAAGACGAACTACAGTCGCTGCCCACCAACCGCAATCCCTGGGCCATCATCCAGATGGCCCCCTCCGTCATGATCGACCGCGAGAACGTCGGCGGCAACGAGTCCGGCCAGCAATCGGCATTCTACGCCAGGGGCGACATGGCCTACGGAGGGCATGCCGGCTTCAACAACCTCTGGATGCTCGACGGCATAGACATTACCGACCCCGCGGCCCTGGGCGGGTCCCCCTTTTACTACGACTTCGACGCGTTCGAGGAGCTGAACATCCAAACTGGTGGGGCCGCCGACGTCACCATCCAGACGGGCGGCGTCATCCTGAACATGGTCACCCGGCGCGGCGGCAATAGGACGAGCCTGGCCGGACGCTTCTATCTGGCCGACAACTACTTCCAATCCGATAACCTGACCCCCGAGCTCCAGGCCCGGGGCGTCGTCAACACCAACAAGATCCAGCACATCAAGGACTTCGGTTTCAACGCCGGCGGCCCTCTGGCCAAGGACAAGGTCTGGTGGTGGGGTTCCTACGGCATCCAGGACATCTTCGTCTATACGATCCTTGGCGCTCCCGAAAGGGCCCTGCTCAACAACTACGGCTTCAAGCTCAACGCCCAGCTCCTGGCCAACAACCGGCTGGAGGCGTTTATCCAGTCGGGCGAGAAAGAGAAGCTCGGCGCGAATTCCAGCCCGGCCACGCCCGAAGGCAACCACCAGGTTGGCAAACACCACTGGGGCAATCCGGTCTTCCTTTTCCAGGACGAGCAGATCTTCGGCAATGACCTTTACCTCTCTCTTAAGGCGTCGCTTGTCGACAGCGGCTTCGGTTTCAAGCCGATGGTCGACGAAGGCCTTATCTATCCGAGCGTATACGACAACACCCAGCGGAAATACGTCCCCTACGGCTACGGGGTCCCCTCGGCGAGCTGGCACGCCTCCACCGTGGCCCGTCCGCGCAGCAACTTCCAGCTCAACGCCAACTACTTCAATGACGCTTTCCTCGGCCTATCCCATGAGCTCAAGCTCGGCGTAGAATATTCTCATAAGCAGCAAGTGTCTTGGGGCGGCGAGTCCGGCAACTTCAACATCTACACGAACTACGCGTCCAGGCTTCTCGACGCCAACCACGACGGCGTCAGAACGGCGGCCGAGATGGCCGGCTGGCAGAACGTCACCTGGTACCGGGATATCAAGCAAAATTCCATCGTCGACCAGTATGCCGTGTACATCCAGGACACCATCACCAAGCGCCGTTTCACCGTCACTCTCGGCCTGAGGTACGACAAGCAGGTTCCCGGGGCCGGCGCCGAGACCTTCAACTCGAACTTCAAGGGCACTCCGGCCTGGGACGCGGTCTTCGCGCCAGCCACGAGCGACACGATGCTGTCCATCCTGCCGCCCGTATCGACTCATGCCCTCAAGGGCGTGGACCAGATCCTGGGTCCGAACAACAGCCCGACGGGCGGCCCTAGCCGTCCCTACCGGTGGAATACCTGGTCGCCCCGCATCGGCATCACTTGGGACATCTCCGGCAACGGCAAGACCGTGGCCAAGCTGGCCCTTTCGGAATACGGCGACGTTCTGGGCGTCGGCTGGTTCGCTTCCTACCCGATCGGCACCGAAGGTTACGGCCGGTTCTGGTGGATGGATGGCGGCTGGGGGCTTGTCAACGGCACCTGCCAGCGCCTGGGCGCGCCCGACGGCCAGGCCACCCTGGATGAACTGTTCTGGTACAACCGGAGCGGCTCGCCAAATCCGTTCATTCCCTACCGCGTCTTCGACGACGACGGCAACATGGACGCTGCCATCGCGGCCGACCTCGAGGCGAACGGCTACAACAGCCAGCCCTACCTGGCCAATATGCTGGGCGGCTACGACTGGAACAACAAGACGGCACTCGACTATGAAGGCGGCGTCCCCTATTGGATCGACGAGACGAGCACTCAGTCGTCGACCCGGACCCGCGAGGTCCTACTGAGCCTCGAGAGGGAGATCCTTCCCAATTTTACGGCCGCCGTCACCGGCAGCTTCAGGCGCTATGACAACTTCGACTACGACATGGCCTACTACCCCGCGGACAAAGGCTATGACGGCATCATCGACCCCGGCGGCCTCGACCTGACCAACCTCATCATCGACCCCCGGCACCCGCCGGCCCAGGGCCCTTGGTACGCCGCGGCGGGCTCCGTGCCCGCCGAGATCACCATCAATTATCCATTGCAGACCAACGCTCAGGACGGCGCCCCGGCCTGTCCCTGGGCCTCCCAGCAGTCCCTCAGCGCCCATAACGTCAACCTCGGCACGGAGGCCGATCCCAACTGGGTCCAGCAGGTCGTCTATTCGACGGCGGGAGCGAGCGGGGGACCGTTCTATCTCCCGGCCTCCTATTTCCCGGTCACCGGCACGCCTTACCAGGTCATCAAGAAGAGCGACAAGTACACCACCTACGTGGGTCTGGACATCATCCTGACCAAGCGGCTCTCCAAACGCTGGTTCATGAACGCCTCCTTCACTTGGCAGGGCCAGCGAAGCCACTGGGGCACCGATTACCTGGATCCCACGAACAGGTGGGCTTATGACAGCCAAGGCTACGGGCTGCGGGGCAGCGGCTCGAACGGCAAAGTGGCGGTCCTCATGAACGCCAGCTGGATGGCCAAGCTGAGCGGCCTCTATCAGCTCCCCTACGGCTTCGACATCTCCGGTACCGTCGACGGCCGTGAAGGCTGGAAGGCCCCCCACTCTTTCTACATGGAGATCGATTCCTACTCGGCGCCCAACCCGGCATACTACGACACGTCGATCACGACCCAGTCTGACGTTACGGACTCGCTGCCCACCTTCGTCAACTTGTCGCTGCGGGTCGAGAAGAAGGTCAACATCGGCGCGGGCCGGCTTTACTTTATGGCGGACGTGTTCAACCTGTTCAACGCGGCAACCGTCAACAGGGTCCATGATGCGGACATGGGCGCCACCTACTGGAGCGACAACGGCCGAACCCAGGTCGGCGACTACTATAATCCTGACTACCGCCGATACAACGAGGTCCTGAACCCCAGGATCTGGAGGTTCGGCGTCCGCTTCGAGTTCTAGGAGGGAGGCGCAGCGAGGTTCCCGCCCAGGACGGAGACAGCGAATCAGAAGCCCCCGGGCCTAGTGCCATGATCATGGACTTCGGCATTGCCCGGACCATGCGCGAGATGCGATACCCCTGCCGGTCATCATCCCGGCTAAGCAGAAAGCCAGGCCGGGGACCTGGCCATGCAACGGGGGGGCAGAGTATCCGCAGAAGCCCTCTTTCGCGGAGTCCCTGATAGAGATGATCGGCGAGCTGGATGCGGATCGCTCCGCACAATAGTCACCCTGCGCTAGGGGACCTGCGGGTCATCCGAATTGAGGAAGACCGCGTGGTAGATTTCGCTTTCGCCGCTCAGGCCTTATTTCGGGTGCAACCTCCTCAGCGCTTCCGACCGGGGATCAACTTTCGATGTCTCGGGGCGGTATTGCCGGAGGGATTGGAGGTCCAATCTCCGATCCACGGATCTTATGTGCCAAAATCTGCAAAGGTGTGCCATCTCCGCTTGACCTGTTGACGATGCACCCCGGCGATCTTAATGAAACGAGTGAGGAAGGATGGGGGCGGCTCCCCCTGTCCCGAAAGGAGGTCAACATGTTAGGTCGATCAAGAAGACGAATGTGGATCCTGGCCTTGGGCCTGGTCCTCGCGGTCGTGTGCCTCGGATTGACGGGAGGAGCTGCTGCCCCTACTAAGAACATCCCGGTGAAGGCCATGTTCGTCAGCGGGTATCTTCCGGATAGCCCTCTGCCGAATATCCCCAACAAGATCCTTAACGATCAGGGCGGCTATTATCAGGAGGGGGGCGGCAACTACGTCCACCTCAAAGGGGGGGACGGTGCCTTCTACATGCACGTCGTGGTGGGTTCCAGGAGCAAACGATCCGTCGTTCTTTGCTTCGATTCGCAGGTCGCCCCGCCCGCACCGCCCGGAAACCTCCCGGATTACTGCGGCGTGCCTTATTTTCTGGGCGGGACCGTTTCGACCATCGACTGGCAGTTCGGGACGAAGAACGAGTGCGTTCTGAGCGAGACCCCCGATAGCGAGGGCTATTATGAGATGACGATCAAGGACACCAACCTCAACCTGTTGAAGATGCGCGACGGCCAAGTCGCCTATGCTTATGTCTGGCGGATGTGGTTCTCTGAGAGCGGGTACTCATATTTCCTGGAATGGGAGCCAGACTACCTCATGGTCAAGGCTTCCGGCTGGGACGGGACGAAGGTCACGACCTGGACGATCACGCCGGTGACGGCGAAGTTCAAGCACATGAAAGGTGAGACGGCCAATGATCCCGTGCCGCAATACTACCTTTATGATAACGGGACTATTCCGAGGTGGCTATGTTCCTCCGCCAGGCGGGGCTGCTTTCACGGGATCTACAACCTCCCCTTCGAGCTGATCATCACCCGGTAGTAGGAGTCGGTTCGGAGTTACGGCGTATTGACAAGGGGTCCGCTGTGCCTTAACATTTCCCCAGGGAAGTTTGGCCGATACGGCTTCCTCCTTCTTGGGGGAATGTATGGAAGGCAAAATCTTGCTTCATTCCTGGAAGGAAATCTCTAGCTATCTTGACTGTTCTGTGAGGACCTGCCACCGCTGGGAGGAGGAGCTCGACCTTCCGGTCCACCGTCTGGACGGCACCCCCAAAGCCCGCGTCTTCGCTTACCCCGACGAGCTCGACCGTTGGCTGGAGGAAAAGCTCGGGACGAGCGGCGATCGAGCCAAGAAACGCCCCATCCTTGCAGGGGATCTCAAACGGTGGGTCTGGCTTCTCCCGGCGGTAATCCTGGCCGCCAGCGTCGTATCCATCCCGCGCTTCCTGTCACCTGTCTTGCTGCCGATCCCCGAGGACAAGCCGACTTTGGCCGTTGTCACGTTCGGGACGGCCGGTCCGGACGAGAAGCTCGAGGCCTGGAGAACGGTCCTTCCCGACCTCCTCATCGCGGACCTGGACCAGTCGCGATTCGTGACCGTCGCCCCCATCACCCAGACCTATCGCAAGCTTCGTGAACTCAAGATGGCGGAAACCGGAGAGTTCTCGGCCGAGGATCTCCGGAGGGTCGCCGGAGCCGCGAACGTCAGGTATGTGGCGACGGGGAGCCTGGGGACGTCCGGCCCACGGGTCACGGTGTCCGTCGTCGTCCATGATGTCACGACGGGAAAGGCCGCGGAGCCCTGCGTCGCGAGTTTCAGGGATGATACGGGGGTCTTTACGGCAACGGACACGCTCTCCCGCAAGGTCAAGGAGGCCTTGGGTCTGGAGACCCGTTACCTCGCTCGCGACATCGACGAAAAGGTCGCCGCCGTCTCGACGGGGTCCAAG
>Ga0316628_100004414_pt1 | contig 11040 bp, 5 predicted proteins | sample OWC_Aug_M2_C1_D5_FD_207648 | JGI IMG/M metagenome (GOLD analysis project Ga0316628, IMG submission 207648) | Wetland soil microbial communities from Old Woman Creek delta, Ohio, United States - OWC_Aug_M2_C1_D5_C | ecosystem: Environmental > Terrestrial > Soil > Wetlands | place: USA: Ohio... | reverse complement strand
TCGAGAGGCACGAGCTCGGAGTACCCTTCCCGATCGCACGCCGCGACGCACTTGCCACCGGGGCCGCACACCGCCCAGTCGCGGCAATCCTCGTCACTCTGGCACGGATCGGCGCATTTCCCACCCCCGGAGGCGGCCGATGCGCTCGGAAGTCGACAAACCGAGTTGCCACAATCAATCGTGCGACCGTCGCTCTGCATCGCGCGTCCTTCGGGTGTGCATGGCGGCACGCAGCTGCCCTGGAGGCACAACCCTTGCCACGAAACGGCGCGCAGAACGGGCAGCTTCCCCGAGTGGCATAGCGTGCCGTCAGCGGCTCGCGCGCACTGGCCGGTACCGTCGCAGGTGCCGGTCGGGCCGCAGTCGCCGTTCGGGTCGCAGCCGAAGCGGGGAGGATGGCCCTCCAGGATGGCGCTGCACTTCCCGTCGTCCACTCCGGTGAGTTGGTTCGTGCACGCCTGACACTCGCCGCCGCAGCCCTGGTCGCAGCAGACGCCATCGATACAGTGGCCCTGCTCGCATTGCGCGTCTGCCAGGCACTCTGCGCCGAGCCCCAGCATGTCGGGCACGGCGATCGTCGTCACCGTCGGGAGCGAGCTCGCCGCCGGGTCGAACACCGTGGCCGCGGCGACGCCGGGGTCGTCCTGTCCCGTCACGAGCACGGTGCCGTCGTGCAGCACGGTGACCGTGTCCGGATCGCGCACCGCGCTCGCGGTCGTCTCGCACGTGTCCGCCTGCGGATCGTACAGGCGCAGCACCGAGGCAGCGGCGATGACGACGTTTCCCGATGGGAGCAGCGCCGCGCGAGCACCGTCGCAGCCGACGGGGCGGTACGAGCCCGATGCCGGGTCGTACAGGAACGAGCTCGGCGAGCCGACGACGAGGCGCTTGCCCGACGGCAGCACGACGAGGTCGCTCGTGATGGTGCCCGGGCTCGGTCCGGTCGGCGCGGGCTGGGACCCGCCCGTGCCCGGGTCGAAGATCTCGTCCAGGACGCGGCAAGGAGTGCCCGTGCACGCGCAGCGGTCGCCGCCCCCGAGCACGAGCACGACGCCGGAGTCGAGCAGCGTCGCCACCGCGCCGCTCCGCGCGCAGTGAAGTTGGCCCGAGTATGTGAACTGGCCCGCGACGGGATCGAACGTCTCGGTGGCCTCGGCGCCGCCTGCGACGAGCACGTTGCCAGAGGGCAGTAGGGTCGCGGTGTGCCCGATGCGTGCAGTCGACGTCGAGGGCGGCGAGGGCTCGAACTTCTCCGTCGCAGGATTGTAGATGTCGGCCTGGGAAAGCGCCCCACAGCTTCCGGACGCGGCGGCATCGGGGGTCGCACACGGGCCGAAGCCGCCCACCATCAGGACCTTTCCGGATGACAGTAGCGTGGCCGTGTGCGCGCGGCGCGACGTGGTCAGCGTGGCATTCGCCGAAAACGTCCCGAGGTGTGGATCGAAGATCTCGGTCACGCCCGTGCCGGGCGCGTCGCCACCTGCGATGAGAACGCGTCCGTCGGCCAGCAGGGTTGCGGTCGCGCCCTTTCTCGGCAGCACCATCGCCACTGCGGTCTGGCCCTGGCTCGTTTGGAGGACGGAGCCAGATGGTCCTTGGGTGAGCGGTGCTCTCGCGGCGGCGAGAGCCGCGGCCGCTCCGGTACCGCGAGCTCCGGGCCCGGTACCGAGCTGTCTCGTGGCGCTCGCGTCCGGGCGCGCGCAGCCCGAAAGAGCCGCGACTCCGAGCGCCGCCGACAGAGCGAGCGAGCGGAGGAACATCGATCCAGACACGTTCATACGTCGCCGCTCCAGCGCAGCCGAGCCCCGGGGACGGTCCTTCCTCCCCGGCGGAGCGCGACGATATCACGCGGCGCGCGCCGACCTCACGCTCCCGGTCAGGTCGAGCGCTCCGGCGGCACCAGGATCACGGGGTGGCGCGCGTGCTGCACGACGGCCTGCGCCTCCGAGCCCAGCATCGCATGGAGAGCGCCGGACCGCCCATGGGTGGCCATGCAGATGGCGTCCACGCTCAGCCGCTCGGCGGCGTGCCGGATCGCGGTCGAGGCGTGCGGCTCGGTGACGACTTCGATCTCCGTCGAGATGCCGCGGGTGATCGCGCCCGGCGGGATCAGCGCACGGAGCCGCGCCGCTGGGTCCACCGCCTCTTCGCCGGGCTTGCGGCTCACGACGTGGAGCAGGTGAACCGTCCCCCCCGGCGCGACCAGCCCGTACGCCACCGGAATGGCCCGGTCGGACAGCGAAGAGAAATCCGTGGGCACCAGCACGCGGCGGAACGTCTGGATGCTCTCCTGCTCCGAGCCCGACCGCGGCACGCAGGCCACGTTCGACGTGGCGCGGTGCAGGACACCCCGTGAGACCGAACCCTGCCAGAAGCGAGCGGCCAGCGCGCGCTGGTGCGTGCCGACCACGAGGAGATCGACCCTGGCCTGCTCGGCGAGCAGCGCGAGGTGCGCATCGGTGCGACCGAGCCCCGGGCTGACCTGGAGCGTGAGGTTCTCCGCGCCGGGAACGCCGGCGATGAACGAGCGAAGATCCCGGACCAGCGCTTCGCGGACTTCGGGGCGGAGGTGATCGAGCGGCATGTGACCGTGAGTCCCGAGCCGCTCGTGCTCGCCAGGTGGCCACGCGACGTGGGTCACCACGATCTCGCACGGACCGATCGCGCCGAGCGCGACGACCCACCGCAGGGCGGCCTTCGATACGGACGTCGACTCGATGCCGACCATGACCCGGAGCGGCTTCGCGCCGCGGGCCCAGGCCTCGAGGCTCTCGGCGTGTCGCACGACGAGCACGGGGATCGGCGAAGACTGGGCCACGCGCTCGGCGACGCTCCCGAGAAGCCAGCGGTGCTGTTTCCGGAGCCCGAGCGAGGACACGACGATGAGCTCTGCGCCCACCTCGCGGGCGACGTCGAGGAGCACCTCGTCCGGGCTCCCCGCGACGGCACGGGTGCGAGCGTCGAGGGCCCGGCCCTTCGAGAGCAGCTCCCGCCGCTCGCCGAGGCGGCGTAGCGAAAGGTTCGTGGCCGCGTCACGCACGGTGGCGTCCAGATCCGCTGCCGGCTCCAGGGCGTGGACGAGCTCGAGGGGCGTGCCGAGCCGCTCCGCGATCGCGGCCGCAACGAGCTCGGCCTGAGTCGCGTTCTCCGAGAAGTCCGTTCCACACACGATGGTCATTGGGGGCCCTTCTTTACCTTCCGGCTCATCCTATCTCTTGTGTCGCACGGGGTGGTTCGCCAACGCCGGCCCCGCGCGGGCGAGGGCCGATCGCCCGCTTATCCGCTTCCGAACGCGCCGGACCCCGCGTTCGAGGCTTCTCATCCGGTGGGGCTCGTGGTCACATGCGCCATGCCCAGCGTTTACGCCTCGATCGCCGCCACACTGGCCCTCGCCCTCGGCTTTTCGGCCTGCAGCAGCTCCGGCTCGGAGAAGAAATCCGAGGCCCAGCAGACACCGGATGCCGGCAACGCGAACGGAGCCGCGGACGCGGGCGGCACGTCGAAGGTCGACCCCTTCACCGGCGATTGCTCGTCCGCCCGCTGGGCGAAGGTCTCGGACGCGTGCTGGAGCTGCCTCTGCGGTGCCTGCGCGGCGAAGCTCGACGCCTGTGACGAGACCTGCATGGCCGCGTTCGAGTGCGCGAAAGACAAGCAGACGCTCGTGAACACCGGGGCCGAGGTGATGTGCGAGATCCGGGCCACGACGGCCGCGTGCCTTTCGGATCCGAAGCTGCAGGCCGGTGCCGGAGCGCTGCTCAATCTGGACACGTGCCTCATCGGCGCGCCGAAGCCCGCGGGCAATCTCCGGGCGTGCGCCTCGGAGTGCGGCATCGTGTATCCGGGCGACGTGTGCCAGCGCTACCCGGCCGGCGACGGCGGCTGATTAGAGCAGGAACGAGCCGCCGATCGTCAGCGACGGATAGCCGACGCGGATCGTGATCGCGAAGAGGTCCGAGAGGATGAAGCGCGGGCCCATCGCGAAGAGAGGGATCGGATCGGTGCCGTGGTCGCTGCCCCCGCACACGAATCCCCCACGGATGACGGTGCCGGCGACGACGCCGTTGCAGTCGTAGCTCTCGTCCCAGTGGTGGATGCCGATTCCGAACTCGGCGAACGCGCTCACCACGGGCGTGAAGAAGAAGTTCCACTGCGCGACGATGGGCACCAGGATGTGATTGGCCGTGCAGTTATTCCCCACGTAAACGTTGCCCACGAAGAACTGGTCGCAGTTGCCGTCGATGTGTGCCCAGTCCAGGCCGAAGCTTATCGCGAAGTTGTTGTTGATGGTGGTGACCGGGCCGTTCTTCATGACCGGGATCGAGGCCCGCACGCCGAGGCCGAAGCCGTCATTGCTGAAGTGTTCGGTGGCCCCGTACTGCCAGACCAGGTGCGGCTCGAGCTCGACCACGTAGTCCGGGTGCGCGCCGGGCTGCCGGATCTGGGCGTGGGCGGTGGAGGCGAACAGCAGCGAGCCCAGTGCGGCGACGCTGGCGCTCACGGCGAGAAATGGCAGTCGCGAGGTCGGCATGGCCCGACTTTGCCCCGCCTCGACCGGGCTCTGCAACTGTATCAGACGGAGACGAGAGGCAGGCGCGCCTCGACGCGCGGCAGAGTACGAGCTCGTATGCGTGGCCCCGTGGGGCCACGCACCGCGTAGCCGAGCGCCACGAGCTCGCGGCGGAAATCCGCGAAGCGCCCGCCGGCGCGCACGGCTCTCGCGAGCGCGAGGCCCTCTTGCTCGTCCCCCTGCGCGAGCGCGTATTCGACCCAAGCCCAGCGGGCGCTGGGCGAGCGCACGTCGGCGCGGCCCTTCAGCCCGGCACGCAGCCGCGCGATCGTGTCCTCGACCACGTCGATGCCGGCAAACGGCTGCTCGTCGAGGGGTGTCCTGCGCTTGGCACAGAACGGGGCGACCCCGAGCGCCACCGGAAGAATTTTCGACAGCTCCGAGATGAACCGGGAGCACTCGTCGATGTCCGCGTCCGTCTCCGTGGGCACGCCGAGCATCAGGTAGAGCTTCACGCGGTTCATACCGTGCTTCTTCGCGAGCTCGGCGGCAGCGACGTAGTGGGGCTCTCGCCCGCGACGCTCGATGAGGTCGCGCAGCCGCTGGCTGGCGCCGTCGAGCGCGGTCGTGAGCGTGCGGTACCCGGCCTTGCTGAGCGCCGCGACGAGCTCGTCCTTCATTCGATCGGGGCGGAGGCTCGAGAGCCCCACCTCGCAGCCGCGCTCGGTGAGCGCCCGGAGGATGTCCACGATGCGCGGGTGATCGCTCACCGCGGCTCCGACGAGCCCGACGCGGCGCGCGTCTTCCGGGATCTTCTCGAGGACCACTTCCTTCGGGACGATCCGCATGCCGCCGTTCGTCGTGCGCCGCATGACGCAGTACTGGCAGCCTCGCGAGCAGCCGCGCTCGGCCTCGATGAGGAACATGTTCGACAGCTCGGTGTGCGGTGTGCGGATCGCGCCGTGGGCGGGCAGGAGCGCGTCGTCGCACGCGGCGAGCGCGGGCAGCGTGCTCCCGTGGTGCCGCGGCACGAAGATGCTCGGGTGCGTCGAAAGGGTCAGGGTGGCCGCCTCGCGGCTCGGGGCATCGCGGAGCACCGAGAGGGCCCACTCGACGATGCCCTCCGACTCGCCGAGCACGATGGCGTCGATGAAGGGCGCGAGGGGCACCGGATTGGAGAACGTGAGCGGACCGCCGGCGAGCACGAAGGGGTAGCGATCGCCCCGCTCGCTCCGCAGGGCCGGGATCATGGCCGCGTCGAGCAGCCGCACGACGCCCGCGAGCTCGAGCTCGTAGGCCACGCTGAAGGCGACCACGGGGAAGTCCGAGAGCGGCCGCAGCCCCTCGTAGCTCACGGGCTCCTCGACGACGCGAGCGGAGGGCTCGTCCGCGCCGTCGGCCAGGAATACCCGCTCGCAGCACGCGCCGTCCATGGCCTGGATCTCGCGGTAAACGCGCTGGTAGCCGAGCGAGCTCATCCCCACGTGGTACGGCGAGGGATAGACCAGCGCGACCCGGAACGGCGCATCCTTGTCGATGCGGCCGACCTCGTCGGAAAGGCGCTTGCGGACGAGCGCGCGGGTCGGTTCGGATATCATCGGGTCGCCCGAGTATAGCGCGGGGGCGCGGCGCCGCTCCGGTTACGCGGCCGCTCGAGATGTAGCAGGCTCCAGGGCTGATTGGGTTCCGGGAACCCGGCGAGGCCCTATACTCGCCCCCTCCGTGTCGTCGCCCAAGAAGAAGCCCTCGCAAAGGCAGCGCCCCCCCGAGCCGATCGTGTACCTGCGTCGCGACCGGCGTGCCTTCGCGCGAAAGAAGGCGGAGGCCGCCGCGGAGGAGGGGCCGCCCCCCGAGCGTCGCGAGCGCCGCGCGCTGAGCCACGTGGGCGGCCGCGTGGCGCTGCGCGGGGGCGATCCGGAGCTGCAGCGGGCGCTCGAGACGGCACTCGACGTGCCCCGGGACGATCGCGACGAGGCGCGCGCTCACGTTCACGGCTTTCACAGCTACGCCGCGCGGCTGCATCCGCTGACCGCGCGGCGGCTCGTCGAGCGCCTGAGCGCGCCTTCGGAGGCGGTCCTGGATCCGTTCATGGGGAGCGGCACCGTGCTCGTCGAAGCCCGGCTCCTCGAGCGCCGCGCGATGGGCACCGACGTGAATCCGCTCTCGGTCGAGCTCGCCCACCTCAAGACCCGCGGCACGACCGCAGCGGAGCGCAAGGCTCTCGTCGAGGCGAGCCTCCGCGTCGCGGAGCATGCCGAAGAGCGACGGCTCACCAAGGCCGGGCCCACGGTCCGCTACGGCAAGGAAGATCTCGATCTGTTCGACGTGCACATGCTGCTCGAGCTGGACGGGATCAAGGCCGGCATCTCGCTCGAGCCGCAGGGCTTCGCACGAGAGGCGATGAAGCTCGTGCTGTCGTCGATCCTCGTGAAGGTCAGCAGGCAGCCGGGCGACACCGTGGAGCGCACCTCGCCGCGGCGTCTGGCGACGGGCTTTGCGATCCGGCTCTTCTCGAGCAAGGCGGAGGAGCTCGCGGAGCGGCTCGCCCAGTTCGCCGATCTGCTGCCGAGGAACGCACCGCCTTGCGAGGTCGCGGTCGACGATGCGAGGCGCCTGACCACGGTGGCGACCGGTTCGGTCGATCTGGTCGTGACGTCGCCGCCGTACCCCGGCGTGTACGACTATGCGCAGCACCATGCCGCGCGGCTGCGATGGCTCGGTCTCGACGCGCGCGCCTTCGAGCGAAACGAGATCGGCGCGCGACGGCAGCTCCGGGCGGCCGCTCGCAAGGCGGGTCTCGAGCAATGGGCGGAGGACTTCACGCGGAGCCTCGGCGCGATCCGGCGAACGCTGCGGCCGGACGGCGTGGCGGTCCTCGTGCTGGCGGACTCGGTCGTGCAGCGAGAGCCCCTCTATGCGGACGACGTGATCCAGGACCTCGCGCGGGGCGCGGGCCTCGAGGTCGTGTCGTCCGCATCGCAGAGGCGGCCGCACTTCCACGAGCCGAGCCGGGACGCCTTCCGCGGCCGGCCGCGACGCGAGCACGTCTTCGTCTTGACGCGAGAACGCTGAAACCGACGCGATGGGCGAAAGAGCCGCGCCCCGCACCCCATCGAAGCGGCTCCCGCGGTGGGGTGGGGGGCGGGCAGGATGGGCGAGCCGCTCGCCCTGCACACGAACCCGGCCGTCGCACGCGCCTGCGATCGGCGGTAGAGGAGAGGAGCATGGCGACCTCGCAGGCTCACGGAAACCGGCTGGCCCACGAAACGAGCCCGTATCTGCTCCAGCACGCGAGAAACCCCGTCGACTGGTATCCGTGGGGACACGAAGCGCTCGATCGGGCGAAGCGGGAGGACAAGCCGATCCTGCTCAGCATCGGCTACGCCGCCTGCCACTGGTGCCACGTCATGGAGCGGGAGTCGTTCGAGAGCGAGGACGTCGCGGCCGTCATGAACGCCAACTTCGTGTGCATCAAGGTCGATCGCGAGGAGCGGCCGGACCTGGACGACGTGTACATGGCGGCGACGATCGCGATGAGCGGCCATGGGGGCTGGCCGATGACGGTCTTCCTCACCCCGCGCCAGGAGCCGTTCTTCGCCGGCACCTACTTTCCTCCGGACGACAGGCACGGTCGGCCCGGGTTCAAGACGCTCCTGCTCCGGATCGCGGAGCTCTGGAAGAGCGATCGTCAGCGCCTGGTGGAGCAGGCTTCGGAGCTCACCGATCACGTGCGGGGACGCTCGAGCCCGCCGCTGCCCGGCGCCGTGGGAGAAGACGCGATCGTCGCGGCGGCCTCGGATCTCGTCGAAAGCTTCGACCCGGAGTACGGCGGGTTCGGCGGCGCGCCGAAGTTTCCGCCCTCCGCATCGCTGTCGCTCCTGCTCAGGCTCTACCACCGGCGTCCGGAAGACACGCTCCTGACGGTCGTCACGAAGACACTCGATGCCATGAAGAGCGGCGGCATCTACGACCACCTGGGAGGCGGCTTCGCGCGGTACTCGGTCGACGAGCGGTGGCTCGTGCCGCACTTCGAGAAGATGCTCTACGACAACGCGCAGCTCGCGCGCGTGTACCTGGAGGCCTACCAGGTGACGGGGAGCCCGGAGTACGGCCGCGTGGCCGCCGAGACGCTCGACTACATCGCGCGGGAGATGCAGAGCGCCGACGGCGGGTACTATTCCGCGACGGACGCGGACAGCGAGGGCGTCGAGGGAAAGTTCTTCGTGTGGACCCTCGACCAGCTCGAGGAAGTGCTCGGCAGGCCTGCGACGGAGTGGTTTGCGGCCTATTACGACGTCACGGCGGAGGGCAACTGGGAAGACGTGTCGATCCTGAACACGCCGAGGTCCCTCGAAGCCGTGGCCGAGGACCTCGGCACGCCGGCGGAAACGCTCCGCGCCTCGCTCGCGGACTCGCGGCAGAAGCTCTACGCCGCCCGGCTCCGGCGGGTACCGCCGCTCACGGACGACAAGGTCCTGACGGCGTGGAACGGCCTCATGATCTCCGCGATGGCGGAGGGGGCGCGCGTGCTCCGCGACCGCCGCTATCTGGTGTCCGCCGAGCGCGCCGCCCGGTTCATCCAGGGTGAGCTCTCGCGCCCCGACGGAGGGCTCTACCGGACCGCACGGGCGGGCAAGGCACATCTGGACGCGTACCTGGAAGACTACGCCTTCTTCGCGGATGCGCTCGTGGACCTGTACGAAGCGGGAGGCGCGGAGCGATTCTTTCTCGAGGCCGTCCGCCTCGCGGAGCGGATGATCGCGGACTTCGGGGACCCCGAGGGCGGGCCCTTCTTCCAGACGGCGCACGGGCACGAGGCCCTCATCGCCCGCACCCGGGAAGGGCACGACGGGGCCATTCCGAATGCGAACGCCGTCGCGGCGCGCCTCCTCGCGCGGCTCGGCTTCCACCTGGGTCGGGAAGACCTCCGCGAGCGCGCCCTCGGCGCGATTCGCGCCTATGGTCGTGCCATCGAGCGTGCGCCTCGCGCATTCGCGACGACGCTCGCCGTCGTCGATCTGCTGCTCGAGGCCCCGGTGGAGCTCGCCATCGTCGGCGCGGCCGGCAGCGCCGAGCGCGAGGCGCTGGAGGCCGAGGTCGCCCGTCACCACCTGCCGAACCGGGTAGTCGCGCATGCCGAGCCGGGCGGGCCTGCGAGCGAGCTGCCGCTCCTGGTCGGCAAGACCCCGGTCGTGGGCCAGGCGGCTCTGTACGTCTGCAGGGATTTCGCGTGTCAGGCACCGGTCACGCGCGCCGAGGAGGTGAGCTCGGTGCTCGGAAGAGCGGTGCACGAGCGCGGGCAGGATCGTGGGCACGTGGTCGGAGCGAAGGTGCTCGGCGGAGCCGCCACGCCGGCCGCGACGCACGCGCACGCGGCGCGGTTCGCAGAGATCGTCGGTCCGGAGGCGTACGTGGAGCTCGGCCCGACACGGCTCCGGGTCAGCCGTCTCGGGTTCGGGAGCTACCGCGTGGATGACCGCGTCGACGCCCATCGCGAAGCGCTCGTGGCCGCGCTCACGCAAGGCGTGAACCTGATCGATACCTCCACGAACTACTCGGACGGGCACTCGGAACGCCTGATCGGGGAGGTGCTCGCCGAGCTCGATCGGAAGGGCTCGGTTCGGCGCGAGGCGGTCGTGGTGGTCTCGAAGATTGGGTACGCGCAGGGCGAGAACCTGTCGCTCGCCGAGGCGCAGGAGGCCGCCGGGCGCCCGTTCCCGGAGATGGTGAAGGTCGGGGAGGGCATCTGGCACTGCATCCACCCGGACTGGATCGAGGAGCAGCTCGGGCGATCGCTCGCGCGCCTCGAGCTCGAGGCCCTGGACGTGTGCCTGCTGCACAACCCGGAGTACTTCCTCGCCGACGCGGCCAAGCGCCGGGTTCCCCTCGCCGAGGCGCGCCCGGAGTACTACCGGCGCATCACGGAGGCCTTCCGCAAGCTCGAGGAGGAGGTGGCGCGGGGACGCATCCGCTTCTACGGAGTCTCGAGCAATACCCTGGTCGACGCGGCATCGAGCGCGGAGGCCACGAGCGTCTCGCTCCTGCTCGATGCGGCCCGCGACGCCGGGGGAGAGGCGCACCATTTCAGGGTGCTCGAGCTCCCGATGAACCTGCTCGAGGCCGGGGCGGCGCTGGAGCGGAACACCGGCGCGGACGGGCAAAAGACCCCGCTCGAAGTCGCCCGGGAGGCGGGGATCGCGGTCCTCGTGAATCGGCCCCTCAACGCGATCCTGGAGGGGCGCCTGCTGCGCCTGGCCGATCCCCCGGAATATCCGGACGCCCCCCCGCTCGCCGACCAGCTCGAGCTCGTGAAGGCGCTCGAGGCGGAGTTCGTGACGGTGTTCGGCTCCTCGATCCGGCTCTCGGGCGAGAACGCTCCGCGAGCGTCGGATGTCTTTCGCTGGGGTGAGCAGCTCGGCGCCGTCGCGGCGGAGCTCGAGAGCCACGAGCAGTGGCGCGAGATGGAGGCGCGTGCCGTCGCGCCGCGCATCATGCAAGCGATCCGCGCGATCGGGCAGGTCATCCCGGGCCCG
>Ga0316628_100004413_pt1 | contig 11040 bp, 8 predicted proteins | sample OWC_Aug_M2_C1_D5_FD_207648 | JGI IMG/M metagenome (GOLD analysis project Ga0316628, IMG submission 207648) | Wetland soil microbial communities from Old Woman Creek delta, Ohio, United States - OWC_Aug_M2_C1_D5_C | ecosystem: Environmental > Terrestrial > Soil > Wetlands | place: USA: Ohio... | reverse complement strand
GGTTGAAGCCGAAGGCACGCTTCAGGCGAAGCATCGTCGGCAGACAGCCGAGCGCCATCAGGATGCCGTCGAGCCACTTGAAGGCCCCCGGCACCGACAGAAAACGCGGGTGCCGCACCTCGATGCCTTCCTGTGTCTCGAGCAGCGGGGCCTCGGGACGAAAGTGCGGCCGCCACCGTCTCAGCAAACCCTGGAAAGGAAACCATGGAACGGGCGCAACCACGGTCACGGGCAGGATCTTCGCGACGCGGAACATCCGCTCGCGGATGAACAGGCCCGCCGCGGGCTGTCCGACGTTCGGGAACAAGGTGGTGAAGACCACGATGCGCGGCGTCGCGTTCGTCATCGCCCCTGTGCCTCTCCGCCGAACACGCGCGTCAATGCGCGTGGATAGACGTCGCGATAGCGGCCGACGCTCCGCGCCCAGTTGCGCTCGCTCTCCACGAAGCGCCGCGCCGCCCCGCGCATCGGCGCCCAGCCCCGCTGGTTGGCGATGAGACCGAGGACCTTCCTCGCCAGTGCCTCGGCGTCCCCGGCCTTGAAAAGGACACCCGTTTCCTGGTCCCTGATCAGCTCACGATGGCCCCCCACGTCCGAGGCCACCAGCAACCTGCCCTGCGCCATGGCCTCGAGCGGCTTCAACGGCGTGACGAGCTCGGTCAGCCGCATCGACAGCCGCGGGTAGACCAGCACGTCGACGAGATCGTAATAGCGTTGCACCTGGTCGTGCGGAACGCGGCCCGTGAAGACCACCTTGTCCCCGAGTCCGAGGCGCTCGGCGAGCTGCCGCAGGCTCGTCTCCTGCGGTCCGCCGCCGACCAGAAGAAGCCGCACGCGCTCGTCCACGGCCAGCATTTTCGGCAAGGCTTCGAGCAGCAGCGGCAGTCCCTCGTAGGCGTAGAACGAGCCGATGAAGCCGAGCACCATGCAGCCCGTCAATCCCAGCCGCTCCTTCAGCGCCTCGTCCGGCCTGTGGCCGACGGTAAATTTCTCGATGTCGACGGCGTTGGGGATGACCGTCACCTTGCGCGCGTCGATGCCTCGCGCGAGGATCTCCGAGCGCAGGCCCTCGCAAATCGTCGTCACGGCATCCGCCCTTTTCAGGGCCCAGGTTTCGACCGCGCGGGACAGCCGGTAGCGTATTCCCCCCTCGCGCGCGGTGCCGTGATCGACCGCCGCATCCTCCCAGAACGCGCGCACCTCGTAGACCACCGGGATGCCGAATCGCCGGCCGACTCGCAGCGCGGGGATCGCGTTCAGCACCGGCGAATGGGCATGAATGACATCGGGCCGGTGCCGCTGGACGATCTCCTCGATGCGGCGCGCCGTGCGCGCCATGAGCTGCAGCTCCCTGGCGATCGGGATCCTCGCGAGCGGCGAGGCGGCCATCGGCGTGCGATAGAAGTCCCATCCCTCCACCTGCTCCTCGACGGCCCGCGTCCCGACGTGCTTCGGCGAAGTGAGATGCAGCGTCTCCCAGCCGAGCGCGCGTTGCTCGCGCAGGATCGCGAGCGTGCGGAAGGTGTAGCCGCTTTGCAGCGGAATCGAGTGATCGAGGACGTGCAGGATGCGCATGTCACGCCGCCGAATGACGAAGCTGCGATGGCCGCGCGCCTTCGACCGCGGACGGCTGCGCGCGCGCGTTCGCGAGGAACGCCTGGAACATCAGCAGGCTCCAGAGCGGCGCGCTGTAATCGCGGGCGCCGGACTGATGCGCGCCGACCATGTGCCGGAGATACTTCTCGTTGAAAAATCCCGTTTCCGCGAGATCCGCGCCGAGGACGGCGTCGCGGACGCGCTGCCTCAACGGCCCCCGGAACCATTGCGCCAGCGGCACGGCGAACCCCATCTTGGGCCGGTACATGATCTCGCGCGGCAGGTAAGGCTCCATCGCCTTCTTGAGGAGGTACTTGCCCTCCTGGCCGCGCACCTTGAGCGACGAGGGCAGGCTCGCGAGCCACTCCACCAGCGGGTGATCCATCAGCGGCTCGCGCACCTCGAGCGAGTGGGCCATGCTCGCCCGGTCCACCTTGGTGTTGATGTCGCCGATCAGGTAGGTCTTCAGGTCGAGGTACTGGACGAGCGCCAGCGCGTCGTCGGTCCCGGCGCGGCGCGCGTGGCGCCGGAATACTTCCGCGGCCGAGTAGCCCGCCAGGCGTGCCTTGAAGCCGTTGCTGTAGAGCTCGCCGCGCATGTCGTCGCGCAGGATCGACACGCTGTGGAAGTATGCGTCCGCCGAGGACCGGGCCAGCGCCTGGAAGGTCGATTTGGCGCGCAGCACCCGCGGCGCCCAATCGGCCTTCGGATACATCCGGCCGAGCAGGCCGAATGCGGGTCGCCGGATCGAAATCGGCAGGGCGCCGCGCAGGCGCTCTTCCATGGCGTGCAAGCGGTAGCGCCGGTAGCCGGCGAAGCTCTCGTCGCCGCCGTCGCCCGAAAGCGCGACCGTCACGTGCCGGCGCGCGAGCTGGCAGACGCGGTAGGTCGGCAGCGCGGAGCTGTCCGCGTACGGCTCGTCGTAGGTGCGGGCGAGCACGTCGATCAGGTCGAAATCGTCGCTTTCGACGGTGTCGACGAAATGCCGCGTGCGGTAGCGCTCCGCGACCTGACTGGCGAACGCCGCCTCGTCGAAAGCCGGATCGCTGAACGAGATCGAGCAGGTGTTGACGGGTCCGGAGCTCACGCCCGCCATCATCGCGACCACCGCACTCGAATCCACGCCACCGGACAGAAACGCGCCGAGCGGCACCTCGGAGATCATGCGCAGCCGGATCGACTCGCGCAGGCGATCGACCAGCTCGGCCAGGGCCTCGCGCTCGCCGATCGGATTGTCGAGGGTGAAGCGCACGTCCCAGTACTCGCGGGCCTCGGGGACGGGTTGGCCGCGCCGGATCGTCAACGTGTGCCCCGGCGGCAGCTTGCAGACCCCCGTATAGATCGTGCGCGGCTCCGGAACGTAGCCGAGCGCGAAATACTCTTCGATCGCCAACGGATCGAGCTCGCGCTTGACGCCGGGATGGGCCAGCAGCGACTTGAGCTCGGAGCCGAACACCAGCAGCCCGTCTGGCAACAGCGCGTATTGAAGCGGCTTCACGCCGAGCCGATCCCGCGCGAGGAACAGCGTCTCCCGATTGCGGTCCCACAACGCGAAGGCGAACATGCCGCGGAATCGCTCGACGCAGGCTTCGCCCCATTGCTCCCAGGCGTGGACGATCACCTCGGTGTCGCTCCTGGTGCGGAAGCGGTGGCCGCGCTGGGTGAGCTCGGGGATCAGCTCCTGGTAGTTGTAGATCTCGCCGTTGAACACGACGACCACGCTGCCGTCCTCGTTGAACAGCGGCTGCTGCCCGGTGGACAGATCGATGATGGAAAGCCGCCGATGGCCGAGGCCGAGCCCGGGCTCGAGGTGAACCCCGCCCTCGTCGGGTCCGCGGTGGTGCTGCGTCTCGTTCATTCGCGACACGAGGTCGCGCGCGATCCCCCTTACACCTGCGATGTCCATGATTCCGACGATGCCGCACATATCGGGTCGGCTCTCAGCGAGGGGCGGTCCGGGTCGCCGCGGAAGCCGCCGACACGTCGCGCGACCCGCTCCCGCCGGGCGGCACCGGGATGCCGGCGGCGGCGAGCGAGCGCTCGTACAGGCTCGCATAGTCGGCTGCCATGCGCACGAGGCTGAAGCGGCTCTCGGCCGCATGACGCGCCGCCCGCGCATGGCGTCGCGCGGTCGGCTGCTCGTTGAAGTAGCCGAGCATCGCGGCCGCGAGCGCCTCGCTGTTGGCCGGAGGAACGAGCGTCCCGGTCATGCCGGACTCGATGAGCTCCGAATTTCCGCCCACGCTCGTCGCCACGATCGGCAGCCGGCTGGCCATCGCCTCGAGAATCGTGTTGGAGACCCCTTCAGCGAGCGACGGCAGGACGAAGCAGTCGAGCCCGCGCATGACCTCCGGCACGTCGTCGCGTTCGCCGGCGAACCAGACCCGCTCGCGAACCCCTGCGCGATCGAGCACGGCGCCGACCTCCGTGCGCAACGCGCCGTCGCCGACCAGGATCAGCCTGAGCTGCTTCGCCGCGGCGGGCTGGAGCTCGAGCGCGCGGACGAACGCACGCGCGAGATTGAGCGGGTCCTTGATCGCTTCCATGCGTCCGACCGTGCCGACGAGCCACTGCCCGGGTTCGCCGAACGGGCAACCGGGAATCGCCGGCCTCGTTCCCGAAACAGGGCGGAAACGCTCGGTATCGACGCCGTTGTAGATCTGGGAAATCCTCGCCGCCTCCACTCCGACCTGTCGCTCCAGGTACTCCTCGAGATGACGCGAAAGCGTGACGTAGCGGGTGACGAACGGGCGATAGATCCTGCGCACATAGCGATAACGGCGGCGGCGCCCGGCGGGATCGTGGATGTCCCAGCCGTGCTCGCCGTGGATGCGCACCGGCACGCGTGCCGCCCAGGCCGGAACGGCCGCTTCGAGCGCGGCGAGGTTTCTCGTGTGCACGATGGCCGGGCGAAGCTCACGCAGCAGGCGATAGATCCGCGGGTAATACCGCAGCAGGTGGCCGGGCCGCTTTTCGAGCGCGATGGTTTGCACGTCCGCCCGCTCGATGCGCGCGGCGAACTCCGCGGAGACATCGGTCAGCGCCACGATCGCATGGCGCCAGCGTTGGGACGGCATGCGATTGACGAGGTTGACGATGCCGTTCTCGAGCCCGCCGAGGCCGAAGCGATGAACGACGTGCACAATCAAGGGCCGCGGCGCGCTCATTCGGATCGCCTCATCGGCGCCACTGCCTGCTTCGCGGGCGGAGCGGCGGCCTCGACTCTGGCCAGCGCGGCGTCGATCGACGGCAGCATGTCCCGCGCGAACTCGCGCAGCGTGTCCTCGGCACGGTCGGGGCGTCCGTCGTACGGGGTGGCGAGGATGATCGCCGCCCCTTGGTCGCCATGGCCGAGCAGCTTCTCGCGCGCGAGCAGCAGCTTGGCGAAATAGGGATTGCTGAGGTCACGTCCGGCGATACGGAACCAGTCCCAGATCAACAGACTTTGACCAGCCGATTGCAGTTGCGTTTCACGGATCTCGACCGGCCCCTTGCCGAGGTCCCTGGTGCGCGCGGCCTGGGCGATCTGTCCCCATACCGGATCCTTCTGCACGACCATGACGTTGGTCGTGGTCACGAGCTCCGCACCCCGGTGCTGATGGGGGTAATACCCCACGTAGAGGGCGACCGCGCGCTCACCCTTGCGGTAGACATCGAAGACGCTCGCCGCAGCGCCGCTGTAACGCGGCCGCCATACGGTCAGCGGCGTCGCGTCGAGCCTCCAGCCGGACGCGTCCGAGGGGCTCGCAAGGGCCGCCGTGCCGCTCGTCCCGTCCACCCGGTCCAGATGCGCCGCCCAAAGTGGCCACGCCGCAGCGATCGCGATCGCCGCGACGGCCGAGCCGGCCGTGCGTGCGCCCGACGCGCGCGGCGCGCGTGGCAATACGGTGCCGGTGGCGCGGGGAGCGCCCGGCGCCGGATCGCGCCAGAACGACCCCGCCCAGAACAGCAGGAACACGACCACCCCGAAGAACACCCAGCCGTAGATCAGGTGATCGACTCCGAGGGCGAGCTTCATGTCGCTCAGGTCCGCGATCATCACGATCATGTAGGCGCGAAGGCCGTTCGCGATGATCGGCACGACCACGGACAGGGCGACGAACAGTGCCCGCTTCCAGAACTTCTGGTAGCTGAGGTACGCGTACAGCGTGCCGACCGTGATGGAGGCGATGAGATAGCGCAATCCGCTGCAGCCCTCGACCACGGACCACGTTCCGGAAGGGATCGAAAAAAACGTGCCCTGCTGAAACACGGGTATCCCGGAGAGCCTGAGCGCGACGACCGTGAAGTGGGCGGTCCAGTCCATGAGCGGGGGGATGAACACCTCCCCGACCGGCACGCCGAGCAGCAGGAACGCGAGCGGAAAGGCGAGCGCGAGCGCCACCCGCCGCCCCGCCACCGCGACCACCGCGGCCGGAATCATCGCGGTCATGGCGTATTGCTGGATCACCTGGACCTGCCCGGCTCCTGCGACGAGCCACGCGAGGCCGGCGCCCGCGATCATCACCAAGCCGAGCGCATCGGGCGCAGGGGAAATCTTCGCGAGCTCGCGCCGTTTCATCCAGACCAGGACGATCGAGATCGGGACGATGAGGAAGCCGTGCGCGAAAGTCTCGGAACGCCACCAAATCGAAACGATCGACTCGGCGGTGCGCCAATAGGCCGCGAGGATGATCGCGATCGCCGCAACGGTCAGCGGCAGCGCGACCCGCCAGCCGATGTCTTGCGTGCCCGGCCGGCTGGCAGGCTCGCGCACGCGCAACAGCTCTTCGGGCTCGGCGTTCATCGTGACACCGCTTTGCCGGCCATGCAGAAAGGGGTGGCGCCTCGTTCCAGCAGCTCGTCCAGCTGCTCGAGGCTCGCCGCCCACGAATAGTCCTTCAGCACCCGCGCGCGGGCTCGGCGCCCGAAGTCCTCTCCGCGCGCCGGGTCCATCAACGCGAGCACCTTCGCGGCGAAGCCGTGCGCGTCGGATGCCACTTCCACCTCGTCCCCCTGAACCGACAGCGCCGCCGCCGAGCCGGCGGTCACGACGACGGGCTTCGCCATGGCCATCGCTTCGAGGACCTTGTTCTGGATGCCTCGCGCCACCCGCAGCGGCGCGACCACGACCCGGGCATGCTGCAGATAGGGGCGGACGTCGTCCACGCGGCCCGTGACGGTCGTCGCAGCGTCGCTCGCCAGCGCCCGCACCGCCCGGTCGGGATTCATGCCCACGACGTAAAAGCGCACCGCCGGGTCGCGCGCGCGGATCTGAGGCAGCACCTCGCGCACGAACCACGCGACCGCGTCGACATTCGGCCAGTAGTCCATCGCGCCCGTGAAGACGACGGGCCGCTCTTCGGGCGCGAAGGGCGACTCGAAATCGCGCCCCGGCGAAAAGTAATCGCTATCGACGCCGTTACGGATCGCGACGACCCGACTCTCCAGGCCGGTCGCACGGCGAAAGCGGCCCGCCTCTTCATCGGTCACGAACACGCTTGCCTCGGCGCGCGTCGCGACCTCGCGTTCATAGGCGAGCAGCCGGCGCGCTTCGCGCTCGTACAGCGCGGAGGCCGGCCAGCCGCGCCGGATCGCGTAGTCGCCCCACTTCGCCGAGTCCATGTCGACGAAGTCCACGATGCACCGGACCCCTGGCAGCCCGAGCGCGTATTGCGCCATCGGCGAGGAGAATGCAAAAGCGCGCGAGATGCGTTCGCGGCGGACGACCTCCTCGACCCAGCGGCTCAATGCGCGGCTGCGGAAGTAGGGCAAGGACAGCGCCTCGCCGCTCAGCAAGGCCGTCATGCTCCTGGCGCGCTTCGCCCACGGCACGATCTCCTCGACGTGCGCATCGGCGCACAGAGGTTCGAGCGCCGCGACGTGCTTCCGGTCCGACGGGTCGTCGATGAACGTGCCCAGAAACACCCGATACCGCTCGGCGAGGTGCCTGAGAAAATGCCACGAGCGCACTTTGTCGCCCTTGTTCGGGGGATAGGGCAGCCTGTGGGCAAGGAACAGAAGCGCGTCCATGGTCGTTGCTGCGCGGGTCAGCCGAGGCCTTTCACGAGGTGCGGCCCGAGGAAGTTGGCCACCGGGACCGGCAGGCGCCGCCAGAGCGCAATGAGCGCACGGTACTTCGGATTGAGCGGGTTGTTCTCCGGGATGCTGTCGCGCCGATACAGGCAATATTCGTACGCGAGGGGCACGGGCTCGAAGCCCCAGTTCTTCTTGAAGTCGAACGGGCCCGTCCCGCGCTTGCTGCGACCGTAGTCGAATACGCGCACGCCGCGTTCGCTCGCCCGGCGCATCAGCTCCCAGTACTTGAAATCGTTCGCGGCCAGCTCGCGTGCGACGACGGCGTCGCCCGCGTAGTAGGGCAGGACTTCGTCCTTGAAATAGAAGCTGAACACGCTCGACACCGCCTTCCCCTCGGGATCGAGGACGGTGAGCACTTCGGCATCGCGACCGAAGGTCTTGAACAACGCTTCGAAGTACCGCTTCGGCAGCGGAGGCGTGCCGTGACGATGCACGTTGTCGGCGTAGAGCGAAAAGAAGCCGGACACGTCCCCGTCGATGCGACTCGCCAGGCCGTTCTTGATCCCCTTTCGGACCATCGCCCGTTGCTTGCGCGGGATGGCGCTCATGTTCTCGTCGACGTCCGCGGAAATCTCCTTGCGGAACGTGACATAGAGGTCTTGCCGTGGCCACTCGGGTTCGCGCGGAACGCGATTTCGCAATTCGAGGTGCTCGACTCCGAACCGCACCCCCAGTTCGCTCGCTGCCCGATGCAATGCGGCAACCGCGCCGGTCTCGGTCGCGGCCACGCCTGCGACCGCGCAGAACGGCAACGAGACCAGCGCATGCCCGAACAGCAGGCTCTTCACCTCGGCCAGCGGCAGCACGCCCACAAGGCGAGAACCGCGCTCCGCCAGCAGGTAATGCGTCCGGTGCCCGAAGCATTTCTCCAGGATGGCTTTCCAACCGATGCGATGGAAGAACGTGGCATCGGGACAACGTCCGACGAACTCATCCCAGCGCGCGGCGTCGTCGGGCGCGAAGGCGCGCACTTGCAGCGCGGCCCAGGTTTCGTCGGCGACAACGCTCTCGTCGGTTCTCGAATTCATCGATCGCCGCGCGCGACGACTGAGCAGCCAATCCGGGAGGAACTGGAGACAGACATCAGGTTCAGAGTTCCCATGGTCGATGCCTGGCGACCGGACGAGGAAGCGGGAGCCGCACTCGGCTCCCAAAAACTGTCTGCGGCTTACATGAGGTCCGGCTCGACCCCATTATGCCAGTCAGAGTGCCAACGCATCACATTAGCCGCGGCCGAGAAACCGCAGCAATGGCCCATTCGGGCTATTCGGCTTCGGCCCTGACGATTGCTGAAACATTGCGCCATCAACGCCGGTCAGTGGGGGGTGCCGGCGACGTGATGCCTCGCACCGTGTTGGCGAGCAGCTCGTAGAGCGCGTAGTAGCTGCCCTGGAGGGCGCCGACGCTCGGCAGCAATTCCAGGGGATTGTCGTAGCTCGCGTTCGGTATGCCAGTGGGGGCCGGCATCACTTTCAGCCCCGCCGCCGCAAACTCCGCCTCGGCACGTCGCATGTCGAACCCGTGCGCGACCAGGATCACGCTGTCAATACCCGCCTGACGCAACATCCTTGCCGAGTTCACCGCGTTTTCATGCGTGTTGCGCGAGCTCGGCTCCACCCATTTCACCTCGACGCCGAACTCCTCCTCGAGGGCTTTCTTCATGAGCACGGCTTCGGCGGTTCCCCCGTACACCACCCCTCCGGTCACCAGGACCGGGAGCCTGATCTTGCGCGCGACCCAGGCGCCGTAGCGCACCCGCTCGAGCGTCAGTCGCCCGAGGGTATCCCCGCCATACTCGGGCGCCGCGCGGCGCACGCCCCCGCCCAGGATCACGATCGCCCGGGCCCCGCCCGGTTGCGCGAGATCGTTTGCGGGGCTGCTGGCAACAGCGCGCAGCAGCGCGTAGGAGACCAAGGGGAGCGAGACCGCCATGAGCGCCAGCACGCCGGCCCACGCGAGCGCGCGCCCCAACCTCGGGCGCACCCGTTGAAGCGCCAGTCCGACTATGGCGACGACGAGCGGCCCGGTGGGCGGGAGAACCAGCGCGGTGAGTGCCTTCTTGACCCAGAACAGTTCCATTGGTGAGCGACTTTGCGGCCTGGGTCGCTACGCTTTCCGCGCAACCCTGTGTCAGGGTTGACGAATTGCCCGCTGTTCCAGCACCGCCTGTCGCACTTCTTCGGCGATGACGTCATACAGGGGGCGCACGATGATATTGAGCCCCGCCACGATGCTCGGCACGCTCCTGGTCGACGGCACGCGCGTGCCCCGATGCTCGACGGCGCCGCCGATCTGTTTGATTTTCACCCCCAACGTCGCTAGATGCCTGACGAACTTCGGTTCCGTAAGCAGGAACAGCGTGTCGATGCCATGCAATGCCGCAAGCTCTATGGTCCCGAGGTACAGCCCGATCGCGAGGTACGGAAAACGTGGTCGCGCCTGTGTGCCGAAGCTCTCCTCAGAAATCGGGGCCGGACTGTCCTGCTCGCCCCGGCGGCGGCGGAACTCGGAGACGATCGCCAGGCGGGACACCTCGGCGATGGTCTGTCGAGGCAACGCCAGCGGGTCGATGATCGTGCGATCGATGGTCTGCGCGCAGGTCTTCTCGAATGGTAGCGGATAGCTGGGGTCCCCGGGCCGAGTGAGCACCAGGCGCGTGCAGCCGACGTATTCCCCGGTCTCGACGCTTCTCACCAGGCAATGCACGGATTGAGCGTCGTATTCGTCCCGTTCGCGACGGTCGGGGCGCTCTGGTTCGTACTTCAGGTCCTCGCAATAAACCCTGTGCCGGATGAGGTAAGCGTGGTCACGCAGCTCGTCCGTCAGCGCGGGCACGACCTTGAAGTAATTCCTGAAGGCCGTGCCAAATTGGGTCACGCCGAGCACTCCCATGGCTTCCCCCGCTGGACAGCCTGTGCATCATATGCGATACGCCTGAAGCCATAAAGCGGGACTTCGCTTTGCATCGTCAAAGAGGACGTAACCCGGTGAACTTTTCGTCCCGGACGGGCTTCAAACTGCCAGCCAAGCCGCCGAAGCGCCTTCTTCCGGTTCAGGGGGTCGACGTGAATTATTTCACATCGCCTTTTGTGTCCGTGCAAGAGATTGCAAATAGTCAGCGAGAACCATCGCAGTTCATTGACCCATCAGCGCGCTACATGAGAGTTTGCTGGCAACGCGAGCGCGACATGAGCACGAACACTCCGACAAGTTCTCCTTCGACGCCGGCACCCGTCTCGGCATCCGACGCCTATCGCCTCACGGCGCAGGAAGGCGAGACGTTCCTGAAGATCTTTTCGGGTTCGCAGGAAATTCGCCGCCACTACGACCTCTTCCTCTGGCTGAAGAGCGAGCTTCAGGAGTTCC
>Ga0316628_100004410_pt1 | contig 11045 bp, 6 predicted proteins | sample OWC_Aug_M2_C1_D5_FD_207648 | JGI IMG/M metagenome (GOLD analysis project Ga0316628, IMG submission 207648) | Wetland soil microbial communities from Old Woman Creek delta, Ohio, United States - OWC_Aug_M2_C1_D5_C | ecosystem: Environmental > Terrestrial > Soil > Wetlands | place: USA: Ohio... | reverse complement strand
TTCGTCAGGTCCGCCGGGAAGTAGCATGGACCTGCTTGTCCTTGGAGAGTTCGTCGTCGTCCTGGGGGCCTCGGTCCTGATCATCTTCCTTTCGCACAGGCTGAAGCTCCCGGCCGTCGTCGGTTTCCTCCTGACCGGCGTGCTCATCGGGCCCGGCGGACTGTCGCTCGTCAAGAACACCGGGACCGTCAACATCCTGGCCGAGATCGGCGTCGTCATGCTCCTCTTCACCATCGGCCTGGAGTTCGAGCCCTCGCGGCTCAAGCGGATCCAACGGGAGTTCTGGGCGGGCGGCGGCCTCCAGGTGTCGCTGACGACCTCGGCCACGGTGATCGTGCTCGTCCTTCTCAAGGTCGCCTTCCGCGAGGCCCTCTTCTACGGGTTCCTCGTCTCCCTCAGCAGTACGGCCGTCGTCTTGAAGATCCTTGCCGACCGGGGGGAGACGGACGCCCCGCAGGGCCGCATTTCCCTGGGCGTCCTCATCTTCCAAGACCTGGCCATCGTGCCCATGATCGCCCTGGTCCCCGTCCTGGCCAACACGGGCCAGGTCTCTCTCGGCGCGATCGGCTTGAGGTTCGGCCTGAGCGCCCTGGCCATCGGCACGGCCTTCATCCTGGCCCGCTTCCTCATGCCCCGCATCCTCCATCTCGTCGTCCGGACCCGCATCCGCGAGGTCTTCCTCATCGCCGCGCTGTTCATCGTCCTCGGCATGGCCTTGCTGACCTCGTCGCTCGGCCTGTCGCTCGCCCTGGGCGCCTTTTTGGCCGGCGTCGTCCTGGCCGAATCCGACTACAGCCACCAGGTCGTCTCCGATATCGTGCCCTTCAAGATCGTGTTCAACAGCCTGTTCTTCATCTCCGTCGGCATGCTCCTCGACGTCTCTGCAGTTTGGGAATTCCGGACCCTAGTCCTGGTCCTCGTCGCGGCCATCATCATCGTCAAGTTCGCCGTGGTCATCCTGATCGTCGGCCTCCTCGGGTACGGCTCGCGGATCGCGGTCATGACCGGCCTGGCCCTGGCCCAGATCGGCGAGTTCTCGTTCGTCCTTGCCGGGGTCGGCCGGGCCAACGGCCTGCTCCCGGGCGACATCTTCCAGGCCTTCGTCGCCTCCTCCATCCTGACCATCCTGGCGACGCCGTTCCTCATCCAGGCCGGGCCGGCCTTGGCCGCGCGAGGCGAGAAAGCCCTGCCCTGGAGGAGGCGGGCGGTTCCCAAGGCGGGCAAGCCGGCCTGCGACCTGAACGGCCATGTCATCGTCGCCGGCTACGGCCTCAACGGCCGGAACCTGGCCCACGTCCTGAAAGAGGCCGGCATCGGCTACTTCATCATCGAGCTCAATCCCGTCACGGTCCGCGAGGCGGGCGCCGCGGGCGAGCTGATCCTCTTCGGCGACGTCTCGAGCCGGACCATCCTCGAGGAGGCCGGGGCCCGACGGGCCAAAGGCATCGTCTTCGCCATCTCCGACCCCCTCGTCACCCGCCGGGGGGTCAAAGCGGCCCGGGAGCTCAACCCCGACCTGTTCATCATCGTCCGGACGCGCTACGCTTCGGAGATCGACGACCTCCTGAAGCTCGGGGCCAACGACGTCATTCCCGAGGAGTTCGAGACCTCGATCGAGATCTTCACCCGGGTCCTTGAGAAATACCACGTGCCCCGCAACATCGTCGACGCCCAGGTCAAGGTCCTGCGCGGCGAGTGCTACGGGATGCTGAGGGGCTCCTGCGGCGCCGTCAGGCCGGCCGCCGAGAGGATCGCCGACCTCCTGACGGCCGGGACCGCGGAGACGTTCTTCGTGGGCAAGGGCTCCTGGCCGGCCGGGAAGACCTTGGGCTCGCTCGACCTGCGGGGACGCACGGGCGCGACCGTCATCGCCGTCGTCCGCGGCGAAGTATCGTTCACCGGCCCGGGCGCGGACTTCGGGATCGAGGAGCAGGACACGCTGGTCCTCGTCGCCAGCCACCGGGACATCGACCGGGCCTTCTTCTATCTGACCGTCGGGGAAACCGATGAGCCCGGACCCTCGCGGGGAGGCGCGTGAGCTTGGCCGCCCGGCCTTGGCCGTCGCTCCTTCTCCTCGGCCCGACGGGTTCGGGGAAGACCCCGCTCGGCGCCGAGATCGAGCGGCGCGGCTTGGCCGGGCGGCGATGCGTCCACTTCGACTTCGGGGCCAACCTCAGGTCCATCGCGGCCGACCCGCCGGGGCGCGGGCGGCTGACGTCCGCCGAGGTCGAGGCGGTCCGCGCCGCTCTCGCCGCCGGCGCGCTGTTCGAGGACCGCGACCTGCCCATGATCGTCAAGATCGTCGAGGGGTTCGCCGCGGAGAGACGGCTCGGTCCTGGGACGCTCCTCATCCTCAATGGGCTGCCGCGGCACGCCGGACAGGCCGAGGGCTTGGCGGGCATCATGGATGTTCGGGAGGTCGTCAGCCTCGAGGCCTCCGCGGCCGTCATCCGGGAGCGGATGAAGCTCGACCCCGGCGGGGACAGGTCCGAACGCGGCGACGATTCGGTCGAGGCGGTCGAGGGCCGGATCGCCGATTTCCTAAAGAGGACCCGGCCTCTCGTCGAGCATTATCGAAGGCGCGGCGTCCCGGTCCGTGTCATCCCGGTGACGGCGTCCATGACCGCGGCGGAGATGTACGATGTCCTCGCGTCCGCATCGAGACCGCAGGAAGGGGGGCGACCATGAGACCGAATGTCGTGAAGGCGAAGGCCGGGCTGACGGCGGCCCTTTTGCTCCTCCTGGCCCGTCCCGCGTCCGCGTCTGAGACCTCCAGGTTCGACACCATCCTCTACGGCGCCTCCTATTATTGGGAGTACATGCCCTACGAGCGGATGGAGAAGGACTTCGAGCTGATGGAGAAGGCCGGCATCAGCCTCATCCGGGTCGGGGAGTCCAGCTGGGGCGTCCTCGAGCCGAGCGACGGCCGCTTCGACTTCGATTGGCTCGGCCGAGTCCTCGACAGGGCGCACAAGGCCGGCATCAAGGTCGTCCTGGGCACGCCGACCTACTCCATCCCGGCCTGGCTGTTCAAGAAGCACCCCGAGGTCCAGGTCAGGCAGGCCGGCCAGCCGCGCTACACCTACGGCCTGCGGCAGATGTCCGACCTGACCCATCCCGTCTACAGGAAATACGCCGAGCGGATCATCCGGAAGCTGGTCGCCCGCTTCAGGGACCACCCCGCGGTCATCGGCTACCAGCTCGACAACGAGACGCACCCCTCGGGCACCGCCGACGCCCACGTTCAGGCCGCGTTCCGGGAGCGCCTGCGGCGGAAGTTCACCACGCCCGAGGCGCTCAACAAGGCCTGGGGCCTCAATTACTGGGGCCAGCGGGTCAACTCGTTCGATGAGGTCCCGCCGCGCGACGGCGCCCTCAATCCCGGCTACAAGCTCGAATGGGAGCGTTTCCAGCAGGACATCGCCACGGACTTCCTGGGCTGGCAGGCGGGGATCGTCCGCGAACTCAAGCGCCCGGACCAGTTCGTAACCCACGACTTCTGCGGCGGACTGCCGACCGACGTGCGGCAGGTCGAGATCGCCCGGGCCGTCGATGTCCCGGCGGTCAACGTCTACTTCGGCCTCCAGGACGAGATGACGGGGGAGGAGATCGCCTTCAACGGCGACGTCAACCGCTCGCTCAAGGGCTCGAACTACCTGGTCACGGAGACGACCGCCCAGACGACCGGCTGGAGCTCGGAGGGGCAATTCCCGCCTTACGACGGGCAGTTGAGGCTGGCCGCCTACGCCAACATCCTCAGCGGGGCGAACCTCGTCGCTTACTGGCACTGGCACTCCCTTCATTACGGGCAGGAGACGTATTGGAAGGGCGTCCTGGGCCACGACCTCGAGCCGGGACGGGTCTACGGCGAGGTGGCCAGGATCGCCGGAGAGCTACGAAGGGTCGGGCCCGTCCTGGCCAACCTGAAGAAGAAGAACCGCGCCGCCATCCTCTACAGCCTGGATTCGCTGCACGCCCTGGGCGCCATGCCCTTCGACGCCAAGACCGGCTACATGACCCTGCTCAGCCAGTTCTACCGGACGCTCTACGGGCTCAACGTCGAGACGGACTTCGTCCACCCCGAAGACCCGCGCTTCGGCGACTACGCCCTGGTCATCGTGCCGGCGCTCTACGTCGCGGACGACGGCCTTCTCCGGAAGCTCTCGGACTATGTCAAGGGCGGAGGTCACGTCCTGATGACCTTCAAGAGCGGCTTCTGCAACGAGAACGCCACGGTGCGCTGGACGCCGGCGCCGGGGCCTTTGAGAAACGCTTGCGGCTTCTCCTACCAGGAATTCACCAGCCTCAGGCGCCCGCTCCGGCTCAAGGGCGATCCGTTCAAGGCGGGCGATGGCAACAGCGTCTCGGTCTGGGCCGAATGCCTCAGGCCGGAGACGTGCCGTCCGCTGGCGTTCTACGACCACCCCGTCTTCGGCGCGTTCCCGGCCGTCACGAGGAACGAGTTCGGGAAAGGGGTCCTGACCTACGAGGGGACGATGCTGTCGGACGCGCTCCAGGAGAAGGTCGTCGCGGCGGCGCTGGCAGACGCGGGGATAGCGCCGCCGGACGGCGTCCTGCCGGCCGGGGTCAAGGCCAAGCACGGGGTCCTAGCGGACGGGACGGCTGTTCACGCCTACTTCAATTTTTCCGGCGTCAGGAAGGAGTTCGTCTACGGGCAACCCGACGGCCGGGACCTGCTGACAGGGAAGGCGGTCGCGAAGTCCGGCATGGTCGCTCTCGGGCCCTGGGACCTGGTCATCGTCAGAGAGGACGCTGAACGATAATTCCGGTTGACAGGGGCGGCGGCGTCCCTATAGATTCATATACCGGCGCCCGCGGTCGGGCAGCCGTCGAGAAGGAGGAGATCTTGAACAAAAAGCGGCTGAATAATGCCATCGGCCGGGGGCTCGTCCTCACGGTCATCCTGCTCGGCCTCATTTCCCTCGTCGCGGCCCAGAAGCCCGAGGAGCCCTTCGGCCAAGCGGCCAAGGCCTGGGTCGAGGACCCCGATAGCTGTACGTCCATCCAGGTCGGCCGGCTGGCCACGGTGGACGGCTCGGTCATCACCTGCCACACCTGCGACGGCAACTACAGGCAATGGCTCAACATCGTCCCCCACGAGAAATGGCAGGACAAATCGATGAACAAGGTCTACTCCGGCAAGATGCACACGGAGACGTCGACCGACCTCCGCGGCATGGTCCAGACCGGCGAGATCCCCCAGGTCCCCGAGACCTACCGTTTCCTGAACACGGCCTATCCGGCCATGAACGAGCACGGCCTGGTCATCGGCGAGACGACCATCGGCGGCCGGAACGAGCTGGTCAATAACGAGGGCATGTTCATGATCGAGGAGCTCGAGCGGATCGCCCTCGAGCGCTGCAAGACCGCCCGCGAGGCCATCAAGCTCATCGGCGAGCTGGTCAAGCAGTACGGCTACGGCGACTACGGCGAGTGCATCACCATCGCCGACGGCAAGGAGGTCTGGCACTTCGAGATCATGGGCGCCGGGCCGCTCGAGAAGGGCGCCGTCTGGGCGGCCGTCCGCATCCCCGACGACCACGTCGGCATCTCGGCCAACATCCCCCGCATCCCGGAGATCGACCCGAAGAACCCCGACCGCTACATGGCCTCCGAGAACGTCTTCCAGGTGGCCCAGGACATGGGCTGGTGGGACCCCAAGAGCGGCAAGCCGTTCAAGTTCTGGGAAGCCTACGGCCGCGGCCGGGGCAAGCCGTTCTCGACCCGCGAGTTCTTCGTCCTGAGCACTCTGGCCCCGTCGCTCAAGCTGAGCATGGACATGCCGGAACTGCCCTTCTCGGTCAAGCCCGAGAAGAAGCTGTCCGTCCGCGACGTCCTGGCCATCTACCGGAATCCCTACGAGGGCAGCGACCTGGACATGACCAAGAACATGCCTCAGTTCCCGGTCGGCCGGCCCCGGACCAAGCCGGGCGAGCCCCAACCCGCCCAGCCCGCGACGCCGCAGATGGCCCCCAGCCCGATCGTCAGCGCGTGGATGCCCCGCGACCTGTTCAATATCGTCAACAACCTCAAGCCCGGCACGATCGTTCCCCAGAGGACGATCCCCATATCGGGCTGTTCCTACGCCACCGTGCTCCAAGTCCGGGGCTGGCTGCCGCCCGCGGTGGGCGCGATCTGCTGGTTCGCTTTCGACAACCCGGCCATGAGCGCCCGGTTCCCCATCTTCGCGGGGACCTTGGAACTCCCCCCGAGCTTCGAGGTCTGCGCCCAGCACCGTTTCCGGCTGGATTCGGCCGCCTGGGCCTTCCGGCGGGCCAACCGGCTGGCCACCCTGAAATGGGGCACGACCCGGAAGACGATCGAGGCGACCATCGCCGAATTCGAGGACAAGGCCTTCGCCGACCTGCCGCTCATCGAGAAGCGGGTCCAGGAGATCCTGGCCAGCAAGACGCCGGACAAGGAGCCCTTCACGGTCGAGCAGTACCTGACGAAATACACCAACGACATGGCCCGGGCGGCCATCCAGAAGTACTTGGAGCTCGGCGACAAGTTCTGGATGCTCATCGCCATGTCGCTGTAAGCTCTAATCTAGGATATCCGTCGCGCGGCTGCGACGGATAACTTGCTAGAGCGCGTACTTGAACAGGTTCATCCCGGCGGGAAGCTTGACCTTTTCTTTGTAGATGTTCCAGTAATAGGCCTTGGCCTCGGCCAGCTGGGCGTAGAGAGGATGGCCCGTGTCCGGGACGTGCGCGGCCGTGACGGCGTTCGCTTCGTCCACGCAGAGGAGCCTCTGGCAGCGGTTCATGATCCCGGCCGTTCCGATGCTGGCGATGACGACGAGCTCGTTGCCCTTGACGCGCCGGACGAGCTCGCCGTAGGTCATCGGCCGCTCCTCGACCTTGACCCCCATCTCCCGCAGGATGGTCACCATGCCCTGGATCGTCACCGAAGGCAGGATGAGCTCGCTCTCGGGGATCTTGATGACCGTCCCGTCACGCAGGCCGAAGAGACAGCAGGACGAATCCCATTCCGTGACGCAGCGGTCGGCCAGGGGCAGGTGGGTCATGTCGTCGAGGAAAAGGGCGGCCGCGGCCTTGGGGTCGACGTCCTTGGCCGCCTCGAGGGCCTTCAGGCTGATGAGATAGTTGATGCCCAGCTTGAGCCAGCCCGTCTTGTTCAGGCCGACGGCCCGGACCATATGCGGGATGACCACGCCCGTGAAGGGCTCGCCCAGGTAGTTCTCGTAACTGCAGAAAATGGCCCGGACGGCCGGCTGGCCGGGGAAGGTCACGCCCATGGACTGCTCCTCGTCCACGGTGAAAGGCCTGAGGTACCCCTGGGCGCCCTGGTCGGCCATCTCCTCGAGGAAGGCCCGGATGGAGGGCTCCTTGAAATACTGGTGGACGATGATGTTCTCCAGCTCCTCGACCGAGGGAACGAGGCCGGCCTGGGCCCGGCTCAGGTTGAAGGCGATGCCCCGCCCGAGACGCTCCAGGTTCTTGTGCCAGTTGAGGAAGTTGACCTCGAGCCGGCCGGCCGCGCCCCGCTTGCAGAAGAAGCGGATGCCCTCGAAGCAAAGGAAGGTGGCGTAGAAGACGGAGCGGGAGACGCCGAAGACCTTGGCGTCGGCCTCGAGGATGTCGAACGACTTGTCCGGCAGGAGATAGCGCATCTGCCGGGGCGCCCATTTAACGCCTTCGAACTTGGCCATGTCGATGCTCCTTGTCGGAAGCCCGGGCCGCCTACTTGACGACCGGCTTCAGGTGTTCGATGAAATATTCGACCTCGGTCTGCCCGGCGTGCGGATCACGAATGCCGTGCTGACGCTCGGGGTAGATCATCAGGTCGAACCGCTTGTTCTCCCTGATCAGGATCTGGACGAGCTGGATGGTGTTGCCGGGGTGGACGTTGTCGTCGATCGCGCCGTGCTGGAGGTAGAGGTGACCCTTCAGGTTCTTGGCGTAGGTCAGGCACGAGCCCTTCTCGTAGCCGTCGGGATTGTCCTGGGGCCGGCGCATGAAGCGTTCCGTATAGATCGAATCGTAGTTGATCCAATCCGTCACGGAGGACGTGGCCACGCCGACGTGGAAGACATCGGGAGCCTTGAGCAGGGCGATGCAGGTGAAATAGCCGCCGTAGGATGCCCCCTGGATCCCCACCCTTGCCGCGTCGACGTACGGCCTCTGGCCGAGGGCCTTGACGAAAGCGACGTGGTCCTCGAGCTCGACCTGGCCAAGCTTCATATAGTGAAGGTTCTGGAAGGCCTTGCCGCGCCCCGACACGCCCCGGTAGTCGCAGACGGCGACGAGAAAGCCCAGCTGGGCCAGGGCCTGGTTTCCGTCGGTCATGTTGTACCGGTTGGTGACGCCCTTGGCGCCCGGCCCGCCATAGACCGACAGGACGAGAGGATATTTGTCGTTAGGGTCGAAATGGGCCGGGAAGTAGAGCAAGCCGTCGAGGTCGTACTTGCCGTCGGCCGACTTGAACAGGAAATGCTCGGGCTTGATCAGCTTGGCGTCCTGAAGATCCTTGGACAGCGCCGATTCGCTGATGACCTTGACCGCCTTTCCGTCGGCCTGGTAGAGGGTCGTCTTGCTCGACTGGTCGAAACTGGAGAAAGCGTCGGTGTAGAAGTCATAGGTCGGGGAGAAGCTGACGTTATGGGAGCCCGGTTCCCTGGTCAGGCGGGCGAACCCGGTTCCGTCGAGCTTGACCTTGCAGGAGTGCGTCTCCGTGCCGTTGACCTCGGCCACGTTGAAATGGACCCAGCCGCGGGCTTCGTCGACGCCCTGGATGGAGAGGACCGGAAGCTTGGAGTTGGTGAGTTGTTTGAGGAGCTTGCCGGCGAGGTCGTAGAGGTAGATCTCGCGCCAGCCGCTCCGCTCCGAAGCCCAAACGAAGCGCTGGTTGTCCTTGAGGAAGACGAGGTCGATCCGGTCGCTCTCGATGTAGCAGGGGTCGGTGTCCATGAGCAGGAGGCGCGTCTTCCCGGTGGCCGGGTCGGCGGCGAAAAGCTCGAGCTTGTTCTGAAGCCGGTTGAGGCGCAGATAGGTGAACTCCCGGCCGTCGTTGGTCCAGTTGCCCCGGTAGAGATAGACGTCGAGGTCGTCGCCCGTATCCAGGCGGACGATCTTCTTGGTCGCCAAGTCCACGACGAACAGCCGGATGATGGGATTATTCCCCCCCGGCTTGGGGTAGCCGAGCATCTCGATCCGGGGGATAGGCTGGATGTCGTGGATGATAGGGTACTTGGTGACAGGCCTCTCGTCGAACTGCATGAAGGCGATCTTCTTCGAATCGGGCGACCACCAGAAGGCTTCGTCCTGGCCAAGCTCCTCGGGATAGACCCAGTCGGGAAGGCCGTTGCGCAGATCCTCATAGCCGTCGTTCGTCAGGGCCGTCTCGTTGCCGTCCATGTCCTTGACGAAGAGGTTGAAGTTGCGGGTGAAGGCCCGGTACCTAAGGTCGGGCGATAGGACGTCGCCGGCGGTCCGGGTGCGTCCCAAGCCGATGAGCTTTTCGGGCTCGAAGACGATGAGCTTCGCGGAAGCCAAGTCGCAGATGAACGTCTTGTTGAAGGCCTGGAACCGGATCTTCTTCCCCTCGTCCAGATATTGAAAGCGGTCGAAGGGCAGATTGACTTCCTGACGGCTCGTCATGGCGTTGACGGCGGCGATGATCTTGGCATCGTTGAAGAGAGGCGTCTTCGCGCCGGAGAGGAGGTCGGTGCGTTTGAAGGTCCCGTCCTCGAACGCGTAGGAGCCCTTGCCGTCGGGGGTCCAAGGGAAGCCGCCGAACCCCCCGGGACCACCCATCCCCCTGCGGCCTTCGCGCTGGAGCTTCTCGTAAAGGGCCTTGCCGACGAGCCCTTGCTGCTGCGCGGGCTGCGGCTGTTGCGGCAGGGCCTGGCCGACAAGCAGGCCGATAAAAAGGATGCCCAGGATGGCGGCGGTCTTGCGGTGCGTTCTCATGCGGTCCCTCCTTCGTTCGTTTATCGGTCGACTCCAAGGAGGGTTCATTCTAGGTTTTTCAGGGCCTTTATTCAACCTTTTCTTGCCCCGACGGACGGCCGGGTCAGGCGGCGATCCGGCGGACGGCTTCGAGGAACCGCGCGGCCGTCGCCGGGTTGTCATAATGGGCGAAGCTGGCCCGGCAGATGCCCTCGGGCCGGCCGAGGTGGCGGACGACGGCGGCCGAATAGTGGTTCCCGTCGGCGATCTGGATGCCCGCCTCGGCCCAGAGCCTTCGCTTGGTCTCCGTGGCCGTCAGGCCGGCGACCTCAAAGGCGAACGTGGGGACGCGCTCGGCGGCGAGGGCCGGGTCGGCGATGCCGAAGGGCCGGAAGCGGGCCGGGTCGAGTTCGTGGAAACCTTCGAGGACGACGCGGCTGAGCCCCTTCTCGTAATCGGCGATGGCGGTCATGACGGACCGGAACCGGGAGACCCTGTCGGCGGGGACGGCGGCCGGGACGGTGAGCTGATCGGAAAGCCAGAGCAGGTATCCCAGGGCCGCTTCGAGGGCGGCCAGGGACGCGTTGTTGAGCATGCCCATCTCCAGCTTGCCGGGCAGGACGTCCTTGTTCGTCTCGACGCGATAAGGGCGGAGCTTCTCGAGAAGGCCGGCCCGGCCCCAGAGGACGCCGAGCATCGGGCCGAAGACCTTGTAGCCGGAAAAGACCAGGAAATCGACGTCGCTCGCCAGGACGTCGATGACGCCGTGGGGGGCGTGGTGGACGGCGTCGACGACGACGAGACAGCGGGGGGCGACGCGGCGGGCCGCGGTCACGACCTCGGGTAAGTGGACGAGGGAGCCCGTGCCGTTCGAGGCGGACGTCAGGGCCAGGAGGCCCGTCCGCGTATCGATGAGCGAGAGGAGATGGCCGATGTCGAGCGTTCCTTCGGAGGTGACGCGGGCCCGCCTGACCTCCGCGCCGCGCCCCTCTCCCCAGACGGTCTCCCAGGGCGAGACGTTGGCCATGTGGTCGAGGTCGGTGACGACGAGGTTGGCGGAAGGGGAGAGGAGGCCGCGCAGGCCGAAGGCCAGGTTGAACAGGGCCGCGG
>Ga0316628_100004409_pt1 | contig 11046 bp, 8 predicted proteins | sample OWC_Aug_M2_C1_D5_FD_207648 | JGI IMG/M metagenome (GOLD analysis project Ga0316628, IMG submission 207648) | Wetland soil microbial communities from Old Woman Creek delta, Ohio, United States - OWC_Aug_M2_C1_D5_C | ecosystem: Environmental > Terrestrial > Soil > Wetlands | place: USA: Ohio... | reverse complement strand
GTCGAGGCCGGCCGCGAAATAATCCGCGACGGACGCGGGCGGGCACATGCGCAGCTTTTCGGCTTCCTCGCTGCGGGAAAACAGAATTGGCGCGAGCGTGCGGGCGCGCTCGACCATCTCGGTGGAGGCGGGGCGGTTAGCGGTCATGGAAAGACTTTAACACAATGGGCGAGAGGGCCCAGGTGCAGACCGCGCCGGCGGCGCCGACGCCGGCAATCATCAGGAAGAACTCCGCCTTGTCCATTGCCGTCCAGAAGCTGCCGAGCCAGCCGGCGAGGAAGTTGCCGAGGAAGCCGGCGCCGAGCCAGAGCCCCATCATGGTCGAGAGCACGGCGCGCGGCGCCATCTGCGTCACGAGCGACAGGCCAATGGGCGAGGAGTAGAGCTCGCCCAAGGTGATCACGACGAAATATGCGAGCAGCCAGAGCCAGCTCGCCTTGTCGCTGCCGGACTGCCACGCGGCCGCGGCCATGATGAGGTAGGACGCGGCGATGCCGGCGTAGCCGAAACCCAATTTGGCGATGGTGGACGGCTCGCGCCCGCCCCGAGCCTGGCGCACCCACAGGGCCAGCAGGAACGGGGTGAAGGCGAAGATCATGAACGGGTTGAAGGATTGGAACCACGTGGTCGGGATGGTCAGGGCGAAGAAGGCGCGGTCGGTGTGGTCCTCGGCCCACAGCGCGATCGTGTTGCCCTGCTGCTCGTAGGCGGCCCAGGACAGGAGCGTCGGCACGATGAGCAGCGTGAGCGCGACCATCGCGCGCCAATCGCTGCGCGAAAGGGGCTTCGCGGTGGCGCGAACGCGCCTTTCCTCGCGCGGCAGATGGCGCGTGCCCCAGAGGTAGATCGCGAGCCCGCACAGCATACCGACCCCTGCCGCAGCGAAGCCCCAATGCCAGCCGAGCTCCTCACCCAGGGTGCCGCAGACGAGAGGCGAGGCGAAGGCGCCCAGGTTGATGCCGACATAGAAGATGGGGTAGGCGCGGTCGCGGCGCGGATCGCCGACAGGATAGAGTCCGCCGACCTGGGTGGAGATATTGGGCTTGAAGCAGCCGTTGGCGCAGATGAGCGCGGCAAGCGCGATCAGGAACAGCGGCTCGAACGCCATCATGAAATGGCCCGCCGCCATCAGCACGGCGCCGAGCACCACGGTGCGGCGCAGCCCGAGCCAGCGGTCGGCGATCCAGCCGCCGAAGATCGGTGTTGCATAGACCAGCGCGGTATAGAGCCCGTAGATCTGCGAGGCGAGCGGCTGCACCCCGAGCGGGCCGAACACCGCCTCGAGCGTGGCACGCATTGTCTGCATGCCGATCACCCCGTCGATGGCGCCCGGGTGCAGCAGATACTTGACCATGTAGAGGACGAGCAGCGCCCGCATCCCATAGTAGGAGAAGCGCTCCCACATCTCGGTCGCGAACAGGAAGGCGAGGCCGCGCGGGTGGCCGAAGAGGTCGGGGCTCACCCGCCCAAGGCTAGCGAAACGCTCCGGATCGCGCCATCCCAGTCGCCGGGAGACGCCTGACGATGAAGCCGGGCGGTCGGATACCACGGGCTGTCCTCGCGGCCGAGATGCCAGCGCCAATCGAGGCCGACGCAGGGCAGAAGGATATGGGTCGGCTTGCCGAGAGCACCCGCGAGATGCGCGACGGCCGTATCGACCGTCACCACTGCGTCGAGCGTTTCGATCAGCGCGGCGGTATCGTCGAAATCGGCGAGGGAGTCCTCGGCGTCGATCACGTTGGGATGTGCGGCAAGGAACGCGCGGTCTTCGCGCCGCGTGTCTTTTTGCAGGCTGACCACCGTCGCGCCGAGGGTGAACAGCCGCGCGAGGCGCGCGAGCGGGATTGACCGGTGGCGATCGTTCCGGTGGTTGCGGTTACCGGCCCAGACAAGCCCGATGCGCGGCGTGGGCGTGCCGAAGAAACGGGCCCGCCAATACGCAACGCGCTCGGGGGCGGCGGCAAGATAAGGCACGCGCACGGGAACGGTGTCGATGGTCGTGCCGAAGGCGGGCGGCAGGCTCAGCAGCGGGCAGTGCAGGTCGAAGGCCGGCATCGTCTCGCCGCGGGCCACGATCTCGGCCACGCCGTCGAGTCGCGACAGAAGCGTCTTCAGCGGGGGCTGGACTTCCAACACCACGCGCGCGCCGCGCGCGGCGGCAAGCGGTGCGTAGCGGCAGAATTGGATGGTGTCGCCGAGTCCCTGCTCGGCATGCAGAAGGATGGTGCGGCCTTCCAGCTTCTCGTTCCCTTGCCACAGTGGCTGGGCGAAGCCCCACTCGACGCGGTTCAGCGGCGGGCGGCGCCAGCGCCATTCGTATTCGGCAAAGCCGCGCGGATAGTCACCCACGAGCAGGCGGCACATCGCCTCATTCCAATGAGCCTCGGGATTGTCGGGCGCGAGCAGCAGTGCCTTTGCCGAGTCGGCGAGCGCGGCGTCGACCCGCCGCATCTCCTTCAGCACGACGCCGCGGTTGATCCGCGCATCGAGGTAGCCGGGCCGCAGGGTCAGCGCGCGGTCATAGCTGGCCAGCGCTTCGGCAAACCGGTCGAGCGTCTGCAGCGCCGCGCCGCGACCGTTGTGGGCCTCGGCGAGCCGGGGCGCCAGCTCGAGCGCGCGCTCGTAAGCGGCGAGCTCTTCATGCGGACGGCCGAGCAGCTTGAAGGTGACGCCGCGATTGAAATGAGCGAGCGCCAAATCCGGGTCGAGCGCGACCGCCCCGTCGAACAGGAACAGCGCCTCGTCCAAGCGTCCGGCACGGAGCGCGGCCACACCGCGTTCGGATAAGGCGGCGGCGCGCTCCGCCGCTCCGTCAGGCTGTCGCAGAGCCTCGGCCATGTTTCCAGGATGAGGACAAATCGTTAACCAACCTTAAGCGCGGAGACCCGCTTCAGCGGCCAGTTTCGCTCCATCGAACCGCGGCGATCTCGTCCACCGTGGCAAGCAGGCGGCGCATCAGCGACTTGAACTGCTCCGCCTCGAGTGCGTGCCCTGCGTGGGTAGGGTGGATGCGCATCTTGCGCCGGTCGTGCTCGGTGCGCTCGTTCCGGATCGGCCCGCGGCGCAGCAGAACGCGCACCGCGGTGCCCGCGGTCGGCTCGCGCCGGCCCACGCGGGCGGTCAACTCACATGATAATATTTAAATATCTCACCAATTTCGGTCTGGCGACGCGATGCCATAGACCGTTCCCGAGCCCCGCCTCAAGCGATCGATCACGATTCAGTTCCAGGGCGATTGGGGCCAGGCGAATCTCCATCGGTGATGTCATGAACGACATTCCTTAGCCCGAACCCAACCGCAAACCGCTCAAGGTAAAGATCTACGTACAAAAAGCTGCTCGCTCACACGAAGTAGGGCGGGTAGGCTTGCGTCGATAAGAAGGGCACCGCAACGACGGCGCCCCACAGGGAAGCAAGCGCGCCCGTCGCGCATTTCGTCTGAACCGTCTGGGAGGACATCGATGGCCCGACGCATCATTGCCGTAGCGATCACCGCCGCGATTGTGGCGGCGCCCACCCTTTCCCGCGCCGCCGACCCGATGTTGTTGCGGTTCGCTTTCCCGGCGCCGCCGCAGTCCAAGGTCAACGTTTGGGGCAGCGGCCCATGGAGCGAGGAGGTGATGAAGGCCGCCGGCGGCACGATCGACATCAAGCTCTTCCCGGGCAATTCCATCGTCACCGTGCAGACCACCTATGATCGGACGGTCGCGGGCGTCTCCGACATCACATTCGGGATCTTCGGGCCGCTCCAGGGCGTGTTCCGCAAGGTCAGCGTGACCGAGCTGCCGTTCGAATCCGAGAGCGACCTCGAATCCAGTTTGGCGCTGTGGCGGCTGTGGAAGCAGAAGCTGATCAACGACGAGTTCGACAAGGTCAAGGTGCTCTCGCTGTTCACCTTCCCGGCTCCGGCCATCAACACCAACAAGCCGATCGCGAAGATGGAGGACATGCAGGGGCTGAAGTTCGCCGTGGCCTCGCGCGTGCTGGCGGAGCTCGTCACCGCGGTCGGCGGCACCCCGATTACCCTCGGCCCGCCCGAGTTCTACGAGGCGGCGCAGCGCGGCACGGTCAACGGCGTATTCGTGGGCTGGTCGGCCGTGCAGACTTTCAAGCTGGCGGAAGTGACGAAGTATCACGTCGATACCGGCGCCGGCTATGCGCCCGCCTTCATGATGATGAACATGCAGTCCTTCGCCCGCCTGCCCAAGGTGGCCCAGGAGGCGATCGACAAATATTCCGGCGAGCCGTACTTCAAGCGGATGGGCGAGGTGACGGACCGCATGGACGAGGAGGGCCGCAAGGAAGTGCAGGCGATGCCGACACACCAGGTGACGAAGCTGTCGCCGGAGCAGGTCGCGCGGTGGAAGAAGCTCGCCGCGCCGATCTATGCGAACTGGGAGAAGACCACGCCGAACGGCAAGGCGGTCCTCGCCGCCTTCCGCAAGGCCGTGCGCGACATCCGCGCGGGGAAGTAAGCGCCCGGCCAGCCGGCCGCCCTTGACGCCTCCTGAAATCCGGGGCTGACTCAGGCCCAATCAAAACGGATTTCAGGGGAGACGGCCCATGGCAACGGTGCTGCGCGAGGCGCCCGCCGGCTACACGATGGCGCTCGACAAGGATGTCGAGATCAAGCTTTCCGACGGCGCGGTGCTGCGGGCCGACGTCTACCGGCCGGAGAAGGCGGGGAAGTATCCCGCCATCATGACCTATGGGCCCTACGGCAAGGACTCCCATATCAGCCAGTTCATGGGCGAGGGGTGGGACGCGCTGAAGAAGCGCCATCCGGAGATCGTCTCCAAGTCGACCGCCAAGCACATGGTGTTCGAGCGGCCAGATCCGGAGACCTGGGTGCCGCACGGCTACGTCGTGATCCATGTCGATTGCCGCGGCGCCGGCCGCTCGCCCGGCAAGCTCGACGTCAACTCGCCGCAGGAGTTCAAGGACTTCAAGGAGGCGATCGAGTGGGCGGGCGTGCAGCCCTGGTGCAACGGCAAGGTGGGGCTGCTCGGCATCTCGTACTACGCCGCGGGCCAGTGGATGGTCGCCTCCTACAAGCCGAAATACCTCGCCGCGATTCTCCCGTGGTCCGGCACTTGCGACTTCTACCGCGACCGCACGCGTCACGGCGGTATCTTCGTCAACGGTTTCGTCGGGCGCTGGTGGCAGCGCAGCGTGCTCAACAACCAGAACGGCAAGGTGGACTCGACGCTCACCGATTTCGTCGATGGCGCGCGCTCGACCGGGCCGAACAGCCTGACGGAAGAGCAGCTCAAGGCCAACCGCTGGGACTACATCGACAACGTGCGCGCGCATCCCACTCTCGATGACTGGTACAAGCAGCGTTCGGGCGAACTGTCCAAGATCGACGTACCGGCACTCGTCGTTGCGAACTGGGGCGGGCTCGGCTTGCACCTGCGCGGGAACATCTACGGCTGGGTCGGCATCGCCTCCAAGGACAAGTGGCTCAAGGTGCAGACTGGGCCTTACTTCGCAACGTTCTTCGCACCCGAGTCGAATGAGTTCCAGCGCAAGTTCTTCGATCGCTATTTGAAGGGCGAGAACAACGGTTGGGAGAAGGAGCCGCGCGTCGATATCACCGTGCGCTCGCACGACGACAAGGTGCACCGCCATATCCACGACACGTCCTGGCCGCTGACCGGCACCAGGTTCACCAAGCTGCATCTCGATGTATCCAACAAGGCGCTTTCGTTCGATGCGCCGAAATCTGCCGCCCAGCAGAGCTATAAGGCTCAAAGCGAGGGAGTCACCTTCACCACCGCGCCGCTTGCGGAGGACACCGAGATCGTCGGGCCGCTGATGGCGAAGCTCCAGCTTTCGTCCACGACGCCGGACATGGACATCTTTCTCACAGTGCTGGCCTTCGACCCGACCGGGAAAGAGGTCAGCTTCGCCACCAACTTCGATCCGGCGCCGGTGTCGCAGGGCTGGCTGCGCGGCACGCTCCGCAAGCTCGACAAGACGCGCAGCTCCGAATGGCAGCCGGTCCATACCTTCGACGAGGTCCAGCCTCTCAAGCCCGGCGAGGTCACCGAATGCCAGGTCGAGGTGTGGCCGACGGCGGTGCATCTGCCCAAGGGTTCGCGGCTCGCGCTCATCGTCTCGGGGTCCGACTACAAGGGCACCGGCAAGCCGGGTTCCTCGTCGTCGGGCATGTTCCTGCACAACGACCCGGTCGACCGCCCGCCGGAGAAATTCTCCGGCGAGTACGCGGTGCACACCGGCAAGGGCGAGTGCTGGCTCCAGATCCCAGTGATCCCGAAAAAATAAGAACGTTCCTCCCCCTGAAAGGGGGAGGTTAGGTGGGGGTCGGGGCGGCACGAATGATGACCCCCACCCCAACCCTCCCCCTTGCTGGGGGAGGGGGAAGGGAAAATGTCAGATGGCAACCCACACGCTTGAAGCGACCAGCGAACAGGGCGGCACGGTCAAGATGGTGCTCGACCACGACGTCGACGTGCCGATGCGCGACGGGCTCAAGCTGAAGGCCAATGTGTTCCGCCCGGAGGCGGCGGGAAAGTACCCGGTGATCATGTCGCTCGGGCCCTACGGCAAGGACATCCACTTCGGCGAGTATCAGCCGCGCCCGTGGGGCGCGATGAAGGAGCGCAACCCGGAGATCTTCAAGCACACGTCGGGCAAGTACATGGTGTTCGAGAACGCCGACCCGGAGATGTGGGTGCGCCACGGCTACGCCGTGGTGAAGGTGGATTCGCGCGGCGCCTGCAAGTCGCCGGGCGTGCTCGACGTGAACTCACCCAATGAGTTTCGCGATTTCTACGATGCGATCGAATGGGCGGGCACGCAAGGCTGGTCGAACGGCAAGGTCGGGTTGCTCGGCATCTCCTATTACGCCTGCGGCCAGTGGATGGTGTCGTCCTACCGCCCGCCGCACCTGGCGGCGATCCTGCCCTGGCAGGGCACGTCTGACTTCTATCGCGACCGCACGCGCCACGGCGGCATGATGTGCTCCGGCTTCGTCGGGCGCTGGTGGTCCAACATCATGAACAAGCAGCACGGCAAGGCCGACTGTCCCTACAAGGACATGGTGACCGGCGAGCGCGCCAACGGGCCCGCGGCGCTCGACGAGGGCACCTTGCGCACCCAGCGCGTCGACTACTACGAGAACGTGCGCCAGCACCCGACGCTCGATCCCTGGTACGCCGAGCGCTCGGCGAAGCTCGAGAACATCGACGTGCCGGCGCTGGTGGTGGCGAACTGGGGCGGGCTGGGATTGCACCTGCGCGGCACCATCACCGGCTATCAGGGCATTGCCTCCAAGAACAAGTGGCTCAAGGTGCAGTCGAATTCCTACTTCGCCACCTTTTACAAAGCTGAGAGCAACGCGCTGCAACGCAAGTTCTTCGATCGCTATCTCAAGGGCATCGACAACGGCTGGGAGAGTGAGCCCAAAGTCGAGGTCACGGTGCGCGCGCCCGGCGACACGGTGAAGCGCAACGTGCAGGGCGAGGCCTGGCCGCTGCCCGGCACGAAGTGGACCAAGCTCTACATGAACGCGGGCAACAACTCGCTCGACTGGAACCCGCCACAGGATGCGCGCAAGGCCGAATATAAGGCGCTGTCGGAAGGCGTGACATTCTCGACGCCGGCGCTCGACCGCGACATGGAGTTCGCGGGACCGCTGAAGGCGAAACTGTTCGTCGCCTCCTCGACCGAGGACATGGATTTGTTCGCGACCGTGCGCGCCTTCACCCCCGACGGCAAGGAGATGACCTTCTTCGCCGCCACCGAGCCGACGACGCCGGTCACCCAGGGCTGGCTCCGCGTCACCCAGCGCAAGCTCGACCCGGCGCGCTCGACGGAGTTCCAGCCGTTCTACGCGCATGACGAGCGCCAGCCGCTGAAGCCGGGCGAGGTCTACGAGGTCGATCTCGAGATCTGGCCCGCGAGTCTCTTTTTGCCCAAGGGCTCGACCCTGACGCTCACCGTGCAAGGCCAGGACTTCAAACGCGGGGACGGTTCGGGCTCGGGGCCGTTCACCCACACGGACGGCGTCGACCGCGCCACGCCGCGCTACGACAACCGCCACACCATCCACACCGGCGCGGCACGGGCGAGCTATTTGCAATTGCCGGTGTTGCCGAGTTAGCACTTGAACACTGCCGTCATGGCCCGACTTGTTCGGGCCATCCACGGGCTTCCTAATTCACAACAACAAAAAGAAGGGCGTGGATGTCCGGGCCAAGCCCGGCCATGACGAAGAAAGGGAAACGCGATATGGCCACCGTTCTGGAAGTGAAAAATCCCGGCAAGCTCAAGGTCGTGCTCGACAAGGACATCGACATCCCGATGCGCGACGGGGCGAAGCTCAAGGCCAACGTGTTCCGGCCCGAGGCGCCCGGAAAATATCCGGTGGTGATGACCTTCGGCCCCTACGGCAAGGACCTGCACTTCTCCCAGCACAGGCTCGAGTCGTGGGAGACGCTGGTCAACGACTACAAGCCGATCTTCGAGCATTCCTCAGGCAAGCACATGGTGTTCGAGACACCGGATCCGGAGGTCTGGGTGCCGAACGGCTACGTCACTATCCGCGTGGATTCACGCGGTGCCTGCAAGTCGCCCGGCAAGCTCGACGTCAACGGGCCGCAGGAGTTCGTCGATTTCTACGACGCCATCGAATGGGCGGGCGTGCAGCCCTGGTCGAACGGCAAGGTCGGGCTCATCGGCATCTCCTACTACGCTTGCGGCCAGTGGATGGTCGCCTCGCTGCGCCCGCCGCACCTCGCCGCCATCCAGCCCTGGCAGGGCACGTCGGATTTCTACCGCGGGCGCACGCGCCAGGGCGGAATGTTCTGCAACGGCTTCGTGCATCGCTGGTGGACCGGCGTGATCCGCAAGCAATACGGCAATTCGAAGTGCGACCTGAAGGACATGATCAGCGGCGAGCGCCTCGCCGGCGGGCCCGACCTCACCGAGGATCAGCTCAAGGCCAACCGCTCCGAATATATCGACATGGTCCTGGCGCACCCGTTCGACGACCAGCATTACCGCTCTCGCTCGGGCGATCTGTCCAAGATCGACATCCCGGCGCTCGTCGTCGCCAACTGGGGCGGGCTCGGCCTGCACCTGCGCGGCACCATCACCGGCTTCATGGGTCTGTCGTCCAAGGACAAGTGGCTCAAGGTGCAGTCGGGGTCGTACTTCGCGACCTTCTTCATGCCAGACTCGGTCGCCATCCAGCGCAAGTTCTTCGATCGCTACCTGAAGGGCGAGAACAACGGGTGGGAGAAGGAACCCAGGGTCGAGGTCTGGGTGCGCGCGCCGGGCGACACGGTGAAGCGCGTCGTCACCGGCAAGGAGTGGCCGCTCGAGACCACCAAATGGACCAAGATGTACCTCGACGCGGGCAAGAAGAGCCTCGAATGGCAGGCGCCGAATGATGGGGCGAGCGCGAGCTACCCTGCGCTGAGCGAGGGCGCGGTGTTCTCCTCCGCGCCGCTCGATCGCGACTTGGAATTCGCCGGGCCGATCAAGGCGAAGCTGTTCGTCGCCTGCGACAAGCCCGACATGGATTTGTTCGCCACCATCCAGGGCTTCGATGCCGGGGGGAAGGAGATCACGTTCTTCGCCGCCGACGAGCCGAAGATGCCGATCTCGCAGGGCTGGTTGCGCGCGACACAGCGCAAGCTCGATACCAAGCGCACCACGGACTGGATGCCCTGGCATACCCACGACGAGAACCAGCCGCTGAAACCGGGCGAGGTCTACGAGGTCGATGTCGAGATCTGGCCGGCGAGCGTGTTCCTGCCGAAAGGCTCGCGCATCGTGCTTCGGCTCCAGGGCAAGGACTTCGAGCGGCCGGACGCGACCGGGCCGCTCAAGGGCTCGGGATTGTTCACCCACACGGATCCGACGGACCGGCCGCCCGAACGGTTCAACGGCACGCATACGGTGCACACCGGCGGCGCCCGCGCATCCTATCTGCAGCTTCCCGTCCTGCCCGGTTGACGGGCCACGGAACGGTCACGATACGGGGTCACCCGATGGCCCCGGCGTCGATGCCGTCATCTTCCCATCTCGTGCGTTGACGGCCCGCACGGAAACGAAAGGAGGGTGACGTCATGCACATCACCGTTCTGAGAAAGATCGGCGCGGCGAGCGCGGTGCTCGCGCTGTTTACGGTCGCCGGTTGCGACCATATGAGCAACACCCAGCAACGCACCCTGTCGGGCGGCGCGATCGGCGCCGGTGCCGGTGCAGCGCTGGGCGCGGTCACCGGCGGCAGCCCGGCGGCCGGCGCGCTGATTGGCGGTGCCGCGGGTGCGGGCGCGGGTTACTTGACCAGCCCCCATCGCGACAACTGGTAGAGGCCGTAATGCTATAACCCTCCCCCTTCGGGGGGAGGGTTTTGCATGGACTTCGGAGTCATCGTCGCCGCGCGCGGCGCCTTCGGTTCGCGTGAGGCCATCTCCGCCGTTTCGCGGCGCGCCGAGGCGCTCGGCTACGCCTATCTCGGCGTCACCGATCACATCGTTCAGCCGCGCGCCATCGCCTCGCGCTATCCCTACAACGAGGCCGGGCGCTATGCCGGCACCGGCGAGCACATGGAGCAGCTTGCGCTGCTCTCGTTTCTGGCCGCCGTCACCGAAAAGAGCCGGCTGCTGACCTCGATCATGGTGGTGCCGCACCGCCCGGCGATCCTGGCCGCGAAGATGCTCGCCACCGTCGACGTGCTGTCGGGCGGGCGGGTCACCCTTGGCGTCGGCACCGGTTGGATGCGCGAGGAGTTCGAGGCGCTCGGCGCGCCGGATTTCGACACCCGCGGGCGCAGCACCGACGACACGATTCGCCGCTTCCGCGCGCTATGGGCGGGCGAGGACAAGGACGTGATCTTCGCGCCGAGGCCCGCGCAGGGTGCGATCCCGATCTGGATCGGCGGCGAAAGCGATCCGGCGCTGCGCCGCGCCGCCCGGCTTGGCGACGGCTGGTATCCCATGGGGATCAACCCGAGCTTCCCTCTCGATTCGTTGGCGCGCTACCGCGCGCGGGTGGCGGAGCTCGGGACGT
>Ga0316628_100004408_pt1 | contig 11046 bp, 10 predicted proteins | sample OWC_Aug_M2_C1_D5_FD_207648 | JGI IMG/M metagenome (GOLD analysis project Ga0316628, IMG submission 207648) | Wetland soil microbial communities from Old Woman Creek delta, Ohio, United States - OWC_Aug_M2_C1_D5_C | ecosystem: Environmental > Terrestrial > Soil > Wetlands | place: USA: Ohio... | reverse complement strand
GGATCATGAAAATCTGCGTGGTGGGCGCGGGTGCCATCGGCGGCATGCTCGGCGTGAAGTTCGCGCTTGCGGGTCACGACGTGACGCTGGTCGCGCGCGGCATGAATTTGCGCGCGATCGCCGAGGGTGGCATGCGGCTGCGCATGGCCGACGGCGTCGAGCTGCACGCGCGCGGAGTACGCGCTGCGGCTTCGATCGACGAGCTCGAGTCGCAGGACGTCGTGATCCTCGGCATGAAGGCGCATCAGGTGGAGGCGGTGGCGCGTGGCCTGCCGCGCCTGATGCACGCAGATTCCGTGTTGCTGCCGATGCAGAACGGCATCCCCTGGTGGTACTTCCAGCGCCTGCCGGCCGCCAGCGGTGCACGGGGGTTCGAAGGCCGGTGCGTCGAAGCGGTCGATCCCGGTGGCGTGATTGCGCAAGCGGTCGATCCCGCGCGCATCGTCGGATGCGTCGTCTACCCGGCCGCGGAACTCGTGGCGCCTGGGGTGGTGCGCCACGTCGAAGGCGACCGATTTCCGCTCGGCGAGCCCGATGGCTGCGAGACGCCACGCGTGCTCGCGCTGTCGGAGATGTTCCTCGCCGCGGGCCTCAAGGCGCCGGTGCTGGGCGATATCCGCTCCGAGATCTGGCTCAAGCTGTGGGGCAACCTGACCTTCAACCCGATCAGCGCGCTGACGCACTCGACGCTCGCGGACATCTGCCGTTTCCCGATCAGTCGCGAGCTCGCCGCGAGCATGATGCGCGAGGCGCAGGAGGTCGCCGAGCGGCTCGGGGCCCACTTCCGCGTGCCGCTCGAGAAGCGCATCGCCGGTGCCGAGAAGGTGGGACGCCACAAGACCTCCATGCTGCAGGACGTCGAGGCCGGGCGCGATCCCGAGATCGACGCGCTGGTCGGCGCGGTGATCGAGCTCGGCGCGATGGTGGGCGTGCCTACGCCGCACATCCAGACCGTATTCGCGCTCGTCAAACTGCTCGGGCGCACGCTGAAAGAAGACCGCGTCTACATCCGGGCGCAGCAGCGCGCCGCCGCCTGAAGCGCACCCGGGCGCTACAATGCCCGCGTGAAATTCGATGTCGTTGTCGTCGGCGCCGGCCTCGTCGGCACCTGCTTTGCGCGCGCCGCGCGCGGACTGTCGACGGCGCTGGTGGCACAGGAGCGGCCCGAGCCGCGCTCTGCGCCCGGCGTGCCGTTCGACGTGCGCGTCTATGCGCTGACTCCGGCGAATGCCGTGCTGTTGCGCGAGCTGAAAGTGTGGCAAGCGATGCCGCAGGAGCGGCTTACCCCGGTGTACGCCATGCGCGTGTACGGCGACGACGGCGCTTCGGTGCTCGAATTCGACGCCTACCACGCGGGCGTTCCGGAGCTCGCCTGGATCGTCGAGGATGGGCCTTTGCAGAGTGCGTTGTGGCGCTCGCTCGAGGCACGCGACGGGCTCGAGATCCTGGCGCCCGCCGAGTGCGAGAGCGTGACGCTATCGAACGGGCATGTCGTCGTCGGGCTGCGCGACGGGCGCGACTTGCAGGCGCAGCTCGTGGTGGGTGCGGACGGGGCGCACTCGTTCGTGCGCGGGCAGGCGGGCATCCCGGCCAGCGAGCGCCCTTACGGGCAGACGGCGGTCGTGGCGAATTTCGCCTGCGAGCGCCCGCATCGGAACGTTGCCCATCAGTGGTTTCAGGGCGGTCCGGTGCTGGCGTTGCTGCCGCTCTCGGGGAGCCACGCGTCGATGGTCTGGTCGCTACCCGACGAGGAGGCGAGCCGGGTGCTCGCGCTCGATGCGCCCGAGCTGTGCCGCATGGTGGAGTCGGCGTCGCGCAGGGTGCTCGGCGAGCTGACGCTGGTGACGCCGCCGCGGGGGTTTGGCCTGCGCCGGGTTTCGGCGCGGCGCATGGTCGGCGAGCGCGTGGCGCTGATTGGCGATGCGGCGCACGTAGTTCACCCGCTGGCGGGCCAGGGCGCGAACCTCGGTTTCCAGGATGCAAGCGTACTGGCGCGCGTCGTGGCCGCGCGCGAGCCGGTGCGCGATGCGGGCGACGCCCGGCTCCTGCGCCGCTACGAACGCGCCCGGGCCGAGCCGGTGCTCGCCATGGACCTCACGGTGCACGGCCTGTACCGCCTGTTCCAGGCGCAGGGCGGATTCGTTTCGCACCTGCGCAATGCGGGATTGAACTTGACCAACCGGCTGCCGGTCTTAAAGAACGTCCTCATGCGCCAGGCAATGAGCTGAGGCGCACCCCGGAGACCGCATGTTGCCGATGATCCGAACGCTTGCTGCGTCGTGCCTGTGCTTGGCCACGCTGGCGGCGCACGCCGACGAGGCGCAGATCCGCAAAGTCCTCGAAGCCAAGCTCGGCGGCGTACGCGTAGAGAGCGTGCGGCCCGCCCCGGTGAAGGGGCTGTTCGAGGTTCAGTTCCGCACGCCGGAGGGTCCGCAGATCGTCTACACCGACGCCCAGGCGACCAGCATCATCGTCGGCAGCATCTACGACACCAGGACCGACCGCAATCTCACCGAAGAGCAGCTGAGCAAGCTGCTGGCGATCAAGTTCGACTCGCTGCCGCTCGAGGATGCGGTCAAGATCAAGCGCGGCAGCGGCCGGCGGGTGCTGGTGATGTTCTCGGACCCCCATTGCCCGGCGTGCCAGAAATTCGAGCAGGAGCTCGCGCGGGTCGACGACATCACGATCTACGTGTTCATGTACCCGGTTATCCACCCCGAGCTCGCAGAGCATTCCCGGGCCATCTGGTGCTCGCCTGACCGAGCCAGGGCTTGGCTCGACCTTGCGCTGCGCGGCAAGCCACCCGTGGCTGACGGAAATTGCGAAACGCCGATCGACAAGAACCTCGCGCTCGGCGCCCAGCTTGGCGTGAACGCCACCCCGACGCTGTTCCTTGCCAACGGCGAGCGCCTGCGCGGCGGCCTTACGACGGCGGCGCTGCAAAAGACGCTCGACGACGTGACGCGGCCGACGAAACCGAACTGATGTCCGGGCGCTAGGGTCGCGGCAGCGGCTCGCCGCGCGGCCAGAGCAGCCACATCTTGCCCTGCTGGCGCATGCGTCCGGCGAGCGCGCCGGCCTCGGCGCCGCTGCCCCAGAAGAAGTCGGCGCGCACCGCGCCGCGGATGGCGCCGCCGGTGTCCTGCGCGACCACCAGGCGCTCGAGCAGGTCGGTGGAGAGCGGAAAGGTCGTCGCCAGGTACACCGGCGCGCCGAGCGGCACGTAGCGCCGGTCGACGGCGACGCTGTACTCCGCGCTGAGCGGGACGCCCAGCGCGCCGGTCGGGCCTCCGGCCTCCGGCAGTTCGCGAAAGAACACATAGCTCGCGTTACGCTCGAGCGTTTGCTGCAGCTCTTGCGGGTGCGCCACGGCCCAGTCCTTGATCCCCTGCATCGATGCCTGCTCGAGCGTGAGCGTGCCGTTGGCGACCAGGTAGCGGCCGACCGAGCTGTAAGGGTGGCCGTTCTGGTTCGCGTAGCCGATGCGCAGCCGCGTGCCGTCCTCGAACTTGACTTGGCCCGATCCCTGGATTTGCAGGAAGAACAGCTCGACCGGATCCGCGGCCCAGGCGATCACCGGCGCGGGCATGCCCGGGCCGCGCGCGTCGATCTCGGCGCGCGTGTAATAGGGGACCAGCTTGCGTCCTTTCAGGCGCCCGCGCAGGCGCATCCCATTCAGCTCCGGATAGACGCCCGCGAGGTCCACGTCCACCAGGTCGTCAGGCACGCCGTAGATCGGATAGGGATACGCCGGAGCGCGCACGCTGCTGCCCGCGATCACCGGTTCGTAGTAACCGGTAATCAGGCCGGAATCGGAATCCTCCGGCGACACGATGCCGTAGGCGGTGAAGCTCGATTCGAAGTACTGCCGCGCCGCCTGCTCGTCGCCCTGTGGAAGCGCGCTTGCCGCGTTGCAGACGCGCGCTAGCGCCGCGGTCGATTGCAGTCTTGGGCAGCCGGCAACGAAGGCCTGCAGACTCGGCACGAGCGTGGTCGTGCGCCAGCCGGGCAGAGCATCGAACGGCATCTCGACATAGCGGGCCGGCGCGGCTGGCGTCGGCAGACACGGGCATTTCGCTACGCGCTCGGGTTTGCGCGCCACCTGGCTGCAACCGGCAACCGCTAGAATCGCGACCAGGAGAATCAGGGCGCGTCGTGCAATGTGGGTCATTCTTCTGGAAATGGGCGTAGCGCTGGGGCTCGCGTTACTGATCGTCTGGTGGACGATGCCGAAAAAGCGCTCGCGCGACGACGATTCCAAGGGGCCGCCAAGCTGATTCTGCCTCGCGCGCTGGTCAGTGCAGCACGCGCGGCACCGACAGGGTGAACTCCGGGATCGGCGCCTCGAAGCGCGTGCCGTCCTCCGCAACCATCTGGTAGCTGCCCCGCATCGTGCCCACCGGGGTCGCGATGACCGCGCCGCTCGTGTATTCGTGGCGCTCGCCGGGGCCGAGCAGCGGCTGCGCGCCGACGACGCCGAGCCCCCGCACTTCCTGCACCAGCCCCTGGGCATCGGTGATGATCCAGTGCCGGCTGATGAGCTGTGCGGCGACGCTTCCTATGTTGCGCAGCGTAATGGTGTAGGCGAACGCGTAGCGACCGGCGGTCTGGTCGGACTGCTCGGGCAAGTACTGTGTCGTCGCCGACACCGCGACCTCGTAGCGCTTCTCCTGGGCCATGCGCGCATTGTAAACTCGCCGGGCCATGACGTTTCGCATCGCACCCAGCATTCTTTCGGCCGACTTCGCCCGCCTCGGAGAAGAGGTACGTGCGGTCGCGCAGGGCGGCGCCGACCTCATCCACTTCGACGTCATGGACAACCATTACGTTCCGAACCTGACGGTAGGGCCGCTGGTGTGCGCGGCGCTGCGACCGCACGTCGCGCTGCCGATCGACGTGCACCTCATGGTCAAGCCGGTCGATCGCATCGTTTCCGACTTCGCCAAGGCTGGCGCCAATCTCATCAGCTTCCACCCCGAGGCGAGCGAGCACGTGGACCGCACCATCGGACTGATCCACGAGCACGGGTGCAAGGCGGGATTGGCCTTTAATCCGGCGACGCCGCTCGAGTGGCTCGATTACACGCTCGACAAGCTCGATCTGGTGCTGCTCATGTCGGTCAATCCGGGGTTCGGCGGCCAAAGCTTCATCGCCTCGGTGCTGCCGAAGATCGCCGAGGTGCGCCGCCGCATCGACCGGCGCGGGCGCGAGGTCTGGCTCGAGGTCGATGGCGGCGTGAAGACCGACAACATCGCGGAGGTGGCCGCAGCCGGGGCCGACACGTTCGTCGCCGGGTCGGCAATCTTTGGCTCCAAGGACTACGCCGCCACGATCCGCGACATGCGCGCGCGCCTCGGCGCGGTGCGCCGCGCCGCGTGATCCGCGCGGCGCTGGTCGACCTCGACGGGACGCTGCTCGACACCGCGCCAGATCTGGCGCAGGCAGCCAATCGCACGCTCGCCGACCTTGGCCTGCGCGCGCTGCCCGAAGCGCAAGTCCGGGATTTCATCGGCAAGGGCATCGCCGTCCTGGTGCGCCGCTGTCTGGAAGCCGCGGTCGGTGGCGTGCCCGAGGCGTCGCTCACGGACACGGCGCTGGCCCGCTTCACCGTCCACTACGAGAGCGTCAACGGCAGCTCATCGACCCCCTATCCAGGGGCCGTCGAAGGGCTGCAGGCGATGCGCGCGGGCGGGCTGCGACTTGCCTGCGTCACCAACAAGGCTGCGCGCTTTACCGGGCCGCTGCTCGATGCGCGCGGGCTCGCCGGGTATTTCGACACCGTCGTCACCGGCGACCAGGCGGGCAGCCGCAAGCCCGCCCCGGGGCCGTTCCTGCTCGCCTGCGAGCGGCTAGGCGTGCTGCCCGCGGAGGCGGTCGCGATCGGAGATTCGGCGAACGACGCGTTGGGCGCCCGCGCCGCGGGCTGCCGCGTGCTGCTCGTGCCCTATGGCTATCGCGAAGGGCAGGATGTACGCAGCATCGAATGTGATGGTATAGTCGCCTCGCTTTCTCAAGCCGCAGACGAATTGCTCCATCGGTCGTGAACCACCACCTGACGGGACTCTGGTCGAACCTCTGGCGTAGCTGGCGCCCCCGGCGCCGCTAGATCCTTACGCGTCCCCGCGCGGCACGGGCGGCGCGGGATACCCAAGCCGCAGGTTTCAGTTCCGTAGGCATCAGGTGGAGATTTCCATGACCGAGCTCGATTTCAAAAAGCTCGCTTCGCAGGGTTACACGCGCGTTCCGGTGGTCGCCGAGGCGCGCGCCGACCTGTACACGCCGCTCGCGGTCTACGCCAAGCTCGCGAACGGCCCGTTTACCTACCTTCTGGAGTCGGTGGTCGGCGGCGAGCGCTTCGGGCGCTACTCGTTCATCGGCCTCGCGTGCGCGGAGCGCATCGAGGCGCGCGGCTCCATCGTGCGACGCCTGCTGCGCGATGCGCGCGGCGCCGACGTGTGCCTCGAGCGCCTCGAGGACGCCGATCCGTTCGACTACGTGCGCGACTACCTGAAGCGCAATCGCGTCGCGCCGGTGCCGGCGGCGCTGCGCTTCGGCGGCGGGCTGGTGGGCTACTTCGGCTACGAGACCGTGAAGCATATCGAGCCCACCGCCCTTGCCGGAGACAAGCCCGACGCGCTGGGAACGCCCGACATGCTGCTGCTGGTATCGGACGAGCTGGCGGTAGTCGACAACGTGCTCGGCAAGCTCTACCTCGTCGTCTACGCCGATCCGGCGCAGCCCGATGCGTACAAGGCTGCGCGCGAGCGGCTCGAGCGGCTGCGTGCGCGGCTCGCGGCGCCGCTGCCCGAAAGCTTGGTGCTCGCGCTCGCGGCCGAGCCCCCCGCGACCGAGGCGGCCCCGGTCGAGCGTTCGTTCAGCGAGCAGGGATTCCTCGAGGCGGTGCGCCGCTCCAAGGAGTACGTCTACGCCGGCGACTGCATGCAAGTTCAGATCTCGCAACGCACCACGCGCCGCTTCGACGCGCCGCCGCTGGCGCTTTACCGGGCATTGCGCGGCCTCAATCCTTCGCCTTACATGTACTTCTTCGACTTCGAGGATCATCACGTCGTCGGTGCTTCTCCCGAGATCCTGGTGCGCCTGGCGGGCGATAACGTGACCGTACGGCCGATCGCGGGCACCCGGCCGCGAGGCGCCACCCCGGAGGACGACGCCAGGATCGCCGAGGAGCTGCTGGCCGACCCCAAGGAGCGCGCCGAGCACGTGATGCTCATCGACCTCGGACGCAACGACGCAGGGAGGGTCGCCCGGATCGGCAGCGTGCGCGTCACCGAGAAGATGGTGGTCGAGCGCTACTCGCACGTGATGCACATCGTGTCGAACGTCGAGGCGAAGATCGCCCCGGGGCTGGACGCGATCGACGTATTCAAGGCGAGCTTTCCTGCCGGCACGGTCACCGGCGCGCCCAAGGTGCGCGCCATGCAGATCATCGACGAGCTCGAGCCGGTCAAGCGCGGCGTGTACAGCGGAGCGGTAGGCTACCTGGGATTCAACGGCGACATGGACGTTGCCATCGCGATCCGCACCGCGGTGCTCAAGGACGGCCTGCTGCACGTGCAGGCCGCCGCCGGCATCGTCGCGGACTCCGACCCAAAGTCCGAATGGCAGGAGACCCTGCACAAGACGCGCGCCATCCTGCGGGCGGCCGAGCTGGCCGACGCCGAGCATGCCTCCGGCGCGGGTGCGGCGCGACGTGCAAACGCGGCGGCCGCCTGAGGAGCGCGCCATGGTGCTGATGATCGACAATTACGACTCGTTTACCTACAACCTGGTGCAGTACCTCGGCGAGCTCGGCGAGCAGGTCAGGGTCGTGCGCAACGACGAGGTTTCGGTCGACGAGGTCGAAGCGCTCGCGCCGGCCCGCGTCGTCATTTCGCCCGGACCATGCACTCCGAGCGAGGCAGGCATCTCGCTCGGCGTGATCGACCGGCTTGCCGGGCGGGTGCCGATCCTCGGCGTATGCCTCGGCCACCAGGCGATCGGCCAGGCGTTCGGCGGCAAGGTGGTGCGCGCAAGGCAGGTGATGCACGGCAAGGTGTCGCACATCCGGCACGACGGGCGCGGCGTGTTCGCGGGCGTGCCGAACGACTTCATCGCCACGCGTTACCACTCGCTCGTCGTCGAGCGGGCCTCGCTGCCCGATTGCCTGCTGGTCACCGCCGAGTCCGAGGACGGCGAGATCATGGGCCTGCGCCACCGCAGCCTGCCGGTCGAGGGGGTGCAGTTCCATCCGGAGGCGCTGCTCACCGAGCACGGGCACAAAATGCTGGAAAATTTCCTGAAGGGGAGGACTCAATGAAGCAGATCACGGTCGCCGAGGCGATCCAGCGCACCGTCGAGCACCGCGAGGTGTTCCACGACGAGATGCTGCACATCATGCGGCAGATCATGCGCGGCGAACTGACGCCGGCGCAGATCGCCGGATTCATCATCGGGTTGCGCGTGAAGAAGGAAACCATCGGCGAGATCGCGGCCGCGGCGCAGGTAATGCGCGAGTTCGCGACGCGCGTCGAGGTCACCGACGACCGGCACCTAGTGGACATCGTCGGCACCGGCGGCGACGCGGCGCGCACCTTCAACGTGTCCACCGCTTCGGCCTTCGTCGCGGCAGCGGCCGGCGTCAGGATCGCCAAGCACGGCAACCGCGCCGTGTCGTCCGCCTCGGGCAGCGCCGACGTGCTCGAGGCGCTCGGTGCCAACATCATGCTCGAGCCGAAGCAAGTGGCTGGCAGCATCGAGAAGGTCGGGCTGGGGTTCATGTTCGCGCCCTCGCACCACCTGGCGATGAAGCACGCCGGCCCGGTGCGCAAGGAGCTCGGCGTGCGCACCATCTTCAACATCCTCGGACCGCTCACCAACCCGGCCGGCGCGCCGAACCAGGTGCTGGGCGTGTTCCATCCGGACCTGGTGGGCATCCAGGTTCGCGTGCTGCAGAGACTGGGCAGCAAGCACGTGATGACCGTCTTCGGCACGGACGGGCTGGACGAGATCTCGATTTCGGGCGAGACCATGATCGGCGAGCTGGTGAAGGGCGAGATCCTCGAGTACACCGTCCACCCCTCGCAGTTCGGGCTCGAGCTCTACGACCGCCGCGCGATCCAGGTCAACACGGTCGACGAGTCGAAGCAGATGGTGCTCGCGGTGCTCGAGAACCAGCCGGGCCCCGCGCTCAACATCGTGCTGCTCAACGCCGGCGCCGCGATTTACGTCTCGGGCGTGGCGAAGACGCTCGCGAGCGGTATCGAGCACGCGCGTAAGGCGATCGAGACCGGCGCGGCGAAGAAGAAGCTGGACGAGTTCGTCGCCTATACCCAGCGCCTCAAGCCCAAGGGCTGAGCGTGGCCGGCATCCTGCAGCGCATCCTCGAGACCAAGCGCGCCGAGATCGACGCGGCGCGCGGGCCGCTTCCGCAACGCGAGCTCGAGGCGCGCGCCCGCGCCGCGCCGCCGCCGCGCGATTTCGTCGGCGCGCTGCGCGCCGCGATCGCCGCGGGGCGCCCGGCGGTGATCGCCGAGATCAAGCGCGCGAGCCCCTCCAAGGGGCTGCTGCGCGCCGATTTCGATCCGGCGACGATCGCGCGCAGCTACCAGGCGGGGGGCGCGGCCTGCCTGTCGGTACTCACCGACCGCCAGTATTTTCAGGGCGCCCCCGAGCACCTCGTGGCCGCGCGCGCCGCCTGCGACCTGCCGGTGCTGCGCAAGGATTTCATGATCGACCCCTACCAGCTGTACGAGTCGCGCGCCATGGGGGCCGATTGCATCCTCCTGATCGCCGCGGCGCTCGCGCCGCAGGCGATGCGCGAGCTCGAGGACGCCGCTCGCGCGCTCGGCATGGCGGTGCTCGTCGAAGTGCACGACGCGGTGGAACTGGAGGCGGCCCTTCAGCTCTCTACCCCATTGATCGGCATCAATAATCGCGACCTGCGGAGCTTCGAGACACGGCTCGAAACGACCTTGTCTCTGCTTCCCCGGGTGCCCGAGGGTCGGCTCGTGGTCACCGAAAGCGGCATTCTGACCGGCGCCCATATTGCGCGATTGCGCGCAGAAAGCGTCCATGCTTTTCTCGTCGGGGAAGCTTTCATGCGCGCGACTGATCCAGGAAAAACATTAAGAGAATTATTTCACGGAAAATAAACCTCTGTTTTAATGAAATAAAACTCTTGTTGTGGAAACGCAACATGCGACGGGGAATTTCCACTAATTGACCGATTTCGCTTGTGATTAGGCGGCATGGATCGGCAGAATTCATCCAACTTCTCAAGAGAGGAGTTGGCCGGGCGGCGACAAGAGCAATCAAGCCGCCGGTAGACGTTAACCGGGCAGCGTAAGCCGCCCAGTCCTTCAACAAGATTCGGGAGATTCTTTGATGAACAAGAAACTCATGGCTGTGGCAGTCGCCGGCGCGCTGGCGATGCCTGGTCTGGCGCTCGCGCAATCGAGCGTCACGATCAGCGGCTTCTTCAAGATGGGCGTGGAAAACATCACGAAGGGCGATTTCGGCGGTGTCGGAAACAACGGTGAGAACCGCGTGGCGGACAACTCCTCGCGCCTGATCTTCAACGTCGCCGAAGACCTCGGCGGAGGCCTGCAGGCGATCGGCCAGATCGACAACCGCTTTGTGCCGGACAACGGCGCCATTTCGGCCACGGGCAACACCTGGGTGGGTCTGCGCAGCACCAGCTGGGGCGCGCTGACCATCGGTCGCTGGGACCTGCACTACGGCCAGAACGCGAGCGATATCGTCAACAAGGCCGGCGCGCTGAAGGCGGCGTCGATCTCGCTGCTCGATTTCGTGAACACTGTGACCGTCGCGAGCACCGCGACGACGCGGGGCAACGCGGCCACCAATGCGATCGCCAACGCGACGCGGACGCCGAACGTGATCAAGTGGCAGTCGCCGAACTGGGGCGGCTTCGACATGATCGCGGCGTATAGCACCAACGCTGGCGCCGCCTCCGAAGCCGACATCGGCGGCGCCACCGCCGGCGTCACCACCCGCAAGGGCTACGCCTGGAACATCAACCCGCAG
>Ga0316628_100004407_pt1 | contig 11048 bp, 7 predicted proteins | sample OWC_Aug_M2_C1_D5_FD_207648 | JGI IMG/M metagenome (GOLD analysis project Ga0316628, IMG submission 207648) | Wetland soil microbial communities from Old Woman Creek delta, Ohio, United States - OWC_Aug_M2_C1_D5_C | ecosystem: Environmental > Terrestrial > Soil > Wetlands | place: USA: Ohio... | reverse complement strand
CCAGCTTGATTGCTGGGGCTCGAATCTGTACGGGGGGCTCGGGGACCCGACGCTCGCGACGGACCAGGTGATCCCGGTGCCCACGCTCGTCCCCACGAGCCGCACCTTCCGCGCTCTGAGCTCGGGCCTCGACCATGCCTGCGCGCTCTCTGCTTCGAGTGACGAGGTCGTCTGCTGGGGCAGAAATTCGAGCTACCAGCTCGGGACGACGCAGTCCGTGGCGCTCGGGTTCACCGTGACCACATCGGTTGCCGGAGCTGTCGAGCTCGCGACGTCTTCGCAGAGCACCTGCGCGAGGACGGAGAGCGGTAACGTGACCTGCTGGGGCGTCTCGTCGCTGCTCGGGAACGGCGCGTCGAGCAACAGCGCCACGCCCGTGCCTCCGACCGGGCTTCCGGCGGTGAAGGCGCTCTACGGCGGCCTCAACGGCTACTGTGCGGTGGTCGCGGGTGACGACACGGTGCGTTGCTGGGGCGGTATGTTCGGAGCGCTTCCGGTCCCGGTGACGATCGATGGAAAGATTCTGCTTTCCGGCGTGATCTCGGGCTCGTTCGGGCTCGGTCACCAGTGCTTCGTCGACAAATCGGGGAACGTCCTCTGCGGTGGCTCCAATGCCTACGGGCAGCTAGGGGTCGGTGACACCGACGCTCACACCGGTCTCAGCATCGTTCACGGAATTTCCGGGGTCGTCCAGGTCGGAGCCGGCGGTTTTCATACCTGCGCGCGAACTGCCGCTGGCTTCGTGTACTGCTGGGGCAGCAACGACAATGGCCAGCTCGGGCTCGGCGCGACGGCGGGGCAGATCGTGGGCAGCGCGCGCGTGGTCCCAGCTCCAACCCAGGTCTCCACCATTCATGGCGCGCTCGAGCTGGCCACAGGATTCCGGGACACGTGCGTCCGGCTCGAAACCGGTCAGGTGCAGTGCTTCGGCGAGAACGGTAACGGAACCGTGGGCGATGGCACACGAATCCAGCGCGCCACGCCCGTGAACGTCGTCGGGCTCCCGTGAGCCTGTTCGCTCGACGGTGCTGCGCTCGGGCCTGGCGGTCGGAGCGCGCTCGGTCCAGCAATCTCGGGAAACCACGGCAGTGACCAGAGCTCGAGCTCGACTCGAGCGAGAGCCGCCGGTTCAGATGTCCCCGGTGAAGCCTCGGACCGGGCAACCGTGCGTGCCGGTGCGCTCGGCGTATTGCTGGTGGTAGTCCTCTGCCTTGTAGAACGGGCCAACGGGCGCGATTTCGGTGACGACGCGCGCGTGCAGCTCGGTCTGGGCGCGGGCCGCGGCTTGGCGGGCGAGGGTGACCTGTTTCGGTGAGAACGTGAAGATCGCGCTCCGGTACTGGTCCCCCACGTCCGGGCCCTGCCGGTTGGGCGTGGTCGGATCGTGGATGTGGAAGAACACGTTCAGGAGCTTCTCGTACGGGATGCGCGTCGGATCGAACTCCACGAGCACCGTCTCGGCGTGCCCGGTGTCGTGCTCGCATACCTTCGGATACGTCGGATCTTTCGTGTGACCACCGGTGTATCCGACGGCGGTCGCGGTCACTCCGGGCACTTTGCGGAACGCATCCTCGACACCCCAGAAGCACCCCGCGGCGAACGCGGCGAGCTCGTGGCCCGGTCGCGCGACGAGTGGCGTACCTCGACCGACTTTGCCCGGATCGGTTCCGACCCGCGCCTGCGGAGGCCTGGCAGAGGCGACCGCGGGATCTCGCGTCATGTCGGTCTCGGCGTTCGCAGCGCGACAGCCCAGGGCCAAAAGCGGCAGGACCACCCAAACGAATGTACGATTCATGCCCCGTATATGCCGGCCCCGGTGCGGCGGTTTCGGTGTTTCGGGCACCCGCGCGCCGGGCCCCGCCGGGGACCGAAGGCGAGCTTCCTGCACACGACAGCTGATCGCCGGAAGCCGCCGTTTGCCCTCGGATGGGCGGCGGGCTTGCCCACGGTTTTGATCCCTGGACGTGTTAGAACGCTCACGTGGGCGCGAACGAAGCGACGGAGCGCTTGGCGCCGGGGCACCCATGGATCGACCGGCTACTCGGGCCCTTGCTCGATGCGCTCGACGGGCTCGGGACGCTCGTGATGCTCACGGGGCGCACGCTGATGTGGATGCTGAGGCCACCTTATCGCGTTCCACAGCTCCTGCTCGCGATGGAGTTCATCGGGGTCGAATCGATCTTCATCGTGTCGCTGACGGGCACCTTCAGCGGCATGGTGCTCGCACTCCAGACGACGAACACGCTCCGCCAGTTCAGCGCCGAGGGCGTCGTCGGCTCGGTCGTCGCCGTCTCGTTGACTCGCGAGATCAGCCCCGTCTTCGCCTCGCTCATGATCACGGCGCGTGCCGGGAGCGCGATGGCCGCCGAGCTCGGCAACATGCGCGTGACGGAGCAGATCGACGCCATCGTCACGATGGGAGTGAGCCCCGTCCAGTACCTGCTCTCGCCGCGGCTCCTGGCCTCCGTGTTGATGTCGCCCTTGCTCTGCGTGCTCTACACGTGTGTCGGCATGATCGGCGCCTGGCTAGTGGCCGTCCAGGGGCTCGGCGTCGATCCGGGCGTGTTCGTCGCGAACGTCGAAAAGTACATGGTGCCCAAGGATTTCTGGATGGGCGAGGTCAAGGCCATGGTCTTCGGATTCTTGATTTCCGCCATCTCGTGCAACCAGGGCTTCAACGCGAGCGGCGGGGCGCGGGGCGTCGGAATCGCGACGACCCGTGCCGTGGTTCAGAGCGCGGTGGCCATCCTGATTTCGAACTACGTGATCACGAGCCTGATGACGGACATCTGATCTTGCGGGGCGAGCGCGGAGGTCACGCCGAGGCGCCTCGAAAGGCTCACTGCTGCCCCTTCTGATAGGTCCCGACGAGCTCGGCCTGCGCGAGGACGTGACCCCGCATTGCCCTCTCGAGGTCGGCCTTGTTGAAGCTGGTGAGCTCGATCACGGCGTCGAGCGCGTAGACCTTGTGGAAATAACGATGGCGGCCCATCGGCGGGCAGGGCCCCCCGTAGGCGGGCTTGCCCCAGTCGTTCTTTCCGATCCTCGTTCCGGACGGCAGGCCCGACGGCGACGCCCCCTCGTCGATGTGCGTCTCGGTCGCAGGGATGTCCGCGAGCACCCAGTGCACCCAGGTGCGCTGCGGTGCCGCGGGATCGGGCGCGTCCGGATCGTCCACGATCAGGGCGAAGCTCTTGGTGCCCTCGGGCGCGTCGGACCATGCGAGCGGTGGCGACAGGTTCAGCCCTTCGCACGTGTACTTTGCCGGGATGGGCCCCGAGGGTGAAAACGCAGGAGACGTGACCTTCATGGAAGACACCGAAATCACCTCCGATCCCAGGGGCCGCGCCGGGCTCGCCTCGGCCTCGGAGCGGCACTTGCAGCCCATGGAACCGAGCGTGGCGAGTGCCAGCGCGAAGAGGGGAACACCCGTGTCCCGGAGCAAGTCGGCCAGGGTCGAGGAACCGGTCGCCATTGGCAGGATCGTAGCGCCGGTGCGCACGTGCCCCAAGCGCACCGAGGCGAAGTCGCGTTAACATCACGGCTCCCATGCAGAGTGCGGCCCAGGATCCGGCCCCGCCGGCCCCGCCCGTTGGCGCCGAAGGCGCATCGGCGGCCCGTACGGTCGCACGGCCAGCGCTGAGGCGCCTCGCTGCTGCCCGACCGTGGCTCGCCCGGGGTGTGCTGGTTGCCCCGCTGCTCGTCGCCCTCACGGTGGACGTGTCGCGCCGCGCGTCGCGCCTGGTCGAGTTTTCGGGCTTCTACCGGGCCACGTATGCCGCCGCGATGCTCGAGAGCCTGGTCGTCTGGGGGACGTTGCTCTACGCGGCGTCGCGACAGAGAGGCATGTGGCCGCGTTTTCTGGCGGCGCTGTTCGTGATCGGCCTCACGCTGTCCGTCGGTGGGCAGCGCTATTTCCACGATCAGTACAACGCGTACCTGAACGTGGACGTGTCGCTGTTCGCGTCGAACCTGATGGACAGTGTCGTCAATCAGCTCTTCGCGGACATTCGCAATTACCTCATCGCGAAGCTTGCGCCCTTCTGTGCGGCCGTGACGCTGGTGTGGGTGGCTCGCCGGGTGGTCCGACCTCGGCGCCGGCGCGCTTCCGTCGCGGGTTTCGTCGCGCCGCTCCTGCTCATGGGCTCGTTCTTCGTTCCGACCCAGCACCGTCACATCCAGGCAGCGACTCCGGACGTGCTCTATCTCGAGGCCGTCGGCGGTCTGATCCGGACGCAGCTCGGGTTCACCGACCAATCGCATCAGCTTCGTCCTCGCACCCGGCAGTCGCTGCCCGTCGTCCTCTCCCGGCCGCCGTCGGCGGCCGAGCGGCGCCCGAACGTGGTGTTCGTGATCCTGGAGAGCGTCAGGGCCGACGCGGTCTGTATCGAGCACGGTGCCGATTGCCAGCGCACGCCCTACTCCGACGCACGCGTTCCCGATCGGTACCCGCTCACGCAGATGCGGTCGCTCGATTCGTCCACGGCGATCTCGCTCGCGGTTCTGTGGACAGGTGTCGGTCCGAATGAGTCACGGGACGTCCTGCACACGTGGCCTCTCGTGTTCGATTATGCGAAGGCCGCGGGGTACGACACCGCGTTCTACACCTCGCAGAACATGATGTTCGGCAATGCCCGGCTCTGGGTGAAGAACCTCGGCGTGAGCCAGTTCACGAGCGCGACGGATCTCGATGCGACCTCCGATCTCGACATGGGCGCGCCGGAGGGGCTCTTGGCCGAGCACGTGAACCGGCACATCGGCGAGCTGAAGGAGCCGTTTCTCGCGGTCATCCAGCTCTCGAACATGCACTACCCGTATCTCGTCGATCCGGCGCAGCCGATGCCGTTCCAGCCATGGACGACGAGCAAGGCTCCCGAGGACAACCAGCACTTTTACAACTACTACCTGAACGGTGTGCACCAGCAGGACGCGCACGTCGCGGCCATCCTGGATCGCGTTCGGAAGAGCCCGCTCGGCGACCACACGGTCATCGTGTACACGAGCGATCACGCCGAGGCATTCCGCGATCACGGTCAGATGGGCCATACCTTCAGCGTGCTGGACGAAGAAGTCCACGTTCCCGCCTGGATCGACGCTCCGGAAGGCCTGCTCACGGAAGAGCAGGACCGCAGCCTGCGTCAGGCGCGCCACGCGTTCGTCTTTCATCCGGATCTCACCGCGACGATTCTCGACCTCCTCGGCGTGTGGGAGGACCCCGGCATCGCCAAGTACCGCTCACGGATGCTCGGAAGGAGCCTCCTCCGACCGGGCGCGAGCGAGCGTCCGATGCCGCTCACGAACTGTGCCGGTGTCTGGAGCTGCGCGTTCGAGAACTGGGGCTACATGCAGAGGAGCCTCAAGCTCGAAGCGCGCGCGTGGGACCCCGAATGGCACTGCTTCGACCTCGCCAGCGATCCCGATGAGAAGGACAATCTCGGGCGGGCCGCCTGCGGCAATCTCGGCGAGCTCGCGGAGGCCACGTTCGGGCGGCTGCCGGGAGGGGACAGGAAATGAGCCCTCGCGAGCGTGAGATAATCAGCTGAGGGCCAGCATTCGGTCGATCGGCACCTTCGCCCGGAGCCTCAGATCTTCGCTCATGTCGATCCGCGGCTCGAGATCCCGCAGGCAGGCGTGGAGCTTTTCCATGGTGTTGAGGCGCATGAACGGGCACTCGTTGCACGCGCAGCTCGCCTCCGGCGGTGCGGGAATGTACGTCTTGCCCGGCGCCGAGCGCTGCATCTGGTGCAGGATTCCGGGCTCGGTCGCGACGATGTACTCCGTGCCCGGGTCGGACTGCACGAACTTGAGCAGTGCCGACGTCGAGCCGATGAAGTCGGCCATGGCGAGGAGGGGCTCTTCGCATTCCGGGTGTGCGATGAGCTTCGCGCCGGGATGCCGCTCCTTGAGGTCGATCAGCTTTCGCTGACTGAATGTTTCGTGGACGATGCAGCTGCCCGGCCAGAGCACCATGTCCCGGCCCGTTTCCTTCACGAGGTAACGACCGAGGTTGCGATCGGGAGCGAAGAGGATCTTCCGATCCCCGGGGATTGCTTCGACGATCTTCTTCGCGTTGCTCGAGGTGCAGATGTAGTCGCTCTCGGCCTTTACCTCGGCGCTGCAGTTAATGTACGTGATGCTGACCGCGCCCGGGTACCTGGCGCGCCATGCGCGGAACGCCTCGGCCGGGCAGCCGTCAGCCAGCGAGCAGCCGGCCTTCATGTCGGGCACGACCACGATCCGATCCGGGTTCAGGATCTTCGCCGTCTCGGCCATGAAGTGAACGCCGGCGAACACGATGACGTCGGCGTGGGTCTTCTTCGCTTCTTGCGCGAGCTGGAGCGAATCCCCGATGAAGTCGGCGACGTCCTGGATCTCGCTCTCCTGGTAGTAGTGGGCGAGCAGGACGGCGTTCCGTTCCTTCTTCAAGCGGCGGATCTCGCTCTCCAGATCCAACCCCAGGGCGGGTGCAACCATGGCCATGCCTGGAACTTAAGGCGTTGGCACGCCGTTCGCAAATCCGAGCCTACTCTTCCGGTGCGCGATCCACCTTCGGCACCGCCGCGGCGAACCGGGCAGCGAAGGTTTCGGGGGGCAGCGCCCTCTCGAGCTCGAGATCGAAATCAGGAACGGGTTTCGGTGTGAGCTTCGTGAACAGCTCGTCGACCTCCCGAGCGGAGAGGCCGAGCTTGCCGAGGGCGTCCTTCCCGAGCTCCCCGGACGCCGTCAGCTTTCCGTCGGTCGCATGCACGAGCGCCCGCAGCGCATCGAGCTCCATCCGGCTCAGGGGCGCGCCGCAAACGTCGTAATCGATCCACGCCTCGTAGCTCAGCGGGGCGACGCGCTTGAGCATTCCTGCCATGACCCGGCCGTATTCCTGGATCTCCCACTGGGCGTGTGGGTCCACTCGGAGGGTCAGAAAATGAAGCAGGTTGTGCAGGTCGATCTTCCAGTACCATTGCGTGTACGTCGAGAGCGGTAGATCGATGCGCGCGAGCTCCCTCGCGATGTCCTCGCCCGTCATCCACTCGTACGCGTCGCGGCTGGATTCCCGGACGCGCGTCCAGCGCGCGAGCGCCTGCTCGTAACGCGCCCTGTCGACGGCTACGCCGCTCCTTCCCTGGTTGTTCTTGACGCTCTGCTTCTGGAGCTGCTCGGCATCGGGTGTGTAGAAGAGCATCGGCATCAGCGAGTAACGGCCGCTGTACTCGTTCACGTTCGCCGTCCGATGGCGGATCCACTGTCTTGCCACGAACATCGGCATGCAGCAGTGAAACTTCAGCTCCACCATCTCGCTCGGAGTCGTGTGCGCGTGGCGCCGCAAGTACCGGAGGAGCCCCCGTGTCTGGCTCTGCTTTCGGGTGCCGTACCCGTAGCTCACGCGGGCCGCGCGTTCGACGCACTCGTCGGTACCCATGTAGTCGACCAGCGACACGAAGCCGTGGTCCAGGACCGGAAAATAGAGACCGAGTATTTCCTCGGCGAGAGGAGCGGTGGGGCGTCGCGTGGGGAGCACGGCAGGGGTCTAAGTCGGCGAGCGTGACGAGGCAACCTGCCCGGGTGTGGCGCGCCTTTGCCCACGAAGAAGGCAGTGGCCGGTGCTACTCTGACCGCCCGTCGGATGGGTTCGAGCCGCCGCCATGACTGCATGCCGTGCGTGGGCAGGATGCTCGCCGGCCTCGCCTGCATTCTGCTCGCCTCCGAGCTGCAGGCGGCCGCTCCCCGGAAGGTTGCTCCTCCCGGTCCGAACGCATTTTCCGTCCCGCGCATCGGTGGGGGGGCACGGTGGTTCCCCGTCCTCGACGATGCCACGCCACGGCTGTCGCAGCTCGGGGCCGATGGCGGGGTGCGCCTCGTGGAGCGTGGGCTGCGCCTCGTCGAGTACCCGGACGGGCGCATCGATCGCGCCGCGGATCTGCTTCCGGAGGGAGGCATCGGCGTGCTCGAGCTTCCCGGGCGCCTGGGTGGCGGCATCGTCTTCCACGCCACGCGAGAAGGCTCGACGAGCTTGTGGCGAGCGCCCTCTTGGACCTCGAAGCTCGCGCCGATGGCACGGCTACCGTTCGATGCGAGTACCCTCGTGGCGGGATTCGACAGGTTGTATGCGACCAGCGCGCGTACACGCGCCATCGTCGGCGTGGACGCCTCCACCGGGGAGATGATCGGCCTTGGCCCCATACCGCTGGCCCCCGCATACGGCGGCATCGCATTCTCCGATGCCTGGCTCGGCGCAGTGGAGGTGGACGTGCGGGGGGGCCTCGTCACGTTCGATGCCGGGGCGAGCTTTCATCCCGTGGGCGTTCCGCTCGGCAGTCCGGGCGTGTACCAGCAGGGAGGCCGGGCCGTGGTCGCCACCCATCGCGGTGCATTCGCCATCCGGTCGACGGGTGAGCTCTCGCGCGTGGACGGGCCCTCCGCAGATGGCGAGGGCTCGGAGCTTTCGCCCGCCGATGCCGAGGAGGCAACGGACGATCAGGGCGCGCAACCCGACGAGAGCGACGGCTCGTCGCGCTCACGCCTGCTCGGGGTTCGCCCCTTGGAGGCCGTGGCCCTGAGGGGACTACCGGACTCCGAGAGCACCGCCGTAGTCGTTGCGAATGGAACCCTCGCCCGGGTCGATACGAGGGACGGACGCGTCGCGAGCTCCGTTCGTCACGCCACGTCACCGTCCGCGACGTGCCAGGCCATCGTGCTCGGAAATGGGATTGGCTTCGCCTGCGGTGAGAATGGGCGACGGACGGTCGTGTATGCGTACGAGCCGCCCGGCAAGCTCATACCCGTGTCGAGTCTGTCCGGCGGCCGCATCGTGATGCCGGGCGGTACTGGGGCCGTCGCGATGTCCGGGGCGTGTCGAGACGCGCCTGCCCCGGCGGGCACGTATTGCATCCTCTCCCGCTCCTTCCGCCGTCGCGAGATTCGCGTCCCCGCGAATGCGAAATCGGTGCGTGTCGTGGCGCTCGGGGACGGTCGAGTTGCCTTCATCACGCCCCCTCGACTGGGCACCGCCGGAGCCATCGGGCTCGTGGCCGGAGACGGAAAGACGGAAACCCACGCGCTCCGGTTGGACGCGCTCTCGAGTGAGTCCCGCGACCTGCTCACCGAGGGCCTGTGGCTCGACGGGGCGGTGGAGATCGAGTCAGGGACACTCGCCGTCTGGGTGGCAGGGTCGGCCTCCTTCGTCGGCGTGCGCGTCGGCGTGGACGGCAGAGTGACGGCCGGCACCGTGCATCGCGGCATCGACAGGACGAGCCTCTCGGGGCCGTTCGCGCTCAACCTGGACGAGCACGGGGGCGGTTTCGAATCGACGGATGGAGGAGCAACCTGGTCGGAGATCGCCGTGCCGAGGGGAGTGAGCGATTCGGCCCCCGCCTCCGGCCACGAGCACGGATGCACGCCCGTGGGCTGCAGTGTCGGGTCCTGGGTACGCATCGGTTGGGGTCAGGGTGAGGCCGCGCGCGACCTGGTCACCGCGAGCGAGCCGCCCAGGGCGAAGATCGAGCGGGCTCCGATCGTGATGTGGACCTTGCAATGCGCGCCGACCGGCGAGAGCGAGGGCCCGCTTCAGGCGGCCGAAGGCGCGCTTCGAAAGGGAGAGGCGACGCTGCCCCGAAAGGCACCTTCTCCTGCCCGGCGCGTCTCCCCTGGCGAGCTCGACAGCAGCGCATTCCGGCCTTTTCTCGGCGTGCCGAGTCCTGCGCGGGCGCCGTTCGATCTCGGATTCGACTTCGGCACGGAAGATCGAGCCGTCCAGCTCCGAGGTTATGCCTGGGGTGCTCGGGGTGCCGCCTGGGACCGGGAGGCGACCTGGCTCGTCCGGGTCGCCGATCGTTTCGCGGTTCGACACGCGATCTGGTCGTCAGCTCCCTCGCGTCCGCCATGGGGCGATGCGGCTGCCGCGGCGGAGGCGTTCGGAAGCGAACCCTCGCACCGCGTCTCGAACGAATGGCGCGTCCTGCTCGATCCCATGGAACCGGGTGGCATCCTCTGGATGCGCACCGGAGCAGAATCGTCGCTCGCGCTCGTCGAGCAGGGGCGCGCCATCGTCGTGGCTCGCAAGACCGACGACCTCGCGATCGATCGCGTCGGCAGCGCCGTGAAGGTCGCCGGTCGATGGTACATGGGCGCTGTTCCCGGCCGCCGAGAGTTCGACCTCCTCCGCATGGACGCCGGCGTCTTGAAGCGCGTTGCGGCGTTTCCGCGATACGCGGACGACGGTGCCGACGAGGCCCGGGTCGTCCGCAACGCGCGGGGCGACGCGATCGGTATCTGGGTCGTCGGCCACGGGCAGCAAGGAATGGAGGGCGAAGGAAACACCTGGTTCGTGTACCCGGTGGATCCGGAAACGGGGGCGGCGGGCGCTCCTCTCGTGCTCCCGCGGGCAGCCCTGGCACGCACGCCCCGACCCTGCGGCCCCGACGAAGAAGGATGGGTGCTCGTGCGCGAAATCAGCCCGAGCTTCACGCGAGTGGAACTCGAGAACGTCTCGGAGAGTCCCGGGATCGCCCACGTCGAGGTACGGCTCGTCGCGAACGAGGACGGCCTGTGCTTGGACGCGGTCGCGGCTCAGGTAGAGGGCGACCCGCCGAGGGATCTCCGGCCGAGCGGCAGTCCGCCGCGCCTCCGCGGCGGCGCGCCTCTCGCCCTCACCGATCGCGCGAACGATCGCCGTTGGGCATTTCGCTGTCATCCGTGACCCTGGGGCGCCGTATCCTTTCATTTTTGAAATCCGGCGCTTGCTTCACTGAGACGCGAAATGTCTGAGCCCCCTTTAGATTGCAATTCACGGTGTGCGCTGCTACCGATCCCGCGTCCGCGTGGAGCGAGGCTGTCCCCCCCGGCCCCTCTGCGCGGACTCTTTTTTGTCCAGAGTGGACTCGCTTGCGAGTCTCGCGGGATAGAGGCCTTCGTCAGGAGCTCTTCTTGCCGAGCTCGGCGGATCGCTGTGAAGCGCGATCGACGGCCTCGATGAACGCTCCGCGAACGGCGTGCGCCTCGAGGACCGAGAGGCCCGCAATCGTCGTCCCGCCGGGGCTCGTCACCATGTCTTTCAG
>Ga0316628_100004406_pt1 | contig 11048 bp, 8 predicted proteins | sample OWC_Aug_M2_C1_D5_FD_207648 | JGI IMG/M metagenome (GOLD analysis project Ga0316628, IMG submission 207648) | Wetland soil microbial communities from Old Woman Creek delta, Ohio, United States - OWC_Aug_M2_C1_D5_C | ecosystem: Environmental > Terrestrial > Soil > Wetlands | place: USA: Ohio... | reverse complement strand
GGTATAAGATCCTGGCGTTTTGTATCGATGCTTTCTTCGGAGGCGTGACGGGTACCGTTTACGCTCATTACATCGGTTTCATCTCTCCGGAGAATTTTGCTTTCATCGTATCGGTGGTCGTCGTGACCATGGTGATTTTGGGAGGAATGGATAACGTTTTCGGAGTGATACTCGGCGCTATCTTGTTAACGATCCTTCCTGAGAAATTTCGTGCCTTTGAAGATTTTCGACTCTTGGTCTACGGAGTGATTGTGGTGACCATGCTGATGTTTCGACCACAGGGGATCTTTCCCCAGAAGTTGAGGGTCTATCAGAAATAGATCAAGTGTCTAAAGTTTTAAGTGATCTAAAGTGACTAAAGTTGTAAAGAAAGTTCTTAACACTGAAGATGGACCCAGTTTTGAACACTTTAGGCACTTATAATTTTAGTCACTTTATTCATTCAAAGAGGGATCCATGCCCCCCTTATTACACACTGATAAACTGACGATCCATTTTGGAGGTCTGGGCGCCGTCAACGAAGTCGATTTTTCTATTGATGAGGGAGACGTGATCGGAATGATCGGCCCAAATGGATCAGGGAAAACCACCTTTTTCAATCTTCTCACCGGGATCTACAAGCCGACGGCAGGGCGGATCACATACTGTGGGGAAAATCTGGTGGGTCTTCCAGCCTTCAAGATTTCTCAGAGGGGAATCGCCCGAACGTTTCAGAACAATCGACTTTTTCTCAATCTGAGTGTTCTCGATAATGTGCTGATTGGGATGCATCCCCATCAGGATTCTAACTGGTTCGATGCGATCTTCAGGCGAAGATATGTAGAAAGGGAGATCAAGGAAGGTGTAGAGGCAGGAATCGAACTATTAAGGCGGTTCAGTCAGGAATTGGCTGATAACTGTTATAAACGTTCCGCGGACCTCCCTCAGGCAGATCGTAGAAAGGTGGAGATCTGCAGGGCCTTGGCGTCTAAGCCAAAGTTGCTGCTACTGGATGAACCCTCTGCCGGGATGTCTCCCGAAGAAACAGAGGAGCTGATGGAGGATATACGAAAGGTTCGGAAAAGGATGGAAGGAATTGGGATCGTCATCATTGAACACGATATGATTGTGATTAGAGAAGTGGCAGAGAGGGTCGTGGTCTTAAATTACGGCCGAAAGATTGCCGAGGGGACATTTCAGGAGATCTCGAACAATGAGACCGTCCTGGAAGCTTATCTGGGAAGGGAAGAGAGAGATGCTCAGGCTTGAAAATGTTTCAACGCAATATGGCGGCGTCCCAGTGCTTCGAAAAGTGAGCATGAATATCGAGAAAGGGGAACTTGTCTGTTTGCTCGGGAGTAATGGAGCTGGGAAGACCACCACGTTGAAAGCCATTCTAAGATTAATTTCACTAATGGAAGGTTCTGTCCTTTTTGAAGGGAAATCAATTCATCAATGGAAGACCCATCAAATTATTGATGCCGGAATTAGCGTTGTTCCGGAAGGGAGAAGGCTCTTCCCCAAGATGACCGTCATTGAGAATTTGAGATTGGGCGCTTTTTCAGAAGAAGATAAGAGCGAGATCCAGGATCGATTGGAGAATGTTTTCCTATTGTTTCCCCGACTCAAAGAGAGACTGGATCAACTGGCCGGAACCCTGAGCGGTGGAGAGCAGGGCATGGCGGCGATCGGACGTGGAATGATGGGGAAACCCAAAATTCTTCTATTAGATGAACCTTCGCTGGGTCTTGCGCCTGTGTTGATCGAAGAGTTCTTCAAAGCCATTAGGAAGATTAATGAGAAGGGAACAACTATTCTCCTCATCGAACAGAATGCCAAGAAAGCCCTCCAAATTGCCTCAAAGGGCTACGTCCTCCAAAAGGGCGAGATCGTTGTTAAAGGAAGCCAGAAAGAGCTCTACGAAAACGACGTCATCAAAGAAGCTTATTTGAAAAGGTGATAAGCAAGTCAACCGTGAATAAGTCCTTGGAAAAACCGGAAAATAGAGCTAAGGGGGTGGATTGGGCGGTTCTTAGAAAGGACTTCCCTTACCTGGAGAAACATGTTTTCTTAGATACAATTTACTCATGCCCATATTTTCGGGTGTGGGATGAGGCGTTTGTCTCATTCAAAGAGACTCATGAAAACCGCAGAGGATTCGTCGAGGACCTCGAAAGCTTCAAGCCGGTCTTCCCAGAAGAGACCGATCATGCCTTCTAATAGGCATTGGAATCTCGATCCAAGGAGGAGCAAGAATGAAGATTGATAGGATAGAGATTATTCCTGTAAGCATCCCCATCCAATCTCCAACCCGGGTTGCCTTTGGCCTCTTCGATATGAGGGCTTATGTCTTCGTGAAGATCTATGCGGACGACGGAGTGGTGGGGATTGGCGAGACCTCTCCCTGGATCCCCGAGACCCGGGAATCTCAAGAGGATATTGTTCCCCTCATCGAGAATTGGCTGGGGCCTGCGATCATCGGTGAGGACCCTTTCAATATCCAGAAAATCTGGCGCATCATGGAACGTATTCCCGGGCGAGTGGCCGCAAAAGGCGCTATCGATATCGCTCTATACGACCTGGTTGGAAAAGCACTGAATCAACCTCTTTATCGAATACTGGGTGGACAATGTCACGAGCAGTTGCCTTTAAGTGGGATTATCGGTATTGATGAGCCAGAAAAAATGGCTGAGGATGCAACGTCCCAGCTCAGGCGGTTTCAATGGAAGGCCCTGCGGATCAAGCTCGGCAGTACCCTGCAGGGAGATGTTGAAAGATTCAAGTCGGTGAGGGAAGCCGTGGGGCCAAGCATTCCCATGAGGGTTGATTTGAACGGACATTACAATTCCTCAGATGCCATCAAACTGATTCGACAGATTGAAAAGTACGATCTGTGGCTGGTGGAGCAGCCTGTCCCGTGGAATGATATCCTTGGACTGCAGAGGGTTCGCAGGAGCGTGGATACCCTGATCCAAGCCGACGAGACGTACTACACGCCTTATGATCTGTCTTACCTGATGTCAATTGATGCGGTAAGTGTTCTGGGCCTGAAGATGGTAAGGCCGGGAGGGATTACGGCGAACCGGAAGGTCATTGAGATGGCCGAGCTGTTAAATATTCCCTGCTACGTCAATTCTGCTGGGGAAATGGGAATCGCCAAGGCTGCTGCTCTCCATTTCGCCTTCCATCATCCAAACATCAAGTACCCTTGTGAGATTACTTTGATGGGAGAGGCTGTCCAAGAAGATCTGATTTTGGAGACTCTCGAACAAAAGGATGGGTACGCCTCGGTGCCCAAGGGACCGGGGTTAGGAGTTCGTCTCGATGAGGCCACCCTCCGGAAATTTGCGGGCGTCGTCCGGTCGGTGACCCGTCGAAAGAATATCGTCAATGTTTGACATTTTCTTATAAATCCTGCCGGAATGGACCCCTCAAAGTGTGGAAGACCTACTAAATAAGGAGAAAATGACTCGTGCTTATTGCCAGGAAGTAGGTGGCTGCGTAAAACGCTGCATGGGTATTGATGCTCTCAATGGATTATCAATTGGGACCTACGAAGCTGACCAGAAGTCCGGCACGAAATATATATAATGAACGCCTGATTATCCTGAAGCGCATCCGAAAAGAAAACCTTTCTGTAAACTATGTCCAGACAAATGTCATTGTTAATAAACCAAATTCTTTGGAGGAGGAAGATATATGTACTACCAGCTAACCGAGGAACAAAGGAAATTCAAAGAGAGTGTGAGACGACTTGCCGATGAGAGAGTAGAGCCCAGGGCGAAAGAAATTGATCAAAAGGGGGAGTTTGCATGGGATATTTTCGAACTCTTTAAAAAGCAGGGTTATTTTGGTCTCAGTATTCCTGAAGCTTACGGTGGACAAACCTCAGAACATATCTATTTGTGCATTGCGATAGAAGAAGTGGCGCGAGTTTGCGTCAGTTCATCTCTGATTATTCAAGTTCAGGCTCTGGGAACGTTTCCGATCATGATTGCGGGTTCTGAGAATCAAAAGAAGAAATACGGCCCCTTGATCGCAGGGGGACAAAAGATTATTGATTTTGGATTGACAGAACCAGGGGCAGGTTCAGATGCAAGCGTGATGACCACCAAAGCCGAATTGAGAAAGGATCAATATATTCTGAATGGAACCAAACATTTTATGTCCAATGGTCCTATTGTTACAACGATGGTCGTTTTTGCGATGACGGACGCTTCAAAAGGAGCCCGGGGGATTAGCGCCTTTATTGTTGAGAAAGAGGTTGCCAAGTTTGTGGTTGGCAAGGTGGAGTCGAAAATGGGAATCCGGGGGGCCCCGACATCAGAAATTCTTTTCCAGGACTGCCCGGTTCCGAAGGAGAATCTGCTGGGAGAAGAAGGAAGAGGGTTCCGAATTGCCATGGCCTCCCTTGATTACGGACGGCCGACCATTGCTGCCCAAGCCGTTGGGTTAGCTCAGGGAGCTATGGAGAAGGCGATTCGTTACGCGAAGGAAAGGATCCAGTTTGGGAAGCCGATCGCTGAATTTCAAGGGATCCAATGGATGTTCGCAGACATGGCCTGTCAGATTGAGGCAGCCAGGGCGCTTACCTATCAAGCTTGTAATATGATAGATCAGAATGATCCCCAGAAGACCTATCTGTCTGCCTGTTGTAAGCTTTTCGCTTCGGACGTTGCGATGAAGGTTACCACCGATGCCGTTCAGATTGCAGGAGGGTACGGGTATATGACTGATTTTCCTTTCGAGAGGATGATGAGGGATGCCAAGATTACCCAAATCTACGAAGGGACAAACCAGATCCAGAAAATCGTAATTGCACGAGAGTTACTTCGATAGGTTCTATGCTCTGTAGTCTGCACGAACTCATAGGAGGTACTGGTCTCGCAGAGAAAATCGTCTTGGCATGAAAGGACTAAGGCCCTGACATCCCAAGGAATACGCCTCGGTGGAGAAGTGAACAAGATTTCTATCGATATTCAAGGGAAAGCGAACGTCTTCCCTGGGAGTCTGAGAGGAGCGATGGAGCGTTGAATAAGGGGGAGATATCGCAAGGTGTGTGTTAAAATATGACGAGTAAAAGATCTGTAAATGGAAGAGACATCCGTAGTGAAAGTGGGGTTAAAGTATTGCGGAGGGTGTAATCCGACTTTTGACAGGGTGGCATTCGTGAAGGACCTCACTGCTTCTTTTGACTTTGTGGTTCAGTGGGTCTCTTTTGAGGACGAGAACATTTCATGTCTTCTCACCGTGAATGGTTGTGAAATTGCCTGTGTGGATCCGAAGGAATTCGAAAGCAAAGGATTAAGGGTTTTCTCTATTTCGAGTGACGAGCCGGGAATTAAAGAGAAATTTTCATCTTTTATTTTAGGAGGAAGTCGCCATGATTAAGACAAAAAAGGATTACATCATGAGTTTAAAAGAGCAGAAGCATATTGTTTATTATAAGGGAAAGCGAGTTGAAGATATCACTCAGCATCCGGCCTTCATTCCACATATTAATGCGGCAGCCAAGACTTACGAGTTGGCCCTCCAACCTGAGCATGAGGATCTTATGATTGCCCGATCCCATCTCACAGGCGAAAAAATCAATCGATTCACATACATTCATCAAAGTCGAGACGATCTTGTTAAAAAAGTCCAGATGATGCGTTTGCTTTCTCATGAAACGGGCAGTTGTTTTCAACGTTGTGTGGGGTTTGATGGTCTCAATTCCCTTTACAGCACCACCTTTGAGATCGACGAGAAATATGGAACCCAATATCATCAGAGGCTTACTGACTATGTGAAACATGTTCAGCAAAGTAATGTTATGGTGGTAGGGGGGATGACGGATCCCAAGGGCGATCGTTCAAAGCGACCGAGCCAGCAGTCAGATCCTGACTTGTTTGTTCATGTTGTTGAAAGGAGACAGGATGGGATTATCGTCACAGGTGCAAAAGCGCATCAGACAGGGGCTGCAAATTCGCATGAAATTGTGGTGATGCCTACCGTTGCCCTTACCGAGGAAGATAAAGATTACGCTGTTGCTTTTGCCTCACCTCTCAATGCTAAAGGAGTTCTGCTTATTTTTGGTCGGCAGACCAATGAGGAAAGGAAATTTGAGAGGGGCATTGACATTGGGAATCTTGAATTTGGGCTTGTCGGGGGTGAGGCGCTTGTCATCTTCGATAGGGTTTTTGTGCCATGGGATCATGTCTTCATGTGTGGAGAGTATGACTTTGCTCAGGCGTTTGTAGAAAGATTCGCGGCGTTGCACAGGCAGAACTATGGAGGTTGCAAGGGGGGACTTGCTGACATCATGGTGGGGGCCTGTGCTCTGGCCTCTGAGTATCAGGGAACCTCGAAAGCTTCTCACATCAGGGACAAGCTTGCCGAAATGATGCATCTCGCTGAGACGATTTATTGTTGTTCAGTAGCGTGTTCTGCCATGGGCCATAAGATGAGAGCGGGGAACTATGAGCCTGATACACTTCTAGCCAATTCAACAAAGTATAATGTCACTAAGAATATGTATGAAATTGCCCGTCTGGGCCATGACATTGCCGGTGGTATTATTGCGACTATGCCGTTTGAAGATGATCTGAGGAGTCCAGAGGTGGGTAAGTACGTTGAGAAGTATCTAAAAGGGGTTGAAGGGGTTCCGACTGAGGACCGGATTAGGATTCTTCGTTTGATAGAAAACATGACAGGGGGGACTGCTTTGGCAGAATCGATGCACGGAGCCGGATCACCTCAGGCTCAGAAAGTCATGTATGGTCGTATGGGGAATATTGAGTACAAAAAGAAACTTGCCGAAAAGTTTGCTGGGATTAGAAAAACAGGATCATCCTGATGAATTAAAGATCCACGTAGCATTTGTTCCGTTTTTTTTACCAACATGGATTGAAGTTCCGTCAATGAGACCGCGGGAGCAAGGGGATGAAAGTACTTCGGGTGAGCATGGATGAATTGAAGGTTTCCTACGAGGCTCTTCCAGAGAAATGGGGATGGGTGGGAGGAAGGGGGCTTATTGCGAAAATTATGAACAGCGAAGTCTCTCCTGATGTAGACCCCTTAGGTGGGAGAAGCAAGTTGATTATTTCTGGGGGGCCCCTCGCTGGCACATTGGCTCCGATGTGCGGAAGGATTTCAATCGGGGCAAAAAGTCCTTTAACCCTGGGCATAAAAGAGGCGAATTCAGGAGGACCAGCTGCGCAGAAGTTGGATAGGCTTGATATTCGTGCCATCGTCGTGGAGGGTATCCCGAAGGGGGAGGGACTCTATTTCTTGGAGATTTTCAGCAACGGTGCGAGTCTCCTCCCGGCAGATCCATATAAAGGCATGAAGACCTATGAGTTGGTGGAGGCCATTTACAAGAAATATAGCCGAAAGGTAAGTGTGATCTGCATCGGTATCGGGGGAGAAAGAAAATCAAAGGGAGCTTCAATTTCCCTTACCGATATTTTTGGGGACCCATCCAGAAACGCTGGAAGGGGAGGTTTAGGGTCGGTTATGGGAAGCAAAGGGATTAAGGCCATCATCATCAGTGATGAAGGCACACCCCCGGTAGATATTACAGACAAAGACCTTTTCAAAGAAACCGTAAGGTCTTGGGTTGACACACTAAAGTGGGATATCTCTTGTAAGCTTTTTTCAACGTTTGGGACACCTCTGGCAGTGACTCCAAACAGTTGTCATGGGACAATGCCGTCGAAAAACTACAGTTCGGGCAGACCCGAAAGCTTCAAAAGTCTTACGGGAGAGGCCATCAAGAGGAATGTATGGGAAAGGGGCGGTAGATACCACGCTTGCATGCCGGGATGTGTCGTCCAATGTTCGATCATTTATAATGACGCCCAGGGGAAGCGTCTCGCTTCAGCTTATGAATATGAGGCCATTGCCATGCTCGGGACGAATTTGGGTATTGATGACCCAGATGCCGTTGGCCGACTGAAATTCATGTGTGATGACTTTGGGTTGGACCTCATAGAGCTTGGAAGTAGTCTGGGCGTGGCAGCATCTGCAGGGAAAATGAAGATGGGAGATGCAGAATCTGCCGCGCGACTTATCCAGGAAATAGGGGAGGGAACGGATCTCGGTCGAGCTTTAGCAGATGGGGTGGTTGCCACGGCCAATTTCCTTGGTGTTACACGGATTCCGGCCATTAAAGGACAGGCTATACCCGGTCATGATCCTCGGTCAGTAAAGGGGACAGGAGTAACCTATGTTACTAGCCCTATGGGGCCAGACCATACAGCAGGCCTCACCTACAGAATGCCTTTGCAAAAATCCGGACAGGCAAAGAACTCTCTCAGGGCCCAGATAACGGCAGCGACGTGCGATACTCTGGGTTATTGCATCAACGCACTGCCTGGAGGACGGGCACCCCTTTATGGATTCTTTCGAGACCTCCTGAATGCCCGTTATGGAATGGACCTCACAGAAGACGATATCCTGAATATCGGGAAAGAAACCTTGAGGGATGAATTGAGATTCAACGAGGCAGCGGAGTTCTTAAAAATTCATGAGAACAAGGCTGAATTTATGAGAAAGGAGACGCTTTTACCGACAAAATCGATCTTTGATGTGGAGGCGTCTGAGACGGATCATATTTGGGATGAGCTGGAGAGTTACCGGGAGCCGGAGAAAATTTGGGAAGTTCGTTTTCCTTCTTTTCCTCAAATCCTTTTTGGAGCCGGTGTTGTAAGAACAATGGGAGGACATATTAAGAGGATTGGTATCAAGAAGGCCCTGTTCATTGCTGATCCCGTGATGAAGCATCTGGGCTATACAGATGAAGTTCAAAGGATCTTAGAGGAAAGTGGCGTCGCATCGGTCCTTTTTTCTGAAGTACAACCCGATCCCCCTTTGGAAGAGATAGAGGAAACAGCTCGGATTTTCAAAAGAGAGGGTTGCGACAGCCTGGTTGGTCTCGGGGGAGGAAGTTCTATGGATGCTGCAAAAGCCACCTCCTTGAGGGTGTCCCAGCCTGGCATGCTTGAAGAATATGGGAGTATGGTAGGAGGAGCAGGAAAGATAAAGCCACCACTCCCCCCTGTTATTTGTATACCGACAACTTCTGGAACGGGTAGTGAGGTCAATAGTTACGCGGTTATTACAGATAAAGAAAAAAATCAAAAATTCATGATTACGAGTAACTTCTTAGTGCCCAAATTAGCCGTCATTGACCCTGAACTTACGAAAACCATGCCACCGGGGCTCACTGCTCAAACGGGGGTTGATGCCTTAGCACATTGTGTGGAGGGTTTCGTGGCCATGGCCATCCCCTATCATCCCTATTATGAAGCCCTTGGGCTTTATGGAATAAAATTAGTTGGTCGCAGCCTACGGAAGGTGGTTGCTCATGGAGATGACATAGAGGCTCGAATGGATATGTGCATGGCAGCGATTTATGGGGGTCTCTGTTTTACTAAAGGCCTCGGATTGGGTCATGCCATCGGGCATGTATTAGGTAGCATTTACCATATCTCGCACGGTATGGCGGTTTCCGTTGGCCTCCTTTGTTTTGTGCGAGCTAATCAAGAAGGTTGTCAAGACACATTCTCGGATCTCGCATATGCATTGGATCATTCTCATGATTTGGAATCTGCCCTGACGAAACTGTACGAAGATATTGGCATGCCTACAAGGTTTAGAGATTTGGGAATAAAGGATTCAGACTTAAAAAAGATCGCCTTTGAGGCGTCGATGGATGTGCCCAACATGGTCGGGAACCCTGTTCCACCCAGCGAGAGTAAAATCCTGGAACTGCTCAAGGCGTTTTACTAATCTCAGTCTTTGCCCCAGAGACAAGCATGTGGGCTTTCATTGATGAACGGCGGAATTCATGGAAAGAGTCCTCAGGGACGGATTGGATCTATGCTGCAACCCGAAAGACAATACATGCCTGTTCCAAAAATGGCTTGACAATTTATTTCGGAGGTTGGATAAAATTGATGCAACTTGAACCGAGCGGGAAAATCCTGCGGAGGATGATTGAGAATGGAAATATACCACTGATGGTGATAAGCCGGCATTCGAGAAAAGCCTAGAAGTATATGAAAAAGCTAGATTACATAAGTGGTTTGGTTCTCTTCGGTTCTGCAGTGATACTTTTTTTCGCGGCACTCAGGTTGCCATTAATGAGCCAATTCGGACCGGGCAGCGGATTCTTCCCCGTTATCCTCAGTTTGCTCCTAGGCTTACTCAGCCTGATCATCATCATTCAAGCCTGGTGGAAGAACCGTCTCGTTAAGACCCCTGAAGAAACTCCGAAGATACTTGGGCCTGAGAAAAAGAAATATTTCATATATCTCGGCTTGTTTCTCGCTTTTAGCATATTTTTCGAGAAACTGGGTTATTTCCTGTCAATGGTTCTCTTCTTGGGGTTCATTCTGAAGTACGTGGAAAAACAATCCTGGAAAACAACCTGTGGGATCATCATTCTGTCCGGTTTGGTTTCTTACTTCCTTTTCGTCAAATTCCTTGCTGTTCCGCTGCCGGAGGGCGTTTTATCTTTTGTCTCAGATTTGATGTAGCCGGCCTCTAAAAGGTGATGCATGAAGAGAGTACAAAATGTTAGATAATCTAATCATCGGTTTCGGGATTTCCTTTTCCTGGACCAACCTTTTATTCGCTCTTATCGGAACCATTCTGGGAACCGTCGTAGGCATTTTGCCTGGGCTTGGCCCCGGAGCTACCATTGCCTTACTTCTCCCATTAACGTTTAGATTGGATGTCACCACAGCGATCATCATGTTATGCGGAATTTACTACGGAGTTGCCTATGGTGGAACCCTCACCTCCGTTTTAATGAACATTCCCGGTGAGGGATGTACTGTGATTACCTGTATTGACGGCTATCAAATGGCCCGGAAAGGAAGGGCAGGCGCTGCTCTCAGTATTGCGGCTGTCGGATCTTTTGTGGGCAGCACCGCGGGGATCATCGGTATCACCTTTTTAGCCCCCCCTTTGGCTTCCGTAGCCCTTGCTTTTGGATCTGCAGAATTTACCTCTCTGATGATCTGCGGCCTGACCCTGGTGACATATCTTTCCAGCAAGTCTCCTGTAAAATCGATTTCAATGGC
>Ga0316628_100004405_pt1 | contig 11050 bp, 8 predicted proteins | sample OWC_Aug_M2_C1_D5_FD_207648 | JGI IMG/M metagenome (GOLD analysis project Ga0316628, IMG submission 207648) | Wetland soil microbial communities from Old Woman Creek delta, Ohio, United States - OWC_Aug_M2_C1_D5_C | ecosystem: Environmental > Terrestrial > Soil > Wetlands | place: USA: Ohio... | reverse complement strand
GGCGTCGACGTAATCCGACAGCGCGGTCAGCGCCGCCTGATCCTGGATCTTGCCGAGCGCGCGCACGACCTCGACGCGCACGGTATCCGGACCGAAGTCGGCACGCTTGAGGATCAGCCCCAGGCACTGCGCGAGGATCGGATCCGGCACCTTGCCGAGCTGGTCGCCGATCCGGCGCACGAGGTCGGCATCCGCCATCTGCGCGAGCGCCTTGGCCGCCGGCTCCTCGCTGCGCGCGAGCAACGCGAACAGCGGCTCGATCGCTTCCTTGACGTGGCCCTTGGCCGCCGCCAGCGCCGCCGCGCCGCGCACGCTCCCGGCGGTGTCGTGCAGCCCGGTGATCACGAGCTTGTGCGCCGCCGGATCCGGATACATCGCGAGCGCGCCGAGCGCCGCTCCCCGCACGCTCGGGTTGTGATGGCCGGCGTAGCGCTGGAGCGCCACGACGTCGGGAGGTGCCGGGTGCTGGCCGAGCGCCGCGATCGCGCTCACCGCGACGCTGGGCGGGAGTCCCCACGCGAGGGCGTCGAGCAGCGCATCGTGTGCGGCCGGCTCCGCGGACGCGCCGAGCTCGTCGGCAGCCTTCGCGGCCTCCTCGACCGCCGGGCTGGCCAGCGCCTTCACCAGGGGCGCGAGATCGAGCTTGCCCGCCTTGGCAGCCCTGGCGGCCGGCGCCTTCTTCGCGGGCACCGCGACCGCCGCCCCGCCGAGGGCGAGCGAGACCCCCACCACGAGCCACGTCCTGGTTCTCATCACCCGCGTCGTACCTAAATCCCCCTCGGGATTCAACTCCGAGGAACGGATGCGATACAAGGCGGACGTGGATCCCGCTGTCCTGCCGATCCTGTGCTGCCCGCGCTGCCGGACCGCTGCGCCGTTCTCTGACCTGCGCACGCCCCGCTGCCACGCCTGCGGCCTCGAGCCGCAAGCCCACATCACCGGCGTGCTCGACCTGATCGACGTCGCGGTCGCCGGCGAGCCCACCGCAGGCTCGGCGGAGCAGCGGCTGATGGAGTCCGATCTCATCGCGCGCATGTACGACCGCATCTGGCGCCCGGCGTTCGTCCGCGCCCTCGCGGGCAAGGGCGCCGGCGCCGCGGTCGGCGGCCTCTCCGGCGAGCTGTTCATCCACAAGCACTCGCTCGGCCTCGACGAGCGCCCCGGCCCCTGGCTCGATCTGTCGTGCGGCCCCGGCGCCTTCGTGCGCGCGCTCGCCGCCGCCGCCCCGGGCGCCCTCGTCGTCGGCCTCGACATCTCGCGCGCGATGCTCGAGGTCGCGGCCGAGCGCACGGCCGGCTACACCAACGCGATCCTCGTCCGCGCCGACGCCCACGCCCTGCCCTTCGTCGACGGCGCGTTCGGCGGCGTCAACAACGCCGGCGCCCTCCACGCCTACGACGACCCCGAGCTGGTGTTCCGCGAGGTCCGCCGCGTCCTCCGCCCCGGCGGCATCTACGTCGGCTCGACGTTCGCCGAGGCCCCGTCGCTCGTCGGGAAGATCACCGCGCGCGCCGCCGGCATCCGCCGGTTCGAGCCGGGCGAGCTGCGCGCCTGGCTGCAGCGGATCGGCTTTGCCGACTACGAGGACGTGCGCCTCGGCGCCGCCTTCGTGTTCCGCGTCCGCCGCCCGTAGCGGACCCTGAGACACGAAAACACAAAGACGCGAAAAGGATCAGCGCCTCGCCGCGCGCGCTTCGCACACGCGACTCGGCCACAAGGACGGTTGGTTCTGCCGTTTTTTCGCCAGTGGCCGAGGCGAACTGGCGCTTCGCCAGTACGCCGAGGCGCTCTCTGGGCGAGAGTGTGAGCCTCTTTTTCGCGGTTTCGTGTTTTCGTGTCTCTGGTTCTGCGTTACCAGCGCGCGCCGAGCAGCGACATCGTCAGGTCGTGGCGCGGGGAGACCGGCGTGGTCATCAGGCCGAGGCCGCCGAGCTGCCAGCGGCCGTCCGAGTTGCGGCCGACCACCGACGGCGGGGCGTCGTCCTTCTTCGGCTGCTCGCCGTCGGGGACGTCGAGGCCTTCGTCCATGTGGCGCGTCAGGTAGAAGCCGAGCCAGGCGCCGGCGACGAGGCCGGCCGAGGACAGGAGGCCGGTGACGCGCTCGTCGGCCGAGCTCGATGAGTCGTTGATGCCGGCGTAGAGCAGGAACGGGAGCGCGCCGCCGGCGGCGGCGAGGCCGGCGACCCGGAGCATGCGGCGCGGCGTGGTGTTGGTCTGCGGCGCGGCGACCAGGCCGACGACGACGCCGGCCGCAGTGCCGAGGACCGCGTTGACGGAGTAGGCCTCGTTCTGGGCGGGCTGCATCAGCATGCCGATGGTGAGGCCGCCGACCGCGCCCATGCCGGCGAACGTGTCGACGAGCGCGACGTCGCCGCGCGTGAGCTTCTTCTTGGACGCGAGCGCAACGCCGCCGGCGCCGGCGACCGTGGCGCCGATCGAGCCGCCGAGGAAGATGCCGGGGGCGGTGACCTCGCCGCCGTTGGCGCCCATCACGGCCTCGGCGAAGAACATGCCCGCGACGCCGCCCCAGAGCGTGCCGGAGCCGACCGTGCGGACCTGCGCCTCGTCGAACTTGCGGCCGATGCGGTCGCCGATGAGAGCGCCGCCGATGCCGCCGAGCAGCGCGCCGGGGACGCCTGCGTCGGCGGGGTGATCGCTGTCGATCGCGGTGCCGATCAGGGCACCGAGCATGCCGCCGTAGATCGCGCCGTGAATCGTGGCGGCCGTCGAGCCGTCGTGATGCGTGACGCCCTCGGCCGGCGGTGGCAGCGGCTGGGGCTGCGGCTGCGTGTCGTCGGTGATCTTGACGTCGGGCTCGGGTGGACGCGTCTGGGGGGGCGGCTGCGCCGGCGGGAGGTCGTCCTTGATGCCGAGCTGCAGGTTGACCGTGCGGATGATGTAGCGCGCGCGCTCGGCGGCGTTGCCCTTCGGGCTCTGCACGAGCGCCTCGACGGCGAGCTGCTTGGCGTCGACCCACAGCTTGGCGTCGAGCAGCTCGCCCGCGCGCGTCACCAGCTGCTCGGCGATCTGTTCGTCGAGCACCGGGTCGGAGCCCGGCAGTGGCGGCTGCTGCACGCCCGGCGTCGCGGCCGGAGCTGGAGCAGGCGGAGGCGCCGGAGTCGGAGGCGCCGGAGTCGGAGGCGCCGGAGTCGGAGGCGCCGGAGTCGGAGGCGCCGGAGTCGGAGGCGCCGGAGTCGGAGGCGCCGGAGCCGGAGGCGCGGCCGGCGCGTACGGATCGACTGGCTGCGCACCGACCGGCGCGGTCAGGGCGAGCAGCAGGACCAACGCACCCGAGCGCGTCATAGCCACAGGCGTACCATCCAAGTGCTTGCCGTTCAACGCGACTCGGATCACGAACGCGTCGGGGGGAGTGGCGCGGGCGCCGGTTCGCTGGGCGGCTTGGGCATCGGGCCGGTCGTCGGCCGCGGGGCGTCCTTCCAGCGCTTGCGATAGAAGTACATGAACACGACCTGGATCGAGCTCAGGATCGGAACCGCAAGGAGTGCGCCGACGAGGCCGTAGCTGAACTCGCCGAGGAACAGGGCGAAGATCACCAGGACCGGGTGGATCTTTGCCGCCGTGCCGATGATCTTGGGATTGAGGAGATTGGCCTCGAGGAAGTGGATGCCGATGATCCACAGGACCATCGCGATCCCGCGGAAGATGTCGACGCCCTGATCTCCGGATACCAGGGCCACGATCACGATCGGGACGCTGGACAGGATCGACCCGAAGATCGGGATCAGGCTCATCAGGCCGGCGACGATCGCGAGGATGAAGGTGTACTTCACTCCGAACACGAGCAGCCCGACGTACGTCAGGCTCGCGTTGATCATGCAGATCAAGAGCTGGCCGCGGATCACGCCGGAGAGGCCGCGATCGATGCCGGCGATGATCACGTCGTAGTCCTCGCGGAAGTTCGCCGGGAACAGGCTGCGCAGGAACGCGTGCACCTTCTCGAGATCGATCAGGATGAACGCGCCGATCATCAGCGTGAAGAAGAACAGGAAGATGCCGCGGATGAAGCCGGTGATGATGTTCTGCATCACGCGCACGACATCGTTGAGCTTGCTCTGCAGGCCGATGATCGACTTCTTGACGTAGCTGCGCAGCTTGTCGTCGAGGGTGGCCGGCTCGGGCGGCTGCTCGAGCGCCTGCACGTGGTAGCCGCCGTCGGGCGTCGGCTTGATGTCGACGCCGTTCGCCGTCAGCTGGAACGCGAATCGTCCGTCGGGCAGCGGCGTCATCGTGAACGCGGTTCCGGGCGGGATCGGGACGTCGCCGACCGGCAGCGCCTCCTCCTGCTGCGGCTTGACCGCCGCGAGCGACGGGAAGCGGTGCTCGAGCCAGCGCGCGATCGACGGCGTCCACTCCTCGTTGATGCGCTTGTAGAGGCCCGGCGCTTCCGCGCCGAGGCGCGCGATGTCGCGCGACAGCCGCGGCACGAGCAGGAACATGAAGCCGGTCACGCCGGCGAGGAACACGATGTAGCAGATGATGATCGCGAGGCCGCGCGGCATCCGGCGCGAGCCGTTCCTGCGCTCGCTCATCCGCTGGACGATCGGCGCGAGGATGTAGGCGATGAGCCCGGCGAACACGAACGGCAGCAGCACCGATCGCCCGAGCCACAGCATGAACAGCACGAACAGCGGCAGTCCCCACCGCGACAGGAACTTCCGCGACGGTGCCTCGGGACCGAACCACGTCTGCGAGCGCGCGCGTCCGGTCACGGAACCGGATTCGATGGGGCGCGGGACTCCTTCGGTGTGCGGAGGCTCCGGAGCGCTCATGGTTGCGCCGGTATACCAGAGACCGCAGCATCGAGGACGGCGCGAACCGCGGACACGGTGACCGGCTTGACGAGGTGGCGATCGAAGCCTGCGGCGAGCGCGCGCTCGCGATCCGCCGCCTGGCCGTAGCCGGTCAGCGCGATCAGGCACATGCGCTCGAGCCCGGGCTCCTGGCGCAACATCTTCGCGAGCTCGAAGCCGTCGATCACCGGCAACCCGATGTCGAGGATCGCCGCGGCCGGCTGGACCTCGCGTGCCGCCTCGATCGCCTCGCGCGCGTCGTGCGCGACGCGGGTGATGTAGCCCGCGCGCTCGAGCGAGTCGGCCATCAGCGACGCGGCATCCTCGTTGTCGTCGACCACGAGCACGGTGATCCGCTTCGCCAGCGCGACCGCGGGCTCGGCACGCACGCTCGCCGGCGTCTCCGGGCTCGCCGGAAGGCGCAGCTCGAGCTCGCTGCCCTTCCCGGCGCCTTCGCTGCGCGCGACGACGCTGCCGCCGTGCGCCTCGGCGATGCTCTTGACGATCGTCAGGCCGAGGCCGAGCCCGCCGCCGGAGCGGTCGAGCGGCTGCTGGCGCTGGACGAACATGTCGAAGATCCGCGGCAACATCTCGGCGGTGATGCCCATGCCGTTGTCTCGCACCGCGATCACGACGGCGGCGCCTTCGCGGTGGGCCGCGACGTCGATCGCGCCTTCGGCGGGCGTGTACTTCGACGCGTTCGTGAGCAGATTCGCGAGGACCTGCGCGATCCGCTCGGGATCCGCGTCGAGCACGAGGCCGGCCGGCACCTCGATGGTGACGTGCTGGTGGCGTGTCACGAACATCGGCTCGGTCATCTCGACCGCACGGTGGACGACGTCCGCGGCCTCGATCGGCCGCTTCTCGAGGGCGATCAACCCGCGCGCGATGCGTGACACGTCGAGCAGATCATCGACGAGCCGGGTCAGGTGCTTGGTCTGGCGCTCGATCACGCCGAGCTCGCGCGGCGGCGCCCCGCCACGCACCTTCATCAGCTCGAGCGCGGTGACGATCGGTGCGAGGGGATTGCGCAGCTCGTGGCCGAGCATCGCGAGGAACTCGTCCTTGGCCGCCTCGGCAGCTTCGGCACGTTCGCGCGCGCGGCGCTCCGCCTCGAGACGGCGCGCGTTGTCGATCGCGAGGCCGGCGAGCGCACCGAGCTCGCGCGTGAGCTGGTGATCGAGCTCGTCGAAGCGCCGCTCTCCGCTCATGCACATCGACAGCGCGCCGATCGAGCGGCCGCGCGCGATCAGCGGAGCGACGATGAGCGACGTCACACCGAGCTCCCGCAGCACGGCGAGGTGCGTCTCGTCCTGCGCGAACGCCACCAGCTGTGCGTCCGCGACCTCGGGCACGAACACGCTGCGGCCCGCATCGATCTCTTCGATCATGTGGCTGGGCCGGTGACGATCGGGAGGGAAGCTCGCCAGATAGGTCGCCATCGCGACCTGGCGCGCCGGATCGGCGTGCGCCCCGGCGACCCGGCGCATCACGGCGTGCTCGTCGAGCGCGGTGACGGTGCACCAGTCCGCGAACTGCGGCACGATCGACGCGACGAGCTGCTCGAGCGTCTCGCGAATATCGAGCGAGCCCGCGAGCAGGATGCTCGCGTCGGCCAGAAACCGCAGCCGCTGCTCGGGCATTGTCTAAGGGTTACGCCGCAACACGCCCGAGAACCAGCCACCGACGCGTCCGAGCAGCGATCGCCGGCTTCCGGCCGTCGCAAGCTCGTCCTCGCTGAGGCCCGGATCGAGCGTGGGTGCCGGCAGGGCGACGTCAGGGCTCGCTCCGAGCAGCCCCTCCGGACGCGACGCGCGCGGGCTGGCACGGCGGTCGCGCGGCGCCACCGGGGGCGGCTCGATCCCCGTTTCCATCCGCAGGGTTCCCCACCGCCGGCAACTCCCGCAGCGCCACGAGAACGGGCCCGGCCGATGGCCGCAGTGCGAGCACTGCCAGCGGCCGCGCAGCGCCCACGCCAGCGCGCCGTGCTCGCCGGCGATCACGTCGAGGGCCGTGCGCACGGCGTCGGTGTCGCCGCGGGCGAGCGCGAGCCGGGCCGCCGCCACCCGCGCCGCGAGCGCCTCCGGAAACTTCGCCGCGAGCTCGGCGGTGACCTTCGGATCATCGGTGAGCTGCGCGCGGATCAGCGCGAGCTCGAGGCGCGGCCCGGTCTGCTGCTCGACGTCGGTGAGGGTCGCCAGCACGCGGTCGCTGACCGTGCCCGCCGGCTTCTGCGCCGGCACCAGCGGGAGTGACTCGGGGCTCGTGCCCTCGGCGAGTGCGAGCGCCTTCGTCTCCGCAGGCTCGGTGTTGTCGTCGCGCTGCTCGCCGCGATCGAGCGCCTCTTCGGCGGCGATCAGGCCGGGCAACAGGTGCGGCGCGAGCGCGGGATCGGCGACGAGCGCCTCGCGCAGCCGCTCCTTCGCCCCCTTGTGATTGCCGCGCGCAGCGGCGAGCTCCGCGGCAGCGGCGAACCAGTGCGCACTCTCGCGGAGCTTCTGCGCCGCCTTGAGCTGGTGCTTCGCGGATTCGTGATCGTCGCGGCCGAGCGCGGCCTGCGCGGCAGCGACCAGCAGGTGATGCTCGCGCGCCGACAGATCCTCGCCCCGCCGCTTGCCGAGCCGCTGCCACAGCCCTGCGGCCTCGTAGAACCGCGCCTGCTCCTCGTAGAGCGCCGCGAGCGCGCGCAGCGCACCCTCGTGGCCGGGATCCTCGAGCAGCACCTCTTCCATCGCCTTGGTCGCACGGCGCGGCATGCCGGCGGCGCGGAAGTCGAGGCCGAGCTCGTACATCGCCCGCTGGCGCAGCTTGCGCTTGTCGCGCTCGCGCAGCGCGAGGGCCTGGTGGACGCGGATCGCGCGCTCGTGCTCGCCGCGACTGCGGAACAGCGCACCGAGCGCGAAGTACGGCTCGACGTCCTCGATGTTCTCCTCGACGACGCCGCGGAGCTCGTCGACGACGGTGTCGGTGTCGCGCGCGATCAGGTGGCTGACGGCGCGCATGTAGTGGCGCGCGTGGCGCGCGGTGCGGCGCAGCTGGCGGTCGTCCGGCACGTAGTAGCGGCCGATCAGCACGCCGGCGGCCATCGCACCGAGCCCGACGAGCAAGAGGACCAGCGCGGCGCCCATGTCAGAGCCCCTCGTCGTCGATGGCGTCCATCACGCGCGCGGCCTGCGTGCTCGGCATCTCGGGGAGATCCTCGAGAGGCGCCGGCTCGGTGAACGGCAGGTTGCGCAGGCGGGCGAGCTCGCGCTCGAGCCGGTTGACGAGCGACTCGTACTGGCGGCGCCGCCACACGTAGAACATGCTCCACAGCACCAGCAGCGCCGCCATCATCGCGGCGGCGAGCCAGCCGGCGATCAGGCCGGGCAGCCAGACCTCGTGCGGCTTGCTGCCGAACAGGCCGGTGAGCCACGGGTGGATCTTGACCGGGATCCAGCCCGCGTTGGCGACGAGGAACAGCCCCGCGAGCACACCGAGCCCGATCATCGACAGGATGATCGTCGCGGTCGCCGCGAGCCTGAGCCACCGGATCACGGGCTGACTCTACTATCTATCGCGGCGTCCCGAGATCGATCGAGTAGCCGATCGCACCGCCGACCCAGTGGTCGCCGAGCAGCTCGCGGTAGGTCACGCCGACGAAGTAGCCGTTGCCCGACGGGTAGCCGTAGTCCTCGTAGTGATGCCCGAACCGCAGGGCGAGCATGCCGTCGAGCTCGTCGGCGAACGGGACGCTCGGCGCGCCGTCGTGACGCCCCGGCGCGGCCTCGACCCACGAGGTGCGCACGCGCGCGAGCAGCCGCCAGCTGCCGCCGACCTCGAGCGTCGCCTCGACCGGGATCGTCAGCGCGTCGTCGAGTGTGCCCATCGCGCCCATCGCGCCGATGCCCGCGCCGAGCGCCAAGAAGCTGGTGCGCCCGAACCGCACCGCCGCGCCGACCGGATAGCCGGCGACGTCGTACGCGAGCCCGGCACCGCGCAGCGTGCTGCCCATCGCGAGGTCGATGCCGGCGTGGTACGCGACCGTGCTGCTGAGCCCGACGAAGCCGTGCAGCTTCGCGCCGGCGAGCACGAGGTCGCGCGGGCTGTCGTACGCGTCGACCTTCGTCGCGCTGGTCAGCTCGTAGTGCATGAACGCGCCGCCCTGGAACTCGCGAGCGTCGTCGCCGTACTTGCGGCCCCAGCGGGCGCAGCCGGCGACCATCACCAGCAACAGCGCGCGCCTCATCGGTCGGCAAATCCGATCCGCCCCGGGCCCAGGGGCAAGATGATCGCCGGCGGCCACAGATCGATGCCGAACGACAGCCCGATGATGTGCACCTCGACGCCCTCCTTGAGGCCGACCTTGAGCCCGACCACCGGCGTCTCGAGCTGCAGCCCGGTGCCCTCGCTCGTCACGCCGGCGCCGATCAGGCCGCGCCAGTCCTTGCCGATGCTCGTCGCGGGCAGGCTCGCGTGGAGATGGCACTTGCGCAGCATCGCGTCGCCGTAGGTGTTGCTGTTCGGCCCCGGGTACAGCACGTAGTCGCGCTCGATCTGGTCGCGGACGTCGTCGCCGTACTTCGCGAGGCACTCCGCGGCCCGCTCCGCCTCCGCGCCGCGCCACACCTTGTGCAGGATCGGGTGCCCGTACGAGCCGTGATCGCGGAACGGGTCGTGCTCGGTGCCGCCGCCGCCAACCTCGTAGATCCGCCAGTCGGTCTCGCCCTTCTTGCGCACCGCGAACCACGGGTGGCGCGCGATGTCGTCCATCGGATGCCCCAGGGTCCCGGTGAGCAGCGCGACGGTGGTCTCGTCGTTCGTGGGCATCTCGAGCGACTGCCGCGCGATGATGCAGCCGCCGAGCAGCGCCAGAACGATCGCGAACCTCACCATACGCACGCTAACGCACGACAAACAAAAACGGCCGGGGTTGCCGGCCGTCTTTCCCATCTCCGTCCATCACATCGCGCGACCCGGGGGCCGCGCCTGCGACCTACTGCGCGCTCGGCTTCAGCTTGTCGAGCTTGCCGCGGAACTTGTCGCCCAGCGTGGCGCCACCCGCGTTCGGCGAGTTGAAGCCCTGAGCCTCGGCGAGCTCCTTGCTGCGGTTCGCAGCCTTGATCGACAGGCCGATCTTGCGCTCCGCACCGTCGGCGTGGAGCACCTGGACCTTCACGGCCTGGCCCGGGGTCAGGACCGTGCGCGGATCCTCGACGTGCTCGTCGCTGATCTCGCTGACGTGGACCAGACCCTCGACGCCCTTCTCCAGCTCCACGAAGGCGCCGAAGTCGAGGACCTTGAGGACCTTGCCGTCGACGATCTTGCCGGCCGGGTACTCGTACGGGATCTTGTCCCACGGGTCCGGAACCAGCTGCTTGATACCGAGGCTGATCTTCGGCTTGTCGCCGTCGCCGGTGTCGATGTTGAGGAGCACGGCCTCGACCTCGTCACCCTTCTGGAACAGCTCCGAGGGGTGCTTCACGCGCTGGGTCCAGCTCATGTCGCTGATGTGGACCAGGCCGTCGATGCCTTCCTCGATCTCGACGAAGATGCCGAAGTCCGCGATGTTGCGGACGTGGCCCTTCACCACGGTACCCGGCGGGTACTTCTCGGTGAGCTGCTCGTACGGGTTCGGCTCGAGCTGCTTCATGCCGAGCGAGATGCGGTTCTGCTTGACGTCGACGTCGAGCACGACCGCCTCGACCATGTCGCCCACGGCGACCATCTTCGACGGGTGCTTCACGCGGCGCGTCCACGACATCTCGGAGATGTGGACGAGACCCTCGATGCCTTCCTCGAGCTCGATGAAGGCGCCGTAGTCCTTGAGCGAGACGACCTTGCCGCGCACGACGGTGCCCGGCACGTACTTCTCGGCGGCGCGAGACCACGGATCCTCCGTGATCTGCTTGAGGCCCAGCGAGACGCGCTCGGTGTCGGCGTTGAACTTCAACACCTTCACGCGCACGTGGTCGCCGACCTGGAACAGCTCGGACGGGTGGTTGACCCGGCCCCAGCTCATGTCGGTGATGTGGAGCAGGCCGTCGATGCCGCCGAGGTCGATGAACGCACCGTACTCGGTGAGGTTCTTGACGATACCCTCGACGATCTGGCCTTCCTTGAGGCGCTCGAGCGTCGACTCCTTGAGGGCCGCGCGCTCCTTCTCGAGCAGCACGCGGCGCGACAGCACGATGTTGCCGCGCTTCTTGTTGAACTTGATGACCTTGAACTTGAAGTTCTGGCCGAGGAAGGCGTCGAGG
>Ga0316628_100004404_pt1 | contig 11050 bp, 11 predicted proteins | sample OWC_Aug_M2_C1_D5_FD_207648 | JGI IMG/M metagenome (GOLD analysis project Ga0316628, IMG submission 207648) | Wetland soil microbial communities from Old Woman Creek delta, Ohio, United States - OWC_Aug_M2_C1_D5_C | ecosystem: Environmental > Terrestrial > Soil > Wetlands | place: USA: Ohio... | reverse complement strand
TGCCGCCACAGGGTGGCAGGCTGCTCGCGGGCACCAGCAGCGCCCTCTCGCCGAAGAGGTCGCACAACAGGCGTTGGTACAGATCGACACCGTCGCCGACGAAGGTCACGGGCCCGTCCACCAGGCCGGGGAGCTGACGCGGGGAGAGCGCCTGCTCGCGACCGCACTGCTCGATGGCTCCGTCGTGCCAGCGGAAGACCGCCGCGTACACTTCGCCCTTGCGAGCATCGAGGAGCGGGCACACCAGGCCCTCTCGAGGGCCGAGAGCGCGCGCCAGCGCCTGCAGGCTGGGTACCGCGACGAGACGGGCGCCGATCGCATAGGCGAGCCCCTTGGCCGTGCTCAGGCCGATGCGCAAGCCAGTGAACGAGCCCGGACCATTCGAGACCGCAACGGCGCTCAGCCGGGTGACGTCGATTCCCGCTGCCGCCAGAGTCTCGTCGATCAGTGGAATCAAGGTGAGAGCGTGGCTGCGCGCGGCGCGCCGTGTCCGCTCGGCCACCAGCTCACCGGCGCAGGTGGCGCCAACGCTGGCGGTCCACGTGGAAGTGTCGAGCCCGAGCGTCCACACGCGGATAGCCCGTCACCCCTGCAGGACGCGAGCGATGTCGTTGTAGAAGGCGAACAGCATCAGCGCGATCAGAACGAACAGCCCCACCTGTTGGGCGAGCTCGCGGTAGCGCAGCTCCACCGGGCGGCCGAGGAGACCCTCGACGGCAAAAAAGAACAGGTGACCGCCGTCGAGCACGGGGATGGGCAACAGGTTGAGGATCCCCAGATTGAGGCTGATGACAGCGGTGAACATGAGCAGGTACTCGAGCCCCATGGCCGCCTGGCGGCCCGCCTGCCGCACGATCTCGATCGGCCCGCCGATCTCACGGGTGGGGATCTTGCCGGCCACCATCTTCACCAGGCCGAGGGCGATCGTCTCCGTCCAAACCACCGTCTGCTCCGCGGCGATCCCGACCGCTCGCACAGGGCCGACGTGCTCGACGTCGAGGCCGGGCTCGATTCCGATGAGATAGGTCTTGGTGTGCAGATCCTCTCCGAAGATCGACTTGTTGGCGACCTCCTTCGGGGTGACGCTCACCTCGCGCTCCGTCCCGGCCCGCTCGATGGTCAGCTTGAGAGTCCGGCCGCCGCTTTGCCGGATGGCTTGCGACAGCTCGTCCCAGCTGTGCACCGGTTGGCCATCGACCGATCGAATGAGGTCGTCGAGTTGGAGCCCGGCGGCCGCGGCCGGCATGTCGGGCGAAAGTCCACCGACTTTGGCCTGGTCGCTGGGGGTACGGACCCCGAAGGCGATGAAGGTCACACAAAAGACGAGGAACGCGAAAAGCAGGTTGGTGGCCGGACCGGCGAATACGATGGCAAAGCGGCGCAGCACCGGCTGGTGCGAGAACGACACCTTCTTGCTTTCCTCGTCGAGATCGGTGTCGGAGTCCTCACCTTCCATCTTGACGTATCCCCCGAGGGGCACCGCGCTCAACTGGTACTCGGTGTCACCGGACTTCCATCCGAACAGCTTCGGTCCGAAGCCGATCGAGAAGCGCAGCACGCGAACCCCGACACGCTTGGCCACCAGGAAGTGGCCGAGCTCGTGCACGAGAATGAGCACGCCCAAGACGACGATGGCGGCGATAATGCTAGTTGGCATGGAATCTCCTGCGTCTCCGGTCAACGCCAGAGAAGATAATAATATAGCAACGGCACCGGGAACACCAAGCTGTCGATGCGGTCGAGGACACCCCCATGCCCGGGGAAAATCCAGCCCGATTCCTTGGTCGCAAACGTGCGTTTCATCATCGACTCGCACAAATCGCCGATCTGCGCCACCAGCCCGATCACCAGCGCCAGCGCCAGCGCTTCGCCCCATCCGACGCCGGTCAACCCCACCCCCAAGAGCGGCAACAGGATCAGCTTCGCCAGGCTGGCCCCGAGAACGTTCCCGGCTGCGATGCCGGCTGAGCCCTCGATGGTCTTGCCGGGGCTGACGCGGGGCATCAGCTTGTGGGCTCCGAAGGCGTGTCCGACGAAATAGCCCCCGCTGTCTCCGGCCATCACGACGGCCAGGAGAAAGATCACCCACGAACCGCCGAGCGGCATCGACCGCAGCCAGACGAAGTAGAGAAGCAGAATCCCGATGTACCCTGCCCCAAGCAGGGCCAGGCCGAGATCGGCCAGGCCGCGTTCGAAGTCCGGGCGGGTGAACAGGGTCCATGACAGGCCGCCGATGAAGGCGATGACGACGGCGCAAGAGAGCCACTCGGGGCGGCCGGTGGCGGTCGCGGCTGCCAGCAACCAGCCCAACCCCGTCCCCATCACTCTCGGCGCCGAATGATCGGGAAACGCCATGGCGACGTACTCGATCACCCCGAGAGCGGCGATCAGCCCCACCACGGAGGCGAACATCCACAGCGGCGCCCGCAGGATCAGCAGCAGAAGCAGGGGAATGGCAACCGCGGCTGTCGCGAGCCTAGCGCGCAGCACGGAGCCGTTCCCTGTCCACCGAGGCGATCACGCGCCCGAAGCGGCGCTCGCGCCTCTGGTATTCCGCGAGCGCCTGGCGGAACTGGTGCTCGCGGAAATCGGGCCACAAGGTTTCGGTGACGTAGATCTCGCTGTAGGCGATCTGCCACAGGTAGAAGTTTGAAACCCGCATCTCCCCGCTGGTGCGAATCAGCAGATCGGGGTCGGGGATGCCAGCGGGGCTGAGGTAGCGGCTCAGCACCGTCTCGTCGATGCGAGCGGGATCGAGACGACCGGCGGCGCACTCGTGCGCGATCGCACGCGTCGCCCGAGCGATGTCGGCGCGGGCCCCGTAGCTGACCGCCAGGATCACCGTCATGCCGGTGTTGTTCTTGGTGGCCTCGATGTCGGCGGCCAGATCGCGCTGCAACACGGGCGGCAGGCGCGACACGTCCCCCACGGCGAGCAGCCGGATGCCGTGCCTCATCATCTTGCGCAGCTCGGTGCGCAGGTAGCGGCGCAGCAACCGCATCAGCGCGTCGACCTCGCTGCGCGCCCGGTTCCAGTTCTCGGTCGAAAACGCGTACAGGCTGAGATACTCGATGCCGGTCTCGCGCGCCGTCTCCACGACCGCGCGCACCGAGTCTTTGCCGCGCTTGTGGCCTTCGATGCGGCTCAATCCACGCTGCTGCGCCCAACGACCGTTCCCGTCCATGATGATGGCAACGTGGCGGGGCAGGCGCTCCCTATCGAGCGGCGGGCGCTGCGGCACGGGGCTCAAACCTCCAGAATCTCTTCTTCTTTGGCTTTGAGCACCTTGTCGACGCGCTCGATGTACTCGTTGGTGGCTTGCTGCACTTTCTCCTGCGCGCGATGCAGATCGTCCTCGGTGATCTCCTTGTCCTTCTCCAGCGCTTTGAGCATGTCGATCGCGTCGCGCCGGTGATTGCGCACCGACACGCGATACTCCTCCGCCACCTTGTGGAGGTGCTTGACCAGATCGCGGCGACGCTCGGCGGTGAGCTCCGGGATCGGAATGCGAATCACCTTCCCGTCGTTGACGGGGGTCAGTCCGAGATCCGACTGCTGGATGGAGCGCTCGATCTCGTGCAGGGCTCCCTTGTCGTAGGGCTGCAGCAAGAGCAGCCGCGGCTCCGGGACCGTGATTCCGGCGAGCTGGTTGAGCGGCGTCTTGGTACCGTAGTAGTCGACCATGACGCCGTCCAGCAGCGCAGTGGAGGCGCGGCCGCTGCGGGTACGCGCCAGCTCACGACGGAACTTCGCCAGCGTCTGCTCCATTTCCCTGCCCAGGTCTGAAATCACTTCTTCTGTCATGATCGATGCCGCACGATGGTCCCCACGGGCTCACCGCTCACGGCCCGCTTGATGTTTCCACGCGTGGACAAATCAAACACGATGATGGGCAGAGCGCTCTCCTTGCAGAGCGAGATCGCGGTTGCGTCCATCACCTTCAATTCCTTGCTCAGGCATTCGAGGTAGGTCAACTCCGCGAACTTGGTCGCGTTCGCGTGGGTGCGCGGATCGGCGTCATAGATCCCGTCGACGTTGGTGGCCTTCATCATGACTTCGGCGCCGATTTCCGCCGCTCGCAGGCTGGCGGCGGTATCGGTGGTGAAGAAAGGATTGCCGGTACCCCCGGCGAAGATGACCACGCGCCCCTTCTCGAGGTGGCGAGTCGCCCGGCGGCGGATGTAGGGTTCGGCCACCTGTTGCATCTCGATCGCCGACATCACGCGGGTCTGCACGCTGCGGCGCTCGAGGGCGTCCTGCAACGCGAGCGCGTTGAAGATGGTGGCGAGCATCCCCATGTAGTCCGCCGTGGCGCGATCCATGCCACGGCTGGTGCCGGCCACGCCGCGGAAGATGTTGCCTCCGCCGATGACGATGGCCACTTCGGCGCCGAGATCGTGGACCTCCTCGACCTCGGCGGCAATGTCACCGAGGACGCCGGTATCGATCCCGAACTCCTGGCGGCCGAGCAGGGCTTCACCGCTCAGCTTGAGGAGAATGCGCCGGTAGCGCAGCGTGGCCGACGAAGCCGACGACGATGCCGCTGCGGTGCCGCGAGGCGCTCCGGCCACGAATCACGCCGCCTGCTCGGTCTGCTCCCCGAGCTGGAAGCGCACGAAGCGCTTGACGGTCAGGTTGCCACCCACGCGCTTGACGATGTCGGCCAGCCAAGCGCTGACGGATCGGTCCGATTCCTTGATGAAAGGCTGTTCCAGCAAGCAGATGTCCTTGAAGAACTTCTCCAGCTTGCCGTTCACCATTTTCTCGATCACCGGTTCGGGCTTGCCCGAGGTCGCCGCCTGGGCACGGTAGATAGCGCGCTCGCCGTCGAGCACCCCGGCCGGCACTTCCTCGCGCGTGACGTAGCGCGGATTGGCGGCGGCCACCTGCATCGCCAGGTCCTTGACGGCCGCGGCCCCCTCGGGAGCCGTCTTGACGGCCCCGGCGGCGGCGAGCTCGATCAGCACGCCGATCTTGCCCCCGCCGTGGATGTAGCACCCGACCAGGCCGCCATCGCCCGCCGGCTGGAAGCGCGCGGCGCGACGCATGACGATGTTCTCGCCGATCTTGGCGACGGCCTCGGTGATCAGGCCGCTCAGGTCGACCTCCGGCCCGCGCTCGAGGACGTGCTGGGCCACCTTGTCGGCGAGGGCCTGAAATTCCGGCGTGCGGGCCACGAAATCGGTCTCGCAGTTCACTTCGACCAGCGCGCCCGAAGCCCCGCCGGCGGCCGTCGCCGCCACCACGAGGCCCTCGCTGGCCACGCGGGTGGCGCGCTTGGCGGCGGCCGCCAGACCCTTCTCGCGCAGCGAAACGATGGCCCTCTCCAGGTCGCCGCCGTTGTCGGCGAGCGCCCGCTTGCAATCCATCATTCCGGCCCCGGTCTTGTCGCGCAGCTCGCGGACCAGGGCGGCACTCACCTCGCTCACTGCACCATGCTCCCTTCCGGCGCAGACTCGGCGGCGGGCACGCTCTCCCCGGCTGGGGCCTCGTCCCCCTCGGCCTTGGAGCGCTCCTCGGAGACGGCCCGTCCCTCCAGGACCGCGTCGGCGACGGCCGCGCAGAACAGACGGATGGCCCGAATCGCGTCGTCGTTGCCCGGAATCTTGTGGTCGATCAGGTCCGGGTCGCAGTTGGTGTCGACCACCGCGACCACCGGGATGTGGAGCTTGTTGGCTTCCTTGACCGCGATCTCTTCCTTCTGCGGGTCGATCACGAAGAGCGCATCGGGCAGCTTGCGCATGTTCTTGATCCCGCCGAGGGCCGACAGCAGCTTGTCCCGCTCGCGACTGATGTTGAGCAGCTCCTTCTTGGTCAGCGCTTCGGCCATGACCGGGCTCTCCAGGGTCTCCTCGAGCTTTTTCAGCCGGTCGATGCTCTGCTTGATGGTCTGGAAGTTGGTGAGGGTGCCGCCCAGCCAGCGGGTGTTCACGTAGAACATGCCGCAGCGGTCGGCCTCTTCTTTGATCGCATCCTGGGCCTGTTTCTTGGTGCCGACCATGAGGATGTGCCCGCCTTTGGCCGCCAGCTCCTGGACGAAGGCGTAGGCGCTCTCGAAGAGCTTCACCGTCTGCTGCAGGTCGATGATGTAAATCCCGTTGCGGGCGCCGAAGATGTAGCGTTTCATCTTCGGGTTCCAGCGGCTCGTCTGGTGGCCGAAGTGCACGCCGGCCTCTAGGAGCTGCTTCATACTCACTTCCATACCGATCTCCTCTCCAACGTCGGAACCAGACTACTCAGATAACAGAAAGCGAATTCGACAGGCAACCGGGCCACTCGAACCCTCACTGGTTCATGGATTCGAGGAACTCCGAGTTGGTCTTGCTGTCCTCGATCTTGTCGATGATGAACTCCATGGCCTCGACCGGGTTGAGCTGCGCCAGCAGCTTGCGCAGGATCCACACGCGGCTGAGCACGTCGCGCCCGAGCAGGAGCTCCTCCTTGCGGGTACCCGACCGGTTGATGTCGATGGCCGGGAAGATGCGCTTGTCGACCAGCCGGCGGTCGAGGTGGATCTCCATGTTTCCGGTTGCCTTGAACTCTTCGAAAATGACCTCGTCCATGCGGCTGCCGGTGTCGATCAGAGCGGTGCCCATGATGGTGAGGCTACCGCCGTCCTCGATGTTGCGCGCCGCCCCGAGAAACTTCTTCGGCTTGTGCAGGGCGTTGGAGTCGACACCGCCCGAGAGGATCTTCCCGCTCGGCGGCACGACGGTGTTGTAGGCACGCGCCAAGCGGGTGATGCTGTCGAGCAGAATCACCACGTCGCGGCCGTGCTCGACCAGGCGCTTGGCCTTCTCGATCACCATCTCGGCCACCTGCACGTGACGCGTGGCGGGCTCGTCGAAGGTCGAGCTGATCACCTCACCGGCCACCGAGCGCTGCATGTCGGTGACCTCCTCGGGGCGCTCGTCGATCAGCAACACGATCAGCACCACTTCCTTGTGGTTTTGCGTGATGCCATGGGCGATGTGCTGCAGCATCATTGTCTTGCCGGTGCGCGGCGGCGCAACGATGAGCCCGCGGGTGCCCTTGCCGATCGGGGTGAACAAGTCGATCAGTCGGGTGGTGAATTCCTTGGGGTTGTGCTCGAGGCGGAGCTGCTCGTTGGGATAGAGCGGGGTCAGGTTGTCGAACAGAATCTTCTCGCGCGCCTTTTCCGGCTCCTCGTAGTTGATCGCCTCGACCTTGAGCAGCGCAAAGTAGCGCTCGCCTTCCTTGGGTGGGCGGATCTGGCCCGAGACGACGTCGCCGGTACGCAGGTTGAAACGGCGAATCTGGCTCGGGGAGATGTAGATGTCGTCCGGTCCGGGCAGATAGTTGTAGTCGGGGGCGCGCAGAAAGCCGAAACCGTCCGGCAAGATCTCCAGCACGCCTTCGCCGTAGACGAAGCCGCTCTGCTCGGTCTGCGCGCCCAGGATGGCAAAGATGAGCTCCTGCTTGCGCATGTTGGCGGCGCCTTCGATGTTGAAGTTCTTGGCGATCTGCGCCAGCTCGCCGATCTTCTTTTCCTTCAGGGCCTTGAGATTCAGCGCTCCTTCACGATCGGGCGGTTCCTCGACCTCGAGAGAAGCAGCTGGCTCGACCGCTTGCGAACGCTGGGCCGCCGCTTCGTCGCCGTGCTGGTTATTGGACTGCCCCTCGCTACGGCGCCGGCGTTCCGGGCGTGCGCCCGGACTTGGCGTTCTCTGTCTCCCGACGGCTTCGTCGGCCATACTTACTTCCTCTCTATCGCTTCCGATGTCAGTTTGGAGGTGCGCGGTGTGATGAACGGGCTGTTCCGAGGTGGGTGCGGTGCCTGGAGCCACTCGGACTCGGCGCGTATCGCGGCAAAACGCTACTGGAAGCTCCCCGGGTTGTCAAGCGAGATAAGCCCAGCTTGTCGAGTAGCTGGCGTATGTCATCTGGCACCGGCGCCACGACACACAGCGGCGCTCCGGTTCGCGGATGCCGCAGTGCGAGGGAGACCGCGTGCAACGCCTGCCGGTGCAACCCGAGGTCGCCCGCCCGACGCGTCCCGCCACCGTAGACATGATCGCCGAGGATCGGATGACCGAGGGCTGCCAGGTGCACGCGGATCTGGTGGGTTCGACCGGTTTCCGGCACGACCCGCAGGACACTAACACCCTGGCTCTCCCCGAGCACGCGATAGCGCGTCACCGCCTCGCGACCGCCGGCCCGTACGCTCATGCGCTTGCGATGAACCGGATGCCGACCGATCGGCCGCCGCACCTCGCCCTGTCGCTCGCGCAGCTCGCCCCAGACCAGCGCCAGATACTCTTTGGTCACCTCGCGCGCGCGAAACTGGTGACCCAGCTCGGCCAGCGTGGTCGCGTCCTTGGCGATGACCAACACGCCCGAGGTATCCTTGTCCAGACGGTGGACGATCCCGGGACGCAGCGGATCCAAGTCGGCCGGGCGACCTTGCCAGCGGTGCAACAAGGCGCCCACCACGGTGCCCTGCCAGTGACCGGGCGCCGGGTGCACCACCAGTCCGGCGGGCTTGTCGATGATCAGCAACCAGTCGTCCTCGTACAGGACCGACAGCGGAATGGCCTCGGGCTCGACCGTCGATGCCGCGCGAGGCACGGCGGGAATCACGTCGATCCGCTGCCCGCAGCGCAAGAGAGCACCCGGTTTGGTGACGTTACCATCGACCCGCACCGAGCCGTCCGCGATCATCCGTTGCACCTGCGAGCGGGTCCCACAAACGCCCAGAGCGGTCAGGAACCGGTCGAGCCGCTGCCGCGCGTCGCCACGCTCGACCATCACATGGAAAGAGCCTCGGCTGGCCTCGCTGCCACCCCTGCTCGAGCTCATCCCTCTTTGGCCAGCGCCGCGCGCGCGGCGAGCACGTCCTGGCGAATCTGCGCGGCCAGCGCGGCGGCGTTGGGGAACTTGGCCTCTCCTCGCAGACGTTGCACGAAGGCCACCTCCACCCGCTGGCGATAGAGGTCGGCGTCGAAGTCGAACACGTGGGTTTCGATGCTGCGCTGGCGATCGCCGAACGTGGGATTGAAGCCGATGTTGGCCACACCGGGGTGCCAGCGACCGTGCCAGCAGAGACGAACGGCGTAGACGCCGTCGGGTGGCACCATGGCGTTGTGCACGCGCAGGTTCGCGGTCGGAAATCCGATCGAGCGACCTCGGTGATGGCCATGGATGACGCGGCCAGCGATGGTATGGGGGCGCCCGAGCAACCGGCGCGCCTTGTCGAGGTCGCCGGCGGAGACGGCGCGGCGAACGGCGCTGCTGCTGGCGATGCTGTCACCGACGTGGATCGGCTCCACGACCTCGACGGCCACGCCCATCTCGCTCCCCAACGCGCGCAGCACCTCGGCGTTGCCGCCACGCTGGTGGCCGAAGCTGACGCGGTGCCCGACCACGATCCGCCGCGCGCCGAGCCGCTCGCAAAGCAGACGGCGCACGAAGTCCTCCGCGGTCACGCGCGAGAAGCGCAAGCTGAAGCGCTGGGCGACGGCCACGTCGATGCCGCAATCGGCGATCAGCTCCAAACGCTGGCGCAGGGTCATGATGAGCGGAGGGTGATGCGAGGCAGCCAGCACCTGGGCCGGGTGCGGCCAGAAGGTGATCGCCAGCGCCTGACCGCCGCCCTCTCGCGCCGCCGCCACCGTGCGGCGCAAGATCTCCTGGTGTCCGCAGTGAACTCCGTCGAAATTCCCGAGCGTAACCACCGGGGCAGAGAAACGCCGCTCGATGTGCTCGAGATGCCGCAACACGAGCATAGCAAGAAGAGATGAACGGCCGAGGTGACCGAGGGTGGCTCAGTCGCCGAAGGATTGCAGCATCTGCCGGCCCCGCTCCGCCTCCTCGGACTTGGGGTGATCGCTGATCAGCTTCTGGAGAATCAGCCGGGCGTCGATCTTGTCCCCCGAGTCCGCGAAGGCCTTGGCCAGGGTCAACAGCGCGCTCGGCACCTTGTCGCCCTTAGGGTACTTCAGCAAGACCTCGTTCAATTCGATGATCGCCTTGTTGTAATCACGCTGGCCGTAGTAGCACTCGCCGATCCAGTACTGCGCATTGTCCGCCAGGTCCGAGCTTGGGCTCTTCTTGATGAACGCGCGGAACTTCGGGGCGGCCTGCTCGCACTGGCCGGATCGCACCAGCCGCACACCCTCGCGGTAATCGTCGTCGACCTTGGCCCCCTGCGACGAGTCGAGTTCGCGAGCCAGCGCGGCATCGGTCGGGCTGGAGGGAGGCGCTGCCGCCGGGGCGGGGGTGACCGCCACTCCGGGCACGACGCCCGGTGCGGCCTCTGCGGGCACGGGCGGCGGGGTGGCGGGTGGAGGCACCACCTGTCCCTGCTGAGCAGCCAGCCGCGCCTCGAGCTCGGCAATCCGATTTTCCAACTGCGCCGTCGTCCGGGTACCCCCGCTCGCAACACGGCTGCCCCCGCGCCCCGCTTCTTCCCGCTGACTCTCCATCATCTCGAGACGACGACGCAGGCGATCGACCGACACCTGCGTGTCGGCGAGAAGCGCGCGCACCTGACGCTGGTCGTTCTCCACCTTCAGCAGGTCTGCGCGCGTGGCACAGCCACTGACGAGAGCCGCCGTCAGAACAAGCGCAATGGCGTACCGGAGGGGGCGCACTCTACTCGGCCAGAACAACGAAGTGGGCCCGCCGATTGCGCTGCCAACACGACTCGTCGTGGTCGCGGCACAGCGGCAACTCTTCCCCGTAACTGATCGTCGTGAGTCGATCGGCGGACGTGCCCAGGGTGACCAAGTAATCCTTGACGGCCCGTGCCCGTTTGGCGCCGAGTGCCAAGTTGTATTCGACGGTTCCCCGCTCATCACAGTGGCCTTCGATCTCGACCTTCGCCTTCGGATGGTCCTTCAACCAATCGCCATTCTCGCGCAGCGTTTGCCGCGCGGACTCGTCGAGATCGAAGGAATCGTAACCGAAGTGCACATCCTTCAGCGGACCGCCTTCGCTCGCAGGCAGCCCCGCCTGATATTTTTCCAAGCTGCCGGCGTTGGCCAGGGACTCTTCCGAGCCGAGCCCGCCGACACCGCCCGTCGCACCC
>Ga0316628_100004403_pt1 | contig 11051 bp, 8 predicted proteins | sample OWC_Aug_M2_C1_D5_FD_207648 | JGI IMG/M metagenome (GOLD analysis project Ga0316628, IMG submission 207648) | Wetland soil microbial communities from Old Woman Creek delta, Ohio, United States - OWC_Aug_M2_C1_D5_C | ecosystem: Environmental > Terrestrial > Soil > Wetlands | place: USA: Ohio... | reverse complement strand
ACCGCGGCCCCCACGAACCCCTGCTTGACCGCCGACCGGTACCGGGCGTGGCGCGCCTCGACGTACCGCTGCCAGTCGCCGTACATGAGCCTGTGCGCGAGCCGCAGGGTCCAGCCCCGAGCGCCGCCCAGGAAGAGCAGGGGATACTTGATCCGCTTCCACCGGCGCATGAGCCGCTGCGTGCTGGCCCGGTCCTCGACGTTCTCCTGCGTGCAGGGGGTGATCACGTCGAGGCTGTGCGCGGCCATCGCCTCCCGCAGGCGCGTGTCCCAGTGCGGGGACAGGATGAGGTCGTTGTTCAGGAACGCCAGCAGGCTGCCCCGCGCCGCCGCCAGCCCCTGGTTCTGGGAGTGGGCGTACCCGTACCCGCGCTGGTTCGCGATCACCGTCGCGCCCTGCGCTTCGAAGAATTCCCTGCTCCCGTCCGTCGAGGCGTTGTCGACGACGATGAGCTCGAACGCGGCGTCGGTGGAGGTCCGCAGGTGCTCGAGGAAGAGCACGTTCATGGGCAGCTGGTCGTGGACGGTCACGATGACGCTGAGGGCGGGCGAGGGAGCCATGGCGCTGACCCCCGGTCTAGCACCGTCGGGCGCGCCCGCGGACCTCCTGCCGCGTTGCGTCCCCACCTGGGCGTGGCGGGCGCGGCGAGGGGAACGCCCTGCGCCGCGTGTTGCCACGGCGCGTCTCCGGTGGGAGGCTCGCGGCGCCGAACGTCGGCGAAAGGGACCAGCCAGTGGAACGTGGGTACCAGATCCCCGTGCTCATGTACCACCAGGTGCTCGGCGCGAGCTCCGAGGCCGGGCGCTTCGACACCTGGGTGCTCGAGGGGGCGCTCCGGCGCCAGCTCCGCCATCTGAAGGCGCAGGGCTACCAGACCATCACCTTCCGTGACCTGGGGCGCCCCGCCGAGCCGGGCCGGCGGTCGATCATCCTGACGTTCGACGACGGGTACGAGAACAACTACACGGCCCTCTTTCCGCTGCTGCAGGAGTTCGGGTTCACGGCGGTGGTGTTCATGGTCACGCGGCTGCGATCCAACACCTGGGCCGTCGAGCAGGGCGAGCCCGAGCAGCGGCTCATGACGGCTGCCCAGGCCCGGGAGATGTTCGCGCACGGCGTGGAGTTCGGCGGCCACACGCGGACCCACGTCAACTTCGATCTCGTGTCCCCCGAGGTCGCCCGGGCCGAGATCGCCGGCTGCCGGGCCGACCTGGCCGACTGGCTCGGCGAGCCGCCGGTGAGCTTCGCCTACCCGTATGGCGCCGTCTCCGCCCGGCTCAAGCAGCTGGTGCGCGAGGCGGGGTTCGAGTACGGCGTGGCCACGAAGAGCGGCCCGCCGAGGCTGGGCCAGGACCGGTACGAGGTCCGCCGGCTGGCCATCTCGTACCGGACCGGCATGGGGGGGTTCCGGCTCAAGGCCAGCGGGCACTACCACGGGCCGCTGCACGGGCTGGGACACGTCCTGTGGCGTCCGGCCGGGGAGTGAGCTGGACCGGGTCCGATCGCGGCGGCCGGGGCCTCCGGACCGAGGGGAGGCGTCATCCGGCGCGCGGCACGATCCGCACGTTGGGGGCCTTCACCACCGCCAGCACGCGCCTTCCCGGCGCGAGCTCCAGGCGCTCGGCGCTGGCCCGGGTGACGAGCGCGACCAGCCGGATCCCGCAGTCCACTGCCACGCGCACCAGCGGGCCCTCGTCGCGGCGCGAGACCACCGACCCGGCCAGGCGGTTCCGGGCCGAGGAGAGGTGGGCGTCCTCGGCGGGCTCGAGCACCACGTCCTCGGCGCGGATGCAGGCGTAGGCGTCGCCTTCCACGGCCCCGGGGTCGACGGCGACCAGCTCGGCGGCGCCGGCCCGGACCAGCGCCAGGCCGTCGGGGAGGCGCGACAGGTGGGCGGGGAAGACGTTCTCCGTCCCCACCACGCGCGCCACCTCGACGTCGGCCGGCGCGGAGAACACCTCGTGCACCGGGCCGACCTGCCGGATCCGGCCCTCGACCAGCACCGCCAGCCGGTCGCCCAGGGCCAGGGCCTCGGTCCGGTCGTGGGTGACCACGACGGCGGGCACGCCGGAGCTCTCCAGCAGGTGGCGCAGCTCGGCGCGGAGCGCCTCGCGGGTCGGGGCGTCGAGCGCGGAGAGCGGCTCGTCGAGGAGCAGGAGCCGCGGCCGCGGCGCCAGCGCCCGCGCCAGCGCCACCCGCTGGCGCTGGCCCCCGGAGAGCTCGGCGGGCCGGCGGTGGAGGAGCTCCGCGATCCCCAGCCGCTCCGCCAGCTCGGCCACGCGACCTTCGCGCTCGGCGCGGCCCAGCCGGTGCAGGCCGAAGCCGACGTTGGCCGATACCGAGAGGTGGGGGAAGATGGCGTACTCCTGGAAGAGCAGGCCCACCCCTCGCGCCTGCGGGGTCACGAACACGCCGCGGGCCGCGTCGAACCAGGCCTCCCCGTCGAAGGAGATGGCGCCGGCGTCGGGCCGGTCCAGGCCGGCCAGCGCACGGAGCACGGTGGTCTTCCCCGAGCCGGAGGGGCCGAAGAGCACGGTCACGGGATCGCCGGAGAGCGGCCAGGCGGCGCGCGCCTCCACCGTCGGTCCGCGCGCGAAGCGGCGCACGATCTCGAAGCTCAGCGACCGTTCCATCGGAAGAACGCCTGCCGTTGCAGGCCGTAGACGGCAGCCAGGACCACGAAGGACACTCCCAGGAGCAGGCCGGCAGTGCGGTGGGCGGCGCCGTATTCCAGGGCCTCGACGTGGTCGAAGATGGCGACGGAGAGGGTGCGGGTCCGGCCCGGGATGTTGCCGCCCACCATCAGCACCACCCCGAACTCCCCCAGCGTGTGCGCGAAGGCCAGGACCGCGCCGGCCAGGATCCCGGGCCAGGCCAGGGGCAAGGTCACGCGCGCGAAGGTGCCCAGGCGCGAGACCCCCAGCGTGTGCGCGGCCTCGACCAGCCGCCGATCCACCCCGGCCAGCGCGGCCGTGAAGGGCTGGACGGCGAAGGGGAGGCTGTAGAGGACGGAGGCGACCAGCAGGCCGGTGAAGGAGAACGGGAAAGGGTGGCCGGCCACCGCCTCGAAGGCGTGGCCCGCCGGGCTGCGCGGGCCCAGCCCGACCAGGAGGTAGAAGCCGAGCACGGTCGGGGGCAGCACCAGCGGCAGCGCCACCACCGCCTCGATCAGGAACCGGCCCCGGAAGCGCGTGCCGGCCAGCCACGACGCCAGCGGAAGCCCGAGCACGAGCAGGGCGAGCGTGGTCAAGCTGGCCAGCTTCGCCGAGAGCGCGAGCGCCGCGAGGTCCATTGCTACGGCAGACCGTACCCGTACTTGGCCAGGATGGCACGCCCCTTCTCGCCGGTGACGAACTCCAGGAAGGCGCGGGCCAGCGCCGGGTCGCGGGCGCGCGCCAGCACGATGCCGGACTGCTCGATCGTGGGGTAGAGCGCCTCCGGCACCGGCACCGACCTCCCCGCGGAGAGCTCCGCATCGAAGGTCAAGGACAGCGGCAGGAGGGCCGCGTCGGCCGCGCCGGTGGTCGCGAACTGGGCCGCCTGGGCGACGCTGGTGCCCAGCACCAGCCGGTCCTTGACGGCGTCGTAGACACCCGCGGCGCGGAGGGCCGCCTCGGCGGCGCGGCCGAAGGGGGCCACGGCCGGGTTGGCCATGGCGATGCGCTTGACGGCCGGATCCGCCAGCGCCGACAGGCCGCGCTTCTCGACGTCGGCGGTCGACCCGCGGGGCAGCCACACCACCAGCCTCCCCAGCGCGAAGACGCGCTCGTCGGCCGCCGCGCCCAGCTTCTCGGCCACCACCTTGTCGGGGTATTCCCGGTCGGCCGAGAGGAACACGTCGAAGGGGGCGCCGTTCTGGATCTGCGCCAGGAAGGTCCCCGACGCGCCGAAGGTGAGCGCCACGCTCGCGCCGGGGCGCCCGGCCTGGAAGGCGCGGGCGAGCTCCTGCGCTGCCGGCTTGAGGTTCGCCGCCGCGGCCACCGCCAGCGTGGCGTCGGCGGCTCGAGCCGCCGCCGGCGAGGTCAGGAGGAGAAGGCATGCCAGCGCTGCACCAGCTCTCATCGGCTCGAGTCTGGCACGGCGCGGGGACGGGTGGCTCGTGCCGGAGGGGTCCACCGGTAGTGCCCGATGATGGGCCAGGTGAAGAGCACGTCCTCGATGGCGGGCCCCTGCCCGACGTTGTGGAGGATGAGCGGGCGCGTGCCGGAGGGATCCTTCCGGTCGACGACCATCCCCACGTGCCCGGCCACCAGGTCCCAGGCGACGACGTCGCCCGGCAGGTAGTCGGCCGGGTCGGCGGTGGCGGGCCGCGACGCGCCCTGGCGCCTGAAGAAGGTCATGAGGATGGGGACGCGCCGGTGATCGATGTTCGGGTCGGGGCGGCGCAGCCGGCTCGGGTACGCGGAGAAGTGCCCGACCATGTCCTCGTGCACCTCCTTCTGCAGATCGACCCCCACCGCGCGATAGATGCGGATGATCTCGTCCGTGCACACGCCCGTGTCGGCGGGCACGTCCCCGCCGGGGTAGGGGATGCGGACGTAGTCCGAGGCGTAGCGCACGCGGACGCCGGCGCGGGCGACGGCGGCGGCGACGAGACGCTGGGTGAAATCCGGAGCGGGCTGCGCGGGGGCCTGGCCGCGGGCGGCGCCCGCGGAGAGGAGCGCCAGCACCATGGCCGCGCAGGCCTTCATCCTGCGAGCAGAACCCGCGCCCCGCTACAGCATTCCCTGGACGTAGCTCAGGTTCGTGAGCGCCACCAGGTAGTCGCGCCTGGCGCGCGCCAGGTTGGCCTCGGCCGCGCGGAGGTTGACGAGCGCATCGTCCACCTCGAGCCGGGTCTTCACGCCCAGATCGTGACCCTTCTCGGCCATGTCCAGGAGCCGCTGCGCCTGCTGGACCGTTCCCCCCAGGGCGCGCACGATCTGCCCCGCCACCCGCGCCTGCTCGAGCGCGCCGTGCACCTCGACCTGCACCCCGTCGCGGGCCTGGGCCAGGTCGAGCTGGGACCGGACCACGTCGCTCTGGGCCTGCCGCACGCGCCCGCGCGTGGCCAGGCCGTCGAAGAACGGAAAGGTCAGCACCACCGCCGCCGACCAGGTCTTGCCGTCGCCGGAGGACTCGGCCAGCCCCGGGCCGCCCACGTCGATCCAGCGGTAGCCTGCGCCGGCGCGGAGGTCGAGGCGTGGCTTGTCGTCGGCGCTCACGACCCGTACCACCTCGCGCCGTACCTCGACGGTGCGCGACAGGCCGCGCAGATCGGGCCGGCGCTCCAGCGCGGTGCGGACGGCCTCGTCGAGCGGCGGGACCGGGACGGGCTCGGCCTCCAGGCTCCCGCTGGGGTCGATCTCCGAGCTCTCCTCGGCCAGCACCAGCCGGAGCCGGTCCAGCGCCATGACCACCTGACCCTCGGCCCGGATCACCTCCGGCTCCTGGTTCTCCAGCGCCACCCGGGCGGCCAGCACGTCGTAATCGGTGGCGGTCCCAAGCGTGTTGCGCTGCTCGGCCTCGGAGAGCTGCCGCTGCCGCTGCGCCAGCGTCTCGCGGGCGATGGAGAGCAGCTCGCGGCTGAAGAGGACGTCGTAGAACGCCTCGGTCACGTCGCGCACCGCCGCCTGGCGGAAGGCGTCGAGCTGGTCGTCGGCCGAGGCGATGCCCGAGCGCGCGGCGCGGATGGCGGCGCCCACCTTGCCCCAGGCGAACAGCACCTGGCTGGCGGTCACGCCCACGTCCTTGACGGTGGTGCTGGCGGGCTGGAGCCCCTGGGTCGCCTTCCGGGTGGCGTCGTCCCAGGCGGTCGAGACGGTCGCCTGGGCGGCCACGAAGGGCAGTGCCGCCGCGCGCTCCTCGACGTACTTGCCACGCACCCACTCCTGGTAGGCGCGGGCCTTGGCGATGTCCCGGTTCTTCTCGGTGGCGAGGCGGATGGCCTCGTCCAGGGTGAGGACGCGCGCGGTGGGCCGCTCGGGGGCGGGGGCCGGGGCCGGCTCCGCCGCCCGGGCCGGGAAGGCCAGCGAGGTGGCGAGCACGATCCCCAGCGCGATCCGCGCGGCCGGGCGCGCGTGCGCGTCCTGCTCCAGGGCGTTGGCCTTGGCCCAGCGCCGGTGCAGCCAGCCGGCGAAGTCGTCGAGGATCGAGTAGACCACCGGGACCACCACCAGGGTGAGCACGGTCGAGGTGATGAGGCCACCGATCACCGCCCGGCCCATGGGCGCGCGCATCTCGGCGCCCTGGCCGATCCCCAGCGCCAGCGGGAGCATTCCGAAGATCATGGCCAGGGTGGTCATCATGATGGGGCGGAGCCGCGTCCGGCCGGCGGCGATGAGCGCGGCGCGGCGCTCCATGCCCTGGCGCCGGAGCACCTTGGTGTAGTCGACCAGCAGGATGGCGTTCTTGGTGACCAGGCCCATGAGCAGGATGAGCCCGATGAAGGACATGATGCTGAGGGTGTCGCCGGTCAGGAGCAGCGTGCCGGCCATGCCCACGATGGCCAGCGGCAGCGAGAACATGATCGAGAGCGGGTCGATGAAGGACTCGAACTGCGCCGCCAGGATCAGGTAGACGAAGACCACCGCCAGGAAGAGCGACTCGAACATGTAGCCGAAGCTCTCCTCCATGGCCTCGGCGTCGCCGCCGAACACCACCCGGTACCCGGGGGCCATGTCGATCTTCCTGGCCGCCTGGCGGATGGCCTCCACCGCCGGCCCGAGCGGAACCCCGTCCAGGTTGGCGGTGAGCTGCACCTCGCGCGAGAGGTCGGTGCGCGAGATCTCGGAGGGCGTGGAGGCCCGCTCCGGCCGGACCAGATCGGAGAGCGGGACCAGGGTGACGCCGCCGCGGCCGCGCGGCACCGCCAGGCGCAGATCGCCGATCTGGGAGACGTCGCGCCGCATGGAGAGGGGCAGGCGCACCCGCACGTCGACCGCCTCGCCCTCCTCGTCCTCGTAGGTCGTCACCGCCTGGCCGCCCACCAGCGCACCCACGGTGCGGGCGATGGCGGGGGTGGTGAGGCCCAGGTCGGCGGCGCGCTCCCGGTCCACCACCAGCCGGTACTCGGGCAGGTCCAGCTCCAGGGTCAGCTCCAGGTCGACGACGCCCGGGATCCGGTAGACCGCCTCCTTGAGCTGGGCGCCGTACTTCTTGAGGATCGGGATCTCCTCGCCGCGGATCGAGACCAGGATGGGCTTCTGGGCGAACTCGTCGCTCTGCATCTCCACCGAGGGGACGATCCCGGCGATCCCGGCGATGAGCCGCCGCGCATCGGCGGCCAGCACGGTGGAGTGCTTCTTGCGCTTGGACTTGTCGACCAGCTTCACGTAGACGCGGGCGTCGCGGACCGTGCCGGTCTCGCCGGCGCCGATGGAGGCGTAGGTGGACTGGACCTCGGGCATGTGCTTGACGGCCCGGAGCACGGCCTCGACCCGGCCCCGTGTCTCCTCGAAGGAGGCGTCGGGCGCGGTCTTGAAGCGGATCGAGAACTCGCCCTGGTCGTCGTTGCCCATGAACTCCGAGGGCAGCACCGCGAACGAGGCGATGCCGCCGAAGAAGGCCAGGGTGGCCGCCAGCACCACCGTCTTGCGGTGATCGAGGGCCCAGCCCACCAGCCCCTTGTAGCGGTCGGCGGCCCGGTCGAACCAGCCGTTGAACCGATCGAGCGCCCGGGCCAGCAGGTGTCGCTCCCCCTTGCGCTCCACGTCCGGATCCACCCAGCGCGAGGAGAGCATGGGGTCGAGGGTGAAGGAGACGAACAGCGACACCGCCACCGCGAAGGCCACCGTCATGCCGAACTGGAAGAAGAAGCGGCCGATCACGCCCTTCATGAAGGCCACCGGCACGAACACCGCGATGATGGAGAGGCTGGTGGCCAGCACCGCCAGGCCGATCTCGGAGGTGCCCTTCCGCGCCGCGGTCATGTGGTCCTGGCCGTGCTCCAGGTGCCGGACGATGTTCTCGCGCACCACGATGGCGTCGTCGATGAGGAGGCCGATGGCCAGCGACAGCGCCATGAGCGTCATCACGTTGAGCGTCATGCCCAGGAAGTAGATGGCGATGAACGAGGAGATGACGGAGATGGGCAGGGTCAGGCCGGTGATGACGGTGGAGCGCCAGGAGTTGAGGAAGCAGAAGACGATCAGCACCGTCAGCAGGCCGCCCAGCAGGAGCGTATTGGTCACGTCGTGGACCGAGTCCCTGATCATGATGGACCCGTCCCGCACCATCTGGATCTCCACCGAGGGGGGCAGCTCGGTGCGGAGCTTGGCGATCTCCTTGTTGACCGCGTCCACCACCCCGACGGTGTTGGACTTGGACTGCTTGAAGACGTCGATGACCACCGCGGGCACGCCGTCGATGAGCGCCAGCGTGCGCTGCTCCTCGACGCCGTCGCGCACCTCGGCCACCTGGCCCAGGGTGACGGGCACGCCGGCGCGCTGGCTCACCACCATGGAGCCGAAGCCGGAGACCTCGCGCGGCTTCCCGGCGATGCGGACCGGGAGCTCCTGTCCGCCCCGGTCGATCCGGCCCAGCGGCGTGTTGACGTTCTCGCCGGAGAGCCCGGCCACCACCTCGTCGATCCCCAGCCCGAGCGCATCCAGGCGGGAGGGGTCGAGATCGACCGACACCTCGCGCTTGGTGTCGCCCACCAGCTCCACCTTGCCCACGCCGGGCAGGTTCTCGAGCCGGCGCTTCACCCGCCGGTCCGCCAGGGTGGTCAGCTCGCGCGGGGTGAGCTGGCTGGAGCGCACCGCCAGCGAGACGATGGCCATGGAGCCGATGTCGAACTTCTGGATGATCGGCTCCTCGATCCCCTGGGGCAGCTGGTTGAGGATGGCCGAGATCTTGGAGCGGGCGTCCTGGGCCACGTCGTTGACCCGGACCTCCAGGACGAACTCGACGATCACCGAGGAGACGCCCTCGCGCGACGACGAGTAGACGTGCTTCACCCCGGCGATGGGATTCACCGCCTGCTCGATCCGCTTGGTGACCTCGCGCTCGACCGTCTCGGGCGACGCGCCCGGGAAGAGCGTGACGATGGAGAGGGCCGGGAACTCGATGTCCGGGAACATCTCGACCGCGAGGCGCTTGTAGGAGAACACCCCCAGCGTGACCAGGGCGATCATGAGCACGGTCGCGAAGACCGGCCGCTTGATGGAGACGTCGGAGAGCAGCATGGCGCCCTATACCCCCTCGGCCTTCCGGACGGCGTCGCCGTCGCGCAGGTTGAAGCCGCCGCGGGTGACGACCAGCTCGCCGCGCTGGAGGCCCTCCAGCACCTCGATGCTCTCCCCGGCCGCCGCGCCCGTCTTGATGCTTCGCCGGCGGGCGGTCTCGCCCTCCAGCACGAAGACCGTGCCGGTGCGGTTGGCCGTGTCCCAGGAGACCAGGGCCGTGCGCGGCACCACCAGCACGCCGGCGCGGTTGCCGGTGACGATCCGGCCCTTGGCGAAGAGGCCCGGCTTGAGGGCGCCGTCGGCGTTGGGCACCTCCACCTTCACCTTCACCGTCCGGCTGGCCTCGTCGGCGGCCGGGTTGATGAAGGACACCTGGCCCCGGAACTGCTTGCCCGGGAGGGCGTCGCTGGTGAAGACCAGCGCCTGGCCCAGCGCCAGGTCCGCCATCCGCGCCGAGGGGACCGCGGCCACCAGCTCCAGCACCCGCGCGTCGACGATCCGGAACATGGGGGCGGCCCCACCCATGTTCTCGACGTAGTCGCCCACGCTCACGTTCCGTTCCGAGACCACGCCGTCGATGGGGGCCCGGATGAGCGCCTTGGCCAGGCGCGTCTGCGCCAGGTCGAGCTGCGCCTGGGCCGCCGCCACCCCGGCCCGCGCCGCCTCCTCGGCGGTGCGAGCGTCGTCGGCCGCCTGCCGGGTGGCCAGGCCCGCCTCCTGGAGCTTCAGGGTGCGCTCCAGCTCGCGCGCGGCGCGCCGGGCACCGACCTGCGCCGTGAGCAGGCCCGCCCGGGCGGCCTGGACGGCCGCGCTGGCCTCGCGCGTGTCGAGCCGCGCCAGCGGCGTGCCCTTCCGCACCGCCACCCACTGCGTGACCAGCACCTCGGCCACGGTTCCGCTGTACTCGGTCTTCACCTCGGCGGCGCTGCGCGCCGAGAGCGCGCCCACCACCTCGACCGCCTGCTCCAGGTCGGACGTCGCCACGGCGGCGGTCTCGACCGCCACGGCCGGGCGGCCGGCCTCCTCGGGCTTGGTGCCGCGCGAGCAGGCGGCGGCGAGCAGGGCGAGTGCCAGGGTACGAGCGCGGGTCATGATCCGATCTCCGGGTGCGGGGGTGGGGCGGCGGCGAGCCCCTGGAAGACGAGGCCGACGGCGCGGCGCAGGCCGGCCTTCCCCTGGGCCTGCCGGGGGAAGACCAGGGCCAGGTCCATGGAGTGCGAGAGGACGGCGGCCAGGATCCGGCTCACGTCGCCGGGGTCCACCCGGCGGAGCTCGCCCGAGGCGATCCCCTCGGCGACGAGCTTCTCGAGCGCCGACATGAAGGTCCGGTTCACGGTGCGGAAGTCGAACGTCGGTGCGCCCTGCTTCGGGCCCCAGAACACCGAGTTGAGGAAGCGGACGGCGGGCTTTTCCCGCTCGAAGATGGTGTACATGGCCAGGAACAGCCGCTCCACCCGCTCGCGGACGGTGCCGGGGCCGCCCAGGCTGCCGGCCAGGGTCGCCTCCAGCGTGTCCGCCACCGCGTCGAGGATGGCCCGGTAGATCCCTTCCTTGCTCTCGAAGTGATAGTAGAGCGCCGGCTTCGTGACGCCGGCCGCCTCCACGATCTCGCGGATCGACGTCGCGGCGTAGCCGCGCGTCGAGAACCAGTCGATGGCGGCGTGGAGCAGCCGTTCGCGTACGGAGCCGTTCCGGACGGAGCCGTTTCTCGCCTTGGGCATGAGGGCGGAGTCTTTCCTCGGGTCGCTTCCCGTGCTCCAGATTACCTACCGGTCGGTAGGTTCCTTCACCTGGCGGGCCGTTGTCAACGCGCGTTTCCGCGCTTCACGAGCGCGCAACAATCGGGCCGGGCGCGTGGCGCCAAGGTGTGCGTCGTTCGGCCAC
>Ga0316628_100004402_pt1 | contig 11052 bp, 10 predicted proteins | sample OWC_Aug_M2_C1_D5_FD_207648 | JGI IMG/M metagenome (GOLD analysis project Ga0316628, IMG submission 207648) | Wetland soil microbial communities from Old Woman Creek delta, Ohio, United States - OWC_Aug_M2_C1_D5_C | ecosystem: Environmental > Terrestrial > Soil > Wetlands | place: USA: Ohio... | reverse complement strand
CCGGTGCGTGACTTTGACGCACGCCGAACCGGTCGACCCGCAGGTTGTCCGGTATCTGAACCGCCTGTCCGATCTGTGTTTCGTGCTGGCACGGTATGTGAATCAGGAGGATTCCCGACCTGAAATTCATCCATCCTTCGGTAAGCGGAAGAGTGGAGGAACCGGGCCTTCTACTGGCGGGGCGCCTTAGTGGCAGCGTCCTTGGGCGCGTAGTAGCCCTTCTTGGTCCTGGTCACGAGGTCCGGCCGCCGGACCCTCACCTCAATCTTACGGAATTTCCCATCGTGTTTGGCATTGGTAGGGTAGTAGCCGATGCTGTACTGGCTGGCGAGTTCCTTGGCGATGCCGTCGAAGGCCGGTCCCAGATCTTCCGTGGTGAGGGCGTTGAACAATACTCCCCCGCTGTACTCCGCAAGCTGGGAAAGGTAGCGCCGCCCCTCGTAATACTCGGAGGAAGAACTACCCGGAGCCTGCGCCCCGGGCCCGACCCTGACACGCGGCATGGGCAAGGGCACTCCCCCGACAGTTCCCGGGGACCGGTAGTCGATGTCGCCTTCGGTGTTGAAATAGATGCAGTAGATGGTCGCCTGTGTCTCCTTTGCCAGCTGCAGCGTCTCGTTCGCGGACGCCTTGCGGCTTACCGTGTCGACGCCGTCGGTAAACAGGACCAGCGCCTTACGTTCCCTCACGGGCTTGAGAACCTCCTGCAGGGCCAGCCATACGCCCTCGTACAGCGCAGTGCCCCCATTCGAGCGGGTCTCTTTGATGCCGTACTCATTGCGTTTCCGGTCGATGCTGAAATCCTCGAGGAGATTGACGTCGTCGGCGAAAGACATAATGGCTACGGAATCGTCCGGGTGGAGGGTGTTGACGAACCGGATCGCCTCGTTCTGCAGCCGCGCAAGTTTCTTCTGCATGCTTCCGCTCGTGTCCAGCAGCAGTGCGACCGAAATCGGTTCATCGGTCGCCGCAAAGCCTGCAATCTGCTGCGGGACCTTGTCCTCATAGACCTCGAAGTCTTTCTTTTCCAGGTCGGCGACCCGCCTCCCGTCCCGAGTCGTGACCACAACCGGGATCGAAACCATGTCGACCCTCACCTGGATGCTCTGTGGGTTTCCCTGCCCGGGCTTGTCGCCCTGGCCAAAGCCGAACCAGAAACCCGTTGCCAGCGCCAGGCAGGCGCCGAAGACAATGCCGGGTTTTTTGAAGGACATTTCGTTCATCCCCCTCGCCGGATCAGAAAGCAGTCCTGCCGGCCATACCTTCGTATCCTTAATAGAGATGCGGCCGGATCGCCAAGGGATCACGGCGACACCTAGCAGGGAAGGCGCTACTTCCGATTCTTCCTGTCGTCGACGGCCCAGTAGCCCTGTCTCGTCTGCACGTACAAACCCTGCCGGGAGACTCTCACTTCCACCTTCCGATAGCTGCCGTCGCGCTTGCGATTGGTGGGATAGTAGCCGATGCTGTACTGGCTCGAGATCTCGTTGGCGATTGCCTCAAACGCGGGGCCCAGATCTTCCATTTTCAAGGCGTCGAACACCCTGCCCCCGCTGTTCTCCGCCAGGTCCGTGAGATACTGGCGGCCTCCCATGTAATCTTCCGGGCTGGATCCCACGCCGGGAACCGGACGCGCCTGCGGCTGTCGCCCGATGACCGGGGGCAGCGGCAAGCCAGTGGAGGGCTGCCGAGGACGCCCTTGCATTTCCGCTTCCGTATTGAAATAGATACAGTAGATCGGGGCCGGGGATTCTTTGGCGATCTCTCGAGTTTCACCCTTCGTGACCCTGTCGCTCGCAGTGTCGACGCCGTCGGTGAAAAGCACCAGCGCGCTCCGCTGGCGGACCGGCTTGATTACTTCCTCGACCGCAAGCCAGACCGCTTCGTACAACACGGTAAATCCTCCAGGGCGCGTCCTCCGGATCGCAACGGCGGTTTTCGTCCGATCGGTGCTGAAGTCTTGCAGAAGGGTGACGTCTTCGGCAAAAGAGATAATCGCGATCGAGTCCCGCGGATTTAATAGATTCGTGAACCGGATCGCCTCATCCATGATCCGCTGTAGCTGGAGCTGGGTGCTCCCACTGGTATCGAGGGCGATGAGAACTGAAAATGGCTCATCGACCGCCTGAAATCCGGCAATCTGCTGCCTGACTTTATTTTCGAATACCTGAAAATCTTCTCTTTGCAGGTCCGCGACACGGGCCCCGTTGCGGGTAGTCACCACTACTGGCAAGGACACCATCTCGACTTCAACGCGGATATCCGCCTGCTTCGAATCCTGCTCGCGGGAATTCGCCGGCAACAGGCAGATTCCCAGGAGCCCGGAAATCAGCAGGACGAATCTCTTTCTCGCAGGCTGAATCATCCTGTGCATGGCTTCCCCATCATACGCCGCACAACGTCTCGCTGCCCTCAAAAACCGTCATTTGAATCGGTGGATCATCAGTCGGCCGACTTGAGTTTTCCGCTCCTGATGCGATAGTTGTTACAGGCTCTCAGTTTGGTGCTCGAGCACCTTTCGTCGTTGCGTCCGAATCTCAGATGCCGTGGATCCTCAATTGGATCATTTCGATCGAGAGAATATAATTGCGGCTTCGGCGGCGGCCCGCGCCCGGCGAAATCGACGGGCGCTCGGGAGCAACTCGTCGGTCCATTCTGATCGGCCAGGGACCTGCCGGGATGGGATCCTTGCGGAGGAATATCTGCGATTCAGACACCGCGACGAAAGACGCTCATGACGGAGTCCCTATGGACCCTGAAAGGGTCCAACAGGAAAGCCCGGGGCGCAAGCCCTGGGTACCGACGAAAAGCAAAGGATCCAGCCCTGCAAGGGCGGCACAGCCTGCGCCGCCCTTGCAGGGCTTTTCTCCCGGATGCTCATGATCCCAGGGCTCACGCCCTGGGCTGTCCTGTTCCGCCCCTTTGGGGCACGTTACTGTCTGGACCACAGGGAGGAATATGATCGAAAGACGGTATGTGGTGGACGAAATCAGCGCCAGCGAATCCTGGCGGCTTTTTCGGATCATGGCTGAATTTGTGGAAGGGGTCGAGGCGCTCTCCCATATCCAGCCGGGCGTGACTTTTTTCGGTTCGGCACGAATCCCGCCCGATAGCGAGGGGTATAAGACCGCGTATCAAATGGCCAAGGCTGTGGCTGAGGCGGGATACACGATCATCACGGGTGGCGGCCCGGGTGTAATGGAAGCCGCCAACAAAGGCGCTTACGAGGCGGGAGCTCAATCCGTAGGGCTGAACATCACTCTCCCCATGGAACAGCGCGCCAACCCCTACGTGAAAACGCTGCTGAATTTCCGATATTTCTTCGTGCGCAAGGTGATGTTCGTAAAGTATTCCCATGCGTTCGTCATCATGCCCGGCGGATTCGGAACTCTCGATGAGCTGTTCGAATCCGTGACTCTGATCCAGACACACAAGATCCAGCCTTTTCCGGTGATCCTGGTGGGCCGCACCTTCTGGACGCCGCTTCTGGCCTGGATCGAGGAAAACCTCCAGGCGCGCGGCTTGATTTCAAGCGACGACCGACAGATCATGAAGCTGGCGGATACGGCCGGCGAGGTGCTCGCGATCCTCAAGGACACGCGCGTTGAGGAGTGCCTGCCCTGAGCCTTCGGTCCCTTGCGGCTGCGTTCCAGCCAATCGTTACATCTCGATGCCCCGGGTAGCGAGGCGAGAAATTTCAGGACAAAACATGCCTACGAATCATCTCATCCTAAAACAACTGGAACTGGGTCCGATGATGAATCTCATCTATGTCGTCGGGTGCGGCGAGACGCGCGAAGCGGCCGTCGTGGACCCCGGGTGGGATGCGCCTGCCATTCTCGATGCCGTTCGGCAACTCGGCCTTAGGCTCAGCCACCTCTGGATCACCCATGCCCACCCCGACCACATCAACGGGCTGGAAGAACTGCTTGAGACGACCAGCGCCCAGGTATGCCTGAACGCCGAGGAGCTGGCTTTTATGCGCCAAATGGCCGGAACCTTCCACGTGGACATCGGATTCCTGGAGCGACACGCCGGCAGACTCCGGCCCGTGATGGACAATGAAGAAATCCTACTGGGAATGCACCCGGTCCGCTGCCTGCACACGCCGGGCCATACCCCGGGCTCCCAGTGTTTACTGATCGAAAGGAATCTCTTTTCCGGAGACACTCTTTTCATCGACGCCTGCGGACGTGTCGATTTGCCCGGGGGCGATCCGGAGAAGATGTGGTGGAGTCTGAACCGGAAACTGCGGGCCCTCGATGACGACATCACCCTGTACCCGGGGCACAGCTACGGCGCCCGGTTGAAATCGACAATGGGCGAGCAGAAGCGCAGCAACCCCTACATGCAGTTCGATTCGGCGGCGCAATTCCTGCGCGCCATGGGGATCCGTTAAGTAATCCGGGCCAGGTGCTCCCATCCATGTACACTTTTTTCGGTATTGCACTGGCAGCGTGCGGACTCTTCCTGTTCCTGTGGTATCGCACGATCGTGTCCCTTCCCTCGGCAACTCGGCCTGCCTGGGTCCGCCCGCCTTCGTTCAAGTGGGGGGTGCCGGCGCTCAGTCTGCACATGTTTATCGCGGGGCTCGCGCTGCTGGCGGCCGTCAGCGTCTGGCTGCCTCTCGCCGCATTGACCGCGGCCGCCCTTTCCGGATTCGTTCTCGTGCGATTCGATCGTTACACCGCTATCATGCGCATCATCCACGACCGCTATCGGACTCTCCGCGCCTCCCATCCCGAACTGGACGAAAACGCGGTCTTGTACCTTACCGCCCAATGGCGATACCCGGGTTGGACGCAAGACCGTCTTGTCGAGCTTGTCGCAGACAAGAATGTCGAATCGCTGGTGTTGCTGATTGTGATGGAAGAGAATAAAGTCAATCCGATTTCAGACTGGGAATTGTACCGGCGCCTCAGGGAAAACGCCTCCCGGGTGGCCCGATCCCGCAAAGGATGAGCGGGACCGCCATTCCGGAAGTGCTCCGCGCGTGCACAAACGCCTATTTGCGTACGCCTGTAAACCTTTTGCCCCGCAGGCCGTATCAATGGCTCGGATAGCATCGGACAATTCCTGGGGGAACGTGCGCGCATGCAACTTCTGGAAGGGGTGATGATCGCGCTCGAGGCCCTGTGGGCCAACAAGCTGCGAACATTCCTGACTCTGCTGGGAAACATCGTCGGGGTGATGTCCGTCATTGCCGTGGTCAGCATCATTGACGGCGCCAACACTTACATCGAATCGGAAGTGGCGGGAGAAGGGTCGGGAGTGTTCTCCGTTCAGCAGGTGAACGGGCTCGACATGCTGTCCGATTTCGACAAGTTCCTGAAATCACTGCACAACCCCAAGATCACCATGTCGGACCTGGCGTTTCTGCGCGAACGCGTTACGCTCGCGGAATACATGGATGCCAGCCTGGGATCCAGCGCGGAAGTGCGTAATCGCGCCCTCTACGTAAAGTCTGTGGGCATCCAGGGCCGATCCGAAAACTACCCTTTGCTGGGGCGCTGGGATCTTAAGGATGGGAGGCATTTTTCCGGTCAGGAAGTGCAGCACAGCAACGAAGTGGCGGTCATCGGTTTTGATGTTGCCGATCGCCTCTATCCGGGGGTGGACCCGATCGGAAAGGAAATCCGGGTAGCCGGGTTCTCCTTCCGCATCATTGGGGTCCTCGCCCAGAAGCCGACCGGCCTGGGAGGCAACCCGAACCTGACTGTTGTCGTCCCGATCACCACCTTCCAGAAGATCTACGGAAACCGTCAGTCGCTGACGATCTCTATCAAGCCCGCCGATCTCGACCAGGTCACTGCCTGTGTCGATCAAACCAGGCTGGCCATGCGCACCCTGCGCCGTCTGGGGCCGAAACGCGAAGACAATTTCGGGATCATCACCCAGGATAACCTGCTGAACCTCTGGAAGATGATCAGCTCGCAGATTTTTGCGGTGCTGATCGGGATCGTATCCATCAGCCTGGTCGTGGGCGGCATCGTGATCATGAACATCATGCTGGTGTCGGTCACCGAGCGGACGCGGGAAATCGGGATCCGGAAGGCGGTGGGCGCGACGAGCGTGAACATCCTGTGGCAGTTCCTGGTGGAAGCGATCACGCTCTCGAGCATCGGTGGAGTGCTCGGGATCGCGGCAGGATTTATCATAGCCGGAGCCATTGCCTATTTCTCTCCCCTCCCTTATGCGATCAAGGTGTGGTCCATCCTGATCGGCATGGGCGTGACCTTCGCTGTGGGAGTGTTCTTCGGCGCTTACCCGGCCATGCAGGCGGCGAAGCTCGATCCGATCGAGGCATTGCGCTATGAGTGACCTCAAACGTGCCGGACTGATCGGGGAGAACCTGGGAATCGCGCTCGATATCCTGCGCGCGCACAAGCTCAGGAGCGGGCTGATCATACTCGGCGTCGCCATCGGCGTCGCCTCGCTGATGGGTATGGTTTCGATTCTCCTCGGCCTCCAGGAAAGCATCACCCGTGACATAAGCAGCTCGGAGCAGACCGTTCTGCAGGTGACCAAGTTCGATTTTTTCGTAGGCGGGTTTGACGAGTCGATGCTTCACCGCAAGGAAATCGCCGAGGAGGACGCGAAGGCGATCCGCGCGCAGTGCCCCACTCTGAGCCATGTGGTCTTTGTCGTGGAGCCGCAAGGGCCTCCCCCGACCCTGCGCTACAAGGACGAGAAGAGCCGCATGGTTCAGATCATCGGCACGCAACCGGAACTTCTCTACATCCAGAGCCTGGATCTGGAAGATGGAAGGATGTTCACCGACGAGGAGTTGCTCCACCGTTCGAAGGTGGTGGTTCTCGGCCACAGTCCGCGGCGCGACTTGTTCCCCAATGTCGACCCGGTCGGGAAAACGGTCAGGATCGACAACAACGACTTCACCATCGTCGGGACCTTCGCCGAGCGCAAGACCCTGTTCGGCAGCATGGGCGAAAACTTCGCCATGATTCCCTACACCACCTACATGGGCACCATGTGGAAGGAGCGTGACACGCAGGTTGTGGTCGCGTCCGTGCGGCAGGGCATTCCCCTCGAGGTCGCGCGCGACGACGTGATCCGCGTCATGCGCGTGCAGCGAAGATTAAAGGCAAATCAGGACAACGATTTCGCCGTGACCTCCTCCGATGCCGCCCTCGCGTTCATCAGCCGGGTTACGGCGCCGATCGCCCTGATTCTGTCCGCGATCTCATCCATCGGGCTCCTCGTGGGGGGCATCGGCGTCATGAACATGATGCTGGTCTCGGTGACCGAACGCACCGGCGAAATCGGCATCCGCAAGGCTGTCGGCGCCAGACGCCTGGATATCATGTGGCAGTTTCTGATCGAGGCCGGCGTCTTGACGGGCGTCGGGGGTGTGGTCGGCATAGCCCTGGGGCTGTCGGCGGCCTTCGTCGTGTCGCTTCTGACCGGCCTGCCGTTCAGCCTGTCGCCGGGCTATATCATTCTGGCAGTCGTATTTTCGGTGGCAATCGGCATGTTCTTCGGCATCTACCCCGCAAGCCGCGCTTCGAAATTACAGCCCGTCAACGCGATCGGCTACGCCAAATAAGCAGAGTCCCCCGCGGGACCTACCTGAAGCAACGATTTGCGCAATCGTCCCAGGCTCCCCCATTCGGGCGACGGACAGCTCCCATTGCAGTCGTTCGTACCGTCTACCCGCAAATCCTTGCCCGGTTGGAGGCTCCCTCCCGTGCTTCCGGATGGAAATGCCTGCACATTACAGCAATCTCTCCTTCAGTGACAAACGTGGACACCCACCATTTTATGCAACGTTGATGGGTGTCCACCATTTTGTGACTTTGATGGGTGTCCATCTTTTCCGATTCACCGAATCCTCGCAACTGAGTTCGTGAAAACCGGACACGCCGTGTCACGGTTGACACGCTCGCCCACCCACGCCTCATTGGCTAAGACGTTTGTTATCAATGAGATCTTGTATGGCATCCTCCGTGCACTCACCGGGGGTGATTCGGGAGGCGGCCATGACACGGATAGAACGGACCTCGACGGCGGCGCTGCTGGCAGCCCTGATTTCCCTGGTGGCGGAAGTACGCGCTGCCGGTGATCCCAGGACGCCACGGGAGGGGGTGCAGGATGCCTCGGCGCGAAGAATCATCGTCAGCATTGCGGAGAGAAGATTGGCGCTGCTTGCGAATGACAAGGTGATCCGGACTTACCGTACCGCTGTCGGAGCGCCCCGATCCCCAAGCCCAGTCGGATCCTATCAGATCGTCATCCGGATATCGAACCCGAGCTACTCCGTGCCGGGGAAGGTTGTTCCGCCGGGACCCGGAAATCCGCTCGGAACCCGTTGGCTTGGATTGAACGTGCACGGCTATGGCATACACGGGACCAATCAACCCAAGTCAATCGGAACGGCTGCGTCCCACGGGTGTATCCGTCTGCAAAACAAGGATATCGAAGAACTGTTTGGCCTGGTTCGCGCCGGGGACACGGTCGAGATCCTCCCCGAATTCAGCGAAGAACTCTCCCGCATGTTCGGCCAAAACGATGTGCCGGCCCAGGCGCCCATGACCGCGCCGACCAAAGCGCCGCGGAATTAGTTCTCGAGGAGCAAAACCATGTTCGACGCCATCTCCATCCTGATCGTCACCGGCACTTTCCTGATTCTGCTCTGGGGTTCGCTCCTGCTCGCGCGCTCTCTGTTGTCGGCTATCCTGGGATCGATGCGGCAGGCTGCGGGAGGTCCGAAGCGGCGATCGTTTCAACATCCTCGCATCAGCGTGTAAGACCCAAATCATTCATCAGGGAGTCCAAAGGGTGTTAATCCCCGCAAATGTCACGGATTTCTTCGTGAAATCCTTTGCCTGAGTCTGCAGTCGCGGGGAACGACTATCAGGGCACCTGCGGTGGATGGGGCTATGATATGATGCACGCTCATGGTGATACCGGCATTGCTGCCCCGCCCGCTCCTGCTCGTACTATGCTTCCTGATCCTGACTGCCATGCTATCTGCGCTGGGTGTCGGGGCCGCACAGGCGGACGCCACCGGTGCCGTGGATCTTGCAGCCAAGATACTCGGCGCCGGCGGCCGCCTTGATGTGGCTCGCCTTACAGTGCGTAACGGAAACCAGGCTGGAGCCTCCGAAGCCGCGGAGTTCCAGCGTGCGTTGGAGGCGGAACTGCGCCGTCTGGGCTTCGGATTCGGGCAGGCTGCTGCAACAGCGGCAACCATCGAGGTGACGCTCTCTGACTCTTTCCAGGGACGGCTTGCTGTCGCGGAGATCCATTCCGGCGATACGAAAACCGTCGCCATGGTCCTTCGGCCCCAGGGGGCGCCGTCGTCCGCAGCCGAACGGGTAACACCGGTGACGCTGCAGCTGCAGCCTCTGTTGCTGCGGAAAGCGCCGATCCTGGACGTCCTGCCTCTCAATGAATCGCTCCTGGTGCTTGGAACCGACGACCTCGTGCTGCAGCACGCCGGTGGCAGCGACTCCCTTAGCCAGGCGGCGCGCATAACTCATAGCCGGCCGTGGCCCAGGGATCCGCGAGGACGGATCTTAAGCGACGGGGTGTCCGTACGAATATACCTCCCTGGGACACAGTGCCAGGGCACGTTGCGCCCGATGGCGTTGTCCTGTGCCGACAGTCAGGCAGCGTGGCCGTTGGACGGCGGCAATGCCACGCTCGTGCCGGATCGAAACTACTTTGAGGCGGAAGGGATTCGCCCCTTCTACTCGATGGTGCGCCTCGGTCCCGCGGAGAATTCCGGCCGGCTGATCGCCGGTATCGATGGTAAGACTTACCTGGTCGGCCCGAACAGCGGGTCGGAGACAGCAGTGGAAGGTCGGGGAAACGACCTGGCGGCCGTTCGTTCCGGGTGCGGCTCCGGCAGGCAGATCCTGACTGCGATGCCGGGCGAGGAAGGACAACCCGATTCCCTGCGGACATTTGAATGGATCGACCTCCGAGTGATCCCCTCCGGCACACCGATGCGCGTGCCGGGTTTGATCACGGCTCTCTGGCCCATTGCAGACGGAACATACGCAGTGGCGGTGATACACAATACCAACGCTGGGCGCTATGAAGCATATCGCATTACTGTTGCTTGCAGCCGCTAGCTTCCTGGCCTCTCACGTGCCTGGAGCTGTGGCTCTGCGGCCGAGGTACGGTGGCCAGCTGAGGATGGAAATCCAAGCGCTGGTGGAAAACCTGGACCCGGCATTCAGACCGGCCGGTCTGAATGCCGGCGCGGCGCAACGCAAGCTGATCCCGCTCGTCTATGAGACACTGGTCCGGTTCGACGATCGGGGGCTCCCGGAACCGGGGCTCGCGGTCTCCTGGCAGATGGACTCCCGACAGGACCGCTGGGAATTCACCCTCCGGTCCGGAGTGAGTTTCCACGACGGCACCCCTCTCACTTCGTTGCTGGCAGCAGCCGCCCTGACGCCGGTTCTCGAGGGTCGAAGGGTGAGCACCACGGAAAAGGGGATTGTCGTCGAAGCGGATCAGCCCATGCCCGATCTGCTGTGGGACCTGGCTGAGCCGTCAAGCTCGATCGTTCTGCGGGATCCCGCCGGCAAGGCGCAGGGTACCGGCCCGTTCCAAATCGCCGATTGGAAGGCTCCGAAGGCGCTGCTGTCGGCGAACCAGTCCTACTGGGGCGGCCGTCCGTTCCTCGACGACATCAGCCTGCAGATGGGACGCAGTCCTCGAGACCAGTTGCTCGATTTTGAGCTTGGCGTGGCGGACCTGATCGAATTGCTTCCGCAGGAAGCTCGCCGGGCCGCCGCGAACCCTTCGATCGTGTGGTCGTCGGCGCCTCTCGAATTAGTGGTCCTGGTCTTCAACCGCGTGAATCCGGCGCAGCACGATATGCGCAGGGCGCTCGCGCTCTCGATCGACCGCGCCGCGATCCACACGGTCCTGGTGCAGAGGCACGGGGAAATCGCCACCGGCCTGCTGCCCGGCTGGCTCAGCGGATACGCCTTCCTGTTCTCCTCCCCGCCGGAACCTGCCGCTCCCGCACGCTCGGCCGGCACAGCGCCAGTCAACCTGGCACTTGCCTTCGATGCC
>Ga0316628_100004401_pt1 | contig 11052 bp, 9 predicted proteins | sample OWC_Aug_M2_C1_D5_FD_207648 | JGI IMG/M metagenome (GOLD analysis project Ga0316628, IMG submission 207648) | Wetland soil microbial communities from Old Woman Creek delta, Ohio, United States - OWC_Aug_M2_C1_D5_C | ecosystem: Environmental > Terrestrial > Soil > Wetlands | place: USA: Ohio... | reverse complement strand
CTTCGTGGTGAAAAGGGCTAAAGGTTGTGGAGTCAAACGCTTCATGAGAGCATCCTTTAACTCTTTTGTATCTCCGGCCATGAGAACATTGCGAACAAAATCTTCATTTACGGGAACGCTGTTGTCAGGTGAAGCCTTGGCTGCCTCGACCATGGCTTGGCTTACTTCGGGCGGAACCACATCGAATTGCGCCATTCCTTCCGGAAGAATGAATGCATTGTGAAAGACAAGTCGCTCAATCTTATCCGGCGCCTTTGGGGCTGCTGACTGGAGAAGAAACCCGGCGCTTGAGTGACCGACTAAGATAACGGGTTTGGGTTGCCTCTTTAAAACCTCGATCATCTTCTCAACATAGGAGTTGAATGTCACTTTGGACCGGTTATCTCCAGGGGTGTGTCCCGGCAGGGTGGGAGCTTCAGCGGTATGTCCGGCCTTTTCCAGTAATCGAATCACACCCTCCCAGCACCAGCCCCCATGCCATGCGCCATGAATAAGAACAAAACGTTTCATAGTCATGCCTCCTTCGCGCCAAATATCTCTCTCTTCGCATCTAAGAAATTCGTATATCAGAAATTTATAAATTGATCAAGAGAAGGAAAAGAAATGTGTGTGGAGGGTCAGGGAGCTAATCCAGGCACTTCGTGGAAGGCCCGCCGACGAAAATTCTAACACCCGAATCTTCAAAAATTGTTGAGTTAACGATACTGCAGGTTAGTACCTGTCTTCAACGGAGCCATGCTTCAGGAGCCGACATTTCCGATAGAAGTCATCTGGCAAGATAAATATATGAAAATCAAATCCAAGCATTTTGGATGATCCAAATACAGCACATTTATGGCAGATAGTGAAACCCCTGTAATATTAAAGGTCACAGTTACGCTCTATATTGGATTGGTTAAGAAAATTCAAATCTATCTGAATTTAGATGGTCTATCTTAAATCAGACAGTATCCTACCCCTGCTTATTAAAAATACTCTTAATAACAATATGAGGTAGCATGCACAGTCAAGGATAAAGATTCGACGCCATTTGTTCTCAACACACCTTTCTCAAGAATAGAGTGACCATCAAGAGACTAGAGGCCGACTCGGTGGTAAATGTAATAGAATCGGACTCTGTGAATGATCTCCCCGGCAACCAGACCGACTGCGACCGGCGACAGAAAGGTCCACTGCAGGCCTACGCTATCCTTGAACATGATTGAAAGCGCCCACAAAACTATACCGCTGCCTTGCAAGATCGGCTGGGAGAAACTGAAAAGCGCTCCGTAATTCGCTGTTTGAGGGCGATGTTCACCTTGGGCCTGGACTTTGAACATTAAGCCGGCTAGAGCGGCAAGAAGTCCGATATGTCGTGAAAAGTCCGGGTTGGAGATATCATAGCCCGTGCCGAAGCCTGCCGTCGGCACGTTAGATACGAGGGTAAACTGAAGCCCGCCCAGTAACAGAGCCGAACCGAGGAAACCCAGGAGGGTGCCTGCATGGTTCCAGGAAGGTACCGTTCTGAGTCGATAAGCCCGCGCCATGGCGTAGAGGACAAATCCTCCGATCAGGCTTCCCGCGAAGAGAACCCAACCGCTCGACGCCCCGGACCAGGTGCAGGTCAACACCGCGATTGCCAGGATCCCGGCAAAGGCGCCTGTTGCGACTATTTCCCGGCTGAGCCAGGAGCTTTTGAGGTTCCTGAGGGCATAGAAACAGGCTCCCAGTCTTCCAAGATGGGCCATGGAAGCCCCTAAACCTGCCAGGACAATTAACAGGGCGGACAGCACATGCCACTCATAATGGAAGAGAGCGAACCTGCTTCCGCCCAGCAATAGAGCGGCCTCCGTGCACCACAAGCTGCCCACGGCGGACTGGACGAGAAGTGTGAAGATGACAAGGCTGAGATGGCTAGACATCGCTCGTCTCCTCCGAGTTGGCGATACGCCCGGTCGTGCTGCCCGTAGGTCTGCTCCTCCTGTGGGGCTTGAAAAGGGCTCGGGGTTCCGTCAACCCGTGATCGGGCAAAGGAGCCGTTGCTTCTTGGGAACCCAGGCTCGGATCACGTTTCAATTCATCGAATTCGCCAAAGCTCAGAGCACGAGTCGGGCAGGCGGCCACGCAGGCCGGGATCCCTCCTGCCTGCAGCTCATCCCGGCAGAAATCGCACTTGCTCATGACTCCTCTGTCACCCCGGTACTGAGGTGCACCATAGGGGCAGGCCCACTCGCAGTACCTGCAGCCCATACATCTGGTCTGATCCACAGTCACGATACCATCTTCATCCTGGTTCATCGCCTTGGTGGGACAGACCTCGACGCAGATCGGTTCGTCGCAGTGGTTGCAGCTCACCGACATGTAGTATGCAAAGACATCCTGCCTGAAGGTGCCGTCCGGTTCGGAGCGCCATTCCCCGCCGCTATATTCAACCACCCGGCGCCATCGCACCCCGGGCCCCAGGTCGTTCTTGTCCTTGCAGGCCACCATGCAGGTCTTACAGCCGGTGCAGATCTGCGTATCAAGGTAAAAAGCCAGTCTCTTCGGTATGGCGCCCATTTCTATACCTTCTCCACCTCAACCAGGTTGGTATGCTGGGGGTTGCCCTTGGCCAGAGGCGAAGGCCGCTGGCTGGTTAAAGTATTGATGCAGCCGTTCCTGTCGAGACCTTTCTCGTCGCGAGTATACCAGGCGCCCTGGGGCAGCGAAAGCACGCCCGGCATGATGCGGGGAGTGACCTTGGCTTTCACCACGGTCTGCCCTATCTCGTTGAAAACACGTACCGTGTCGCCGTGGGTGATGCCCCTGGGCGCAGCGTCGAGGGGATTGATCCACAATGAGTGCGGGGCAACCTCCTGCAACCAGGGGTTATTGCCGTAGGAGGAATGGGTCCGCTGCTTATGATGATGGCCGATCAGTTGCAGCGGATACTTGCGGGAATTCGGGTCGGCGGGCATTCCCCAGGTCTCGTGGTATTCGGGAAGGGCGCTGATCACATCTCCTTCGGGCAGTTCCCAGGAACGGGCCAGATCCCATAACTGCCTGGAGAAGATCTCTATCCTGCCCGAGGGGGTACTGAGAAGCGATTTGTTGGGGTTCTCCCGGAAAGACTGAAGGCCGACCTTTGGCCGGTTCCCACGGCTCCACTTGAAGAGGCCCATTCGAAGCGCCTCCTCGAAGTCTTCCGGGAGGTCCGGGCGAACCTTACGGCACTGGTGGTACATGTATTCCACCCACTGGTCATGGCTCCTCCCCTCGGTGAACGCCTGCTCGACGCCCATGCGCTGGGCGACACCCACACATATGTCGTAGAGGGTCCGGCATTCCCCCAGAGGTTCAATAGCCTGTTGTCTCAGGATCAAAGCCCCCATCTCTACAGCATAGCCCTGGTACGAAAGATCGCCCTCCTCGAAGCTGCTGGTGCCCGGTAGAAGGATATCCGCATAGCGTGCGCTTGAGGTCATAACATTATCGATGACCACGATCATCTCACAGAGACTCTCGTCGGCCAGGATGCGATGGGTCTGCCCGATATCGGAATGCTGGTTCACAAGGGTGTTGCTGGCAAAACTCCAGAGAAATTTGACAGGTACATCGAGCCTTTTCTTTCCCTTTAGACCGTCTCTCAGATCGGTGAAATTCTTATGGTCGGCAATCGCCTTTGTCCAAAGGAAACAAGGAATCGATGCAGTCACCGGATTACTGCCCACCGGGACCGGAGGAAAGGGAAAACCATACGACGCCTCCCGGCCCCCGCTGTTTCCTCCCTGAATCCCCACATTGCCCGTCAGTATGGGCAGCATGCAGATAGCCCTGGCGCTCTGCTCGCCATTGGCGTGGCGCTGGGGTCCCCATCCTTGGGCAATGTATGCCGGTTTGGCGGTGCCTATTTCTCTTGCCAACTGCACCATCCGATCCGCTGGAATGCCTGTGATGGCCGCGGCCCATTGGGGGGTCTTGGCGACCCCGTCGGGGCCGCTTCCCAGGATGTAATCCTTGTAACTATTCCTTGGAGGGATCCCCTCGGGCATTGTAGTCTCATCATAACCGACGCAATATCGGTCAAGAAAACCCTGGTCCACCAGGTTTTCCGTAATCAGCACATGAGCCAGCCCCGATACCAGCGCCGCGTCCGTTCCTGGTCGTATGGGAATCCACTCGTCGGCGAATCCTGCCGCAGTGTCGCTATACCGCGGGTCGATGACGATGATCCGCACCTTGCTCCTCCCCTTGGCCAGGACAAGGTCGCGAATGGTGCCGCCGCCGCTCATTCTTGTTTCAGCTGGATCGTTGCCGAAAAAGACCACTAGCCTGCTGTTGACGATGTCGGTGAGGTGATTGCTGCAGTCGTGGGTGCCGTAGGTATAATACATTCCGTGGGCGATCTGGGCGGTGCTGTAGGAGTTGTAATGGCTGAGCTGCCCGCCCAGCAGGTTCATGAGGCGGTCAATCTGTTCCCGCCCCGAAACGACGCCACCCAGGTTGCCGGTGCCGTATATGCGGGAAACGGCCTCGTTCCCGTAGGTGTCTATGACCTGCCGGAGCTTCTCCGATATCCGGTCCAGGGCTTCATCCCACGAGATGCGCTCGAATCTTCCCTCCCCCCTTTTTCCCACCCTCTTCAAGGGATAGAGCAAACGCTCCGGGGAGTATATCCATTTGCGCAGAGCCCGACCCCTGAGACACGCCCGGATTTCGTGCATACCGGGCGCATCTTCTCCTGTGTTGTCCGTTTCCACCCGAACGACCTTGCCCTCTTTCACATGCAGTCGCAATGGGCAGCGGCTCCCGCAATTCACATTGCAGGAAGACCAGACTGTCTTCAATTCGCCTCCGACTTCTCTATCTTAAAGGTCTTTGGGTAAACAGTCACGATGGCCTAGGTCGGAGAAGTCATGGAGAAGTCACCCCAGGTACCGCAACGGTTCTTGTAGTCGTAGTGCCTGTTGTAGTCCGACCAGTGCCAGAAGGGCGCGTGGGCCGTCCGGACATTGGACAGAAAAGGCATGGTCTGATTCTGCAGCCTAACGGGATTCCCGTCATGACTTCGAGTAAGTTCCATCTTCATCTCGCCTGCAGGCATCCTGAAATGGGCGGTGCCGTCCTTCTCTTCGACGTCTATCTTGACGTACTTCAGGCCCAGCACCCTTTGCATCATCGGACCGCCGCCGAGGAATCTGGTGGCGAGGATGCTGAGCACTTCCCTCTGTTCAGATGTGGTGCTGTCGCTCACGTAAACACCGCCCTCGGAACCCTTTTCGAGGACCTCTGCAAAGGTAGAGTGGGGTAGATCGCCCACGTAGATGACCGTCGTACCCGACAGGTCTACGCCGTTTGCCCTGCCCTCCGTGATCCTGAAAACCATGAAGTACCGGCAGCCTCCCTCCTTGTCCCTGCCGAAATAGTAGGGGCAATGACCTTCTGAAGCACAGGCTTCGTTGTAAACCCCTTTCACACTCCAATCCGGCTTCAATTCTTCTATGGTATGCTTCCCTCAATTCGCATATTTCCCGTAGGTGCCGGGTTCAGAGGAGTGTCTCGAATTCAATTATTCCCCGACTTCTCCATCTTGAAGACCCTCGCAGTCGACACCGTCACCATTTCCGCCGTCTCCAAAGCGTATTCCGACAGCTCGTTTCCTAGGCCCGGAAGTTCAGGGATCGTCATGTAGCCGTTAACGGGCTGGTAGTCGTGGATGCAGAGTTCCCTGTTGTAGGATGACCGGTTTAGTATGTGATGCTCATGGATGCAGAAATTGGGGATCACCGCTTCGAGCTGAAGCGCTGCCGCAACAGACAGAGGGCTGGCGCAGACATGGACCTGAACGCTCACGTCGTAGATGTAAGCCATATCGCATATCTTTTTGCCTTCCGTGATTCCTCCAGAGGTACCCAGGTCCGGCTGGATAAGAGCGAGGGAGCCGTTCTCTAAGTAAGGTGCGTAGCCCCACCTGGTATAGATCCTTTCGCCGCTGGCTATGGGGATCCTGACGGCATCCGCCACTTGTTTGGTCAGCTTGGGGCTCGGGGTGATGGGTTCCTCGTAGCAGAAGATGTTGTACTTCTCCACCCGTTTTCCGATTTGAATCGCCGACTGAACATCAGTGAAAGAATGGCATTCCATGATGATGTCCACATTCGGCCCGACCGCTTCTCTCACTGCCGCAACCCTCTCTTCCACGAGGTCGACGAAGTAAGGCTTGAGGAGCCGCGTGGTGTCTTCGGAAGAGAACTGCCTGCCGTCCCGATCGTACGTGAAGAAGTCGATCTTGATGGCGTCGTAACCCTCCGAGACGGCGTGTTTGGCCGCAGCCGCGTAGTCCTCCGTCGCGTAGGCCGGATTCACGCCGTCTCCCCAGCGAAACTGCAACTGGCTGGCGTAAGTCCTCAGCTTCTCCCTTCTCTTCCCTCCGAGAAGCTTGTAAACGGGAACATTGAAATACTTGCCCTTGATGTCCCAGAGGGCAATATCTATGGCACTGATGCCGCTGAAGACGACCGGCCCCCCGTTCTGACCCCAGAAGGTGCCCTTGTAGAGTTTGTCCCAGACGACCTCGTTTTCGAGGGGATTCATTCCTATGATGTTGGTCGAGAGGTCCTTGATCATGCCGAAGGCCGCGGACGCACCCACACCGTAGGCCATCGCGGCCTCACCATATCCATAGATGCCCTCGTCGGTGTTGACGCGGCAGACGATGGGCCGCCACTGTTTGTCATGTCTCGGCTTAAGCTCCATTACATCGACGCTTGTAATTCTCATTTCGATTCTCTCCTCACTATTGCTTCCCCATCAGCATGTCCGGGAGGAAGTTGGCGATCCCCGGAAACAAAAAGAGCAGTATCAGACAGACTATGAGGCCTACGAGATAGGGGTATACGCCCTCGTAGATTACCTTGAAGGGCTCCCCGGTGATCTGTTTCACCAGGAAGACCCCAATCGCTACCGGAGGAATCACGATGCCGATCATCATGGTGACGCCTATAACGATGCAAAACCAGATAGGGTCGAACCCGAGCTTCAGCGCAATGGGGTAGAAAACGGGCGTAGCGAGGATCATGAAGGCCAGATCGTCGATGAAGGAGCCTCCGATGAGATAGATAAACAAGATCAAGCCAAGAACGATGTTGCGGTTGATCGTCAGGCCGGCGGTCCACTCGGCGGCCCGCACCGGGATGTCCGTAATAGTGAGAAAATGACCGAATACGTTGGAACAGGCAACCAGAACGAGCACCATGCACGCGGTCCGAAGCGCTTCGTCGATGGGCCTGATCAAGTCTTTCAATTTGAACTTCTCTCGGGCAAAAGCAAGAATCAAAATGACAGCCGTGCCGATGCTCCCAGCCTCAGTAGGAGTGAAACGCCCCGTCATCAGCCCGCCGATAACGGCAGAGAATATCACGATCACCCAGACAAACTCCGGGATTGCTTTGGCCTTTTCTTTCCACGTAAACTTCTCGCCTCGCGGAGCCGCCTTCGGGTAGACCTTGACCCACCCGAAAGTAATGCCGAGGAAGAAGAAAGCGAGCATAAGAGCGGGGACAATACCGGCAAGAAAGAGCCTCCCAATGGACTGTTCCGTTACGAGACCAAGAATGATGAGGAGTACACTGGGCGGCATGAGGAACCCAAGAGTCCCTACAGTTGCCACAAGGCCGGTCGCAAGTCTCTTGCTATAGCCGTAGCGGACCATTTCGGGGACTGCAATGCTTGAGAACGCCACAACCGTAGCAAATGTAGACCCGCACATCGCCTTAAAGAGGGTTGCCCCCACCACGGTCGTCATGGCAAGCCCGCCCGGAATATGGCCAAAGCATCGATATGCCGCATCGTACAATCGTCTGGCCGTTCCGGAATGGAAGGCAATCTGTCCCATCAGGACAAAGAGAGGGATCACCGTAAGTCCATATGAGGCGAAGGTGTCGTAGAAATCCTTGGCGAGGGTGTTCATGGCCCCGCTGAAGGAGATGAGGGAAGCATATCCAATAAAGCCGATGATGCCGATGGCAAAAGCAATCTCCGTACCGGTGAGGAAGAAGAGCATGAGGATTAGAATGGAGATGATTCCAAAGATCTGGTCACTCATGGCCACCTCCGAAAGCACTCAGAATCTCCAGTAGGAACTGGATGACCTGAATAGCAACGGCTCCACCCAGGAAGAAGAACACCGGATACATGGGGAGTCCCATACTCGGGCTTACCTCTTTGGCGGCCCAATAGTCGATTCCCATGGAAAAGAGTGACCAAGCGATGAAAATAAAAAAGATCATCACAAGGAACCGGGTGACCCCATTCATGATCTTCCGCCCCCTCGGGGAGAACTTGTTGAAGACGAAGTCAACGTTCACGTGTCCCTTCATCTGGGACGTGCGGGGGATGGCCAGGCCGGCAACAACTCCACCCACCAGGGAAATAAGTTCAAAGGTACCTGGGATCGACAGCCACAACGCCCGCATGGTCACCTCGGTGAGGGTGATAAAGAACATGGCAACCAGAGCAGTCCCTGCCAGCGTGTGAACTACTTTGCCTGTCCCGAACCAAATGTTGATTAGACGTTTCATCCAACCTCCTCCCAACGGCTACCGACGCACAGGACGTGGCCGAGCTGGAATATCACCCTGGCCCGGCCGCATCCCCGGCGTGTACTAGTGGGTCTTCAGGAAGTCGAGGCAGAACTTCAGCGCCTCATCGCCCGGTAGACCTTTCGCCTTCATAGCTTGTACGTATAGATTGAGGATAGGTTTCATCTTCTCCGCTGTTTTGGCCTGATCCTCCTGGGAGACGTTCACGATTGTACCGCCTTGCTTCTTCACATACTCATATGCCTCCCTGTCGATATCCACATGCGCATCCACGGTCTTCAGGATCCACTCCTGGTTGATCTTTTCGATTATCTCCTGAACGCCCTTTGGCAAGGATTCCCATTTCTTCTTGTTCATCGCCACGTACTGCACAGGGGCTGTCGATATCCCGTGGTCCAGGATCGTACATTTTAGAAATTCGCCGAATCGGAAGGTTTGGAGGGCCTCCGTGAACGTGAGGGCACCGTCGAGCATCCCCTTCTGGAGCGCATCGTAGGTTTCGGAAAAGGTAATGGTGGAAGGAATGGCTCCCAGGGCTTCCAGGGCCTTCAGATTAATGCCGCTGCCCTTGATGCGCATACCCTTGATGTCGTTTATACTGGATATGACCTTACGAGTGTGGATCAGGGTAGGTCCGGGGGAGAAGAAATAGAACATCTTCACGTCCTCGAATTCCTTGAGCTGCGGTTTGAATTTGGCCGCGAAGGCGTTGTCCAGGGCCACAGCCTGACGTGCGTCCCTGTAGCCCAGCGGGTAGTCGAGGATTTCCGAGAAGGGGAACCTTCCCATGTTATAGACAAGAGAGGTTTGGCCTATGTCGAAGGCGCTTTTAAGGAGCCCATCGTAGACCAGCGGGGGTGTTGCGAGGGTACCGCCGAAATAGGGCGATACCTTCACTCTTCCACCTGTGCGTTTCTCCACCTCCTTGCACCATTGGTCTACGACGATCGACTGCTTATGGGTGGGCGGCATCCACATGGCATACCTGAACCTTATGACATCAGCCGAATAGACTGAACCGGAAATGAATGTACCGAGCACTAGGCCGGCAACGATAAAAGTCAATCTCCCGATATTAAGTCTCATTTGAAACCTCCTTATTATTGGATTAAAGCTTGCAATCGTAGTAGCCACGGCATACGTCAAACCGTCCCAGTTGGGCGCCGCCTTCCCACAACTGGATGATTTTGCAGTCTCTCCAGTATTTCTCCACGTCGTACTCCCGCACATAGCCGTAGGAACCCATCAATTCCATCGCCTTATTGGTCACCATCACGGCTACATCGGCGGCGTAGACTTTGGCGATGCTTGCCCTGGAGAGCATTGCATCCGCTATGGGCGGACCGTAGATTTCCGGGTGGTCGAACATGTAGGCGGTCAAGAGGACGTAGTTTCTTGCCGTATCGATTCCGATGGCCATGTCAGCGAGCATGCCTGCGCAGATGGAATGCTGTCGGATGGGCCGGTCGGCGACAATCCTTTCGCCAGTGAATTTCAAGACCACTTCGAAAGTACCCTGGGCGTTGCCTATTGCAAGGGCACCGGTAAGAATACGGGCGGCGACCACGTTGCCGTGGAGCAACTGGGCGTCGATGCCCGGTCCGGCTGCCCGCCATTCCTTAGGGACACGCACCTTGTCGAGGAACATGGGACAGTTCCTGTCGCCCTGCATGCCGACTTTTTTCTCATCTTTCCCAAAGCTGACACCTTTGGCATTTGCAGGCACATAGATCAGCGCAATACCTTCATCGCCGAGGTTCGGGTCTGTGGTGCAGAGAACACAGCAAACATCGGCGTCGCCGCTGTTGGAAGCCCACATCTTGCTCCCATTGATTACCCATTCTTCCCCTTGCAGTTTGGCAATAGTCCTTATTTTCTTCCCATGGAGCGTTGGATTCTCGATGTCACAGCCTCCGCCCCCGTGTGGCCCGCCGGGTTCCGTCATGGCGAAACAGCCCATCTTCAGCTTTGACCCGCAAAAGTCAGGGGCAAAGTGGTCCAGCACGGCCTTGTTGCCCGCCATGATGGCAGGAAGAAAGGCCCAGGTCGTGACCGTGGCGGCGGTTCCGATGCCGCTGTCTCCGCGCCCGAGTTCCTCGTGCATGATAGCCGCCGAGAGCGCTGATGTCATGTTGCTGCCCCCGTATTCGACGGGAAAAGCAGCCTTCTGGTGGCCCATATCAGTCAGAGCCTGCAGGATCTTCCTCACTATCTTGTGATCCTTGTCGTCATCGATCTGCTGTCTTACAGGCATGATCTCCTTGTCCACGAAATCCCTGTACAGCTTGGCCACCATCTTGTTTTCTTCTGTGAGATACGGTTGATTGAACATATACACCCCTCCTTTTCAGTCGTTCAGTTCTGCTGCTAAAGTCCGCCACAAAACACTGGCGTCCATCACCCCCTTAAGACTAGCCGGTCTTCACAGCCTCTTTGTTCTGAAGCTGATGGTACATGGCAATCAAGTCCTCGGTCAGTTTTGTATAGGCTCTCA
>Ga0316628_100004400_pt1 | contig 11052 bp, 10 predicted proteins | sample OWC_Aug_M2_C1_D5_FD_207648 | JGI IMG/M metagenome (GOLD analysis project Ga0316628, IMG submission 207648) | Wetland soil microbial communities from Old Woman Creek delta, Ohio, United States - OWC_Aug_M2_C1_D5_C | ecosystem: Environmental > Terrestrial > Soil > Wetlands | place: USA: Ohio... | reverse complement strand
GCCGCGAGCTGAGTTTCCGAGAGTGCCAGTTCTGACTTGATTTCCCTTATGATCTTTTCCCCCCCGTTATGGAGCGCCCAGTGGCTGATGTCCGCAGTACGCAATGACCTTGGTGCCAACAGCCTAGCCACTATCGCTGAGACGGCTTTCCTGACCAGCCTCGGGAGAACGGTCGAAAGGCGGTTATAAAGCCGGCCGTTTTTATGAACATACCTTATATGCTCCCGTTCTTCCGGAACGTAAAGACTTACGGAGTCGACGAGCTCAAACCCCTCGGGCCGCTTCCAGATGACTGCTGCGGCCGCCCCGTCTCCGAAGAGCGTGTTGGATATGAGAAGGCTCAAATCGTCTTCCATCTGGAAGGTCGCACTGCATATCTCGACCGAGACGCTGAGCACTGCGCCGTCTCCGTTTACCTGAGAAGCAGCAACCTGGAGGTTCGGTATGGCGCCGCCGCAGCCGCTTCCGACGAGGTCGAAGGCCTTCACGTTTCTCGGCAGTCCCAATTCTTCAATGAGGTAAGTCGAGATGCCCGGACAAATATATCCGGTGCAGGTATTGATTACAAGGGCTGAAACGTCTCCGACGTCCAGGGCCGCATTGCCGAGCGCCCTGGTGATGGCTTCCGAAGAAAGTTTGACTGCCCAGTGTCTGAACCTCTCTATCCGGCGGTCAGGGTCTTCATCGACAAGACAGGAAGGGTCTTCGAAGGCAAAGGCCCTTTGGGATATCGCAGGATGGACGAAAAGCTTATGCATGAGCGCAAGACTCCTCGGCCCCAGTCTGTCGGCATAGTGCAGGGTGAAGAATTCGTCGGCCTCTTTTTGGCTTGCTATATAAGGAGGCAGAGCTACGGCCACCGGTCCGATGTATGACTTTGCAGTCCCGCCTGCGGAGGGTCCTTCTTTATTATAGTCTTTCATGCGTCCACCCCGAATGTCCTGAGGCCGCGTCGGATCTGACGGGTGTATTTCCATAAGGGGGTCCTCATCCCCAGTCTGTATGCCAATCGGTGGATAAGCGGCAGGAAAGACAGACCGATCGAATCTGAATTTATGAAATTCATATGATTGTTCAACGACTCCTTCACCCTCTTCAACATCCGGTCATTATTCACTTCCGGAGAGACATAAAATACGGGCTTGAGCATTTCCTTCACTGGCAGGGACAATACCCCCTGTCTGCGGGCGATTGTTTCGAGTTCGGTGCCGGGATATATCCTGACACCCAGATTAAAGAAAGCCGTGTCGGTCGGTCGTATGGAGTTCTCGGCGAAACGGAGCGTCTCCTCTACGGTCTTGTCTGTTTCACCCGGCCCCCCGAGCATGAATATCCAGACGCAGGGCAGTTTGTGTCTGCTTACGACCTCTGCCGTATAATAGACGCTTTCGGCATTAAATCCTTTTCCGAGCGCTGAAAGGACTTTGTCCGAGGCGCTCTCCGCGGTTATGCCTATGCCCCTGAAGCCTGCATGCTCCATCACCGAAAGGAGCGCGTCGTCTATCTGAAAAGGGTTCAGTTCGAGGCTGTAGAGAAGGGCCTTATGACGGAGGCGCGCAAGCTCTTCGCAGATGGACATGGCATGTCCATAAGGCGAGTTGAAGACGTTGTCGACGAACTCTATCTGCCGGAGCCCCGACCCTGATAGCCGCATAACGGATTCGACCACCCCGCCCCGGTCGAACAAGCGGTAAGTGTTGCCCTCGATCTTGCGGTAAGTACAGTAAACGCAGCCAAAATGACAACCAAGCTTTGTCTGCAGAGGCACGGCGGACAGGTGCGAGAGATATTTTCGTATGTCGATCCAGCGTGAAAAATCCTGGACGGCAGAACCTTCCGAAGGGGGGTAAGAGCCGCCGGGATACTTGTAAAAAATGTTTTCCGCGATCCATGCTGTGCCGGGTATTTCATGAGGAATTCGATCAGATGGAAAGACTTTCAACAGCGCAGGAAAGACCGTCTCACCGTCTCCCAGCACGGCGCAACAAACGCCGGTATGCCGCATGATTTCCTCCGGCATGACGGAGACGGCCGAGCCGCCGAGGACAATCGGGGCCCGCGTCTTTGCCAGTATTGCGGCAACGACCGAAACGACGCCGTCAATAAAGAAGACCGGTCTCTGCATGTCATTATTATCAATGTTTCTTACCGAGAGCCCTATAACATCAGGAGCAGTCCGTTCGATGGTCGTTTCAACGGCGCGAAGGGGTTTTTTTTCGAACATTAAGTCAAGGACCTGCACGTCATGCCCCGCTCTTTCAGCGGCCCCGGCGACGACGCAGGCACCCAGGGGAATGACCGGCACCGGGAAAAGGTTGCGATTTGTGCTTATGATCAGGACTTTCATTTATATCTGATTATGGTAAGCGAACACGCTGACTATATGTTACAGCACGTGCGAAATATGTCAAGAAAAAGGAGAAAAAAAAGGAGAAAAAGGAGGGCCGGCTAAGGAGAGAAAAGAGAATCATGAGACGGCAGTGCCGGTTCAGTAATTCTTCACATTCTCGATAATCTTGAGTTGCGAATCGGCGTTGTTCCAGATTATCCGGATCGAATCTTCGGGGAGGCTCTTCCAGCGCTGCTGGGTCGGTTGATATAGATGGGATTCCGTGGGAAAGTGGTACTTAAAGACTATCGGCTCGACGTCCTGCCCCACGTAAATGCGCCCCTTGGGCACGAAATCAAAGGGGGCAAATTCTAATTTGTACTTCCACAAGAGAAGCCCGTCCCGATACATCGCCAAAAGGTCCGAGTAGGCTTCCAGGAGCTCCTTTTCTTCCTTAGTTGCAACCCTGGTTTTAACTGACGCTATTTCAACTGAAAGGCCCTCCACCAGTTCGGTCAACTGGCGGTAAGATGCACCTGAAGCGAGCGAGGTTTTCACTGTCAGAGCGGCCCGGGTTAATTGTGTGAATTTGCCTTTGTCAATTCCAGGTTCGGAAGAGCAGGAGGCAGCGAGAAAAAAAATTACCAGAAGCACTGTTAAGATTTTAGTCTGTTTTCCCGTTGAACGGGCCTGGTGGAAAGCCGACAGTCTTGATTTTATAGGTCTCATGTTATTTAATCGTCTGCTCTTGGTGTGAAGCGAGAGCGAACTCTGAAGGAACCAAACGCCTCTTCGTGATTTCACTTTTTTCAGACCAAGGGCCGACCGGTTACCCCGGCCTTTGTAAATTTTACCATTATGAAATTGAAAATGTCAGTATGGGAAGAAAGATGCCGGGCAGTTCCCGCCCGTTCGGGCGGCAGGGCTTTTTTATGCTAGAATAAATTCTATAATTTGCCTGAGAGGTTTATTCCCATATGATAAAGGTTGTTATGTTCGATCTCGACGGTACTCTTGTGGATTCGAGCGTGGATATCACCAATGCCCTCAATTATGCCGCAGGACCCTACGGCGTCGGAAAGATGACCGTCGAAGAGACGATCGGTTTGGTAGGGGAGGGGCTCACCAGACTGATAGAGAAGGTCCTCGGGAATGAAAGGGCCGCGATTGTCCCCGAGGTGCTGGACAGTTTTGTCGGCTATTATTCGGAACACCTGGCTGATTTTACACTTCCTTACCGGGGTGTCCGTGAGACCCTCGAAGGCCTCGGCAATTACAGGAAGGCGGTAATCTCGAACAAACGGGAATCTCTTTCCAGGGAACTTCTCGATAAACTCGGCCTTGCGAAATATTTCGACGTTATCCTCGGCAGTGACAGCGTAGAAGAAAAGAAACCTTCTCCCAGGCCCATCATGAAGGTCCTGGAGGCATTTTCTTTTCAGCCCGATGAAGCCGTGATAGTGGGCGACAGCAACTTTGACATAGATGCCGGCAAGGCCGCCGGGACGTGGACGGTAGCGGTTTCTTACGGGTTCAGGGATGTCGGCTCCCTCCGAGGCGCTGACTTCATAATAGACGACATCGGAGAACTGGTCCAGATACTGGCCAAACTAAACGCGGGTCGATTGAATCCTTCCCGTTCATCGTAGCGGGCTGATGGAAACGACCCTTGACGGAATTCGAGATGTGAAGTTGTACCAGCGCAAGGAGGGGTACAGGTTTTCGGTGGATGCACTTCTTCTTTATTCCTTTGTGAACGTCAGGTACGTGAAAGACGCGGTAGACCTCGGTGCGGGCTCCGGAGTGATCGGTCTTTTGCTCGCCAGAAAATATAGCGGCGCAAGGGTGCTGCTGGTGGAGCTTCAGCAGACGCTTTACAGGCTCGCAGAAAGAAACATCGAGCTCAACGGCCTTGGAGAAAGGGTCATCGCGGTCCTCAGGGACATTTCGTCCCTGCATGAGGTATACCCGCCCATGTCTTATGATATTGCGGTATCCAACCCCCCGTTCAGAAAACCCGCATCAGGACGTCTGAGCCGAGGGGAGGAAAGGGCCGTGGCGCGGCATGAGTTGCGATTGCGCCTCCCGGAGCTTGCGAAATCTGCATCGCATCTCCTGAGGGCCAGGGGCAGGTTCTTTATGATATACCACCCTGAGAGGGTGATCGAGATGATCGACACTCTCAGGGCCGAACATCTGGAACCCAAACGCATCAGGTTTGTCCATAACGATATTGATTCGGTCTCGAAGATGGTGCTTGTCGAGGCGGTCAAGGGCGGCAAGGCGGGACTGAAGGTGGAGAAGCCCTTGATCCTCTATCAGGCAGACGGTTCGTATACCGAAGAAGTAAAGGCGATGTACGAATAAAAGCTGCGGATAGGATAGAAATGAAACAGAAGAGGGCTTATAATCTAATACATCAGAGTCCTCGGTAAAGGGATCTCTTGCCAGGAAGATATGTTATTAATTCTTACGGGACAACTGATCGGATGATTGCGGATGAAAGGCGAAAAATGTGGTTGATTTTTTTGGGGGGGATGCGGAGGGCCGTCGCGACGCTTCTGCCCGCCTTGCTGGTGCTGCTGCTCTATCCCGTCCCTCCTTCGTCCCATGGAGAGCAGAAGCCGGTGTCACGCGGGTTGCCGGCCAATGAGCTTCTCCGGTTGGGGGAGAGGATGTATCGGGAGGGCGTTCTCCCGTCGGGGAAACCCATGAATGCCGTCGTAGCTGGAGACATTCCGGTTGAAGGGACTATGTTCTCCTGCATCAGCTGTCATTTGCGCAGTGGGTTCGGGTCCTATGAGGGGACGGTCTATTCTCCCCCTGTCAGCGGCAGGCGTTTGTTCATGGCCTTCGGAAAGGTGGAAGAACCGGTCACTGCGGATGATCTGCTGATGATTCCCTACTGGCTTCGGCCCACCATCCGGCGCATGCCTTATACAGACAAAACTCTGGGGCAAGCCATCCGCGAAGGGATTGACTATGCGGGCAGGGAACTCAACAATGTCATGCCGCGGTATCTGCTCGACGATGACGACCTTGGAACCCTGATTCACTATCTGAAGGGCCTGTCCAATGAGATTTCGCCTGGTGTCACGGACACTGAGCTCCGGTTTTCGGCCAGCACGTCGCTTGAGTACTTCGGCAACATGCCGATGGTCAACGGTGTGACATACGGCAAGTACGACGTGGAGCCGCGCATCTACCGCATGAGATTCATCGGCGGGACGGATTCGCGGACCTGGATACTGAGGCTTGAGGACCGGGCGAACCCCGGAGTGGCGATACCATTTTGGCAGGTCGGCTCTGAGCAGGGGCTGCTGCCGAATCCTGTATCCAGAACCCAGATGGACCTGATGCCCGGAAGAGCGTCTTGATGTTCTGGTAGACCTGACGGGCATACCTGTAGGGCACAAGCTGGTGGTTAAGAACCTTGGCCCTGACACGCCCTACGGCGGTCCTGCAGCGGGAGATCCTCCTTCGGTGGACATCCCGGAGATCATTGAGTTTAATGTTGTGTCAGCGAGCGGACCGGAGACGGTGGCAACGCCCTCTGCGTTGACGACGCTGCGACCTGCGATCGAGCCGCTGCAGGTGACGCCCGGTACAGCAGGACGGAATGTCAGTCTTGTAGAGATAACCGATATATATGGCCGCACGTTGCCTACGGTAGACGCCAGGGGACCCTGGGCTGTGAACTTTGCAGCCGGCACGGGCGGGACGCTTACGGGCAACGTGAGCCAGACGGTTGCGGATACCGGGGACGCCACATTGGTCTTGGCGACGCCTGATCCTGGATATCATTTTGTAGACTGGACCGGCGACGGCGGTTTTGTGACGACGGATGCCAACCCGCTTACGGCGCGGAACGTGACGGCTGACATGAACATCACGGCCAACTTTGCGGTGAATGTCGCTGGCACGACGGTACTGCCTGATTACAGCAAGCCTGTGCTGATTCCTTCGTCACAGACAGCGACAGCCTGGACGAACGTGATCCCCAACGCCCTTGCTTCTTACTACACCTATGTGCCGTATTCGCATGCCGATGCAGTGGCCCTGGGCTTCCCTGCGACTTGCGGCAACCCTGCGAAGGGGACGCCTGCAGATTTGGCGAGCACCGAGGACTGCTACACGATCACGGTGAAGAAGGTGATGCAGGACCTGGCTCTGCCGGGCATCTTTGGAGGCGGCAGCGGTCTGCTTAACCCTGCAACCAGCCTTCCTTTTGTTGGAGGAACGCGCGGGTTTGCCTATGGCTCGGGCGGAGTTAACTGGACGCCTCCCGGGGCATCGGTGGCGGTGACCGGAAACGCGCCTGCGCCGTTTGTGGACGGCACGTTCGGCACCACGGGCATCTGGCACTTCCCGTCGCCGACGATACGCGGGACAAAGGGGCGTCCGATCCGTGTGCAGTGGCTTAACGAGCTGCCCAACGAGGAGCCTGCGGGGTTTGACCCTACGGTGGACTGCGGGCCGAACGCACCCAACTGTTTCCCTTATAACCGCATTGTTACGCACGTGCATGGAGCGCATGTGACGGACGACAGTGATGGGTATACCGCAGCATGGTTCACCCCATTATTTGCAATGAAAGGACCTGGCTGGGCTCCGAGCACCCATGGACCTGAGGGGACATACCTGTATCCTATGGACAGCGATTGCGACCGGTGATGGAACAGGATCAGTCAGTTCAAACCCCGCCGGCATCAATTTTTCGTATAATGCAGTCAGCACAGGCAGCGCATCGTTTAACCAAGGAGGAACAGTGGTACTGACAGCGACAGCAAACGCCGGGTCCACGGTGTCCTGGGTTAACTGTATCGCCAATGGCGGCGCAGTGGGCGGGACGTCGACAACGGCCACCTGTACGTTTACGAACCTGCAGGCTTCCGTCTCCGCCAGGGTGACCTTTGCGGCAGGCGAGTTCGGGGTGACCGCTAACGCGGGCGGCACCGGAGCAGGCTCTGTCAGTTCGAGCCCTGCGGGCATCAGTTATTTATACAACGCAGCCAGCACCGGTACTGCATATTTTGATCTTGGAGCAACGGTGGTGCTGACGGCGGCGGCCAGCGCCGGTTCTACGGCTTCCTGGAGCGACTGCGTTGCCCATGGCGGATCACTGGGTGGATCGGCAACGTTTGCAACCTGTACGTTTGCGAACCTGCAGTCTGCAAAGTCTGCAACGGCCACCTTCACGCTGAACCAGTACACTGTGACTGCAAATGCGACGGGCACCGGAACCGGATCCATCGGTTCAAATCCCGCCGGAATAAGCTATGCATACGGCGGTGGGATTACCACCGGCAATGCCTCGTTCGGTGCCGGGGCAACGGTTGTTCTGACGGCGACGGCCGACGCGGGGTCAACTGTTTCCTGGAACGACTGTGTTGCCAATGGCGGCACGGCGGGCGGGACGGCGACTGCGGCAACCTGTACGTTTACGGGCCTGTCGTCTGCCAGGTCAGCCACGGCCACCTTTACTGAATACATGGTGAAGATGGTCAATGATGGAAACCCGGCTGATATCCATTACAACAACACCATCAACGGTGTGTATGGAATGAACGGCGCTGCAACAAGTGTTTCCATCTTTGCCAGGGATACGTTGCCGATGGCGACTGTGCTGATGGATCAGAACATCGCTGCGAGGCTTGTCGGCGGATTTGCACTGCATTTCGTGGATAACCCGACCGCTTATACGACGATCGGGAGTTTGACGATCGACGCCGGGACGGTCACCATAGACAGGATCATTATTCGATAAATAATGGTGGGCCATCCGGCCCCGGAGAGTTACTGCTGCGGGATCAGGCTTTGCCTGATCCCGTTTTTTGTGGCTCGCATAAAAAAAAAGCCCGGCAGGGTAGGGTTATCCCTGCCGGAACCTCAACCCGCACTTATTTCGCTGACTATGCCGTTGCTCATTCTGAGTTGCCTCTGCGTCTTCGCTGCGATGTCCCTGTTGTGGGTCACTATAATGAAGGTCACCTGCTGCTCCGCGTTCATCCGGGTGAAGAGCCTTATGATCTCCTCCTCTGAATCTTCATCGAGGTCTCCGGTCGGCTCGTCGGCCAGCACAATCTCCGGCCGGTTGATGAAGGCGCGGGCGATAGCGACCCTCCTCTGCTGCCCCCCGGAGAGATGGGACGGATAAGAGTTTGTCTTGTCCCTGAGGCCGACCAGGCCCAACAGTTCCATTGCATATTCTTCTGTGTCTGAACCGTAGTGCCCGAAGGCGGTGGGCAGCATTATGTTTTCAAGGGAAGTAAGCGTGGGGATAAGGCTTGCGAACTGGTATATGAAACTCATCTTACGGTTCCTGAATTCGGAAAGGCTGTTATCTCCCATCGACCAGATATTGGTGTCGTCTATCAGGACTTCTCCTGAGTCGGGTCTCGTCAGTCCTCCTATGAGACTAAGGAGGGTAGTTTTGCCGCTTCCCGAGTGTCCGATTATGGAGACCATCTCGCCTTTTTTTATAGAAAAAGAGACGCCGTCGACCGCCTTTAAGATCTGGCTTTCTATAGTGTAATTCTTGGTAATATTCCTTACGTCTATCAAGTCTCCTCCACCCCTATCATGGTATCAAGATGCGCGTTCTATTTCTTTAAGGAGGTTCGCTGCTGCGCCCTCGTCGAATTCCTTCAGTGCCTCGTACTCCTTTGTGGCCGCCTTCTTGTTTTTGAGCTTGAGATAAGTCATGCCCAGGTTATACCTTGCGGCAGTATAGTTCGGCCGCAGTCTGACCGCCTTTTTCAAGGCTTCCACCTCATCACCGTATTTGCCGAGTCTGCCGTAGGCGACCCCCATGTTATTGTAAAGGACGGGATTCTTAGGCATGTACTTCTGGGCCTCCTTGAAGGTCTTTACCGCTTCGGACGGGTTGTTCATGCGATCGTATACGGTACCCATCTTGAAATACGCGTAGGCCATATCGGGTTTTACTTTGATCACCTTCTTGTAAGCGTCTATCGCCTCTTTGTATTGGGAATTGCGGTCGTACAGGTCTGCAAGGTGATAGAGCAGATCAACGTCATTCGGGTTCCCCTGGAGCTTTCTTTTTACCTCGTCGAAGGTCGATTCGTTGGAATAAGGGTTGACCGCAGGCCCGGAGGCCTTCTCCGAATGCTGCCCGGACTTCTCGCACGAAGAGACGAAAGCAAGAAGAAAAAGTACTGCAGCAAGACCCAGTGATATCTGTTTCCTTGTTCTCATTTATTCTCCTTTATTCCCCTTTTCGTATGGCCTCATAAGGCTCCATCTTGCTCGCAGATGCCGCCGGAAGCAGTGATGAAAGAAGCCCTGTGACAATCGAAAATATGATGGCGCCGAAGACGAGTTCGGCAAGCATGCCCCCGGAAGGCAGAAGGTAGGGCAATTTCAGACTTTTTACTATCAGGTCCTTGAAGACAAGCAAGAGGGAAAAACCTACTCCAATCCCGAAAAGGCCGCCGGTGACCGAGATGAGCACGGCCTCGGTCACGATGAGGTTAAATATTTGTCCCCTCCTGGCCCCCATTGCGCGCAGAAGGCCGAGCTCTCTCTGCCTCTCGTTGACGATCATGTAAAATGCAAAGCCCATCATGAGAAGCGCGAGGACCCACAGCACTGCGCTGATGGCGAGTATGCCTTTGAGCAGCCCGGCGAGCTGCCTCCTGACGTTGCTCACAACCTCGTCCGAGGCGATGGCCTTTACGCCTTCGACATTATGTTCGATCCTTATTGCGACCCTGTCGGGAGTAAAATTCTCCTGGACCTGGACCATGACAGCAGAGATCCTGTTCCTGTCAAGATCTATGGGCTGCATGGACTTCGTCTTGGAGTTGGCGGCCATGAGATACGCCGCGTCCATAGTCATGAACACGGACTGGTCAAAAAATTTCATGCCGGTCGGCTCCATTGTGCCGAGGACATTAAACATGGTACCGAAAAAAGGGAGAGAGTCTCCCTTCAGTATCGGCAGCGAACTTCCGGTAATGACGTCGTTGCCGACGAGGGGTTTTTTAAGATTTTTCTGAAGCCAGGGGGTAACGGTAAAGTCGGTTTCCGGATCGAAGGCGACCAGGAACACGTCCACGTTGTAGCAGCAGGTGAAAGAGGCGGGTTTTATGAAAAGCTGAGGGGACGCGCGCCTGACACCTTCAACGTTTTTAACGGCATCATAGACGGCGCGGTCCATATAAAAGCTCGTAGGCTCTCCGGAAAGGAGGGCCGCCTTGGCCTGCGCCTCGTTCTTTTCAGGCACCACCAGCACGTCCGCGCCGAGCCTGTAGGTGCCTATCTTAAGTGCGTTTCTCATGCCGCTTATGAATATGGTGGCGCCCAGAAGTGTACCTGTCACCACTGCGACCAGGAGGAGCAAAACCGCAGAGCGGATAAATTTCCTTCTGAGGTTCTTTACAGCAAGACCGAATATTCTTATTTTTTTCATCTTATTTAATTATAAGTTCGGTGCGGTCAAATGTCTAATTATCGCCTGTTTACCACGGCAGGAAAGACCAGCCGCAGCATTGCGGGCAAGAATAATTTCTCATGAAAAAGGCAAAGAAAAGGGCCGGTCAGATGAGATATTCTTCCCGGCCCATCATTAATAATTACAAGTCTGTTATTTGCTGGCGTGCCAGTCGATCTCTATACCGCAGAGAAGGGGCGAGCCCTTGTCGATCTTTACTTCAACTCCCGCTGCCTTATGGCATCCTACGCATGCCGAAACGCTTTCA
>Ga0316628_100004397_pt1 | contig 11054 bp, 8 predicted proteins | sample OWC_Aug_M2_C1_D5_FD_207648 | JGI IMG/M metagenome (GOLD analysis project Ga0316628, IMG submission 207648) | Wetland soil microbial communities from Old Woman Creek delta, Ohio, United States - OWC_Aug_M2_C1_D5_C | ecosystem: Environmental > Terrestrial > Soil > Wetlands | place: USA: Ohio... | reverse complement strand
CACGCTTCGACCTTTCCCTCCCCCACCGCCTCGCTGAGCTGTTCGAGGGTTACGGCGCGCTCCTGCTTGAACTCCGCCACGGCCGTTCGCCGCAGTTCCGCCAGGTAGGCGCCACAGCCCATGCGCTGGCCGAGATCGTGAGCCAGTGAACGCACGTAAGTCCCCCCCGAGCATTCAACCGCAAATCGGACCATCTCGCCCTCGACGCCGAGCAACTCCAGGGCGTAGATCTCGACTTCCACGGGCTTCAACTCCACGGGCTTCTGCTGGCGCGCCAGCTCGTAGGCGCGCTTACCGTCCACGCGCTTGGCCGAGAAGGAAGGAGGCGTCTGCAGGATACGTCCCGTCATCTCCTGGAACGCTTTGCCGAGCGCAACCGCATCGAGCGCCACGGTGGTGTGTTCGGAGGCCGGTTTGCCGGTGGCATCATACGTGTCGGTAGCGTGACCGAAGTGGATCGCTCCCTCGTAAGACTTGCGGGAGCGGAGGTAGAACTGGGCAAAGCGCGTCGCCTTCCCGACCGAAAGCGGCAGGACGCCCGTGGCGAACGGATCGAGCGTTCCGAAATGCCCAACCTGGCGGATGCCAAGAATCTTCCGCACGCGGGCGACCACGTCGTGCGAGGTCATGCCCGCGGGCTTGTCGATAATCAGGACACCGGAGAACTCGGGCTGTCTCTCGGACATACTTCCTTCAACCTGCAGACTTCCGCTGGCGGGGCATTCGCCAAGCTATTCCCCGGCGAGGATTGCCGCGACCGGGCAGACGCCATAGCGCAGGCTATTCTTCGCGTTTGATTTCGTTGAGCAGCTTCTGAACCTTCTCGAATTCTTCCTCGCCACGGTCGAGGATGAAGACGATCTCCGGGGCGCGTCGCAGGGCGAGCCGGCGGGTGATTTCCCGGCGCACGTAACCCGTCGCAGAAGAGAGCCCCTGCAGCGTTTCGGCTCGGGACTCCTCGTCACCCAGGACGGAGATCAACACGCGGCCATAGCGAAGGTCGGGGCTGAGTTCGACGCGGGTGACGGTGGCGAACCCGATTCGCGGGTCACGCAACTCACCTTCGATCATCTCCGCCACTTCGATGCGGATCTGGTCCGCCAAGCGTTCGTGTCGGTGGCCAAACGGCATTGGATCATTGATTCATCGAGTCACTGAATCATTGCACGTTTCGCTCGCTGCGAGACGCTTCCTCCCTCGCAAGGAGTCAATGATTCAATGCTTCAATCATTCAGTTCAGTAGAATTCCAGCTCGTGGCTGGCGACGTCGTGCCCGAGGGTGCGTTCCGCCTCGGCGAGAACTTGCAGGAATACGGACTCGAGCAGCGGCCGACTGTTGGAAATGGAGACCACGCCTAAAACCGCATGTTGCCAGACGTCCTGATGGTCGAGTTCCGCCACCGCCACGTTGAAGCGCGCGCGCAGCCGGTCGCGCATCTTCCGGAGAACCGCCCGTTTTTCCTTCAGGGAGTGCGAATAGGGGAGCTGGATTTCCAGCGTCAGCACGCCGACGGGCATGGCCTTGGGACCCCCACTCAAACGGTTAGACCAGCGCGGGTTCCGAGACTCTCTCGAGCACGAAGGCCTCGATGACGTCCCCGATCTTCACGTCGTTAAAGTTCTCGATCACGATGCCGCATTCCATGCCGTGGCGAACTTCCGCGACGTCGTCCTTGAAGTGGCGGAGCGACCGCACCTTGCCTTCGAAGGTCACCACGCTGTCGCGGAGCAGGCGAATCTTGGCTTCGCGCGTGATTTTGCCGTCCTGCACGGAGCAGCCCGCCACCGTGCCCACCTTCGAGATGCGGAAGGTATCGCGGACCTCGGCGTGGCCGAGCGTGGTTTCCTTAACGGTGACGGCCAGCAGCCCCGTCATGGCTTTCTTGATCTCGTCCGTAACATTGTAAATGATCGTATGCGGGCGAATGTCCACCCCCTCGAGTTGGGCGAGTTCGGTGGCCTTGCGCTCCGGGCGCACGTTAAAACCGATGATGACGGCGTTGGAGGCGGAGGCAAGCAGCACGTCGGTCTCGGTGATGGCTCCCACGCCCGCGTGGATGACCTTGACCTTGACCTTGTCGGTGCTCAGCTTATTGAGCGTATCCACCAGAACTTCAACCGACCCCTGCACGTCGGCCTTGATGATGAGAGGTAGTTCCTTGACATCGCCGGCGGCCAACTGCGCGTGCAACTGTTCGAGGGTCAGGCGCGCGCTCTTGGCCAGCGCAGCGTCGCGCTGCTTGGCCTGGCGGTGCAGGGCGATTTGCCGTGCTTTGACGGTGTCCTCGATCACCAGGAGGCTGTCGCCGGCCTGCGGGACATCCTCGAGGCCGAGCACTTCGACAGGCGTGGAGGGCGGGGCTTCCGCCGTCACGCGCCCGCGATCGTCAAACATGGCGCGGACCTTGCCGTAGATCGCACCGACGATGAACGAGTCGCCCGAGTGCAGGGTGCCATTCTGGACGAGCACGGTGGCCACGGGTCCACGGCCGCGATCGAGCTTGGCTTCCAGCACCGTGCCACTCGCCGGGCGCTTGGGATTCGCCTTGAGCGCCTGCATATCGGCGACCAGCAGAACCATCTCGAGCAGCAGGTTCAGGTTCTTGCGCTGCTTGGCGGAAACCTCCACGGTGACCGTCTCGCCGCCCCATTCTTCCGGCATCAAACCGTGGTCGGAAAGCTGCCGCTTTACGCGCTCGGGCTGGGCGTCTGGCTTGTCGATCTTGTTGATGGCGACAAGGATGGGGACTTTGGCGGCGCGGGCGTGGTTGATGGCTTCCAGCGTCTGCGGCATGACGCCGTCATCAGCCGCCACAACCAGGACGACAATATCCGTCACCCTGGAGCCGCGGGCACGCATCATGGTGAACGCTTCGTGGCCCGGAGTGTCGAGGAAAACGATGTTGCGTCCCTGGGCCTCAACCTGATAGGCGCCGATATGCTGGGTGATGCCGCCCGCCTCGCGCTCCGTGACATGGGTTTCGCGAATCGCATCGAGCAGGGAAGTCTTGCCGTGGTCCACGTGTCCCATGACCGTCACGACGGGTGAGCGCGGGACGAGATCCTCCGGCCGGTCGGCCTCCTCGACCTCGTGGATCACCTCATCCTCAAAGCTGATGACGGACGTCTCGGCGCCGAAGGTCCGGGCGATTTCCGAGGCCGTCTGACTGTCGAGCGTCTGGTTGATGGTGGCGAAGATTCCCTTCTCCAGCAGCCGCTTGATGACGTCCTTAGCGCGGGCTTCCAGTTTTTCCGAGAGTTCCTTGATCGCGATCCCCTCGGTGATGGTGATCGTGCGGGTAATGGGGATTTCTGCGGGAACGACCGGCTTGGGCGCCACTCTCGGCGGGAAGGGTCTCCCCGCCGGGCGATGCGCCAGCCCCCCCCGCATCCCAGCCGACGGACGCGCGGGAGTTCCTGGAGCATGGATCGGCCGCGCGGTCGTGGGGTGCATCGGGCGGGGCTCTCCCGGACGGCGGGCAGGCGCCGGACGCGAAGGAATCCCTTTGGGCGATACGGCGGGGGGGTAGATGGGCTGGCTCGACGCAGGGTCTTGCCGGCGAGCTCCACGTCCTGAGCGTCCCGCACGCGCGGCAGCCGGAGGAGGCACCGTGCCCGCTCTGCTTGTGGGGGAGGGCTCCATGCCAGGCCCGGCAGCCTTGGCCGGAAGGGCCCCAAGTTCGGCAGGCTTGGTAACACCGCTCGGGGCGGTGGGAGGAACCGGCGCGGGTCTGGCCGCACTCGGGCGCGTGGGCAACGTGGGTGCCCCAACCGCTCCCGCCGACGGCGCGGGAGGAACACCCCGGGCAACCGGGCGTTCAGCGGGCGGTGCGACGCGGGGCGGCGGTGGCGGCGCTACGGCGCGCCGGACTTCCGCCTTGATTTCCGCGATCGAGCGGGTCAGTGGACGAGTCTCATGATGAACGGGAGCGGGCTTCTTTGCCGCCGGAGGAACCGGCGGGGCAGCAGCCGGGATCTCTTCGGGCGTGGTCTCAGGCTCGGGCGCGGCTTCCTCAGCAGCCGGCTCGGCCCCGAGCGATTGGAAGTGCTCGCGCACCTTGTCGGCCATCTCGTCTTCAAGGGCGCTCGAGTGCGAGCGCTTGTCCGTGATCCCAATCTCCGGGAGGTACTCCAAGATCGCCCGACTTTTCACTTCCAGCTCGCGCGCCAGATCGTTGATGCGAATCTTACCCATCTCACCCCTTTGCTTTTCCTTGGCCTAGAGTCAGGCCGATTCACCGGTGCCTGGAGGGCACCTGCCCCGGCTAGTTCATCATGTAGTTTCGCCTCCTTCGCCGGCTTCCGGCAGTTGCGTATCACCGGCTTCCGGCGGTTGCGCAGTTTCTTCAGAAGCTTCCTTAGCAATCCCCTCAGATTCCAGGGCTGTCGCGGTACTCTCGGGCTCGGCCGGTGCCTCCGTGGCACTCTCCGGCTCGCCTGGCGGCGCAGCAATCTCCTCCTGGACCTCTTCCTGCTTTGGTTCTTCTTCCGCCTCCGGATGCTGAGCCTGCTCGAAGTAATCGGTGACGACGCGGCGGATTCGCTCCACAGTTTTTTCGCCAATGCCCGAGATCTGGGTCAGCTCGGCCGGGGTCATTTGGGCCAGTTGCTCGACGGTCTCCACGCCGTGCTCGCGGAGCTTCTGCAGGGTCTTGTCGCCCAGGCCCGCCAAATCGCTGACGGGCGCGCCGCGCAGCGCCATCTGCGCCATCTGCGATTCGATTTCCTGGCGTTTCTCCTCCTCGCTCTTGATGTCGATCCGCCACCCCAGAAGCTTTGCTGCCAAGCGCACGTTTTGCCCCTTCTTGCCGATAGCGAGCGAGAGCTGCGTATCGTCCACGATGACTTCCAGGTGCCTCTGCTCGGCTTCGAGAATGGAGACGTGGTTGATCTTGGCGGGGCTCAGCGCGTTGGCGGCGAAGACCACGGGGTCTTCATTGAACTCGATGATGTCGATTTTCTCGCCGCGCAACTCGCGGATGATGGACTGCACGCGCATGCCCTTCATCCCGACGCAGGCGCCGACGCAGTCCACATCGGGGTCTTTGGAAAAGACCGCGACCTTAGTGCGCTCGCCCGCCTCGCGGGCAAGAGCGCGAATGACGACCGTGCCGTCATAGATTTCGGGGACTTCCATCTCGAACAGCCGCTGGACGAGCGCTCCGTCCGCGCGCGATACGATCACCTGCGGCCCGCGCGCCGCACGGTCCACCATGGTGATCACGGCACGGAGCCGGTCACCGATTTGATGACTCTCCAGACGCGACTGCTCCTTGCGGGGCAGCCGGGCTTCCGTCCGCCCCAGGTCCACGATGATGTCCGGGCCCTCGGTCCGCTTCACCGTGCAATTCACCAGTTCGCCGACCCGCTGGCTGTATTCCGCGTAGACCGTGTCGCGCTCGGCCTCCCGGACCTTCTGGAAGATCACCTGCTTCGCCGTCTGGGCGGCGATCCGGCCCAGCACGTCGGTCTTCATGGGGATGAGGACTTCTCCCTCCGGCAGGATCTCCGGATCGTACTTGCGAGCCTCGTCGAGGGAGATCTCCAGATTAGGATCGACGACTTCCTCGACCACCTTCTTCACGGCGTGGACTTCGATGACGCCGGTGTCCTTGTTGAAATGCGAGCGGAGATCCTCGTTCGACTTGTAATACTTCCGCGTCGCCACCAGGATGGCGTCTTCCACCGCGGAGATGATGATCTGCGGATCGATCCCCTTCTCGCGGCTCAACTGGTCAATCGTTTGGTACAGGAGACTGCTTGACACTCTCTCCCCCGGTCTCGGGCGGTGGTCTAGAGTTCCACCACCAGCTTCGCTTTCGAAATGTTCGAAAGCTCGAACTCGCTCATGCCCGCGTCGTCCAAATCCATGCGCACCCGGCCATCCTCGAACCCGGCAAGCTTGCCTTCGATAACCCGTTGAGTACCCACCGGCTCGCGCAACACCAAGCGCGCCCGCCGCCCGGTAAAATACGTGAAATCGCGGGGCCCCACGAGTTGACGGTTAAGTCCCGGCGAAGAAACTTCCAGCACATAGCTCCCCGGGATGGGGTCCTCGACGTCCAGAATCGCGCTCAACTGCTCGCTGACCTGCTGGCAGTCGGCGTGGGAGACTCCCTCCCGTTTGTCGATGTAGACCCTCAGGAGCTGGTTGGAGCGGCTACCCTTCAGCTCAAGATCAAACAGCGTCAGGCCCTCTGAGGTCACGACCCGCTCGGCAATCTGACGGATTCTCTCCAGGTCAACAGCCATGTTTGGCCGACACGCCTCCACATTACTCCCGGATGACGAGCACCCAATCCGGCGCCAAACACCTGAAACAAAAAAGTGGGCTTTCGCCCACCATGTGCGTTCGCCAACTAGATTATAGAACCCCCAGCCTCCAGAATGCAAGCCTGCAAAACAGCTATCCGACAAAAAACCAACTCCGAACCCGTTCCGGGGATTGGGGATTTGCGCTAAGATGCACACCCGAAAACGCTGGGGACGCTGCCCCTTGGTGTCCCTGGCACCCCCTGAAGGAGGTCTGATGGATTCATCGCCGAAGGACAAGCTTCTCGCATTCAAACCTCAGCATTCGTATTTCGTCGGCATCGATTCTGACGGCTGCGTCTTCGATACCATGGAAATCAAGCACAAGGAATGCTTCATCCCTAACATCATCAAGTACTGGAAGTTGCAGGCCATCTCGAAGTTCGCCCGGGCCGCCGCGGAGTTCGTCAACCTCTATTCCAAGTGGCGTGGAATCAATCGCTTCCCTGCCCTAACCAAAACCTTTGAGCTACTCCGGGACTGGCCCGAGGCGATGAGGCGAGGGGCGAGGATCCCCGCGGTCCCGGCTCTCGAAACCTGGATCGATTCTGGAGTGGCCCTCGGCAATCCCACGCTGAAAGCCGTGGTTCAGAAGACCGGCGACCCGATCCTCAAACAGACTCTGGAGTGGAGCGAGGCCGTCAACCGGACCATCGCCGATGTCGTGGAAGGCGTCCCTCCGTTTCCGTTCTTTCGGGACAGCGTTGAGAAGCTTCGCATGAAGGCCGATATCATCTGCGTCTCCGCCACGCCTGGCGAGGCCCTGGAACGGGAGTGGCAAGAGCACCAGATCGCCCAACATGCTGCCGTCATCGCCGGACAGGAGATGGGAAGCAAGAAGGAGCACCTCAAGCTCGCGGCGGGTGGCAAGTACGAGAAAAGCCACGTCTTAATGATTGGGGATGCCCCAGGCGACCTCGCTGCGGCCTGCGCCAATGGCGCTCTCTTCTACCCCATCAATCCTGGGCATGAGGATGCGTCCTGGGAACGGTTCCTGAACGAGGCGGCCGACCGATTCTTTTCCGGCACTTACGCGGGAGACTACGAAGCCTCGCTCATCGCCGAGTTCGACAAGCTGCTTCCTGAAAGGCCGCCTTGGAAATAGGGGCGGATCTCATGAAGACGAAAGGCCCGCTGATGCCAGCGGAGGCCGGATCCTGCCTCAGTGAGGACGCGGGCTTTGGAGCGCCAAATGCTGGACAAAAGGTAGGAGGGTTCGGCGGAATCGGACATATTGTGCACTGGAAGCCCGTCCTCTCTGCCGCCTCTCGAGGCTTGTATGAATAAGCAAGCGGTTCTGGAGGATTTGCAGAAGCTGGTTACGCTCTTCTTCCTGGCAGCCGGGCCGGCGCTGGGCGCTGCCATCGCCGTGGCTTGGCTGATCGGCTTGGGGCTGGGGCTTCTCGCGGTGCTCACGCGTTAGCTACCCCCCGCCACCCCAGGAAGATCTTTTGGCCCCTTCAGCGTTCTGACTCCCCCCTAATATCCCGCACGCTACTCGACCACGGTCACGGGATAAGTGTTTTCGCTCAGCATGTGCTCGCCTTGCTGCAATTGCAGCACGAGCTCGTAGAGCCCCGGGCGAACATCAGAAGGCAGATTGAAACCAATCCCGCCGATCTCGGCAACAGAGTCAGCCTGAATCCCGCCGACCTCGTCTCGCGAACCCACCAGCACGTCCTGACCGTTTCCGCGCAGCCGCGCCGCCACACTCAGACCTTCAAGGGCGCGATGTTCGTCATTCACAATCCAAAGTTGAGCGCTCGCCTCGGCATTGGAAGCGTCCTCTGGCAGGTTCTTGCCATGGGTCCAGATGGTCTTTTCAAGCTCCGCTCCGATCAGCACAGGCTGATAGGCGCGTTGCACAGCAAAATAGCCCGGCTTGGGCCGGCGCGCGTAACTCACCACCGACCACGTCACGGACGGCCAGCAATCGCCAAAGAGGAACTGGAAGAAGGAACCAACCTTCTTGTACTTTGCCCGCCGGTAATGTTCGATGGCGAATTTGAGGAGGTCCGCCTGATATTTCTGCGAATTCGCTATAAATTCCGCCCAGTTCGACCCCATCGGCACCTTAGCCACGTGGAAGGTCTGCTCGTACTGGAAATCATGATAGGCCATCTTCTTCCAATCGGGCGGCCAGGCGTCTCCGAACATCTCCCGCGTTTCTTCCAGCGAGGGCAGAGCCTGGGCGCCCAGCTCGGAAATGATCGGCCCGCCGGGCGTCGCCACGTAGTTGTGATAATCGCCCGAGTACCAACCCTGATAGTGGTGCTCGGCAAAGACTGAGGTCGGCCGCACCGGCCGTGAAGAATCCTCCTGCGCGCCGACGCGCGCCAGAAACGGGTCGAGGACGTTGACGTTGTACGCCGTCGACTCGTTCTGGCAGACCCAAGTGATGATGGCCGGGTGATTGTAGAACTGCCGGATCATGTCGCGCAGTTGGCTCGCCGCTTCGGTCATGAACATCTCGCTGTGCGTGTAGTCCCATTGCAAAGGGAAATCCTGCCAGGCGACGATACCAGCGCGGTCCAGAGCCTCGTAAAGCTCTTGGCGGCTGACGTGCACGCAGACGCGCACACCGTTGATGTGAGCGTCGTGCAGCAACTTGATATCCTCCGCGATCTTCGCCGGTGTGTACTGGGAAAGCCAAATCTCGGGAACAATGTTGGTGCCGCGGATGAAAAACCGCACGCCATTTAGCCGCCACTCGCCGGTCTTCTCGTCGAGTTCAATCGAGCGCACGCCGAAGGGAATGTCGCGCGCGTAGACGCGGGATCCTTCCGTCCTGAGGTCCAGCTTGCAGGTGTAGAGGAACGGCTCGCCGAGGTCCCACGTCCACCACAGCCGCGGCCGCTCCATAGGGAGGAGGAGCACGACCGTCGCCTCAGTGGTGGTCATGTCCAGGACCGCGGTGGCCTTCGCGTCTCCCGCCTGCGCATTGAGCACATACTTTCCGGGCCGCGTCGCGTGGACCTCGGCAGTAACAAACACGTTGGCGTCCAGGGCGGAGTCGTTGCCCTTCCCCGTCGCCAGCTTGCGCTCGTGCAAGACCGGCTGAATCTTGACGTTGCTGAGCCAGGCAACTCGCCGGATTTCCAGGCCGACGTCATTCCAAATTCCCGCCGTCGTGCCGTCCTGGCCGGTCGACTTGTAAACGTTACCGGGCTTGCAGTCCCAATGAGAAAAGACGCCCTTGATCATGCGTTTGTGATCGGGCCAGACCGTTCCCGGCTCTTCCAGCGGGGCATCGACCGTGATGGCGACATGATTGCGTCCGCGCTTGAGGAACGGGGTTACGTCAAACTCGAATGCCTGGAAGTAGCCCTCGTGGCTCCCCACGGGCATATCGTTCAGCGCCACCTCCGCAAAGTAGTCCACTCCTTGAAAGATCAGGAAGGCGCGATCGTCAGCCCCAAGCTTCTCGGCGAAATCAAAGTCCCCCTCGAACCGCACACGACCGTTGAAGTTGGACAGTCCGCTCCGATGCCAGTTGGACGGCACCGCCATCTTGCCGGGCGCCGGAAGATTCGCTTTGTTTTCAGCAATGGAGCCCCCGGGCTTCAGGGTCGTGCGCGCCAGCGGCGTGTAATTCCACGCACCGTTGAGCGACCAGCGCTTCGGATAACCATTGGATTGGGCCGCAGCGGTAGCGACTGCAGCCAGAAAGACGATGGACCAAGTCAGGCGGCGATGCATGGCGAAGACTCCTTGGCTGGCGAAGGAACGGATCGAGAGTGCACATCCTACCAGAACGATGCCGGTTCGGCTGAGCGACTGTAATACGGCAGGAGGCGGCGGGCGGCTTCAGGCGATTTGTCGGGCCAAGCGGGATTGGCGGAGCGCCGACTGAATCATCAGGAACTCGCCGACGTTTTCCATCGTCAACATCCCCACCAACTGTCCATTATGGATGACGGGAAGAGAGCGGCAATTGCACTCGCGCAAGCGCGCCAGCGCACCTTCCAGCATCTCGTGGGAGTCCGCCGTCGGGACGTCGCGCTGCATGGCGTCGCGGATGAGCGCCCCGGTCCCGCCCTGCGCGAGAGCGCGCATCAGGTCCTCGCGCCTCAGCACACCCAGCACGTGGTCGCCGAAGACGACCGGGAAATCCTGCTGCCAGCCCGCCAGGATGTGATCGATGGCGGTCGACAGCGTGTCGTCGGGTCCGAGCGCGCGGTAGTCCGTGAGCATGACGCGCGCCACGGGAATACCGCCCAGCGAGCTCTTCATCTGCACCATGGCCGCTTCCTGCTCGGCGCCCATCCAGACGAACAGCGCAATGAAGACCAGGAAGGGATTGGTGAACAGGCCGACGAGGCCGAACAGGAAAGCCATCATCTGTCCGATTCGCGCCGCAATCTGCGTGGCGCGCGTGTATTCCATGCGCGACGCGAGGAGAGCACGCAGCACGCGGCCTCCGTCCATGGGAAAGGCCGGGAGCAGATTGAAGGCGACCAGCCAGACGTTCACCACCATCAGCTTGTTCAGGAAACTTCCGCCCACCCACCGCAGATTTTCGAGGTCAGGGCGCGCGCCGGCCGCAGTCAGCAGTCCGTATAGCGCGACGGCAATCACCACGTTCACCGCCGGCCCAGCGGCGGCCACCCAAAGTTCCTGCCGCGGATCGTCCGGCATGCGCTCGAGGCGCGCCAGTCCGCCGATGGGCAGCAAGGTGATGTCCCGCGTTTTGATGCCGAACTTGCGCGCCGTGAGGGCGTGGCCGAATTCGTGCAGCACCA
>Ga0316628_100004396_pt1 | contig 11054 bp, 10 predicted proteins | sample OWC_Aug_M2_C1_D5_FD_207648 | JGI IMG/M metagenome (GOLD analysis project Ga0316628, IMG submission 207648) | Wetland soil microbial communities from Old Woman Creek delta, Ohio, United States - OWC_Aug_M2_C1_D5_C | ecosystem: Environmental > Terrestrial > Soil > Wetlands | place: USA: Ohio... | reverse complement strand
CGCTTGAATCAGGAGCGGCGTAACAACGATTATCTCGGCTGCACCCCCACTTGGGTCGCAACCGTCGGTGGGGGGACTGGCGCACGCGTAAGCGTATCGCTCATCGTCAACCCGAGCAGAATTGCCAACCAGAAAAAACCGGCGCCGGCAAAAACCCACGTCAGGCGCTGGCTAAAACGAATGTGCATAAAATAGAGAATGACCAGCAACGCCTTGACGATGCCGATGGTCACCGCGACAAAGCCGTTCCAGCCGCCGAGGTCAATGAACGCGATGCCGGTGGTTGTCACAGTCAAAATCAACAGGCTCACCCAAACCACCGCATAGGTGCGCACCGAAACGATCCGTTCCGAATTCATAAATGTCGTCCGACGAGGTAAAGCAAAGGAAACAGAAAAATCCACACGATGTCGACAAAATGCCAGTACAAACCAATCAGTTCTACCGGCGTGTGGTATGCGGCTGAAAATCGATCGCGCCAGGCTTCAATAACGAGATAAGTCTGTAGGCCAAAGCCGATAATCATATGGAAGGCATGCATGCCGGTCATGGCGAAATAAAACGATAGGAAAATTTCCGCTTGTCGGGGACTGGGGCCTGCATACGTGAAATTTTCACCGGGAATAAGATGCTCCTCATACTTGTGATAGTATTCGTAAAACTTGATGCCCAAAAAAATCGCGCCGAGGATCATCGTTAAAATCAAAAACAGGATGATCTTCTGGCGGCGCCCTTCTGCGGCACTATGAACCGCCAATGCCATGGTAAAACTGCTGCAGATAAGGACCGCCGTATTAATGCTGCCGAGCCACACGTCCAAGAGATTGCTCGCGTCGGCAAAAGCTTCGGGATAGGCTAGGCGGTAAGCGGTATAGCCGAGAAACATGCCGCCGAAGAACATCACCTCCGTAGCCAGGAACACCCACATTCCCGTCGTGGAAGCATCGAGCTGCTGCTCCGGATCGTCAAATTGATGCGCCAGCGCCAAATTGGCTTCAGACATGCTCGGCGGCTCCCTGAGGAAAAATAGCCTGAGGTTTTTGCGCTGGATAGTCGTAAGGCTCGCGGGTAACGACCGGGGTCTCTTCAAAGTTGTCAGTGGGTGGCGGCGAAGGCGTCTGCCATTCAAGTCCAGTGGCTTTCCACGGGTTCATGCCGGCAACTTCGCCGTAGCGTAACGACCAAATCAGATAAAGCAACGGCAACACGTAACCCACCGCCAGAACCGAGGCGCCTGCGGTAGACATGACATTGAGAACTTGAAATTCCGGCGGGTAAACGTGATAGCGACGCGGCATGCCCAAATATCCCAACACAAACTGCGGGAAGAAAGTAAGGTTAAACCCGAGAAAAATAGTTATCGCCGCCAACTTGGCCAGCGCCTTGGGGTAGAGCCGGCCGGTCATTTTGGGCCACCAGAAATGAATGCCGCCCATGTAACCCATAACCGCCCCGCCGACCATGATGTAATGAAAATGGGCGATGACAAAATAGGTGTCATGGACGTGCATATCGACGCCGAGGGTCGCCAGAAATAGACCGGTCAGGCCGCCGATGGTGAACAGGCCGATAAATCCGAGCGCGTAAAGCATCGGGGCCTCTAACGAAATCGACCCCTTATACAGGGTTGCCGTCCAGTTGAAAACTTTGATCGCCGACGGAATCGCGACCAGAAAACTCAGCAGAGAAAATACCATTCCGGCGTAAACCGACTGGCCGGAGACGAACATGTGATGCCCCCAAACCAGAAATCCGATCACGGCGATGGCCACACTCGAAGCGGCAATGAAGCTGTAGCCGAAAGCCCGCTTGCGCGCGAAGCAGGTGATCAGTTCGCTTTCCACCCCCATGGCGGGCAAGATCATGATATAGACCGCCGGATGCGAATAAAACCAGAACATATGTTGAAAGAGCAACGGATCGCCGCCTAATGCAGGATCGAAAATTCCCAGGTGGAGCAACCGTTCGAGCGCTACCAGCACCAGCGTGATCGCGATCACCGGCGTCCCGAGAATCATGATAATACTGGTCGCATAGTGCGCCCAGATAAACAGCGGCAGACGAAACCAGGTCATGCCGGGCGCGCGCATTTTGTGGATGGTTACGACGAAATTGAGTCCGGTAAGAATCGACGAAAAACCGGTAATGAATATGCCCACGACCGTGAGCGCCACGTTGCTGTTGGAGTAGATGCTGCTGTAGGGCGTATAAAAAGTCCAGCCGGTATCGACTCCGCCCGCCGCTGCGGCCGCCAGTGTAAACAAGCCGCCGATGATATAAATGTACCAGCTGGCGAGGTTCAGCCGCGGGAAAGCCAGATCCCGCGCCCCGATCATCATCGGGACCAGAAAATTACCCAGTACGGCGGGAATCGAAGGGATGAGAAAAAAGAAGATCATCGTGATGCCGTGCATGGTAAAAAGTTTGTTGTACGTCTCCGCCTGAACCAGATCTCCTTGCGGCGTCAACAATTCCAAGCGCAAGAGCGTGGCAAATACGCCTCCCACGAAAAAGAAGAAGGTTACCGATATTAGATAAAGCCACGCAATCCGCTTGTGATCCGTCGTCAGCAACCAGGACTTAAATCCGTAGCTGACGTTGAGATAATGTTGCCGTTGTTCTAGAGGTTGTGCGTTCATTTCTGCGCCAGTTCCCCTTCCTCTCGGCTGAGCGATTTTATGTAGCCCACGAGCGCCGCCATTTCTTCTTCACTGATGCGCCCTTTAAACGGCGGCATAATCGGCTGGTAGCCCGCGACCACCTGCGCCTGCGGATTCAGGATTGACTCGCGGAGGTAACTCTCATCGGCCGTCACCCACCGGCCGTCTTGAAGCTTAACGGGCTTGCCAAAGAGGCCAACCAGGGAAGGAGCGCGTCCGGTGGCGCGCGCGCCGTGGCAGGTGTCACAGCCGAGTTTTCGAGATAGCGTTTCTCCTGAAGTCATCGCCGGCGCCGCCACAGAGTTGCTGTTCAACCAGGTTTCGTATTGCGGCTGCGGCAGCACCACGATGCGGCCGACCATGCCGGAATGTTGCGCGCCGCAATACTGGTCGCAGAAGAGGTGGTATTCACCGGGTTTCGTCGCCTCGAACCAAACCGTCGTATAGCGGCCCGGCAGCACGTCTTGTTTGAGCCGAAAAGCCGGCACCGCGAAATCGTGAATCACGTCTTGAGAAATCATCATCAGTTTGATCGGCTGACCAACCGGGACGTGCAGTTCGTTGATTTCACTGGCTCCTTCCGGATGCTGAACTTTCCACATCCATTGTTTGGCAACTACCGTGACCTCCAGCGAATTGGGCGGCGCGTGCCTGCTGACAAAATAAAGTTTCGCGCCCCAGAAAAATATCACCAGCGTCAGTCCTAAGGGGATGACCGTCCACATGACTTCGAGCCACATTCCGCCGTGAACTTCGTCCGGCCATTCATCGTCCGAGCGGCGCCGGTATTTGATCACAAAGGCGACGATCACAATGCAGATCAGGGCGGCGAAGAATGCGCTGACTCCGACCAAAAAGAAAAACAATGCATCCACTCGGGCGGCCATCGTGGAAGCTTGTTCTGGAAATAAGGGAAACCCGATATTCATAGGCTACGCCGAACCCTTGATGCGCGTGGCGGCATGGCGCTCGCGTAATAGCATCACCGTTATGAATGCGCCTAACGCAAGCACAGTCGCGGTCCCGGCAATTTGCATGACTCGGTTAACCAGCAGGGTATATTTCCCCGTTTTTGGGTCGTAGTGGTAACAGAACAGCAACAACTGATCGATCGGTGAGCCGATCTTTTCGGCGGCGGCTTCGATAAGCCCCAGGCGCAGATCACGAGGGGAAAAATCGATGCCGTAAAAATAACGCGATGTGCGACCATGCGGAGTCAACACGACGATTCCGGTGGCATGTCCGAATTCGCCCGTGTGAACGTCATAGCGGTAACGAAACCCGACCGCTTGAGCAAGCTTTTCAATCGACGCCTCATCGCCGGTGAGAAAATGCCAACCACCGGCCGCTCCCGGCCTTGAGTATTCTGCCACTAGATCGGCCTTTTTGGCTGCAGCGAGCGGCGGATTGTCATGCGGATCGAAGCTCACCGTCAACACATCAAATTGATTGCCGATCTCAAACGAAATCGCGCGCAACGATCGGACGATCCCGTCCAACAAAAGCGGACAGAGATCGCGGCATTTGAAGTAGACAAAATTAAGAATAATCGGCTTTTGGTTGAAATAGCGCGCGAGTTGAACTTTATTCCCGGCCTCATCACGAAAATATAGATCCAGCGGCACCTGCTGGTTCAGTTTCTGCTCGAAATCTACGTCCTGCAGGGCAGCGGGCCTGGTATCGTCATGCGCTGCCGCCGCAGCCGCAGTCATCACGATCACGGCAATGCCGAGGAGCAGGACGCGCTTGACCGCCGCCTTCATGAAACTATCGGCGCGCGTCCCGCGCTTCAGTTTATGTGTTCGCTGGGTCATCCCTGGTTTCCTTTTGAGTTTTCTTTGGCGCCATTCGATTTCGTCCGGTTTTGCGCACGCGTGGGAAGACCTTTTTGCGCCACCAACTCGATCGCGCGGTCGATGGGAATGCGCACGATCCCTTTGCCCCGGTCGATCCACCCGTAAGTGTTCAGTATCGCATCTTCCGACGCCCGGAGCTCTTGCATATCCTGACCCGGATCGACCACCAAGCGTGGCCCGGGGACTGGTCTAGGGCTAAGCGACAACGGACTGGGCGGAGCCTGAGTCTCCCTCTCCACGCTTAAAAAATGGCCGAACAGCTCATAGCAAATCCAGCCGACCAAAATGACGGTCACGGCCAAGGAGACGGCGAATACCGCGATATTTCTCGGACTCAGATCTCTGCGCTCGTGCCGCGCTTCAGTTGCTTTTGCAGTCGCTTCTGATTCAGCCATTTTTAACCAATTCGTGCTCTTCAACGATAGCGATAAACCGCGGGTCGCGGAACGGCAGCAAAGCTTGGCCGGGAAGCTGCCACAGAAATGCCGCAATCCACAACCCGCCGATGCCCACCGGCGCCAGCACATCGGTCCAAGAAATACTGAATGCCGAAGTGTGGAACGCCGGCGCGACAAACCAGAGCATCTCGACCAGATGCATGAAAGCAACCAGCACCGCGACGGCGCACAGCGCTTGGGCCTTGCGTTTCACCATCCGCGAAAGCAACAACAAAAACGGCAACGCGAATTGCAGCACCACCAGCGAAACGCCGACGGTTCCCCAACCGCCGAACATGCGATGGAGATACCAGGGGATCTCATGGTTGAGGTTTTCGACCCACACAAGCAAAAATTGGGAAAAAGAGGTGTAGGCCCACAGCATGATGAAAGCCAGCATCAAGTTACCCAGATCCTGGAGTATCCAGGGAGCGATCACCTCGGATAGCGGTTCGCGCCGTGACAGAAAAAACACCACGATGACAATGAACGTCAAAGCCACCAACCCGTGGCCGACCATAAAAATCATACCGTAAATCGTCGAATACCAGTGCGGCTCTAGCGACATGACCCAATCGATGACGGAAAACGTGACAGTGAGCCCGTACAGCACCAGGCCCGGACCGCTGAGCGTCTGCAGTCGTTCGACCAGCGAATTGTCTCCGGTGCGGTCCTGATCACGCGACCATTTGACCAAAAAATAGCTGACGGAGATCCAGATCGCGAAATACAAGATAAACCGCAGGCTGAAGAAGGGAACGTTCAAATAAAGAGCTTTGTGCTGCAGCGTCTTGTCATGGGCGACTATCTCGGGCCGCGCCCACGGATATAAGTCCGACATGCCAAAGAACAGCGGTAAGAAAAGCACCGCCATTACGGGAAATGTCCGAATGGCCGCTTCAATCGGCCGCTGGATGATAAATCCCCAGGTGCCTCCTACAAGGTGGTGAATCATGACCAGCCCAAAGCATCCGATCGGAATCCCGACCCAGAAGACGTAGGCCATCAGATAGGACTGGAAGAACTGCTGGCGGTTAGAAAACGCTCCCAGCAAGCTCAAGGCAATGGCGATGATGCCGACTGAGAGAGTAGCGATTTGCAGCGACCGCAAATCGCGCGATTCGGCACTCAAGTTGGTCATTGCTTCGCCTCGAGCTGCCGGCGCTCCCTCTCGGGGACGTCGGCTAGTTTGGCGTTCTGGCTCAATTGCAGAGCACGGATGTAAGCGATGATTGCCCAGCGATCCTTCGGCGGGATCTGCGCCGCGTAATCCGGCATGACACCGAAACCATGAGTGATCACCTGAAACAAATGACCCACCGAAGCGGTGCGCAAACGATCGATATGATAGGAAGGCGGAGCGCGATAACCGCGTCTGACGATCATGCCTTGACCCGTCCCGATGCGATCATGGCATGGCGCGCAGTAGATGTTGAACCGTTCCTGGCCCCGCTCCAGGACTTCCCTGGTAATGGGAAAGGGGAAAGTCTCCGCCAACTTACCGTTGACTTTGCCTTCGTACAGTTGCTCATTTTCATGCAATTCATCGCGCGCCACGGTGCCTTCGACGAGCGGCCGCGAGGCACGTTCATCGGGAAAAAATTCGCTTTTCTCGAGCGGTCGATAGCTCGGCTGAACCGCCATTTTCTGCTGGCAGGCGATTAGCCAAAAGCTGCACAGGATTAAGATCCACCGCGACCGATGGCCCCCCGCTCGCATCGTCATATCAGGGCTCCACTTCATACACCGCCTGAGGGGCGATCCCGTCAAGGAAACGTCTCGTCTCCACCGGATTGAAATTAGGATCGTCCGCTTGGATACAGAGAAAAAATCGATTGCGGCTGGCCAGTTGAAACTGCTCAACATTGAAAACCGGATGGTAAGGCATGGGCAGCCCGTTGAGTGCCAGCAGGCCAAAAAAAGCAGATAGGGCAGCGATAAGAATAGTCAACTCAAAGGTCACCGGGACAAATGAGGGCCAGCTGTTCAATGGCCGGCCCCCGATGATAAGCGGATAGTCAATCACGTGCACCCAATACTGTAGGAAAAATCCGCCGATGCAGCCGATGAGTCCGCCGATCAAAACGATGAGAGGCACACGCGACCCGTGGAAACCGAGCGCCTCCGCGAGTCCCTCGACAGGAAATGGGCTATAGGCGTCCATGCGCCGGAATCCCGCCTCGAACGCGCGTCTGGTCGCGTTCAATAGAGCTTCCGGCGTTTCAAATTCCGCCATCAAGCCGTAAATCGATATCTTCTCCATCCCTTACTCCGTCTCGACAGCTTCTTTCTTCTCGCCCAGGTCGTGCACGAGTTCGCGCATCTCGAAAATCGAGATCATGGGCAGGAACCGAATGAATAGCGTGAGCAGCCAGACAAATAATCCGATCGAGCCAAACAGCACGGCGTAATCGTAGATCGTCGCGGAGAACATGCCCCAGGCGGACGGCATAAAATCGCGCTGCAAGCTGGTAACAACGATGATATAGCGCTCCAGCCACATGCCGTAATTCACCGCAATGGCAATCAGGAACACTGCGGTTACGTTTTCCTGCAGGCGTCTCGACCATAGGGCCTGCGGGATGAGAATGTTGAACAGGATCAGAATCCAGTAGAGCCAGCCATAAGGACCAAACATCCGGTTCATTATCATGTACTGCTCGAAAATGTCGCCGCTGTACCAGGCGGTGAACGTTTCCATCAGGTACCCGTAGGCGACCACCATTCCCGTCGCCAGCATCACAATCGCCATGTTTTTGATGTGCCTCATGGTAATGAGATCTTCCAAGCCGTAAAGCTTCCGCAGCGGTATGGCGATCGTCAAAACCATGGCGAATCCTGAGTAGATCGCGCCTGCCACGAAATAGGGCGGAAAAATCGTCGAGTGCCAGCCGGGAATGAGACTAACGGCAAAATCGAAGCTCACGACCGTGTGAACCGAAACGACCAGGGGCGTCGCCAAACCGGCGAGCAGCAGATAAGCCATTTCATAACGATGCCAGTGCCTGGCTGAACCGCGCCAACCCATGGCGAGCATGCCATAAATGAAGCGCGGCACCCGCTTGCGTGACCGGTCGCGCAGCGTCGCCAGATCGGGAATCAGTCCGAGAAACCAGAAGAGCAGCGATACCGTGAAATAGGTCGACACGGCGAAAACGTCCCACACGAGGGGACTGCGAAACTGGGGCTGGATTCCCATCGTGCTCGGGTACGGCACCAACCAGTAAAAAAACCAGGGGCGGCCCAGGTGAATGAGCGGAAACATACCCGCGCACATAACCGCGAAAATGGTCATCGCTTCGGCGAAACGGTTGATCGATTGGCGCCACTTCTGGCGCATCAACAACAAAATCGCCGATATCAGCGTCCCGGCATGGCCGATGCCGATCCACCAGACAAAATTGGTGATGGCAAATCCCCAGGCCACCGGGATCATGACCCCGAACAAACCCACACCGGTAAAAATGACCGCAGTCACGCTATAGAAAAGGATCAACACCAGGGTGAAGGAGACCGCGAAGGCCACCCACCACATGACCGGAGTCCGACGGGTGAGCACGATAGAGCTGATTTTATCGGTCACCGTCGCCATCGTATGCGCGGGAGCGACGAGACTAAACGTATCCTTCATTTCGGCCGGTTCAACGGGTGATTTTGATTCCATGGCGTTATGCGAGTTATGCTTCTTCGATCTCAGGATTGGGATTGCGCAGCTTTGCTTGATAACTCGTATGCGGTTTGGTGTTAAGTTCGTCGAGCAAGGTATAGTTTAACGATTCAGCCTTCAGCATGGACACATGGCTCTTCGGATTGTTGATATCGCCGAACACAATGGCTTTGGTGGGGCAGGCCTGCTGGCATGCGGTCATGATTTCGCCGTCTCGAACCGTGCGGTCCTCCTTTTCCGCGGCGATCTGGGCCTCGCGAATCCGTTGCACGCAGTAGGTACATTTTTCCATGACCCCGCGCGAGCGCACGGTGACGTCGGGGTTGCGTAACAACTTCAAGCTGGGTGTTTGAAAATCGCTGTAGAGAAGGAAGTTAAAGCGCCGAACTTTGTACGGGCAGTTGTTCGAGCAGTAGCGGGTGCCGACACAGCGATTATAGGTCATGTCATTGAGGCCGTCGTGGCTGTGCGTCGTCGCCTGGACCGGACAAACCAGCTCGCAGGGAGCGTTTTCACACTGCATACAAGGCACCGGTTGATGATACATCTCGGGATTGTCCTGCGCGCCCTTGTAATAGCGATCGATGCGGATCCAGTGCATTTCGCGGCCGTGGAGAACCTCTTGTTTGCCGACCACCGGAATGTTGTTCTCGGCGACGCACGCGGCGACGCAGGCATTGCAGCCGATGCACGAATTGATGTCGATCGCCATGCCCCACGAGTACCCTTCGGATTTGAAACCGGGATAAAGGCTCGGGTGCGGCGGCGGTTCCTCTTCCATGTCGCGGACAAAGTTCGGATTCTTGCGGTATTCCTCAAGCGCCGCCGAGCGGAGCAGCTTGCGCCCTTCCATGAGATGATGAAACTGAGTGCAAGCGAGCGCCTGCTGGACGCCGGTCTTGCGGATTTTAACGCCCGATCCACGCCAGAACGTCTCCACGGTTCGAAGCGCGTTCGCGTTGAATCCCGTGCCGTTGCCGACTCTGCCTGCGCGCGTCCGGCCGTAACCCAGATGCACAGTTACGCAATCGTCGGCTTGACCGGGCAGAATCCAGACTGCGCCGCGGACTTTGCGTCCTTGCAAATCAAGCTCAACCACATCGGCGTATACCGTGCCATGCTCTCCGCCTCGATCCCCCACTTCACGGCTAAGCCTCAAGCGCTCCGCCGTGCCCGGGCTGACCACCACCGTGTTGTCCCAAGTGAGTTTGGTCAAGGGCTTGGAAATTTCTTGAAGCCAGCCGTTGTTGGCAAAGCGGCCGTCAAAGATAGTCGGGTCGGGTCGGAACACGATCTCGATCTCGCGCTCCTCTTCCCCGCCGGCCGCTGATTTTAATTCTCGCGGTTGAGCATTTTTCTTTTCCTGAGCTTTGGCCGACAGGCTGGCCGCAGGCGAGAGCGGTTTCAAGGACACCTGCTTCGCAGGCGCGGCGGTGCCGGCGACGATACCGTCATGCAGCGCCCGGCGCCAATGCGCTTCGAAATCTTTGTCGCGGCTCTGTTGCGCCCAGAAACTCCGCACGATGTCATAGCTCCCGCGCTCGGGGGTGCCGAGCAGCGCCGCGACCAGCTCGTGAGCCGTTTTCCCGCCGTAAAGCGGAGCGATCAGAGGTTGGATAACAGTAACGGTGCCGTCGAAAGCGCGCACGTCGCTCCACGATTCCAAATAATGGGTCTCCGGGATGTGCCAATGGCACAATGCCGAGGTCTCATCCTCATACGGCGACAAATGGATGCTGAATTTCGACTTCACGAGAAGACTGGCAAAATTGAGATCCGCCGGCGCCGTATAGACCGGGTTTCCACCGAGGATGATCAACACCTGGACTACGTTCGCCTCCATTTCCCGCACAAGATCGCGAAGCGACTCGAGTTGGTTAACGGGCCTTGCCGCGACGGGCTCCGTGTGGACAACGGTTTTTCCCACGTTTCCCAATGCCCAGTTCATCGCGTGGGCCAACCGGTGAACACTAGCGGGTTGCTGGTCGCCTGGTATAACAACGCTGCTGCCACGATGCGCCTGCAGATCGCGGACCAATGCCCCCACCCACTTCTCATAGCGCGACGGGAAGACCGATTGCGGTTCGCCAAGTTCGATTCCCAGCCGGCTGGCAATAACTTTCGCGAAGGCGCCAATGGCGCTTGGACCGAGCGGCAGCCGGTGGTCCGCCATGGAGCCGGTTACTGTCGGCGTGCTCTCCACCGCGTAGAGGCGGTTCATTTTGGCCTCGGGCCCGTTAACACGCCGTTTGTCGGCAAAGTCACGGGCGTAACGCACACTGGCCGGACCAAAAAATAGAAAGTCGGAATCAATCGCCAAAACCGTGTCGGCTCTATCAAAGCGATACATAGTTTCTACCGCTTCTCCGAAGGCCAGCCGCGAGCCTTCATACACAGCGTCACGGCCGACGGGCTCATACTGGGACCATTTGGC
>Ga0316628_100004395_pt1 | contig 11055 bp, 8 predicted proteins | sample OWC_Aug_M2_C1_D5_FD_207648 | JGI IMG/M metagenome (GOLD analysis project Ga0316628, IMG submission 207648) | Wetland soil microbial communities from Old Woman Creek delta, Ohio, United States - OWC_Aug_M2_C1_D5_C | ecosystem: Environmental > Terrestrial > Soil > Wetlands | place: USA: Ohio... | reverse complement strand
GGGCTGCTGGCGGCGGCCCTCTTCGGGTCGAGTCCGGAGGCCACGCCTTTGATGTCAACCCATGGGAGAGAGAGGGGTTGCGACTGGTTCTCCAACCCGAGGAGGGGCAGTTTCCCGAGCTCGACGCGGTACTGGTGGCCGAGGGCCTGGCGCTGCGGCTCAAGGTCACCGCCGATCTCCAGGCGCTGGCTGCCGGCCGGTCCGGGCACGCGTCGGGCGAGGACGCGGCCGCGGGTGGGGCAGGGCGGAGCGGAGTCGATGATGGCCGGAGGGCGGCGGGTGGCCCTGCTGGAGGAAGCACCGACTCCTTTGCCGAGCTGTCCGCGTTTCTCGCCGCAGGCAAGGCAGCGGGCCGCGGCGACGGCGAGTCGGCCCTCGGCCAGGCGCCCGCACCAGGCTCGGGCATCGGCGACGCGGTCGCCGGCGACAAGGATGCAGCGTTGGACTTCGGCCTCGACGACTCGGAGCGTGAGGTTGCGCAGGGCGAGATCGAGGGTGCCGGACCCGGGGCTGCGAGCGCAGAGCACGGCAGCGGCGTGGAGCCACCCGTACCCCTCGTCGGAGCCGCGGCCGAAGGGGGGCTCGACCAGTTGGCGCTGGACGTGGCCATCGGCAACGGTCTGATGGTCGACGTCCAGCGCGTGATGAACGCCCTGGTCGGGGCGGGTCAGCTCGAGGCCGCCAAGCAGCTGACCAGGTTCCGCCACACCATCCGGCAGGACATGACCGAGGTTCAGCGTGCCCTGGACGCCATGAAGGAGCCCGTCGAGGAGACGCAGCGCCGACGCGCGGAAGTGGCCTACCGCTGGGACGCAGAGGCCAAGCACGGCGGCCGGACCGACACGGAGCAGACCAAGCCGACGGTGGCGGAGCACCGCCGGCATCGCCGCGAGGCCCTCGCGCGGGCCCTGGTGGCGCAGAAGCGCCGCATCGCCCTGCTGGGAACGGTCGCGGTCGCACTCGCGGTGGTCTGGGCGGTGCTGGTGTGGCTTCCAGCCACGCGTCGGACCGAGGTCCAAGCGCTGACGCTCGCCGACTTCTCGCCCATCCCGGACATCATCGCCGTCGCGGGGAGCCCGCCCAGCGCCTACCTCACCGTCGACCGCGCACGGTGGGAGCAGATGGACGAGGAGGCCAGGCTCAAGATGATCCGCTCGGTGGGCTTCATCCTCGCCCGAACCGAGTACACCGGCGCGCTCTTCCGGGACGCCAGCGGCCGCGACGTGGGCGAGTGGCTGAAGGGCGGCAAAACCCGTGTCATCCCGGTCGCGGGGCCTCCACCCACTGCCGGGGGGACATGAGGCGAACGTCGCACGCCGACGGCCCCGGTCGCTGCCCGCAGTAGCAGCTCGGTGAGGTCAGGCTAGGATGCACGACCGGATGCCTGATCGACTCGTGCTGCCGTTCCGCCGCGCAGAGCTTGTGGCCACCGTGCGCCTGGCCCTGCCGGTGGTCATAGTGCAGATCGGCCTGATGGCGATGGGGGTGGTCGACACCATGGTCGTCGGTCGTCTCTCGGCCGAGGCCCTGGCCGGGGTCGCTCTCGGCAACCTCTATTTCATCTCGGTCTGCTCGGGGAGCTGGGGTCTCCTCCTCGCCCTCGACCCTTTGGTCGCCCAGGCGGTCGGGGCGCGGGACAAGGTTGCGGTGGTGCGGGCGGTGCAGAGGGGGCTCATTCTCGCCGCCGTGCTCTCGCTGCCGGGGATGGTCATGATGGTCCCGGGCGAGATGGTGCTGCCGGTGCTCGGCCAGTCAGCCGCGGTGGTTCCGACCGCGGCGACTTACGCGCGCATCATCGCACCCAGCCTGCCCGCGTTCCTCGCCTTCGTCGTCTTCCGCCAGGCCCTCCAGGCGATGGGTCAGATGTGGCCGATCGTGATCGTGATCGTGGTCGCCAACCTGCTCAACGCGGTGCTCGACTGGGTACTGGTCTTCGGCCGGCTCGGCTGGCCGGCGCTGGGCGCGCCCGGCTCGGCCTGGGCGACCCTGGCCTGCCGCTGGCTGATGGCGCTCGGGCTCCTGGTCGTGGCCCGCGGCGAGCTGGCTGCCCTCCTCCGCCGTCTTGACCCCGCGGTGCTCGAGCTGAGACCGCTGCTGCGGATGGTCCGCCTCGGCCTGCCGATCGGGGTTCAGCTCCAGCTCGAGCTCGCAGCCTTCGGCGTCATCGCCCTGCTCATGGGCGGGCTCGGGGCGGTGACGATGAGCGCCCACCAGGTGGCGATCACCCTCGCCTCGCTGACCTACATGGTGCCGTTGGGCGTGTCAGCGGCGTGCGCGGTCCTGGTCGGCCATGCGGTCGGTCGGGCTGACCCCGCCGAGATGCGACGCTTCGCCGCGGCCGGCCTGGTTTGCGGCGGCGGTTTCATGGCCGCCTGCGCGTTGACCCTGGTTGGTCTGCCCGGGCTACTCGCGGCCGCCTTCACCAGCGTTCCCGAAGTGCGGCTCCTGGCTGCGGCCCTGATCCCGGTCGCCGGGTTCTTCCAGGTCTTCGACGGGCTCCAGGTGGTGGCGGCCGGCATTCTGCGCGGGCTCGGCGACACCCGCGTGCCGATGGTCGTCAACCTGCTCGGCTTCTGGGTCGTGGGACTGCCCGTCAGCTTGCTCCTCGGCTTCGCGCTCGACCTCGGGCCGATCGGCCTGTGGTGGGGCTTCGTGGCCGGCCTCGGCGCGGTGGCGGCGCTCCTCCTCGGCCGGGTCACTCGCCGGCTGCGGGGCCCGATCCGGCGCGTGCTCGTCGAGGGGCCGCAGCAGGAACCGTGAAGGGCGACCTCCGCGCCGCTGGCGGCGTCGTCAGCAGCGGAGGTCCTCGAGCCTCTTCCCGCTGCTCAGCTCACATCGGGCCTCGAGGTCTGCTCCGTGGAGGCGGGCAGCACCGGTAGCTGCAGGGCGTCCTTGGGAATCTCACCGGTGAGGCTCTTGAGAAAGGCGACGAGCGCCTGCAGCTCCGCCCCGGAGATCTCCGTGTCGAGCTGGGCCTCGCCCATGATCCTGGTTGCGTCCTCCAGCTTCCAGACGGTGCCGTCGTGGAAGTAGGGATAGGTCCGCGCCACGTTGCGCAGCACTGGCACCTTGAACAGGAAGCGGTCGGCCTCGTTCTGCGTCACGTCGAAGCGGCCCTGGTCGAGGGTCCTGCTCCCGGTCAGCTCCTGGTAGGGCCTGTAGATACCGAACTTGTCGAAGCCCCCACCGCCGATCGTCGAGCCGGAGTGGCAGCTCACGCAGCCCAGCTCGATGAAGCTGTCGAGGCCCGCCTTCTCGGCGCTCGTCAGGGCCGCGGTGTCGCCCTCCAGGAACGTGTCGAAGCGGCCAGGGGTGACCAGGGTTCGCTCGAAGGCGCCGATGGCGGACGCCAGGTTGTCGTAGGTGAGGGGGCTCTGCTGCTCGGGGAATGCCTGCTTGAAGAGCTCCCGATACTCCGGGATGGAGGCGATGCGGTCGACGGCGAACTGCTCGTGCGGGATCCCCATCTCGGCGGGGTTGAGGACCGGGCCCTTGGCCTGCTCCTCGACGTCCTTGGCCCGGCCGTCCCAGAACTGGGCGACCGTGGCCGCCGCGTTCATCGTGGTCGGCGCGTTGACGCTCCCGATGGTCCACCTGTGGCCGATCGAGGTCGGAAGGTTGTCCACGCCATAGGTCGCGACGTTGTGACAGCTGTTGCAGCTGATTGCCCCGCTCTTGGAGAGCCGCGGCTCGTAGTACAGCATCTTGCCGAGCTGCACCTTGACGGCGGAGAGCGGGTTGCTGGCTGTGGCCATCTCCTTGGGCAGGGGCGTGAAGTACTCCCTGGCCTTGGCCAGCAGGTCCGGGTCCGACGGCAGATTCCCTGCCCAGGCCAGGAGTCCGGCGAGGACGACGCCGACTACCAGCGCTCCAGCAACCGCAGTCTTATTCATGGCCGCACCTCCAGGATCTGCCTTATACCTTGACCACACCGGGCGAGTCAAAGGAGGGTCAGGAAGCTCCTCTCGCGCACCTCGAGCGCAGCACCCGGCTGCCGTCCGGAGTCGGCCCGGGATGGAACGGTGATCGGCTGCTTGGGGCGAGCCCGCCGCTGCCTCCGCCGTCATCAGGTCGCGCACCCTGCCCCGCGCCAGGATGTCTCCGGATGGGCTCGCCTCGAGCTGTCAGCGAAGTGCTACCATCACCGCCGACCGACGACGACTACGGCCGGGATTCGGTGCCGTCGAGTTGCTGCGACCATCACCACGAGGAGGTGCCTGATGCGACCACACCCGATCACGGACGGGATCTCTTGGGTTGGCGCAGTCGACTGGGACCGGCGGGTGTTCGACGAGCTGGTGCCTGTCCCGGAGGGCACCACCTACAACTCGTACCTGGTCCGGGGCACGGACAAGACGGTGCTGATCGACGCTGTCGACCCCGCCTTCGAACGTGTGCTCTTCGACCGCCTCGCGACCGCAGGCGTGGAGCGGCTCGACCACGTGGTCGTCAACCACGCCGAGCAGGACCACTCCGGTGCCCTGCCCGCCCTGCTCGCGCGCTTTCCCGAGGCGACCGTGCTCGCCACTAGCAAGGCCAAGGGGTTGCTGGTCGAGCACCTCGGCGTCCCGGCCGAGCGCCTGCAGGCGGTCGAGGACGGCGGCCGCCTGGCGTTGGGCGGCAAGACCCTCCGTTTCGTCCATTTCCCCTGGGTCCACTGGCCGGAAACCATGATCACCTTTGTCGAGGAGGACCGCGTCCTCTTCCCGGGCGACCTGTTCGGCTCGCACCTCGCCTTCGGCACTCCGCTCGACGCCGACCCGGCCGCCACCCTGGTCGAAGCCAAGCGCTACTACGGCGAGATCATGATGCCATTCCGCAAGGTGATTGCCCGCAACCTGCCCAAGATCGAGCAGCTCGACCCGCTGCTGGTCGCCCCCAGCCACGGCCCGGTCCACCGCCAGCCAGCGGGGATCCTGGACGCCTACCGCAGCTGGCTCGCTGACACGCCGCGCAACGCCGCAGTGGTGGCCTACGCGTCGATGCACGACAGCACCCGTTCGATGGTCCGCCACCTGGGCGAAGAGCTCGGCCTCCGCGGTGTCAGGGTCGAGCTGTTCGGCCTGGTGCACGTTGACCTCGGCAAGCTCGCGACCGCCCTGGTGGACGCCGCCACCATCGTCTTCGGCTCGCCGACCGTGCTCGGCGGCGCCCACCCGCTGGTGGCGAGCGCCGCTCTGGTCACCAACCTGCTCAAGCCCAAAGCCCGCTTCCTCGCCGTGGTCGGCTCGTACGGCTGGGGCGGCAAGATGAAGGACCAGCTCGTCGGCCTGCTGCCGGACCTCGAGCTGGAGCTGGTCGGATCGGTCCTGACCCGCGGCACGGCCAAGCCCGACGACCTGGCCGCACTCGACCTGCTCGCCGCCACCGTTGCCGAGCGGCACGCGGGCCTCAGACTGACCTAGCCCGGACTCCTCCGACTCCTGTCATGATCGCGTTTCGCGGCGCCGCAGACCACCGCGCCGCCGTGCCAAGACTGCCCGGACCTCAGCCTCCAGCTCGTCCTGGCTTCGTCTCCAGGATCTCCACGTCATAGCCGTCGGGGTCGCAGACGAAGAGGTACTTCGAGCCCACCTCCGGACGGCTCGGCCAGTACTCCCAGCCGCGCCGTTTGACCTCGGCCTCGACGCTGGCGAGGTCGGGCGTGCCAAAGGCGAGGTGGCCGTACTGGTCGCCCATGGTGTACTCGCGGTTGTCGTGGTTGTAGGTCAGCTCGAGGGTGTAGCGCTCGTCCTCGTCGGCGAGGAAGACCAGCGTCGCCTCATCGCCGATGGCCTTGCGCCGAACCTCGTGGAGGCCGACAAAGCCACAGTAGAACTCGATCGACTTGGCGAGGTCGCGGACGCGCAGGCAGGTGTGCAGCATCTTCACGGCATCTTCCCCTTGACCCTCGTCTCGACCGGGCATTCGACGTCCAAGGCCGGGTTGGAGAGGGCGCACCACCGCTCGAGCCTACCACCGCCCTCCCGGGATCAGGCCGGCGACCTGTCCGGCGACGGGATGACCGGTCAGCCGGCGCGGTGGCCCAGTGGCGGATGGTGGTCGATCAGGAGGGCGCAGCAGCCGGGCCCTCATGCCTTCAGGACTTCAGGATGTCGAACAGCCTGCGGGCGTCTTCGAGGATGTCCTGCAGTCTCTGCTCCAGCTTCTCCCTGTCGGACCTGTCGGCGGATCGGTAGGGAGCCGGGGCGAAGAAAAAGCCGTCGCCGCTGCCCGCCACCTGGAGATGCTCGATTTCGGCCAGCCGGCCTCGGCGGTTGGCATCGAAGAAGCGGCGCAGATCCGCCTCGTCCTCGCCGAAGAGGAAGAGCTTGCTGTCGAACTCCTGTTGCTCGGGAAAGGAGGCCTGCGCCGCGAAGTGCGAGGCGACCCAAGCGATGGCCTTGTTGGCCAGCGCCGCCATGAGACCGTCTCCGGAGGCCTTGGGACCGAGCAGGAAGCGGGGGAGGGCCAGGTCTCTGGAGACCACGATCGCGTGGTCCCGCTCGAGCGTGGTGGACTTGCCGTGCCGGGTCCGCACGTCGAACAGGTAGAGTTCGTAACCCCACTCGGACTTGCGCCACGGGTCGCGCACCTGATGCCGGGAGGACCAGTAGTGATGGAGAGAGTGCAGTCGGCCGGCCAGCTCTTCCACTGCGCCCGGCGCCGCGGTGAACCCGGCGTCGAGATGAGCCCGCTTTCGCGTCTCGTCACGCCGCTTGACCGCCAGGAGGATCGCGGTCAGCGCGACGGCGAAGCCGGCTACAACAAGTCCCAGGACGATGAATCCGAGAAACGGTGAATCGGCCATCTTCCCTCGCCTTTTCCCGGGGACGGGCCGCAGCTGTGCCCCTCCCTCAACCGGGATCACCGGAGGACCAGCATGAGCTACTTGCGGAGCATCCCCCGGCAAACGACGGACGAGAACCCTCCGCAATAGTCGAAGTCGCAGAGCTGACCGGCGCCCAGGATGTAGGTCGGGCGGACATACTCCCACTGCCAGCTCTCCGCCTCGGCATAGCCGTTCATCAGGCAGAACTTGTCCGCCGCCGGCTTGTCGCACTGCTGGCCCCAGGTCAGGCACCGGTCCACGCGATAGCCATTCACGGTGGGGTTCCGGAACTCGAGCGTACCCTGGGTGTCGCAACGGCCTAGCTCCTCGTCCCGGGCCCGCGTCTCCTGATCGGAGGCCTCCGCTTCGACCCCCATGCACCAGCTGAAGTGGCCGTCGTAGTCGTTGCCCCAACGGGGGCCAGAGTATCCGCATGCTCTTCGTTGATTCTCCTGATTCTGCTCCACCGCCCGTCTGGCGTACCCCTCGCAACGAGACCGGTTGTCCCCGCCACCGCACCGCGCCAACTCCTGGTCGCGGACCGCGGTTTCCCCGTCGGCGGTCGCTCTGTCCACCGTCGAGCACCAACCGCGGTGCGCGTCGTAGTCGTCGTGCCAGCGAGCTCCCGAGAAGCCGCAACCCCGGCGAGCGTTCTCCTGATTCTGCTCCACCGCCCGCCTGGCGTACTGGGCGCAGGTGTCTCCGGGCTCGCCGGTCGATCCGGTCGATCCGTCGTAGATGTAGTCCACGTGGACGCCGCACCCCCCCGGGCAGGGGAGCCAGATGCCGATGCGGAATCCCTCTTCCGTGCGATTGGCCTGATAGATGGTGAAGCTGCGGGGGCCCTGGGCGCACATCTCGTTCGGCTTCCAGCAGTACCGCGCCTCGCCGCGCACATTGTGGGCGAGGAGGTCCCCGTACGGCTGCGCGGTGAAGTACGGATTCATGTTGAGGCACTGGTTCTCGTCGCCCTCGATGAACAAGGTCACGGTCATCGCAGGGGCCCCGGCAGCGCCGGAGAACCCGCTCACATCGCGGTCGAACCGCCACGAGTACCTGAACCTCTGCACCTGTCCCTGGCAGCTCCCGGTCCCGATGAAGGTCACGCGGACGAACCCTCCCAGGGCGTCCGCCTGGACCTCCTCCACCCGGTAGGGGCCCTCCCGCAAGTCGGAGGCCGCCCAGGTCGGAGGGCGCAGCCGCCAGCTGGTGCAACCTTGATCGACGATGCGGGCCCTTGACTCCGCAGCCAACAACCCGAACACGACAGCCGCCAGCACGACCGCACGCCGTGAACTCTTGGACACCGGTTGTTGCCCTCCTCTCTCCAGCTGCTGCCCGCATCGTAGCATCCGTCGTCCAGGAGCCGAACGGTCGGAGGTCCGGGGCGTCCGTCAGGATCGACCGCGGTCCGACAGCCGGCGCCCCCGGCCGGGGCAGCACCCGTTCCGGGTTTGTCGCACTCCACCCGGCGAGCGCGCACATCCTCCGAGCAGGAGAGCGGAGGCTGGGCGGTCGGGGCGCACCCGCCACCCCCGGCGATCCCTCGACGAACCAAACCCGCCTTCGCCCGTACAGACCTCATGGTCGGCATCCCGGAGTCGCCGTCGGAGGTACGATGTCTCGTCCCGCCTCATCCGCTGTTCGGACCTTCGTGCTTGCGGTTGCAACCCTCGCCGGCGGGGCATTCGCGGCGGGGGCCGACGACCGCGCGGTCGCGATCGACGCGTACCTCTCCCAGGTCCACGCGCTGAGCCAGTTCGACGGCGCGGTCCTGGTGGCGGACGGCGGCGGCGTGGTGTTCACCAAGGGCTACGGACTGGCCGACCGGGAGTGGAGTGTCCCCAATGCTCCCGACGGCAAGTTCCGCCTCGGTTCCATCACCAAGCAGTTCACCGCGACCCTGGTGATGCAGCTCGTGGAGGAGGGCAAGCTGTCGTTGGACGCCAGGCTGTCCGACGTCCTCCCGTACTACCGCAAGGACACCGGAGGAAAGGTCACCATCCGGCATCTCCTGAACCACACGTCGGGAATCCCCAGCTTCACCGATTCGCCCAGCTATCAGGAGATCCGGGGCGGCAACCGGTACGACGTGGAGGGGGTCGTCACGCGCTACTGCAGCGGCGACCTCCAGTTCGAGCCGGGCAGCCAATTCCGCTACAGCAACGGCGGCTACTACATCCTCGGCGCGATCATCGAGAACCTGACCGGGAGGACGTACGAGCAGGTGCTGTCCGAGCGGATCACCGGACCGCTTGGGATGACCGGCACCGGCTACGACCACAGCCCGGAGCTCCTGAACAAGCGAACCGCGGGCTACCAGCGCTCCCCCGCCGGCGTCCGCAACGCCCCCTACGTGGACATGAGCGTGCCCTTCGCTGCCGGCGCACTCTACTCGACGGCGGAGGACCTCTACCTCTGGGATCGGGCCCTCTACACCGACCAGGTACTGTCGGAGGCGAGCAAGCAGGCGATGTTCACGCCCGGGCTGGGCAACTACGGCTTCGGGTGGGGCATCCGCACGCTGCCCGTGGGGCCGGACCAGGCGGAACGGACGGTCATCTCCCACTCCGGCGGGATCGAGGGATTTCACTCACACATCCGGCGGATACCGGACGACCGACTGGCCGTCATCCTGCTCGACAACTGCGCCGACGAGAGCCTCGGCGCCATCGCGACCGGCATCGTGGAGATCATGTACGGACGCGAGCCCGCCCCGCTGAAGCGCTCCGTCGCCGAAGTCATGTACCAGATCCATCGCGAGCAGGGCATGGCCGCTGCCGTGGTCAAGCTCAAGCAGCTGAGGGCCGAGCAGGCCGACGAGTACGACTTCTCCGAGGGTGCGATCAACCTCCTCGGTTACCAGCTCCTGGGCGAAGGGGAGCCCGAGGCGGCGGTAGAGATTTTCCGGATGAACGCGGATGCCTATCCCGACTCGGCCAACGTCCATGACTCGCTGGGCGAAGGGCTGGCGGCCCTGGGTCGGAAGGAAGATGCAATCAAGAGCTACGCCAGGTCCCTGGAGCTGGACCCCACCAACCGCAATGCCGTGGAGTGGCTCGGCAGGCTCACGGAGTAGGTCGTCGCACCGCGGGCATGGCGGGTGATGCAGGGGCGATGCCGGGCTCCTGGTCTCCACGCGACGCGGCGAGAGGCACGAGACCAGTGAACCTGGGACCCGTCCACCATGGTCGACGCCAGACAGCGGTGCGGACCAGGGCGTCAGCCGCGGTCGAAGTGCGGCAGCTGGTCGGGGATCGGAATCGACAGCTCCACCAGCCCGGCAAAGGCGCCGTTGGCGAAGTACGGCAGCTGGTGGATGATCTTGCGCTGCCCTCCCCTCGAGATCGTGTAGTGGTTAGCTCGGCCCGCGGCGAGCATACCGGCGAGCCGGGTGCGCGCCGGCTCCGGGTGGCAGTCGAGCACGCTGCGGCCGACCAGCGCCGCCCCGCCGTCGGCCGCGAAGGTCCTGGCGGCCGCGCCGTTCATGGCCACGATCACCCCCCGCTCGTCGGTCACGGTGACCGCGAAACCCACGCTCTCGAAACAACGGTAGGGTTCGTCCATCGGCCCCTCCAGGCGTACCGGCGTTCGTCATGATGAAACGACGAAACCCAGTTCAGGACAAGTGCCAGACAAGCTCCAGGTCCCAATTGCTCGTGTGCTTCGGCCTCTCGCTGTGCAGCCGGCTCGAGGCGACGCGGCGCCAACCACGAGCACTGGCCAGTACCCGAGGCGCCGGGCCCGCAGCGGAGAGTCTGCCAGATGGCTGAGCTGGAGCGCGTGGTCCTGCGGGCGATCCCGGGGGGGGCGGCGCTGGAGTGAAGTCGGGGTGGGGGAGGCGCGCGCCCATGCCTACCCACCCGCTATTCGGAGAACAGGACGGTGATCGTTGTCCCAAGGCCCTGCCGGCTGGAGACCCCGATCGCCCCGTTGTGTCCGCGAACGACGCCGAGCACCACCGCCAGGCCCAAGCCCCGGCCGATGAACTTGGTGGTGAAGAATGGGTCGAACATCCGGGCCTGGGTTTCGCAGTCCATGCCGCACCCGGTGTCGGCCACCTCGAGGCACACGTGCGGACCTTCACGGAGAGCGAACGCGGAGTGCATCTTCGCCAGGAGTGTCCGGTCGCACTCCACCACCGCAGTACGGACCACGATGCTGCCAACCTCATGTCCAAGCGCCTCGATCGCGTTGACGAGCAGGTTGGTGACCAGCTGCCGGATCTGGGCTGCATCTCCTCT
>Ga0316628_100004393_pt1 | contig 11056 bp, 7 predicted proteins | sample OWC_Aug_M2_C1_D5_FD_207648 | JGI IMG/M metagenome (GOLD analysis project Ga0316628, IMG submission 207648) | Wetland soil microbial communities from Old Woman Creek delta, Ohio, United States - OWC_Aug_M2_C1_D5_C | ecosystem: Environmental > Terrestrial > Soil > Wetlands | place: USA: Ohio... | reverse complement strand
CATATTACGGGGCGGTTTTGCCTTTCCCACTCTTGAACGAGTCTCTGGTAGCGTTCTTCCAGTGCGACACGCCGGACCTTGAGGGTGGGGGTGATCAGTCCGTTACCGACCGTCCATGGACCATCGGCAATGGCAATGAACGACAATCGTTCATGGTGATCGAGCCGCGCGTTCACCTCCTCCATCTGCGCCCGCAGAGACTGCTCGAGTGAGTCTCGCGCCTCCGGGTCTTCGCAGCGCTTGCGTGCTTCGGCCGAAAGCAGGATGACTGCGAACGGGCTGGGCAGGCCGGCGCCCATCAGGCAGCAGGCCTCCACCGCCGGGTGCGCGATCAGCTTCGATTCGATGGGAGCCGGCGCGACATACTTGCCTTTGCTGGTCTTGAACTGCTCCTTGATCCGCCCGACGATGCGGAGCTGCCCGTCCGGGCCGATTTCGACAAGATCGCCGGTGCGGAAGAAGCCATCCTCGGTGAACACGTTTCGCGTGCCCTCGGGATCCTTGTAGTATCCCAGCATGATGGTCGGGCTCTTAACCAGCAACTCGCTGTTTGGCCCCAGCTTCGTTTCTACACCATCGATGGCATTGCCTACGTACCCCGTGCGGGCGTGGCCGGGCCTGCCCACGTGCGTAATCAGGATCTCGGTCATGCCGTATCCCTCGGCCAGGTCGAGTCCCAGGTTCCGGTACCAAAGCATCAGTTCGACAGGCAGGGGAGCGGCCCCGCAAGCAGCGAAGCGGACGGTGCCTAATCCGAGCCGGTTGAGGATTCTTCTTTTGACGTACCGCTTGACCAGCGCCAGGCGCAGCAGCCTGTCCAGTTTCTCCTTGGGCGTGTGGGCGAAGACACCTTGCTGGAACTTGAGCAGCAGGCGCGGCACGGAGAGGAAGATCGTGGGACGGGCGCGGTGCAGGTCGGCCAGGAAGGTATCGACGCCTGCGCTGAAGAAGATGCGGAGACCCGCGTAGATGGCCGTTGCCTCCAACCCCGCCCGCTCCACGATGTGGGCCAGGGGCAGGTAGGACAGCACCCGGTCTTCCGCAGTGAGAGCGAGAGCCGTGGACAAATACTTGGCATCATAAGCCAAGGCTCCGAAGCTATGCATGACACCCTTGGGCGCACCGGTCGTGCCGGAGGTGTAAATGATGGTAGCGAGGCTCGCGGCTTGGCCGGCCGGGCTTCCCTCGATCGGCTGGTGCGCGGCGGCGATGGCATCCCAAGCCGGTTCGCTGCCCGGCGGCGCGGTCGGGAAGTAAACGCAATTCACATCCGGCGGCAGCCCGGCCCCGGGCACCTGCACTTCGTCCGTCGCTCCGATAAAGCAGGCCTTCGCGCCGCTGTGCTCCAGCAGTTGGCGGATCGACTGCGCCCGCAACGACGGATAGACCGGCACGGTGACGTGTCCCGCCATCCAGATAGCCAGGTCCGCCATCACCCACCAGGCGCAGTTCCGGGACAGGATGGCTACCCGCGAACCGGGTTCCCAACCCTGCGCCTTCAGATAAGCGGCCATGCGGCGTGCCTCGTGCGCCGCCTGGGCCCAAGTCCAGTCGCGCACCTCGCCGCCCCAGGGCTGCGTCAGGAATATCTGCTCAGGCCGTTCTCTTTCCCAGCGGTAGATGCGCTGGAGCGGCAGTTCGTCTTCGGTGACGCCAAACATAGATGGAACTCCCGGCGTCCGCCTCCTTGCGGTGCCGGACGCCTTCTCACCAGGCCGTTTGCCCGCCGCTCCAGCCGGGGTTCACTCTCCACGGCGTATTCTCGTCACGAGCTGTCTTTAGCGCCGGGACTCTCCACTGGGCACCGGCTCAGAGAACACAGGCACTTCGCCCAGCGAGAGAGCCGCGACCCCGAGCGATATCGAGTAACCGCGGCGGCGTTTCGCCGGTGGCCGCGAACGCATCGCGGAACGTGGCAGTGCAGAACGGACAGGCCACCACACCGGCGCTCGTGGCCCGTACATCAAGACCATCTTCTTCACCATGCTCCGGTTAAACATTTGCAGGTCTTGTTCCACAAGCCGCTGGAAGACGAGGTCGTTCCCCAGCTGCCGGGCCGGCCGGCCAGCACGCCAAAGCCGATGCCCAGAAAGAACAAAACCCGCGCGAATGCGGCGACAATCTCCCGGCCGCCCGGGTCGTGGGCGCCCATGCACCCGAACCAAGCGCAGTACTCCTGAGAACGGTCGGATACCGGCACTTGCTGCTTTTGGATGAACTTGTCGCACTCCGCGGCACTTAGGCCAGGGCGTTGCCGGGGCGCTCCCGGGCTAGAAACAGCTTGGTTCCGTACGAATCCGCTCAAACCCCCGTATTGACCGTGCCCCGGCGGAGCCCGGCGGGTCGCACCTGGGACCGGCGCACAAGAAGGGACGGCCACCAGCAACGCAAACGCCCCGGCAAAGTAGAAATACAAGTCGCTAATACAGGCGCCGGGCCGCGGGAACGCCACGCCAAAGGGGAGCGCCAAGCGGTTCAGGGTAGCGCACGCCAAGCCGGGCAGCGGCCTCTGCTGGATTACCTTAGCCCGGCAGAGGACCTCCCTCACGCGGGGCCCGATCGGGTGAATGGAAAAGTCCGGGTCGCGCTTCGCCGCGGCGATGCGGCCCATCATCTGCCCGAACCGGTGCCAGAACCCCCACGACGAGAGATAAATCAGCACCGCAATGGCGGCAATCCCCCAATTCGAAAACGACAGCGGGCCGACAATCGCCGCCGGATAAGTCGTCACCAAGCGCCCTCCAGGTAGCCGAAAGCCGGAGTCCACCCAACGTGCGGAAACTTACAATTCAAACGGCCTTACCAACACTAACTTCCGGGGCTTTCTCCTTGTGCTTGTATCTTACCCGTGGGTAAGATATAGCAGTTGGGCATGCGCTGTCAACCTCGGTTCGGGACTTGAGTGAGTGCGGAAACACACAGCCACAGAGCCGTATTGGAAGGCGTTCGCCACGCGCAAGCGCGATCCCGAGAGCAAGCGGGATGCAGTCCTGCAAACCGCTGCCCAACTCTTCCTGGATAAGAGCTACGGACGCACCTCCATGAACGACGTGGCCGAGCGGTTGAATATAACCAAGCCCGCCCTGTACCATTACTTCCGCAACAAAGAGGAAATTTTGTTGGGGTGTTACCGGTGGGGCACAGGACTGATCCAGGATAGCCTCAACGAGATCGAGGGCCACTGCGGAACGGGCCTGGAAAAGGTCAAGGCGTTCATCTACCTGTACGCAATCGTAATGACCGCGAATTTCGGACGGTGTGTCATGCGGTTGGATGAAGGCGATCTCTCGCGCGATGCGCTCGCCGAGGTCCGGGCCCGCAAGAGGAAGATCGATCGTAGCCTGCGTTCCTTCGTGCAGGACGGCATCGACGACGGGTCGATCGAGCCGTGTGACCCGAAGCTTGCTGCGTTTGCCATTGCCGGTGCCGTCAACTGGATCTGCATGTGGTACCGTCCAGAGGGAGCGCTTTCGCCGGAAGAAATCGCGGCGCATTTCGCGCGGACTCTAACCCGGGGGTTAGCGAGTAAGCGCCGGCGCGCCCCGGAAGCCCGGCTCGCAATGCCCAAATCGAACCACGCGGCCGCAATGCTGCCGGCGCGGAGAACCCAGAATCAGGAGCCAAATGCATGACCGCTCAGCTTAGCTTCAATCCGGCCGCGGCCGGTCCACCTGCGTCCCGGAAGGCAGATTCGTTACTGATCCGCAAAGCCGCGGTGCTGGGAGCCGGCACCATGGGCGCGCGCATCGCGGCGCACCTGGCGAACGCGGGGTTGCCGGTGGTGATGCTGGATATCCCGTCCGAGGGAACCGCGCGGAGCGCTTTGGCCGTGCTGGCGCTCGAGAACATCAAGCGCGGCAAGCCGGCCGCGCTCTATGAGCCGTCTTTGGCTGCCCGGATCACCACGGGAAATTTCGAGGATGACTTGGCGCTGCTCACCGATTGCGACTGGATTGTCGAGGCCGTAACCGAAAACCTGGCGATCAAGCAGGCGCTTCTGGGCCGTATCTCCCCGTACGTCAAACCGGGGGCCATCGTGACCACCAATACCAGCGGACTGCCCGTGGCTTCCATCGCCGCTGGCATGACGGAGGGATTTCGCCGCCGGTGGTTCGGCACGCACTTTTTCAATCCGCCGCGCTACATGCGGCTGGTGGAAGTCATTCCCACGCCGGAAGCCGACCCGGCGGCGGTGGAGGCGGTCTCCCGCTTCGCCGACGTGCGGCTGGGCAAGGAGGTCGTGCTCGCCCGCGACACTCCCAATTTCATCGCTAACCGCATCGGCGTCTTCATCATGCTGCAAGCCGTGCAACTGATGCAGGAGGAAGACCTCACCATCGAAGAGGTGGACGCGCTGACTGGAACGGCGATCGGTTGGCCGCGAACGGGAACTTTTCGTTTGGCGGACTTGGTGGGGCTGGACGTACTGGCGCATGTGGCGGATAACTTCGCGCGGTCCGGTTCGGGAGCGGGCGGGCAGGACGTCGCGATTCCACCTTTTATCAAGGCCATGCTGGAGCGCCGCTGGCTCGGCGACAAGACGAAGCAGGGCTTTTACCGGAAAGAGAAGGATGCTGCGGGCAACGAGGTCCGCCTGGTGCTCGACTGGAAGACGCTGGATTACCGGCCTGCCGCCCGGCCCAAGCTGCCGTTGCTCGAAGCGGCGAAGAATACGGAGCGGCTGCCGGAGCGCTTGAACCTGCTGCTTAGTGCGGATCCGGGTAAGGACAAGGCGGCGCGTTTTCAATGGCGCCTTCTGAGCAGGCTGTGGAACTACGCCGCGGACTGCCTGCCGGAGATCGCCGATGACGCCTCCAGCGTCGATCGCGCCATGCGCGCCGGCTTCAACTGGGAAATGGGTCCGTTCCACTTATGGGATGCCGCCGGGGTGCGGAAGACGGTCGATCGGATGAAAGTCGCGGGCGAGCCGGTGAGCGCCAATGTCGAGCACCTTCTGGCCTCTGGTGCCGCCTCGTGGTACCGGGAGGAAGGCCGGGAATGCTTCGATCTCGCCTCCGGTGCTTACCAGCCGGTAACGGCGAGCGAGGGCGTCGCGCGGGTAGCAACCTTCAAGGCGTCCCACGGCATCGTCCGTCGAAACGCGGGAGCTTCGCTGGTCGACCTTGGAGAAGGCGTGGCCTGCCTGGAACTCCATTCCCCGAAGAATGCCATCGGGGAAGACATCATCCGGCTCGTCACCGAGTCGCTCCGTCCCGACGGCGACGCCGTCCGCAGCTTTGCCGCCTTCGTGATCGGAGGCGACGCTGAGCAATTTTCCGTCGGCGCGAACCTGATGCAACTGCTCCTCAGCGTCCAGGAAGGCGAGTGGGACGACGTGGAGATGGCGATCCGCGGTTTCCAGCGGATGACCGCGGCCATCAAGTTCTGCCCGCGGCCGGTGGTGGTGGCGCCCTTCGGCTTCTGCCTCGGCGGCGGCACCGAAATGGCCCTGCATGCCTTTCGACGGCAGGCACATGCGGAGTTGTACATGGGTCTGGTCGAGACCGGTGTGGGCCTATTGCCAGCCGGGGGCGGCACGAAGGAGATGACCCTGCGGGCGGTGGATGCGGCAGCGGCGGTCCGCGAGGGCGGCCGGAACGAATCGGTCGAACTTCTTGAAGCCCTGCGCCGGAATTTCGAGACCGTCGCGATGGCCAAGGTCTCCACGTCGGCGGCGGAGGCGCACCGCCTCGGCTTCTTGACGGTTGCCGATGGCACCACTATGAATCGCGAACGGCTGCTGGGTGACGCGAAGCAGTTGGCCCGCGATATCGCGGCCGCCGGCTACGCTCCGCCCGTTCCGCGCGACAGCATACCGGCGCCCGGCGAAAACGTGCTGGCTTCGCTGCGGCTCGGCGTACACATGATGCGCCAAGGCGAGTACATCAGCGACCACGACGTCAAAGTGGCGAACCGGGTAGCTTACGTGCTGTGCGGCGGCAACATTACGCCGGGGACGCCGGTCAGCGAGCAGTACCTGCTGGACCTGGAGCGGGAGGCGTTTCTTTCGCTCTGCGGCGAAAAGAAGACACAGGAGCGGATCGCCTTCACCCTCAAGACCGGAAAACCGCTCAGAAACTGACCTGGAGAACCCGCTATGAGAAATGCCGTTATCGTCAGCGCGGTCCGCACCGCCGTGGGCAAGGCCCCGAAAGGAATGTTGCGGGCGACGCGGCCGGATGAATTGGCCGCCATCGCCATCAGGGGCGCCCTCGACCGCGTTCCGAACCTGGCCCCCGGCGAAATCGAGGATGTGATCATCGGCTGCGCGATGCCCGAAGCGGAACAGGGGATGAACGTAGCGCGGATCGCATCGCTGCGGGCGGGCGTGCCGGTCGAAGCCGCCGCCATGACGATTAACCGGTACTGCGCGTCGGGGCTGCAATCCATCGCGCTCGCGGCGGATCGCATTCGCGGCGGGGGCGCGGAGGTAGTAGTCGCGGGTGGGACGGAATCCATGTCCTTCGTCCCCATGGGCGGGAACAAAGTCTCCATTAACCCGTGGCTCGGCGAACATTATCCTGACTCCTACCTGTCGATGGGCCTTACAGCGGAGCGTGTGGCCACGCGGTACGGCATCACGCGTGAGGAGGCCGACGAGTTTTCGCTGGCCAGCCACCGGAAGGCCCTGGCTGCGCAGACAGAGGGCCGGTTCGCGCGGGAGATCGTACCCGTTCCGGTTACCTTCACGGTGCCGGATACCAAATCGCGGCCGCGGAAGGCGGAGATCGAGTTCAGGCTGGACGAGGGCCCGCGCGCCGACACGTCCCTCGAAGCCCTGGCGAAACTCAAGCCGGCGTTCCACGTCAAAGGCACCGTGACGGCGGGGAACTCTTCCCAGACCTCGGACGGAGCGGCAGCCGCGGTGGTCATGTCGGACGAGCGTGCCAGGGCCCTGGGTATCAAGCCCATGGCGCGGTTCATCGCCTACGCCTACGCGGGGTGCCTCCCGGAGGAGATGGGCCTGGGCCCCGTGTACGCGATTCCGAAAGCGCTCAAACTGGCGGAGCTGACCCTGGACCAGATCGATCTGATCGAGCTGAACGAAGCGTTCGCGGCGCAATCGCTGGCCGTCATCAAGGCCGTGGGACTCGATACGTCCAAGGTCAACGTGAACGGCGGCGCCATCGCCCTGGGGCATCCGCTGGGGTGTACGGGCGCCAAGTTGACCGCCAGCCTGCTCGAGGAGATGAAGCGCCGTAACGTGAGGTACGGCATGGTGACGATGTGCGTGGGCGGCGGCATGGGGGCGGCGGGGATTCTTGAAAACCTGCAATAGAGTCGAAAGGCTAGGTAATACAAATGGCAACGACCAATGCGCAGTTATCGGCGAAATGGGTGAAAGGCGGAAGCTTTCTGATCGAGGAAAGACAGCCGCAGGATGTGTTTACACCGGAAGACTTTTCCGAAGAGCACCGGCAAATTGCGAAGACGGCTACGGAGTTTACGGCCAACGAGGTGCTGCCGGCGGCCGCCGAAATCGAGGCCAAGAACTTCCAGGTGACGACGAGCCTGCTCCGGAAGGCGGGAGAGTTGGGGCTGATGGCCGTGGACATCCCCGCGGCTTACGGCGGGCTCGAGATGGACAAGGTAACATCGGCCGTGGTTGCCGAATCCGTCAGCAAGCTCGCGAGCTTCTCGGTAGCTTTCAGCGCGCACGTGGGCATTGGGACGCTGCCCATCGTGTGGTACGGCACGGAAGCGCAGAAGCAGAAGTATCTGCCGAAGCTGGCCACCGGGGAGTGGATCGCCGCGTACGCCCTGTCCGAGTCCTCCTCCGGCTCCGACGCGCTGAATTGCCGCACGAAGGCCGTGCTGTCGGAGGATGGCCGCTACTATATTCTCAACGGCGAGAAGATGTGGATTACCAACGCCGGCTTCGCCGACGTCTTCACGGTCTTTGCGAAAGTGGACGGCGAGAAGTTCTCTGCCTTCCTCATCGAACGCACTACGCCGGGGTTCTCCGTGGGCGCCGAGGAGCACAAGCTGGGCATCCGCGGGTCGTCCACGTGCCCGCTGATCCTGGCCGACTGTAAGGTGCCCGTGGAAAACCTGCTGGGTGAAGTGGGCAAGGGGCACCACATTGCCTTCAATATCCTGAACATTGGCCGGTTCAAACTCGGGGCGGCTTGCGTCGGGGGAGCCCGCAATAGCCTGCAAAACGCCATTCAGTACGCCAAAGAGCGGAAGGCCTTTGGCAAGACGATCGCGGAATTCGGCCTGATCCAGGAGAAACTCGCGGAATGCGCGGCGGGGATTTACGCAGGCGAGTCGCTGGCCTACCGTACCATCGGCATGATCGATGCGGCGCTGGCAGACCTGGGGGAGAACGCCCAATCCCGCGATATTCAGAAGCGGATCGAAGAGTATGCGGTCGAGTGCTCGATTCTGAAAGTCTGGGGATCCGAGATGCTGGACATGGTGGTGGACCACGTGCTCCAGATTTACGCGGGGTACGGCTACGTGGAGGAGTACCCGGCAGAGCGGGCCTACCGCGATTCGCGCATCAACCGCATCTTCGAGGGCACCAATGAAATCAACCGCCTGATCATCACCGGATGGCTGGTGAAGCGGGCCATGACGGGCCAACTGCCGCTTCTCGGTGCCATCAAGCAACTCATGGATGAAGTCATGTCCGGCCCCGGAACTGGCGAAAGCGCCGAAGGCCCTTTGGCCGCGGAACATAAGATGCTGACGAGCGCCAAGAAACTGGCTCTCTTCGCGGCCGGCGCCGCTTCCCAGAGGTACGGACAGGCTCTGGCGGACCAACAGGAAGTGATGGGCGCGCTGGCCGACGCGATCATGCAGGTGTACGCCCTGGAGTCCTGCATTCTGCGGGCGGAGAAACTGGCCGGGACGAAGGGTGAAGCGGCGGCGAGATACGCCATTGCCATGACGCGCTACTACGCCGTGCAAGCCATCGATACGGTGGAGTTGTCCGCGCGCAAAGTTGTCTCCGCGGTGGCCGAAGGCGACATGTTGCGGACCCAGACCGCTATCCTTCGCAGGCTGGCCAAGGTCGAACCCCAGGATACCGTTGCGGTAGGCCGCCAGATAGCCCGGCACCTGATCGAAGCGGGACGTTACGCGCTGTAGGCCGTCATGCCCCGCCCGCTCCATCCGGACCTCAGTGGCCGCGTGGCTGTAATCACCGGCGCCAGCCGCGGCATAGGCAAAGCCCTCGCCCTCCGGCTGGCGCGGGAGGGCGCGGACGTGGTGATCGCGGCCAGAAGCGAGCACTCTACCGAGCGCCTGCCAGGCAGCATCTATGAAACCGCCGAGGCTGTGCGCCGCGAGTCCCGGCGGGCGCTGGCCGTGCCGGTCGACGTCCGCGATGAAGAAGCCATCCGCAACCTGATAGAACGCACCATCGCGGAGTTCGGCCGGCTCGATATCCTGGTCAACAACGCCGGCGCCATCTGGCTACAGCCCATCCTCAAGACGCCGCCGAAGCGGTTCGACCTGCTGATCGGCGTGAACGTCCGCGCCGCCTATGCCGCCTGTTACTATGCGCTGCCGTACATGGTGGCGCAGCAGTGGGGCCATGTGCTGAACATGTGTCCCCGGCTCTCCCCGGAGCCGTCTCCCGGTAAAGTGGCTTACGATATCTCCAAACTCGGGATGGCGCGCCTGGCGATCGGCGTGGCTGCCGAGCACAGCAAGGACAATATCGCCGTCAATACCCTGTGGCCGCGCACGATCATCGAAAGCCAGGCGTCCATTAACTGGAAGATGGCGGACCGTTCCCAGTGGCGCACACCGGAGATCCTGTGTGACGCGGCCTGTGCAATTTTCGCGCGTGAGCCCCGCACCTGTACGGGGCGGCAATGGATCGACGAGCAGGCCCTGTCCGAGTTAGCCGGGGTCACGAGTTTCGACCATTACTGGTGCGAGGGCAGGCCGCCGGCCGACCCGATCTATATCGATAAGTGGTGAGGCGCCCGTGTTTCGACGGTGCCTTCATTTCCGGTGGGCCGCCGCCTCGGCTTTGCGGATGGCCTTTTCGCGGAGGTCCCACGAGTGGATGGTTTTTCCCGCCCCCTCCCGGGCCATACCGGCACTCAGCACCCGCTCGGCTTCTCGAAGGCCCGCGCCTGATGCTGGACGCGTGGCTCTACCGGAACCTCCAGTTTCCAAGGCAGGCGTTCGATCCAACGGTGCTTGAGGAGTTGCTCGCCGGCGCGCCGAGCAGTGTTCGCCTCGACGGCGGCACTGTTCTGCTGAAGCATATCTACGCGCAACGGCAGGTGCGGCCCCTGAGCACAATTTTCGACGAAACCCACGATCGCGCGCTGCGCGAGCGTGTGGTTGACGCACTGGGCACCTTCATCCGGGATCTGGCCGGAATGGGACTGTTCATTGGCGACTGCTACGGCTTACCGTTCAACACCGGGATCACGCATGCTTTCAACGTGGCCTTGTTTGACTTCGATGACCTCGAGATGGTGGTGCGCTGCCGCTTCCTGGAAACGCCGCCGCTCCCCGACGAACGGAGCGAGTTGCTCTGGAACACCGAAACGGACGGCGCCCGGTTTTCGCTCAACGAGAACGATGTTCTGGTGGACGAGTGGGAACGCTACCTGGGCGTACCCGCCGATCTGCGAGATTACTTTCGCCGGCGGCACGGTTGCTTGTTCACAGTGGGTTACTGGGCAGGCGTACAGCGGCAGCTCATGGCCGGCAAACAACACTTCGTGCTTCCCTACCCGCCGGAAAGATGCCTGGGCCGAAAGGATGCACCACCTCCCGGACCGCCGCCGTCAACAGCACCGCCGCACACAGATGTCGGGATGCCGACGTTCCCGAGGAGGTTCAGGAAGCGCTTCCGCAGCGCCGCCCGCCCGTCCTTCCGCTGCGCCAACGAGCTGTAATGGGCAAGGAGTGGGATGTTGGCGTTCACGAAACCATACATCTCGGAGCGCCGGGTCTGCTCCGGCAGGAACGCCTCACTGAACCCCTGGCCCGGCGGCGTTTGGGCCGCGCCGGCGAACTTCCCGCGAGCAGCATGGCAGCGGCGCGCAGGGAAGACGGAACAGCCCTATTGTGCTTCCGATTT